>Ga0315314_1000820_pt1 | contig 30466 bp, 24 predicted proteins | sample TDP9_MG_FD_203631 | JGI IMG/M metagenome (GOLD analysis project Ga0315314, IMG submission 203631) | Freshwater sediment microbial communities from Lake Towuti, South Sulawesi, Indonesia - TDP9 | ecosystem: Environmental > Aquatic > Freshwater > Lake > Sediment | place: Indonesia: South Sulawesi... | reverse complement strand
ACCAAAATTGAAAACCCATCCAAGCCAACTCCCAACCCTAGCAGCCTCAAAATATTGAGACATTTTATGCCTCCCAGAACAAAGTTAAAATTACGAAATTTAAGAGTTTTGACCATTTGCTAAGGTGTTTTGGTTTTAGCGCGGCATTTTAAGCTCTCATGATGGAAAGGGTTAATCGTCTTGAGCGCTACTAAGTAAGGGAACAGAAGAGCTTCGAAAAAAGGGCTTTAAGAATCTTCATCTATTTGGGTGATATAAGGAAAAGCGTGGGCTAGCAGTGGGAATTCGAGAGTGGTATCCCGGATATTCTCTTCGGGCGCAGCTCGTCTGCGCGTTGTCTAAGCGGAGGCGTTTCGAAATTGTTCTCTGTGGATAACGAGACGCTAAAGAAAGTGGCTGCGTTGTTCGGCGAGGACGCTGTTAGAGTAGTTGAGGTCCTCCAAGGGGTTGACGAGATTGTAGATATTGAGATAGCGGATAAAACCCAAATACGCCTCAACATGGTTCGTAAGGCACTCTACAGACTCTACGACCACTCTCTGGTGGCTCTCAGGCAGTCCCGTGACAAAGAAACAGGCTGGTTTATATTCAACTGGAGACTCCAACCCGACCAACTGGAAGGCTTCATCGTAAACCAGAGGCGACGGATCCTCGAAAAACTGGAAACCCGACTTGAATATGAGAAAAGCCACCAGTTCTACACCTGTCAAACGCTAGGCTGCAAGCGGTTCCCCTTCGAAGAGGCATTTGAGATTCTCTTTAAATGTCCTGCCTGCAACAAACCAATGATGTACGTCAACAACGACTGGATCGTTGAGATACTAACCCGAAAAATTGAACAGATAAAAGTTCTGTGAGTGTTGAAATCTTAGAGAATTGTGCCATCCTCGCATTTGCCAAGCATCACTGCGCCATTCTATTTTATATTGTACCTTCATCAAGTAACGTTGGGGTTGCTGATTGAGAGATTATGTGTGTGGTGCTGTGCTTGACGAAAAAACAGCAAAATTCAAAATAACCTTTGAGGGAGAGACCTACTACTTCTGCTCCGCGAGTTGCAAGAAAAAATTCAAACGCCATCCAAAGAAGTTCGTTAAATAATTTACGTTTCATAGAAATTTACTCATTAAACCTACGCGTTGAAGTCAAGGGATAGCGTGTGCATTTTAGTTATTAGAGAATGTTAGTGGTGCTTAAAAGTGAGGTCCACCTATTATGTTTGTCAACACCTATAACGAGGAAGTTAAATTTTGTCTAGAGAACCAGACGTCATATACGTAGGTAGGAAGCCCCCGATGAATTACGTGTTGGGGATTATTACAGGTTTCAGCAGGTCCAACACTAAAGAAGTTACTTTGAAAGCGAGAGGACAAGCAATAACCACAGCCGTCGACGCTGTCGAGATAACCAGACACAGATTCATGAAAGACCTTGGCATAGGCAAAATCACCATAGGAACCGAAGAAATGCCCCCAAGAGAAGGCGAAAGCAGACCAAGGATGGTTTCAACGATAGAAATCACTCTGATACGACAGTAGGAAACAAGTAAAATGCGAAACAAAACATGGGCTACGCGAGGTCGACCCCCTGGAAGGTTTCACTCGCACGATGACATGAGGCTTCTTGAGTATCTCGCTAGAATTTCAGTGAAAAACGAAATCGATTCAGGCAAATTTTTTAGTAGTTTTCTTGATGCTTTTCAACATGTAGAAGCTACGTGTGGTGAACTGTCGATTGAATGCCGCGCGAAAGCACGGGATCACGCAATCTTTCTCATAACCAACAGTCATAAAGTGGTTGCGCAATTTCCCATACCTGTGCATATTCTTGCAAAAACCAATCCACTCAAAGAGTTCACCTATAGGTCGTCGTTTATGAGGAACTCAGCCCAAGAGTCTAAATCAAACCACTATCAGATTAAGGACTTAAGGGTTGGAATGAAACGGATTAACATAAAGGCACGCGTTCTCGAAGTATCTCAGCCAAGGGTGGTCGCAACCCGTTTTGGTCTCTACGCTAATGTGACAAATGTCCTCGTTACTGATGAAACTGGAGCCATCCAACTGCCTTTATGGAACAAACAAACAGATGAAATTTCTGCGGGTGACCTCATCCAAGTTGAAAACGCGAATGTAATCGTGTTTAGAGGTGTACGTCAGTTAAAGGTTGGCAGAAGCGGAAAAGTGAGCGTCATCAAAAATAGTTAGTGCATACATATTATGCGGTGTATTGAAATCCGAACTTAGTTGAAAGAGACTGAGATTTACCAAGCAGAACGGATTCATTTGGAAAATTACTCTGTCCTCATCCTACAAAATTCAGTTCACATGCCCACCTAAAGCCAAAAAAAAGAATGGTGTATTTCATAGAGGTAGGCTAGGAGCGAAAAACCTCATTTTACAAAACAAGCTTTACCATAATTTCTTTTGCTCTATGGTTTGTTGATTTGTGTTTCAAAAAAGTTATATGTGGGCGCCGATATGTTGCTTGGTGGCGGGTGTTCAAAATGCATGAAGGTGGCCGCCAAATTCAAGGCTGATGTTTCTAAACGCTGGCTCACTTTAGATTATCGCCCGCTTGAAGTTGAATCACAAGTCCGTGAATTCTGGGAAAAACAAAAGGTTAGAGAAAAACTTGAACAATTAAGGCTGAAGGACAACCGAGGCGTTTTAGGCTACGTGGAAGGACCACCTACACTTAATGGCATGCCTCATGTTGGGCACGCTCGTGGACGAGTGATGAAAGACCTTCGCTACCGTTTGAAGAGCATGCAGGGCTTTTATGTTCCATTCTGGGCAGGCTGGGACTGCCAAGGCTTGCCAGTGGAGTTAGAGGTTGAACGAGAATTAAACGTTCGCAACAAACGAGACTTGCTCGAGAAGGTGGGCGAAGAGCGCTTCGTGGCTGAATGCAAAAAAACCGTGATGAAGTATCACAAGGAATGGTATGAGGCTGACAAGAAACTAGGCGTCTTCATGAACCACGACAAGGCGTATTGGACCTACATGGACGAGTATATAGAACGCGAATGGCAATACCTCAAGCGCGCTTGGGACCAGGGCTTGCTAGGCGAAGGATACTACGTGGTTGCCTATTGCCCGCACTGCCAGACCTCGTTGAGCAACGCTGAAGTGGGCTTAGGCTACGAAGAGGTAGACGACCCCTCACTTTATTTCAAAATGAAAGTTAGAGACTCGGAAAACGAGCACTTCCTCGTGTGGACAACCATGCCATTCACCCTCGTAACCGACCTCATGTTGGCTGTTCACCCAGACGCAGAGTATGCAAGGGTTAGAGTAGGCGAGGAAACTTGGATAATGGCGAAACAACGAGTCGAAGCTCTAATGCAAGAACTCAAACTGAAAGACTTCAAGGTCTTAGATGTGGTTCCTGGCAAAACCCTCGAAGGCGTAAAGTATGAGTACCCTTTCCTAGATATGGTTGCCAAACAGCGTGAACTCGACCAGCACTCGCTTGTACACACAGTTGTAACAGAGGACTTTGTGGATGTCACTACAGCCACAGGCGTTGTTCATTTGTCTCCTGGAAACGGAGAAGACGACTTCAGAGCGGCTCAAAGACGCAAAGTGCCCGTTTATGTACCATTCGACGAAGAAGTCAAGTTTACAGCCGACGCAGGCGAGTTCGCAGGCTTGTTTGCCCGAGACGCCGACTCTTACGTGGTGGATGTGCTCCGCAAGAAAGGTCTGCTAGTCTCGGTGAAAACGGTTACACACGAATACCCACTTTGCTGGCGTTCCCATCACAAACTCGTGTGGCTGGCGCGAAAAGAATACTTCCTCTGGACCGACAAAGTCAACAACAGAGTGGTGGAAGCTGCAGAGAATGTGGGCTACTTTTTCGAAAGCCCCAAAAATCGCTTTCTCGCCTTCCTAAGAGAAGGCAAACCATGGTGCGTCTCCCGGGAACGAGTCTGGGGCGCTCCATTGCCAGTTTGGGTCTGCCAAAAATGCAGAAACAAAGAGCTTGTAACCAGCAAGAAACAACTATTCGCCAAGGCAAACGAAGAGCCAACTCAAGATTTTGAATTGCACAAGCCTTGGATAGACCGCTTAGTGTTGAAATGCGACAAATGTGGTGGCTCAATGAAACGGGAGCCCTTCGTGCTCGACACTTGGCATAACAGCGGCGCCTGCCCCTACGCACGTTTTACAGACGAAGAATTCCAAAACTATGTGCCAACCGACTTCTTGGTTGAGGCTGTAGACCAAACTAGAGGCTGGGCAAACACGCTGCTCTTGGAACACGTTTTGTTAACCGCTAGACCTGAAGCGCCTTACAAAAACTACCTCTTCTACGGATTCGTCTTGGATGCGAAGGGCAGAAAGATGAGTAAGAGCCTAGGCAACGTCTTAGAGGTTAATCCGTTACTTCAACGATACTCTGCAGACGTTTGTCGATTCTACATGCTATGGAAATGCTCACCAGTTGATTCCATGAACTTTGACACGCAGGAACTGAGCAAAAGACCCTACCAAGTGTTAGGCACGCTCTATCATCTGCACCGCTTCATCATGCAAAACGCCGAATACGACCACTTCAACCCAAAACAACACACGCTAAAATGGGCTGAGGAAAACCATGTTTTAAAACCCGCCGACCTCTGGCTGCTCTCCAAACTTCAAAAAACAATAGGCGAATGTACAGCTAAACTCGAAACCTGTGAGTTCAACTTTGCCGTTGAGGAGCTGGAAAAATTCGTTGTTGACGTTGTCAGCCGTCAATACGTCCCTATGGTGCGCCGCGACCTCTGGAGCGACGACCCAAAAACACTAAACCGACGCCTAGCTGTCTACGCAACTCTCTGGCAGACACTAAAAACACTAGTGTTGCTGTTCAATCCAGTCACGCCGTTCCTCAGCGAGTTCATATATCAAAACGTTTACCGAGCCTTAGACAACACACTTGCAGAATCCACAAACCTTGAAAACTGGCCCACACCAGACGAAGCACTTCAAAACACAGAACTCGAAAAGGACTTTGACACACTAATGCGCGTTGTTGCCCTGACATATTCGGCTCGACAAACCGTCCAGCTAAAACGCAGATGGCCGCTGCAGAAAGCCGTGTTGGTCGTTCCCAAAAACCAGCAGAGGGCTCTCAAAGACCTCGAAGACTTGTTCCTTGAACTTACCAACGTGAAAACTGTGGAGTACCTTGATGAACTTAGCGCCCCACATACTGAAGCTGAAGAAAAACGTTGGAAAGTAGCTTCAGAAGGCGATTTACACGTTCTCTTAGATACTCAACGAAACAGCGACCTTCTTGGAGAAGGGGTAATGCGCGACCTTGCCCGTCGTGTGCAAGCACTACGCAAGGAGTTAGGATTCACGCCCACAGACATACTCGAAGCCGTTCACTTAGCTGAACTCGACTCTGAAAGCACAAGACTACTGGAGCCATATCTCGGAGAAATGGCAGAACTCGTCAGAGCCAAGAAGGTTAATCTCCATAAAGAAAAGTCAGATGTTAAAGCTGAATGGCATGACTACACATTCGACGACAAAAGGGTGTACGTCGCCATAATCCACAAACCACCCCAATAATAGATGATTTGGCTTATCTTCCGAGCCCTATAGCTTCAAAAGTGAGTTTTGCACTGAAATGTTCGGGGTTGAATATTCTTCTTCCATCTATTAGGATGGGTTTTTTCATATGCTGGATGAAGTCTTGAGGGGTCAGTTTTCTGAATTCTTCCCACTCGGTTACAAGGATGCAGCATTCAGCGCCCTTCAGGCATTCAGTGGCTGCATTGGCGTATTGAATTTTGTTTTTGAAAATTGTTTTGGCGACTGAAGCTGCCACAGGGTCATATGCCGTGACGCTTGCGCCTTCCTTCAGCAATTGGTTTATGATGGGTATGGATCGTGCTTCTCTCATATCGTCTGTGTTTGGTTTAAATGAAAGGCCTAGTATGGCTATGTGCTTGCCTTTAAGGTCGCCCAGAAAATCTTTGCAGAGCTGCACCCCTTTTAATGGTTGAGTCTCATTTATGTTTTCGACGGTGTCTAGAAGCTGGGGGCTGTAACCCAATTTCCTCGAGTATGCTATCAAGGCTTTGACGTCTTTTGGAAAGCAAGAGCCTCCGTAACCTAATCCTGCATTGAGGAACAGTGGTCCAATTCTCCTGTCTAGCCCTATGGCTTTGGCAACCTCCGTTACATCTGCACCCGAGACTTTTTCACATATGTTGGCTATTGTGTTGATGAAGCTTACCTTTGTGGCGAGAAAAGCGTTGTTGGCGTATTTGATGAGTTCGGCTGTTGAGAGGTTGGTTCTAATCGTTGGAGGTGTCTTCTCGGCATAGAAGTCTCTGTATAAGCTTTCAAGAGTGTCGCCGGATTTTTTGTCGTGTTCTCCTATGACAATGCGGTCGGGGTTTAAAGTGTCTTCAAGTGCGGAGCCTTGACGCAGAAATTCGGGGTTCATGCACAGTCCGAAGTCTGGGCCAGAGTGTTTCTTTGATTGTCTCTCAAGGATGGGTCTGACTGTGTTTTGTGTGGTTCCAGGTATTACGGTGCTTTTGACCACTACCATGTGATATGTGTCTTTTTTGTTGAGGGCTTTGCCTATCTCCTGCATCGATTGTTTTATGTATTGGAGGTTTATGCTGCCGTCTGGTTTGCTTGGGGTTCCCACTGCGTTGAATGTTATATCTGTTTGGAATACTGCTTCATCTGGTTGATTGAACAAGCATTGGAGGTATCCGTGGTGGACAGCTTTTTCAAGCAATTCTTGAAGATTAGGTTCATAGAACGGTGGGATGCCTTTGTTTATTTTTGCTGCCTTTTCTGTGTCGTGGGTTGACGCGATGACATCGTATCCTTTGCTGGCAAACCCAACTGCGGTGCATAAGCCAACGTAGCCTATTCCCATGACTGAAATGCGCGGTTTTTTCATAACCTCAAATCCTCAACAAGCGCGTGTGTTCCAATTTTTGCATTAATTATATATTGCTTATGTAAGAAATTGTAGTCGGGAAAGCTTGATGATTCAAAAGGTTGTGATTCCCTCGGCTGGCTTGGGAACCCGTTTGTTTCCAGCGACTAAGGAGCAGCCGAAGGAAATGCTTCCAATTTTCTCTAATACGGCAAACGGCGATATAGCAGTGAAACCTTTATTGCAGATGGTTTTTGAGCAGTTGCACGACGCTGGTTTTCGAGAGTTTTGTTTCGTTGTGGGTCGTGGAAAACGCAGCATAGAGGATCATTTTACGCCTGATTCCAACTCTGTTGGGATGCTACAAGGCATGGGAAAGAACGGCCCAGCAACAGACTTGGATAGTTTTTACAGCAAACTCAAGTCATCAACGATTATGTGGGTCAACCAGCCAGAAGCCAGAGGCTTTGGCAGCGCTGTTTTGATGGCTCAGCCTTTTGTGCAGAATGAACGTTGTCTCGTTCACGCCGGTGACACATACATTATTTCAAAAAATATGGAACACATCAGGTTATTGATTAGCACTTATGAAAAGCTCAACGCTGACGCCGCCTTCATCGTTCAAGAGATAGAGAACCCTCAGCAATTCGGAATTATTGAAGCTGATGAGATAGAGAATGGAGTTTACAGGGTTAATGCAGCTGTTGAAAAGCCTGAAAAGCCGCCTACGAATCTGGCGATCATGCCCGTATATGTTTTTCACCCAGTTATCTTTAAGGCATTGGAAAAAACTCAGCCTGGAAAGGGAGGAGAAATCCAGTTGACTGATGGAATTCAAAAGTTGATTGAATGGGGCTTGAACGTTTACGCGGTTAAGTTGAACACGGATCAAATAAGGTTGGACATCGGCAGTCCTGAAACTTATTGGGAAGCCTTGTCTTTATCTTATCAGCATTTCTGCAGGAGAATCGAAGCCTCGGTTGAGTATTCGACACCTTTGGCACCTTCATGAGACCTTACAGGATCAATACTTTTGGGAGAAACCGAAACTGATAGATCCAATAATTCTAGAAGACATTGAGAGAATAAAAGGCAACTTGAAAAAGGAATATTTTCAAGGAAACAAGTTTCTTGCCACAGGTGGAGCAGGTTTTATTGGTAGCTGGTTATGCGACTTGTTGATTAGTCTGGATGCTGAAGTCATTTGCTTAGACAACCTGTCAACGGGGATAAATCGAAACATAGATCATCTATTTGACAAGCCCAAATTTGACTTCGTGAATGATGATGTTTGCACTTTTAAGACTGGAGACGAATTCGATTACATCTTGCATATGGCTAGTCATGCTTCTCCAGAAGAGTATCAGACGCATCCAATTGAAACTTTGCGGGCTAGCTCTGTTGGTAGTGTCAACATGGCTGAGTTGGCGAGAAAACGAGACGCCACAGTTTTGTTTGCTTCAACCTCAGAAATATATGGTGATGCTGAAGTGGTGCCTACACCTGAAACCTATTGGGGAAAAGTTAACCCTATAGGACCAAGATCATGCTACGACGAAGGGAAAAGGTTCGCAGAAGCCTTGTTTATGGCTTATCACAAAGAGTACGGATTAGATGTGAAGATTGCGAGAATTTTTAATACATTCGGGCCACGTTTGAGAGAAGACGGGTTATACGGCAGGGCCATGTCACGTTTCATTACTCAAGCCTTGACAAACAAGCCGATAACAATTTATGGAGATGGAATGCAGACAAGGTCGTTCTGTTACATAAGTGACACCATTATGGGTTTGATTTTATTGACAACAAGTAAGAAGACTGATGGAGAGGTTGTGAACGTTGGAAACCCTCAAGAAGTGACCATCCTACAACTTGCAAAGAGAATTAAAGAATTAACCAAAAGCAGATCCCATTTGACTTTTCATCTATTGCCAAAAGATGATCCAAAAAGACGGTGCCCAAACACAAGCAAAATTGAGAAGTTGTTAGGATGGAAGCCAAAAATCAGTTTAGAACAAGGTCTCGAAAGAACAATTAAATGGTTCGCAAAGTCAAACTTGAATTAGGTTAGGGATATACGGATTACTGTGGAAAGATTCAATTGTCGTGGTCACACCTTTTTCACGGACGACGACATTTGAAAAAGGAAACTTGAAGCTGTTGAGCTGCCTCCTTTTCATCATCTAAGAAGCTTGATCAATTTTAGAGTTTTTGGCGGGTTGGTCTTGCACGGTTAATTAGGCTTATGTAATACCTCAAGACCTACCTCTCTAGGGATTCCTTTCAGGCTTTTGTTCAAAGCCCTGAATAATAATGTTGAAATTTTATGCGAGGTGTTTTTCTTTTAGTTCTTTCAAGGCTTTTTCGAAGAGCTCGATGGCTCCCCATCTGTGGGTTTTAGCCCATTCTGCTAGTTCGGCTAGTCCGTCTTCAAGGCTGATCGTTGGTTGGAAGTTTAGCAGGTGTTGGGCTTTGGTTGTGTCGGCGTAGCAGTGGCGTATGTCGCCTTTACGGTATTCGTTTGATATGTGTGGTTTGAGGTTGGGGTTGTTGTAGAGTTTTGTTAGGGTTTCTGCCAGTTCTTTTATTCTGATTGGGTTTCCTGTTCCGATGTTTATGGCTTTGTAGTTTGCGTTGTTGTGTTCCAGGGCGTTTAGGTTGGCTTTGGCTATGTCTTTTACGTGGATGAAATCGCGTGTTTGGTTTCCGTCTTCGAAGATGTAGGGTGGTTTGTTGTTGAGTATGCGGCTTGTGAATATGGCGGCGCATCCAGTGTATGGGTTCGATAGGGCTTGTCTTGAGCCGTAGATGTTGAAGTATCGGAGCGCAACTGTTGGAATACCGTAGGTTTTTCCGATTAGAAGACACATTTCTTCTTGGTGTCGTTTTGTCATGGCGTATATGGATGTTGATAGCAACGGTTTTTCTTCGTCTGTTGGCAACGAGGTTAGTGGATAGCCGCATGTTGAGCAGAAGTGATCCCACTGTTTTTTTTCAAGTTGCGCTTCATTGCGTAGTCCGGGGTAGACGGTGGATGCGCATTTTTCGCAATGGTATTTTCCTTCTCCATAGATGCTCATGGAGGATGCTACCACGAGTTTTCTTACGTTGTTTTCAGAGTTGACTAGAACGTCAAGTAGGTTGGCTGTTCCTCTGGTGTTGACGTCGACGTAGCGTTCTATTTGATACATTGATTGACCTACGCCGACCATGGCGGCTAAGTGAATTATGGCGTCTACTTCTTGGATAGTTTTTGTTAAGAGTTCGCGGTCTAGAACATCGCCGTATATGAGAACTGCATTCTTGTTAATGTAGTCTGGGAGTTTTCTTTCAATTCCATGAACTTGAGGTTCAAGGTTGTCAAGCATTGTTAGGTGGTAGCCGTGCTCCATAAGGAGGTCGGCTGTATGGGAGCCTATGAATCCTGCTCCACCAGTCACTAACACTTTTTCTATACCTTTTGCCTTCATATATACCACTTTTATTTAAACAGACGTTTGTTTTCTAAAACCCAATTTACCAACTTCTCAACCCCTTCTTTGGGGCTTACTTTGGGACTCCATCTCAACTTTTCTTTGGCTTTTGATATGTTGGAAACATAGACCTTTTGGTCTGATGGCCGCCAGTTGCTGAAGGTTATTTTGCTTCTTTTTCCAGTTAATTGTTCTAGCATGTCTAGTAGTTCTAGTAAGGATATGGTGTTTTCTGGGCCTCCGCCCATGTTGAATACTTCGCCTGAGAGCTGATTTTTTCTTTGGAGGAAGCTGTCAAATGCGTTTACAAGATCTGTTACGTATAGGATATCGCGGATTTGTTTGCCGTCACCATAGATTGTAATAGGTTTACCAGTTATTGTTGCTATTGTGAACCATGCGACCCATCCTTGGTCTTCAACGCCAAACTGTCTAGGACCGTAGATGCAGCTCATTCTGAAAACTGCGGTTTTGATTCCGTATGTTTTTGCATAGTCTTGTGTATATAAGTCTCCGGCTAGTTTGGAACACCCGTAGGGCGTATGTTCGCATAAATCTATTGGAAATGTTTCGGATATCCCGCTTTTGAATTTATCTTCAAAAACGTATCTTATCTTCTTTTCTAATGTTTCAATTTTGTTGACATTACTACCGTAGACCTTGTTTGTTGAAGTGTAGATGATGACGGGATCACTATTAGAGGCTCTTGCTATCTCGAGGATGTTGAGTGTTCCAAGCGCGTTAACCATAAAGTCTGTTTTTGGATCGATAAGTGATGTTGTGACCGCCGTTTGGGCTGCAACATGAATTATGGCGTCAATGTCTTTACAAGCTTTTTTAAGCTGTTCAGGGTCGGTTATGTTTCCTTCAATTAGCTTTAGATTATTGTATTTTTTGAGGAAATCCCAGTTGCACCGAACATACTTGTAACCCTTGCCTAAAAGTTGCGCTCTTGAAAAGTTTTCAAGGACGATCATGTCTATTCCCTTTTCTGCAAAGAACTCCGCAACATGAGACCCGATGAAGCCTGCGCCTCCTGTAATTAAAACTCTTGAACAATGGGTTCTCAAATTATATCCCTCTCAATTAATGCCAGATTTTTTTCATTCAAATTCTCGTATTAAGAAAGAGATGGGAACTACAGGTTTGAGTGCTGACATATCATCCACTCTCTTCTTCATTTTGACTTTTTTCCTTGCTATAAGAGTAGAACGGATTGTTGAAACATTCCATGCTAAAGCGTTGAAAAGCTGGGAAACACCTTCTTTATCTCTCTTTCGAAGACTATGATAGAGATGAATAGAAAACCATGTGGGAAGGTATATCACCAAATAAGGATTACCCATGTTCTTTAATAGGCTCCGAAGAGTATTCTTCTTAACCGCAAACTTCCGTTTGGAACCCAAGGAAGTTGTACTTCCTCCTGAGGAATGCGCAACTCTTACTGATGGAACTGCAATGAAGGAATATCCCATTAGCTTTAGTCTCCAAGACATATCACCATCTTCCACCATTACTGGGTAAAGCTCTTCGTCAAACCCTCCAGCCTGCAAGACAGCTTTCTTTCTCCACAAAGCCAGCGTTCCATGTAATCCCCAAACTTCAAAGGAAGAAAGATTATCAAATTGAGATGCGTTTTTCCTTGACATAAAAAAGATCCATCCTGGATGCATCAGAGTTTGAAGCTCTCCCAAACTTTGGATAGTTCTTCTATCTTGGTTCAAAATCATAGGATTAGCACCTGCGGCTTCTGGATATTGCTCTATAGCTTTGATCAGTTCTGAAAGCCAATTAGCGTAAGGAAACTGCACATCCGGTTCAGCGTGAACTATGTATTCACCTCGAGATAGTGAGACACCGTAGTTTAAGTTCTTCGCCAGTGATTCGCGGATAGTTCTTCTAACGATTCTCAACCTTGAATCCTTGTATCGATCCAACTTTTTCTTCGTTTCAATATGTGAAGCATTGTCGATGATAATAATCTCGAAGGCAGGGTAGCTCGTTGATAGAATTGTGTTCATGAAAGATTCCACAAATTTGCCTTCGTTAGTGAATACTGAGATAATAGAAACTAGTTTTGGTTGGAAACTAAAAGATGATTTCTTCAATGTTAAAGCTTCTCTAAAAATTGCTAATAGTGCCCTTCTATTCCTAAGACGATCCAGTTAACCATAGATGAAGCAGATTTGACGCAATGGGACAAGCCTCCCTCAGCGTACAACTCTTGAATTTTGTTGAAAACATATGTCGGATGCTTTACATACTTCTTAAGCGCATACATCCCTCGAGCACGATGATAAATTTGAAGTATTTCTTCTGTGCTTAGCTGGGGATAACTGACTACGCCCTTTCGCGAGCCATCAAATAAGTTCCAATCGTGAGTCAGCAACCATTTTTTCGTTTCCGCAAGATTAAAGAAAGGAGTCCCTGGAAAAGGTGTTGCGATGGAGAGTTGGATAGAATCAACGTCTAGAGACAAAGCAAATCTTAGGGTATTTGAAAGATCTTGTTTATTTTCGCCAGGCAAACCAAACATGAAAGTTGCATGACTTCTAATGCCTAGCTCCCTTAACCATTTTGCAACTTGTCTCACTCTTTCAAGGTTTAAAGGTTTTCCGATTCCTTTTAATGTTTCAGTATTAGCGACTTCTACGCCAAATTTCATTCCAGTGCAACCTGAATCGCGCATTTTTTTGAGTGTTTGATATTGAATAAACATAGCATCACCCATACAAGACCATTCGACATCGAGACCACGCGACATAATTTCTTCGCAGATGGCGTTTACATGTCTCTTGGATACAGTGAAGCTTTGATCATCAAAATATATTTCCTTAGCGTTGAACTGCTTAGCAAGAAATTCCATCTCATCGACTACGCTTTTTGTATTTCGGACGCGATATAAAGGAGAATCATACATAACCCATCTCTCAATGCAAAAAACACATCCTGATGGGCAGCCTCTGGAGGACAGCATTTGCGCGTTTGGAATTCTTGCGCAAAAAGACTCGCGGTAAAGTTTAGGAGGCAAATCATCTCTATCGGGCCACGGCAAATAATCTAGATTCTCTATCAGAGACCCAGGGGAGTTTTGATAAATCGTTCCATTCGATCTAAAAGCGATTCCTTTTACGTTCTTGATTGCTTCTCCACTGCATAAAGCTAAGATTAATTCTTTTAGCGTGTTTTCATATTCACCGAAGAGCGCATAATCTATGAATTTGTTTTCTTTTAGAAACTTTATTGGACCATATCCACTAACGTGGCTGCCAGCAAATGCTATTTGAGTTGAGGCTTGATTTCGCAAATCTTCTGCCAACTTTATGTCGTCCATAATCCCTATTGTTGGCGACTCCAAAAGCACTAGATCTGGATTCCATTTGCACACCTCGTCAATGAATTGTTGGTCGGTCCATTCGAGAGCCACAGCATCAATTGTTCGAACAACGGCAGGAGTATCACGTTTTATCAAACTTGATGCATAGCCTAGCCAGAAGGGGTAAGGTTTGAAAGATAGCTTTTGTGCTGTGCCTGCGGTGAAACCCCATCTGCTTCCGGCCTTTACGAAATGTTGTATCTTACCGTTAGATATTTTTATACCGGGTGGATTGGCAAGAATCACGCGCAAATTTATCTAACCTTAAGCATTTGCAACATGGGTGTATTAGTCAAATTCATAAACTTATGCTTACTTTGATGCCCAATTGATTTTACGTTTGTATTCTATGTATCGTCTAATCAGTGCAGAAAGAGGGGCCTTAGGGGATAGAGCGAATTTATCATCCACTCTTCTCAGTTGTTGAACATTTCTCCGCTTAAGAAGAGTCCATCTCATGTTCTTTACGTTCCATTTAATTGCGTTAAAGATGTAAGACATCGGATAAGGTACAAGGAGAGAATTTATTATGTGGCAAAAGACGAATAATGGAATGGAGACGAAATTTGAGGCTTTGAGGTTTTTAATATCTGAGTTAATGAGATGCCGAAGATCATACTCGATTAACTTTGATCCCATACGAGAGGTTGTGCTACTAAAATAGTGCCGGACAAAGGATTCTGGAACTGTCACGACTTTATATCCAGCTAACCTCATTCTCCAAACTAAATCGATTTCTTCGCCAAATATCGGCGCATAGTCTTCATCTAGGATCCCTACCTCTTCCAAAGTGCTCATCCTTAGGATCATCAGTGCTCCATAAAGCACCCAGAGAGACAGTGGCTCATTTCTAGTGTCGAGTTTTTTTCCATAATCTTTGGGAAAATAAGGCGCCATTGAAGGAGTGAGGTGTATTCTTAATGGAGGAAATGGACCGCATAACAGGCCCATAGTTTTCACATCCTTCCCTACCCAGTCGAGAAAAGAGGGGTTAGCTCCACAGATATTTGGATCAGACTCCATTGCTTCAACTAACTTAGTCAACCACTTGGGCATGGAAAATTTTAGGTCGTCGTTGGCTAATACCACATATTTTGCTTTTGATAGTTTAATTCCATCATTCCAATTGCGTGCAAGAGGATCAAGTTTCTCTTTCAGGATTAGTCTTATTTTCGTTGATTGGCTGGCATAGTGGAAAAGCTTTCTTCTTGTGTTGTCTTTTGAGCCGTTGTCTATGACTACTATCTCGAAGTTCGAATAGTTAGTTTTAAGAAGCGTAGTCATTAAGCTGTCTATGAATCGCTCATTGTTAACTGTTGGTATCACTATTGTGACAGGAGGCTCGTTTTTCAACTATCTAACCTTAAAGATGGATTTAATTCGTTTGAGGAACAGGATGATACTTTGCCGTGAGAAGAAAAATGCTCCTGCGGTAAAAGAGAATAATACTATAGCCCATGCGCTTACAACGATATTTCTAGTGTTCTGAGGTGTATAGTAAAGAGTAACCTCTCCTGTGTAACCTTGCGAGTAGTAGAAACCATTTCCCCAGAGACTTGCGTTGAACCGTTCAAAGGAGACTCCAGTTTTGGTGTAAGCCATCCAATCTTTGGCAAAACTTTCCCATAAAACCAGTAATGTAGTAGACTTCACTGTAACAGTATAGTGAGAGTAGCTGATTTGTTTTGTCGTAGAGGGCTCATTCATCGAAGAATCCAAAATTTTTTGAAGATCATTATTTTCAGAGGACATGGATAGGACTATAAAGTCGATAAGGCTTTCAGCGTCGCCAGCGACAACTATCTCATTTTTTCCTTGTTTTAAAGAAGCTGTGACATTATACCAGTTTAAGGAGTTTGAAGAGTCAGATGTGATAGTTGCTAGTGTGCCATTGACGTATAAAGCTCCTCTACCACGAATATTAATGCCGTAATTCCCTTCGTGGAGAACATATACACTCGTAAATAGGCTCCCCTGTCCAATTTTAAGAGTGTAGCCAAGAGCTGCTGTGGGATCCGTCAGCGGCATAGTTAACTTAATAGTCTCCCAGCTATAATTTCCAACCAAAGTTCCATCGTTATGAAACGCAGATGCATCAGCGGCTCCAAAGTCTTGGCTCAGTGGCCAATACCCCACTAGACCGGGATACATTGTGTTAGCAACTGGTCCTGCTTCATACAGTTTATGGATTTGTTTGGAAGTTAGCGCTACACTGTACATCTGAAAGTTCTTCATGTATCCATCAAAGAAGATGTCTTTTCCAAGAGTTGACCCTAAGAAGTTGTCCCCGGTGAGATTGAAAGAGTTCGCAGAAGCAGAAGTTACGTGTTCTAGTGCTCCATTTGTATAGCTTAGCAAATGTGTTCCATTGAAGACAAGAGTAAGGAAAGTCCATTCACCCAAGGGCGGGTTTGGAAAGGTTCTGGAAGTGTCTGGTATTGTACCAACAGGAGTGTACGCACGATCACCTGATACCCACCGAAATGGACCTCCATAAGCTGATGCGTTGTTTGAGAAAATTGTGCCAACAGAACCCCAATTAATGGACAGGGGATTTATCCAAACTGACATTGTGATGGCTTCAAATGTCTTATTTAAAGGGTGAGACGACGGAATTCTCATGTAACCAGACGAGTTCCACACAAGACTGCCGTTAACTCTTCCACCTAGCCGTGCATCGAATCGAGTCAAAGAAAGCTCTTGAGGTGATAGATAGTTAGGATTCACTACATAAATAAAATTATCTACTGGAGAACCACGATCTAAATCATAGCTGACCGATGAATTCCCGAAGAAAATTAATGTACGACTTGCATTCAAGGTTTGACTTTTTTCAAGATTCGGAATTCCGTCTCCAAAGACAAGTAGTTGATTGCTTAGATTGAAACCGGGCATGACGGAGAGAAGGCGAACCACATCTAGTTCAGAAGTAGAATTATCGGGTATTAGATACATGGCAGCATCATAAGCAGAGATCAACGGTGTGAATTGGTTGTTTCTGTACACAAGGAAATCTGTCCCATTCAAAACTAACTTTAGATCTTCTTGAATGTTCAAAAAGTTCACATATTTCTCGGGGCTATACGCAAATGGAGCACCCACTGAGGCATAAGCTAAATTCAGGAAAATGTATTTCACATTGAAGAATCCCAGCAAAGTTCCAAGATGGCTAGTGACGTTTCTGAAGAAAATATTCATTATACCATTTGGCGGAACCAAAACAGTGGGACTGACAACATAACGATAATAGGGTGTGTCATAACCCCATGGTAAGATCATGACACGCGAATTCCAATACTCAGGATCATTGTTCACTAACCAATCGTGCATTCGATTATAAATCGGGTTCATAAACGGATTATAATTGTTGTAAGCCATTCCAAATGGCATCATAGAAAGCCCCCAATCTCCGGTGAATAACAGCCAATTATATGACAAAATTGAAGTTGATATTGCTAACATTATGAGAAGAAAAGTCGTAGCGTACATCATCTTTTTGCGAAGACTAACGTGCAAACATTTTAGATGGAGTCTGGACACTTCAAATATTCGGTCTAAGCTGAAGCTAATAAGAACCGCCAAGGAAATTACCGTTATCCATTCAAACCATTCTGGAGTGTTAAAAACTAGTAGCATAGGAAGAAAACGGTAGATAGGGCCTGTTACTCCAGCGCCAGTCCACCACATCCATCCGGTAGAAAAAATCGCTATAACAGCGAAAATCAATGCGTACCTTATCTTTTTCCTTTCACGAATCAAAAAGAATGAAGATATTGCGAGTATAGGGTAAACAAACCCGAGTGCATTCCACGGCTCCTTTCCTCCATACCACCAACTGGGGATGTTCTGGGTATTTATACTAATGAATCTGAGAGTGTTGATAGGGGTTGTTGTGGCGAAGCTATACCTCAAAGCACTAATCTGGTTCTCAATGGCATATCCTGGATTTATTAGAGTATAAAGAGAACCCAGTGATTCTTGATTAGCGATCCCCATAATGACTGAATATAAATATGGCAATTGAAGTAAAAACGACGCGCCTATCGTAAATAGAAAGAGTGTTAGAGATCGGTATAACACTTGCTTATTCAAATTAATCAGCACATACGCTGTTAGTAGGAAAAATACAAACATTGCCGGAATAAGAAACCACAGCCATGAACCAGCCAACCCTACAAAAAGCGCAACGAGTAACAAATCACGCCAATTCTTTTTAGTGCTCTCCATAAAGCCTAAGGCAAAGAATAGAATGATAGGTTGAAGCGCATAAACTGGATAAAACATTGCATTGCCTATTGCAGACATCATCGTTTGCGGGTTAATCATGTAAATGAGTGACCCTGCAAAACGCGCTGGGTAACGGATGGAGAATCTACCCAAGAAAAGGTACATGGCTATACCGGAAACGGGCATCCACATAAAAATGAAAATGTGTTGAGCCAACTCAGCATTTCCATTGAAGAACCAATAAAATACAGCCATGAAAATGGTCCTCATTGGAGGGACAAAGGCAGGAGACCCTAATCCGGCAGCAGTGGGAAACTCACCTTGATAGAAAGTATGCAGTGCGATAGGAGGAGTCAATCCTGTTGGGTTCCAACTGTAGAGAAATACCGCTAACTCTCTAGTTGCTACGTCAACAGGAATGGCGTGCATGTTTGAGAACCCGAATTGTCCTACTTGCAGCAGATTTCTATTACCGAAGACAACGATGGCCACTAAAATAGCAATGAAAAAGAGAAAATTAGCAACGCAACGTCGCCAATTATTCATTTATGGCTCTCATCTTACTTGTTCCTATAAGTGATTTTCTGCCTCAATTGCTCAGTTCTAAAGTAAAGATGACTTCACTGTGATATCTAATCTTGACTGGCGCTGGGGCATAATCCGCGAGCCAAACAGAGAGTTCATTGATGACGTAGTGCTTAGTCGCGAACTCTCCTGCAGGTACTTTTACAATCTCGTCTTTTTCGAAGATTATGGACTCTGGATTCGGCGAAATGCCGCGTATTTCATGGCTTGGACTAGCATTTGCTGAAAAAAGATTGCAAGTCAAAGCATTTCTATCAATCCAGATTTTGCTGCCTTGTTTTTCCAATAGCAACTCGAGATACCACATTGCTCTACCATCGACAGTCGAATCGTTCGCATACAACTGCATAACATACGTTTTAGAGGGCACGAAGGGTATTTCGCTTACAGCGTTTACAGTATAGTTAACCAGACCGATATTACCTATATCCATGCTCCAACTGACCAAACTTCCAGGCATGGTCCAAGTCTCAATACCGCTTTCCAAAAATGGATAAACATAATAACTTGTCCTTGCTGCAAAAGCAAAAATACTCCCTATAAGGACTTTCCTCTGCAAGTTTGACCGAGGCAAAGAAAAGTACCAAGCACTGCTCAACCCAATAACTAACAAGGCAACAAGAAGAATTGCTAGACTTAATTCATACATCGCACTATGTTTGATTTGCATTGTCTATTACCTGAATCGAGATTTTCCATCTAGCTCCTTGTTATCCTTGTCTTGCGTGTTCTGTACATTTTCCACATACTAAGCTGGGGAAAACTTGAATACAAATAAGAACAGATTTTGTGAGAGGTGCAAAGGAATCATTTCCTAGCATAGAGCATACTGCAACTGCCTGATTCTATTCTTACTTTAAAGCCCTTTTCTTCCAGAAATCTTCCCAGAGAGAATACATTGCGGCTGCTATCGAGATTATGATATTCCAAGCTTATCTTCTTAATTATTTCCAATACATCATCAGGGCAACCAAACAATATCTCATACTCTGCGCCTTCGCAGTCCACTTTCAAAAAATCTATTTGAGAAATATCATTCTCCTCGACAACATCATTTAACGAAAGAGTTCGCACTTTCACCTTTTTCGCTTTATTTCGACCAAAATAGAAGGAGTGTTCAGCGGGATTGCTTTCCGAAAGCAACATTTCTTTTTGCCCTTTTCTAACAGATATTGCTTTTTTGATCGGAACAATGTTTTTAATACAATTCATTTCTATATTGCGTTCCAACATTTCAAAATTTTCTGGAATTGGCTCGAACGCATATACTCTCCCTTTTTTAGCAAGATTTGATGCAAAGATGGAGAATACGCCAATATGCGCTCCAATATCTACAACCAAATCTTTTTCGCTTATTTCAAATCCTCTGGGGGTATAACGCATCTGACTGCAGACTTCAATTATCAATAAACTATCAAGGGTTTTTGATCTTACCGCATACCTAGTCCCATTTCTCAAAGTGTAAACAATGTTTTTTTGCCTGAATGGTTCAAATTTTAAATCCATAAAAAATGTCATCCAATTTTTTATTGTTGTAATAACTCGAATTACTGTCCCAATTTTTGCCAAGTTTGCCATGTTCATTAAATCCATGATAAATTAGGAACTTTGAATCATTACATCCTTGCCAATTTTTGTTCCAGACATACTGCGAATGAAACTCGACAATTGCTTCGCATGTTCTGTCCAATCATATTTTTTCGAAGTTTCCCAAGCATTCCTACCGGCTACCTCGCACAGTTCCTGGTTGCCAAGTAAGTTTTCCAGAGTTTTCAAGTACCTATCTAGACTGGGCTTTCTTTGAGGGGCATCAAGGGGCAACGATATAAATTTGTCCCTCTCAGCTTCCTCTATAACGAAACCATTAAAACCGTTAGTAATTATTTCACCTACTCCCGCACCTCTCCTAGTCACTTCAGGTAGGCCGTGAGCCATAGCTTCCAAAACACCCATAGAAAAACCCTCAACGCTCCAGTGAACAAAAACTCTTGCTTTTAGGAAAAGATATCGCATGTCTTTTTCTGATACGTTAGTTAAGACTTCAACTTTTTCATTTAATTTATTCTTGTGGATGTTGTTAATAAAGTCGTTCAGCAAGTTTGGGGGCGTCCAAGAGCCTGCAATAACAAATTTGGCAGGTATCTTTTTTGCAAGATCCAGCATGAACGTTGGGTATTTGTTTGAATCCCACCGACTTACACTAAGTATGAAAGCGTCTCTTTTTTCTGGCAATTTGTCGATAGGGTGGCAACCAGGATAGACCACTTTGCCCTTATTTCTCAAGAAAGGAAAATATTTTGCCATCCATCTATAAGTGCCTTGAGAATTAAAGAATACACCCGTCGCGTTCATGAGAATCTTCTTTTCAACATTATAAAGTAACGCTGTTACTAGCTTTCTGGTAATCCTAAATCTAGAAATCCTGTAACTACCTAATAGAGAACTAATAAAAATGGGTTCATGAACATAAACGAAGTATTTAATTCCTCTCTTGCTAGCTACCAGTCCAGTTATACCTGCTAACTGATCCATGCATAAAAGGACATCGTAACTTTTTTTAGGAAAGAGAATTGGGGCAAGAATTATGCTTAGTATGTCTACTGTACTTTCTAATGCTCTGCCAGAGGGAAGAAATATAAGCGAAATATATCCAAACAGTCGGTTCATATATTTAAGAAGCCCTTTATCAAAAGATTTGGTCTTTATCTCTCGCAGTAACTCTTTATATTTGTATGCGCGTGCGCTACCTTCTCTGTAATAAATAAGCTCGCTCTTGCAACCAAGTAACGCCAAGTTTCTCGTTTCTTCAATAGCCATTTTTGGGACACCCCCTGGAGAAATAAGCCTTACTATAATACCGATCTTCACTTTTGCCCTACCGCAATAATTCTATTCCCTAAAAACTGTTTGAAAGTCTCAGATTTGAAGGATTTCTCTAATCTTCTTACAAGAATGAAGTCTTTAACGTAAAAGCGTTGTATAGGAAAATAGGACTTTTCCAGAAGACTTTTCAATTTCCACGGTGGAAGTGCATTGATGTGACCTGTTTCTCTTAATCTCCTCCTGTTGAAGAAATAGAAAGGCCTACCGAAGAGACCGTTAGGCTGAGTGTGTACGACTATCCTTCCACCTTTTTTCAGAACTCTGTGAGCCTCTTTCAGGGCTCTGAGAAGCTCCTGATCAAGAAGGTGCTCAACTATGTCTACCATAAGAACACCTTCAAAAGTATCATCTTTAAAGGGAAGCGCCGCAGCACTCGCCACTAGTGAGGCCCCAAACTGGGATGCAATGTTGACGGCGAATCTTGCGATGTCAATGCCAATGACACTTGCGCCTTTTATCAACTGCATGGCTTTACCTGCGCCACATCCAATATCCAATACCGCTTTTCCTTCGACGACACCAAGCTCTTTGATTGCCTCAAAATACCAAGGTTCTTCGTCATAACTCTGGAAGTCAACTAATTGCGGTTGCTTAAGCCCAAAATATTCCTCGTCGTACACTTTGGCATCCATAGTGTTACAAGACGCACGGGGCTTTTTCAGTTCGCCATGACTCTGCCGTCTTCCTAAGACCCTCTTCCAAAGTTACTGAAGGCTTCCATCCCAAGTGTTTTCTTATTTTGCTGCTGTCGAGCACGAGGTATTCTGGATCCCAGATAGAAGGGCGCTGAGGGTAGCCCGGTGGGTAACTGCCGTAAACAATCTTACCTTCAAACCCGCTTATCTTGGCAATTAGTTCCGCTACTTCTCTATTGGTCACGGGATTTCCAGGAGATACGTTATAAACTTGTTCAACCGCCCTTTCAGAATTCATAACTGTTACGTACGCGTTCACATGGTCGTCAACAAACATGTAATCTCTGACAGAGTTTGGAGTTCCAACATAACACGTTACACCCTTCATCATGCTTGAAACAACATATTCTACAAAGTAGCCGCTTTCGCCCTTTCTTCCATAAGTATTTATGGGGCGCAGCACAGTTACTTGAAGGTCGTACACTTTCATAGCCATTCGAACATATTGGTCAGCTGCTTCCTTGGCAACAGCGTATGGGGAAGCCGGATTAAGCGGCGCATCTTCTGAGATTGGTTTCCCTTTCGCTTGCCAACCATAGACTTCCGCTGTGGAGGCAACGATCAACCTAGCTTTAGGCGCCTCTTCGAGAACCGCGTGAACTACGTTAACTGTCCCAACGAGATTAGTTGCAATGTACGGAAACTGATCTTGAAAGGAAGCCCTCACAGGCGTCAAGGCACCCAAATGAAGAACAAATTGAGGTCGAACAGCTCTAACTGCGGATGTGACTGAATGCGTTTGAGTCAAATCTCCCTGAATCAGCCTAAGTCTATCTAATGAGGCTTCGAGTGTCCTCAAATCTCTCTTGGACACCAGTCTTATCAAACCATAAACTGAATACCCCTCGTCAAGCAGTCTCTTTGTCAGATTTGCACCGATAAAACCCGTACAGCCTGTAACTAAGACATTCAAAGCCTTTTCACCTTCAATGCATTTTCAGCTTCAAGGATGTCTTTCTGAGTATTAACAGTTATGAAGAAACCGCCAAACCTATACAGCTGCAACTTTTTTTGAGTTGCAAATCTCGGAAAGACCGCCTTTTCCACATCACCTTTTTCTGGAAGTTGGTTAAGAATTGAGCGATCGAACACGTATATCCCAGCACTGCACAATTCTTGACACTCGGGCTTCTCAACGAATTGAGTAGCGAAATGATCATTCGTGGATTTCACGCACCCGAAGGGACAATGTGGATGCACAGCAACCATTGTCACTAGTGGTTTTTTCTTCATGTGATAGTCAGCTAACTCTCTCAGTTGAAGATCGGTTATTTGATCACCGTTCATTGCAAAAAAAGTCTCTTGGGAAACGTAACGCCTAATCGCTTTTTGAAATCCATCAATTGTTCCACCGTCTACGGTGTGTTCGCTGTAAGTGATGTCTACGGAGTATTTGGAACCGTTGCCAAAATAGTTGATGATTTTTTCTTTTCGATAGGCGACCCCGATTACTACGTTTTTTACGTTGCTCTGAGAAAGCCATTCAATAATCCATGCGAGAAGAGGTTTCTTGTTTATTTTAACCATTGCTTTGGGTATGCTAGCAGTCATGTTGCCGAGACGTGTTCCTGCGCCTCCGGCAAGCACTACAGCCGTGTCTATTCCCATGTATTCGTGGACTCTGTTGTGGCTACTTTTCTGAACCTAAGGCTTAAGCGTGTCGGTGTATGCATGGTATGTTTGCTCGGCCACCTGACACCAGCTTCTGCTATCTGCCTTCATTTGAGTGTTGACAGAAAGAGTCTTTCTTAAGCCAGGGCTTTCTATCAGCTTTTCCATCGCTTTTTCTAAAGAATAAGATGAACGCTGTGTGCAGAGAAGCCCATCAGTGTTGTTAGTTATTTCTCCTTTAAAGACACCTATGTTTGTAGCCACAACAGGCTTAGCATGTTGCATAGCAAACGAAAACGCCAAGCTGGCTGAGAAGGAATACACGTAGGGAAGCACGACAAAGTCTGAGAGTTCATATAGTTCATGTAACTCATCGATTGGAAAAGGAGTCGTTGTGAGGAAAATCACGCGCTCCGATATCTGATTTTTGGAAATTATACTCAAAAGCTCGTCAACATAGGGTCTTGAATACGACAATAAACCACCAGCGATAACAAGATACCAATCTGGATATCGCTTGGCTATCGTAGAAAATGCTTCTATCAAAAATTCGACGCCTTTCCTCTTCACTAAGTATCCAAAGAAGAGTATGGTTCTCTTCTCATTTAACGCCAGAGACCATTTGCCATCAACTCGATTGAACTTACTTTGCGCAACACCTATGGGAACCACATGAACTTTAGATGAGCCTGCCCCATAATCGCCTATCATATGGTGCTTATTGTATTCCGCGTGAACAATTATTCCCGAAGCCAATTTCGCAATAGACAAGTAAATGAAGACCAACGCAACTTTCAGAAGAAAATAGAGCTTTCGTGGAAAAGCAAAAGTCTCGGCAAATAAGTCATCTATCTCTCGAATGGGCACCACTTGATGGACAGTAACTACCCTTTTGATGTTTCCAATTTTTAAGAGCAACAGAAGAAGAGGAAAAACAATGCTTGAAAGTTGCCCACCGAACATGTCAAATTCATGTTGAACATGCACAACATGAGGCCTATCCCGCATCAACTCGGAAAAAACTTGAAACGGATACAGTGGTGATTGAGACCACACGTTCTTAACATTGCTCACAGGAACAACTATACTCTCAGGTTTGCTTCGATAGAAAGTAACTTCAACTTTGTTTTCTAGCGACTTGAAACCTTCTCCCAAAAAAAGAGTATAGTGCGAAACTGGAAACAACTTAGAAACCATAACAACCTTAAGCACGTTCATGCCAAATCCATGTGCTCTCTTCAATAAGATGGCAGGTTGAGATCAGAATTTCTTTAGAGCGAAGAAGTGAATGTTTGCTATGGCGATGGACAACATTGCAAATGGTACCTGCCAAATCGGATAACTTTTCTTTGCGAATTGAATGTTTGCCTTTATGAAACTTGCTAACCTTTGTGTCCGAGTTCTGAGTCCTCCCACTCTGTGGTAAGCAACTGCGTTAGGATTGAAAACTACTTTGAAGGACGCCTTCTTAATCCTCAAACATAAGTCTACGTCTTCATTCCAGAAGAAAAATGTTGGATCAAGAATCCCCACAGTGTTCAGTATTTCACGCTTAATCATCATAGCGCAACTTTGAACTGTGTCCGTTTCCACAATGCGTTTGTGCGACAAACGTCGACTAAGAATAGCCCAAGGAATTTTCAAAGAAGGAAAGAATCGATTTGGGAAAAATATCTGCTGATGTGGCGGGTCATAACTTTTCACGACCCCTCCTGCGATTCCTACTCCAGTCAAAGAGAGGGCTTGGACCTCTTCTTTCAACCAATTCTTATCTAAATAGAGGTCATTGTCGAGGACAGCTATGTAACATCCACTTGTGTTAATAATACCCATATTGTGTCCTTGAGATGAACCCATGTTCTTCCCAACCTCCAGCACTTTGACCCAAGGAAAGTTATTTCTCACAAAACTGGCTGAGCCATCGTTTGAACCATTATCAACGAGGAGCACTTCCGAAGGTTTGTACGTCTGCTCCGCAATTGAATCGAGGCAACGTTTTAGGTAACCTTTTCCATTCCAGTTCAGTATCACAACAGAAGTTGAAAACACTTTGTTTTCCTTAGAAACCTCTTTGCCAGACATCACCGAAGTCAAACGCTCTGCAAGATAGGCAGATGATTTTCGCTCCTCTAGATTGCGACAATGAAAAGAGTGCATAAACCCATGTGCAAAACCCAGAATGCCATTTAGAAACGCGAGATTTCTACTCTGAACTGTTTTGTAGAACCAAAAAAGATTGAAACAGAGCATGTTAAACAAAAGCCTAATGCGACCGGCGAGTCCATCTGGGTGAATATCTCTAATGTAGAAACTGGCGTAGTCCCTAGCAATTTGATACGCGTTTCGAGATGGCCCCTTTGGATTTGGATAATGCCAAACAATTGCTTCAGGATCAAAGACCAGCTTGTATCCATTCCTTTTCAATCTGAGTGAAAGATCGGCGTCTCCATGATGCTGAGGAAAGCCCTCATCGAACCCGCCTATTTTTTCAATTGCTTTTTTACTCACAGCCATATTTGTGATGGTCAAGAAATCGACATAAATCGGGCGTCTTAATTTGGTGCTGAATGACATTGAACCGCCCATGGTGTATGCGCCACTTTGACACAAAATGCCTATACGTAAAAACTTGTTCTCCATAACAATGGCATTGTACACTTTTGCAAGAAATTTCAATGCGATTGATTTTTTCGATGAATCATACATGCTTGTGATTTCCTGTTTACGCATTGCAACGGCAGGCCCTCCAACTGCCCCCAGATTCTCGGAGCTCCTAAATGTCTTCACAATTTTTTTCAGCCAGTCTTGATGAACCACACAATCATCACTCGTATATGCTACTATTTCAGAAGAAGCGTGCTGAAGACCTAAGTTAGCTAGATAAAACAAGTTTTTCGTAGAATTCTGGAGTATCTTCACAGGGTAAAGTCTGAGTAATTGAGATGTGCCGTCGTTCGAACCATTATCGATGACGATGATTTCAAATTTTTGAAAACTTTGATTCAGTAGAGAGTCGAGACAGCGCTTCAAATCTGCGCGCCTATTGTAAGTGGGCACAACTACAGATATCTTCGGTTTTTCAGCAACATTTTTCATGCTATTTTCTCAGGGTAGCAAAATCTTTAACGTGTGCCATCACGACTCTCGTTCCCCGAAGTGACAGAGCCAGATCGTCTTTTGAGACGAGGCTTTTGAGAAAACGTCTCAAAACATATTTTGGAGAAAGGTATATTTTGTATATTGCATCACACATTTTGACTGTTTCTTCGGGCGTCATATCTTGCGTTTTTAGTGGCGGTTCTGTCATATCAAATCGTTCGTAGTCATTTGAGTCTATTCTGAACCATTCGTGTTCAATGGATTGACGGTACAGCTGCGTACCTGGATATGGAACTACTATGGTACATTGGAGCATATCTGCCAACCCATCATTCATCAGTTTCTTAGCGAGGGTCAATGTTCTCTGAGCATCTTCTCTCGTCTCCCACGGATAACCGACCATCATAGTTAGATGAACCTCCAGACCCGCTTCTTTCGCAACTTTGGAACCCTTAGTTATCTGCTGAACGGTCAGATTCTTGTTTACCTTGTCCAAAGTTGCTTGGTTGGCGGACTCTACACCCATTTTCAGCAATCGAAACCCAGCTTTCTTCATAAGTTTGCAAGAATCCCTATTTACGTAATCGTACCTGAAGTTAGACGAGAACAAAACTTTTTCATTGAAACCCCTCTCAATCATGCCCTTACAGAATTTTTCGAGCCATTTGCTAGGCGGAAATGTTCCAGTATCATCAAATATCTCCCGAACTCGATGTTTCTCAAGCAGATACTCAACTTCATCCAAGTGCCTTTCTGGAGTACGGCATCTGAATTTTGGAAACAGTACAGTCCAAGCGCAAAAAGTGCATTTTGCCCAGGGACAATCTCTTCCTGCCATCATATAGGCGAATGGTTTGCGCTTATACCAATTCTCAAAATATAGATGAAATCTTGTTAGTTCCCGATCTATGAATGGCAAAGTATCTAAGCTTTTTAGAAGACTAAATGGTCCGGTATTTTTTATATCATCGCCATCTCGGTACCATAACCCATTCGGTTTCTGATCACCATGTTCTAAGTGCTCACACAATTGCAGCAAGGAAACGTCAAAATCTCCTCCAGTCAAAACGAAGTCTGCTGCACTCATTTTCATGCTCTCTTCAGGAAGAGCGGTTACATGGTCCCCCATCAAAGTAATTTGTGTGTCAGGAAAACTCTTTTTGAGGTGATCTATCATTTCCCAGTGTTGCCTTACTATCGGAGTCTTAGTTTCAACCGCTATTAAGTCAGGCTCCTCTTTCTGAACAGTGTCCAAAAACTGGTTGTAGGACCAGCCTTGAGCTATAGCATCGACGAAGCATACTTCAAAGTCGTTTACTTCAAGAAGTGAAGCTGCACTTGCAGGGATCACCGGATAAATGAATGTTGGACGCGAGAACCATTGGAACTGCCTGTTCTGTGTCACTTGCGCGATGCCCTTGGAGGACAGGAGCGGTGGAAAAGCTATCATTACTTTCATGAATGCTTTGTCCTTTTTAGGAAGAACCCCTTAAGAAATGCCGCTCCATAGCAAAGATGAGTTACAACAAGACCAAAAGAAAACAGTGGAGTCAATTTGAGAGTTTTATTTTTTAAACAAGTGACGGCCCCGCTTAATAACGCCAAAACTGCATAAGATGACAAAGCAACAAAGTAGATAATTCCGAATAAGCTGTTCATAAAGGCGAGAGGGAAGCCCAAGGCTATCCCTATCATCAAAATAGAAGGCATCATGAAAATTGGGCGAACATATTTCCGATTTGTTCTAAGTAGAGAGCCTTTCACCGCTCCGTAGTTCCATATTTGCTTAATGTATGGCATGAAAAGTGGTCTGCGGTGATGGTAAACCACAACGCTCGGGTCGTAGAGAATCTTTTTCTTAAAGTCTTTAGTCAGAACTCCGCAGAGTGTTATTTCCTCTCCTGGCCAGATGTTGGGAATTAAGTCTTTTAATGAAAGGAAGATTGACTTTTTAATAATTAGATTGCATGTAGGCGTTTCATTGACTAGCCTTTGATTTGCGTGTGATTTGTAACGAATAGACTCTGTTCCACTAGCAAAAGGCGATGACAAGATTAGACCACCAAGTTTTTCCAGCAACGAATCAGTGGATGGCGTCAAACTTGGTCCCGCAACAGCGGCCACTTCTGAATCTTTGAAGTGAACCACCGCATTTCTCAGCCAATCAGGTGTTGGTAATGCATCAGAGTCTAAGAAGGCTAGCAGTTCACCTCTCGAAGCAAGAGAACCACTGAAACGTTTTGAGAGTGGTGTAACCTTTCCTGTAGGAATCACTTGTATTCTTTTGTCCTCGGGAATCCTCTCTAAACCCTCTTTAAAGTCGGGCAACAGCAGAACCTCATAATTAGGATAATCTAATTTGAGGCAATGATTAATACATTCGAGCGTTTGTTCAGTCATTGTTACGCAAGGAATAATTATGGATGTTCTGGGCGCCAGACTTGTGTTTAATGCTTCTTCTATTTCATCCAATCTCTATGTTACGTCCTCTATCATCAGTTGAAGGCGACTTTCTGATAGACCGTCCTAAGGAAACTCAAAATCCTTTTGTTGCCAACGTCTATAACCATATCGATTGCGGGGTAAAAGCTATCCCGATTTTGATCTGTGAAGAGACCATTCAAGATTTTTTTTAGTTTTATTATTTCTGTTCCGTTAATGCGACTCAAACGAAGGATTATTAGGTCTGCGAGCATTGTGACCATTGTTTTCAGGGGAGCCACTTTGGATGTACCCTTAGGTCTATGGTCTTCCCATTTCACGGGCATGGTTGCGATAGGCACCTTTAGCCTTTTTGCGTTGACTAAGAGCTCTGTGTCGAATAGAAAACCGTCACATCGAATTCGTTGGAATAGAAGTTTGGCTACGTCAGCTTTTATTCCCTTGAACCCACATTGAGAGTCGGAAATTCCAATTCTAAACAGCAGCTCAACTAAATGATTATATCCAATACTTAGAAACAGTCGCGCGAAACTCCTCTTTGCTGTTCTGTCTCTTACTCCAATAACCAGCCCCTTTGTTTTTTCCACTTCTTTAACTAGTTTAGGTATGTGTTTCAGGTTTGTCGATAGATCTGCATCCATAAAAACTAGTATTTCTCCGCTGGCAACTTGGAGAGCGTTTCTTATGGTCCCGCCTTTGCCTACTCTCTGATGAAACCTGAGACATACTAGATTGTGGTTTTGGGGCTTCAGCGTCTTTATCACATAATGCGTTTTGTCATTACTGTTGTCGTCACAGATTACTAGCTCGTAGTTTATGTCCACATCATCTAGAAAATCAGATATTTTTTTGATGTTATCCTCCAAGATATCTTCTTCATTGTATACAGGTAGAATTATAGAGACTTTCGTATCGACTGCATTCTTGGAGTCATGCATTGCTTTCATTCGTGGAGGCAATAATAATGGAAGCTCCATTCTACTCCTCATCCCTAGCCTTCTCACTCTTCTTCTGCTGTCTCCTGAAGGAGACCATCTGCAAAACAACCCCAGCAACTAAAGCGTAATACGCATAGATGGCCACCTCGTTAGCTAGAAAGTCCAAACCAATCGCTAAAGAACTAGCCGCAACAATCAGTAGAACCATGAACCCTATGACGAATGGAGCGCCCCAAT
>Ga0315314_1000819_pt1 | contig 30506 bp, 31 predicted proteins | sample TDP9_MG_FD_203631 | JGI IMG/M metagenome (GOLD analysis project Ga0315314, IMG submission 203631) | Freshwater sediment microbial communities from Lake Towuti, South Sulawesi, Indonesia - TDP9 | ecosystem: Environmental > Aquatic > Freshwater > Lake > Sediment | place: Indonesia: South Sulawesi... | reverse complement strand
AACCGTCTATCTATTGTTAGCGGAAAAGTGTATTTCAAGGCCAAGTGCATAAACCCAGATGTGGGAGACGGATTTGATGTCTTTGACGGAAACGATAATTTTATCGGTTCCGTTGTTCCGACTTCGACATCTTACACTTGGTATAGTTTCAGCGTCCAGATGGATTCCCAAGTTGATGTCAACTTCTTCAAAGTCAAACTCGCATATTCCAATATGCTGAAGAAAGGCGCCGAAAGCAAGGAATCATTAAGCGGCACATCGAACATTCAGGTGACATGCAGCTTCATAAAAATCAAGTTCAAAATCGAGGAATTCAAAGTATTCGAAGGCTGGGTCAAGGTTTTCCAGAGAAGTTGGCAAGGTTCAGGCGACGCACATTGGTGGACGCCAATCCTTATCACTGAGGGTGAGGGTGGTCTCAACTTCTGCGAGATCGGCATAGTCGTCACATATACCGCACCAGCCACAATAAAGAACGTCCAAGTTTTTTTCACCCCAAAAGACAATGGTTCGACGAAGCCTAGCGTATTCAAAGATTTAGGGTCGGGTTGGCTCGACACTTGGATAAAACTGAGTATATTCAAGACACAAGAAGAAGGCGGTAGAGTTTGGTATGCCTGCTATGAATTTGAAAACCACACAGGCTTTACACTCGCCAGATACCGTTATGTGAATGCGTGGGTCGGACCAAAGTCGGTATCGACATTGGAATCAGATAATCAACCCGCGGGTTCCCAACAAGGTCGCCAAGTAGCCCGATGGCAAAATACTACATTCACAGATAACTACGGCATAGTTCATCCCTGGTCGCCGACATATACCGCCAACTTCCCAGATAATTTCAACATGAACGCCTATTTTGATATCTGGGCATATGGTGGCTACCACTATTACTACATTGACTACACTCCAGACCCATAACACTGGCGCCTAATCGGCGCACGCCAATTCCCCATTTTTTTAATCAAAAAAGTCCCAGCTAATGGGATTTTTCTGAAGAAACAAGAGGAAGAAAGAAAATACTGCGAAGAGAAAGTCACAGAATTCATCGAAACCCGCGCTAGAGAACTGGAAGAAGAAAAACCAATGCACACGAGTAAACATCGCTAGAAAAGACTAGAGAACCCCTTTTTCATTGTGCTATGCAGAAACGATACCTAGACTAGGAGGCGTGTGTGCTCTCACTCAGAGAGCCTAAAAGTGACAAAGCCCAAGCGCCGACGAGGAATAATCCTAAAATTTCAGCGATGCTTCCGGGCGATGGAGTGAATACTCAGGGTGATGCTTTGTCCTCGAAGGTTGTTGAAGTGTTGATTAAAGTTGCTCGAACATGTCTAGGAGTAGTTTTGTGATTTTTTCGCCTTTTCGTGTGATGGTCCAGAATTTTTTGAGTGGGTCGATGGGTGTTGATTTCGCCAGGCCTAGGGATTCGATTTCTATCATTCGCATCCGAAACGTGCCGTCGCTGAGGGTTAAGCCGTGTTTTCGCATGAAGTCTTTGGCTTCTTTCCATTTGCCCTTTCCCATGAAAAGCAGGAACAAACAGTCGATGGCGTGGTCTTTTTCTAGCATTCTTTTTATGGGTGAAAGTTGCGGGTTCGTGAGGATTCTCGTGATTCTTTCTTCTGACAATTACTGCACCTACATTGTTCTCTGATATTTGTTCTTGGTGCTTTTAAAATTTAACCTCTATTACGATACATGACATATATCTGGAGACGTCACCCACCAGACTCCGACAATGCTTCATTTTTTCTTTGTTGGGGTGATAGTAAGGCTTTTAGATGGATTCGTTGCTAGGTATGTGGTTGGTGGTTTGGTTGGGTCTTTTTAACCCTTATGCTTCGGTTTTGGCTGATGTGAGCCTTTTGCTGCAGATTGTTGTGTTGGTTTTGGTTTCTGTTGCTATGTGGGTGAAAATGAGGGAAAACTATAAAATGCATGGCACTCTCATGGCGTTAGCTGTGGGGTTGCATACGGTTACGATTCTTGTGGTGATGTTGCCCTCTTTGGGAGGTATGGGAGGCATATACGAAAACCTTTACACCCGCTTCGCATTAGTCACCATAATTCATTCCATCGCCGGAAGCATCGCTGAAATTCTGGGGTTGTTCCTTGTCGGTGCGTGGGCTTTTTCCCGAAACGTCAACGACTGCTTTAAGAGAAAGCAGGTAATGCGGGTTACCATCGTCTCGTGGGTAATCGGACTGGTTTTGGGCATATACGTTTACGTCATGCTCTACGTGCCCGCACTCATATACTAAGCACTGCTTAGGCTCTCTGAGAGAACACACACGCTCTCCCCTCTATAGGTAGTTTTTCTGCATAGCACTATGTTGGCGGGCTTCGGGTTCTCTGTGTGTGTCGACGCTAGACCCTCCCTCGTCTACTATATGATCCAAATATGTTTAGGCGTTTTTTGTCACTTTTTGGGCGCTGTAAGTGACACACGCTTTCCCTGGGTCTAAGTATCATTTCTACATAGCACAATACACAACAGAGGGAGTTCTTGTGGTCTTTTTTAGCGATGTTTGCTCGTGTGCAGTGTTTTTTCTTCTTCGAGTTCTCTGGCGCGTGTTTCGATGAATTCTGTGACTTTCTCTTCGCAGTATTTTCTTTCTTCCTCTTGTTTCTTCAGATGCTTTTCAATCGTGTTGAGAACGTCGTCCATTTTGAACGGTTTCAGTACGTATGCATCTGCGCCTTTGTTGATGGCTTCGATGGCATTATGCATCGACGGATAGCCGGTTATGATGATCTTGATCATTTTTGGCATGGTTTTCTTCATGGAAGTTAAGAGTTCTATTCCAGTCATGTCGGGCAGTCGGATGTCAACTAATGCAAGGTTGTAGAATTGCTTGTTGGATTCGCTGATTGCTTCTTTGCCGTTTTCAACAGCATCTACCACGTAGCCTTTGTCTTCCAGTATGGTTTTTAGGGTTTTTCTTATGCTCTCATCGTCGTCGACAACCAGGATTCTGGCTGGGTAACCCATACTTTTTCACCTCCTCCTTCCTTAGATTTTGGGGACTTGAGTGGGACAGCCACCGTGAACGTTGTGCCCTTCCCAACTGTGCTTTCTACAGAAATGTTGCCTCCATGAGCTTCTGCGAAGCGTTTGCAGATAGGTAAGCCTAAACCCATACCCTTTGCTTTCGTCGTGAAAAATGGTGTCCAGATTTTCTCCATAACCTCTTTCGACATGCCTGTGCCTGTGTCAGTGAAGACAATTTCCACATTACCGTGTCTGCTTCTACTTTTAATCGTGAGTTTGCCGCCTTGAGGCATGGCGTCGACTGCGTTTTTGATGATGTTGGCGAACACTCTTTTAATCTTCTCAACATCAACCCTCATTACGGGCTCGTAGTGGGTATCATCAGTTAACTGAACGTTATCGGGAACTTTCACCACAGACAAAACTTCATCAAGAATTAGTCTCACATTCGTCTCCTTAAGCTCTAAACGTACCTCCCTCGAAAAGTCCAAAAGGTCGTTTATTATCATGTTCGAGTGTTCAATGTCCTTCTCAATAAGCCTCAACATTTCTTTCGATTTCTCGTCCATCTGCGAGTCAAGCTTCATCTTCAAATAATACACCGCACCAGCAATGCCCGTAAGCGGATTGCGCAAATCGTGACCAACCATAGCTGCCACCTGACCGATGGTGGCGAGTCTTTCGGCTTTAAGAAGCTGTTCTTGTGCTTCTTTCAATTGTCTCGTTTTCTTTTCCACCAGCACTTCCAACTGCTGAGAGTATTCCTCAAGCTTAGTCATCATCTGTTTTCGTTCAGTAGCATCCCGTATAATCGCCATGAAACCCACAGGAAGCGCACCCCTGCGAAGGGTGGCAACATTTACTTCAAGGAACTTTGTCTTTCCGTCCTTACTCTTTATCACAAGTTCAAAACCTGACGTTGGTTTGCCAATCATTCGACTTTTCAATCGGTTCAGGATGTTCGGTACATCTCTTGGACTGATGATTCCTAGCTTCCAGAAATGTTTCCCCACGATTTCCTCTCTTTTTACTCCAGCAACCTCCTCACCTTTTCGATTAATGCCTAAGACTCTGCCAGTTGAATCGCCATACACTATTGCATCGTTGGCGCCTTCGAAGATGTTCCTAAACTTCTCTTCCGAACTTCTGAGCGCTATTTCGGCTTCCTTGAGTTTCGTGATGTCGGTTATTATCGCGTTGAATCCGACAATCTTGTTTCTATATTTGAGAATGGTAGGCGAAGAATGCATGTGGATTATGTTGCCGCTTTTGTGGATTGCTCTAAATTCTATTTTGGGTTTCAAACTTGGATGCCTGAAGGCTCCCAGAAAAATGGACAGTATTCTTTTCTTGTCATCTGGATGGATGAAATCCACGAAAGGTTTGCCGATTAACTCGTTTTTAGAGTAGCCAACCGTGTTGCAGAGTGCATCGTTTACAAAAGTGAACCTTCCCCTCCAATCTGTAGTCGCTATGCTTGTGCCTGTGCTCTCAACGAGGCTTCGGTGCCTTTCCTCAGATTCCCTGATTCTCTCTTCGGCTTTTTTCTGTATTGAGATGTCTTTGTATATTCCCACGTAGCCTATCAACTGGTTCTCAACAATTATGGGCGCAGCAGAAATAGACACTTGAACCAGAGAACCGTCCTTCCTTTCCCTCACTGTGTCATGATAAACGTAGCCTTTTTCCGCTTTCTTGTCAAGCGTTGCTGCTTCATCTTTGAGGTTTTTAGGCACCACCACATCATTGATATACTTGCCCTTGATTTCGTCCAAAGAATACCCGAAAAACTCTTCAAAACGCGGATTAACGTCCAAAACATGAAACCTTGGGTCTACATAAACCGTAGCCTCTGGGTTGCCTATGAAAAATCCTCTAAACTTCTGTTGACTCTCCAGAATCAGTTTTTCCGCCCGTTTTTGCTCGGTAACATCTAGAACGATGCCTATGCTGCCGACGAAACTTCCGTCATCGTTCCATAGAGGCGCAGCGGACACCTGAACATAGCGTGGTTCGCCATTTTTGCAGCGCAGAATCAACGTGTAACGAGTAGCCCTTCCTTTCATTCGGGCTTCAGTCTGTTTTTCGAGTTTTCCAAAAGTGTCTTCGTCAACAATTTTCCTTAAGTTCACGCCTAGAAGCTCACTTTCCTTATAACCCAGCATCTCAGCGAATGCTCGGTTCACGAAAGTCAAGTTCTCCATAGAATCGACAAGGGTAATTCCTTCCATAGCCGTTTCCAGGATCGTTTCGAGTCTTCTGTTGGTTGCCTGCAGTTTTTTCTCCGTCAAGACCTGTTCGGTGATTTCTCGTATAATCCCAAAAATTCCCACGATTTTTCCTTTCACGACGAGAGGCGTCGAGGTTAATTCGGTTGGGACAGGCTTTCCTGTGGCTGTTTTTAATTCCAACTCAAGCTTAATCGACTTTCCTCCGAGAACCTCCAGAAAACCCTTAACCGCCTTGGGCAAATCTTTGGCTGAAATGGTCTTTCTGAAGGATTCTCCGATGAAGTCTTCGCGTTTGAAGCCGGTTATTTCTTCGGCTTTGTGGTTTACGGCTACAAGGTTCCCGCGTGTGTCGAGGATGTAGATGGCGTCGCCTGCGTTTTCGAACAGAGATTCGAAGACTTCGGCAAGGGATTCTTTGGGGAAGAGTTCACTCAGCCTTCCCTCACCATGTTCTCCCATCGTATCAGCCCCATGGCCTTCTCTTTGACCCTTTGTTCGAAGAAGCAGCGTCTAACGACAGCCACGTACTCGGCAAACGTTAAATCCTTCGCCTCGTCCCAATTCAAACTTCCCCCGACTTTCTTGTAAAGCCGCTGCATGATCAAGATTTCAAGAAAATTTGCGCCCAGCCCGAAGATTTTCTCGATAGCCTCGGTGAACCTTTCGATTTTGTCTGGGATTTCGTCTTTTCTAATGTGGAAGGTTCTGGCGAGGTGAAAGTAGATTGCCTGCTTGGATGATTCGCCCAATGTGGACAAGCCTTCGTCGATGGCTTCAAGCAGAATCCTGTCAAAATCCCGCTTCAACGTCTTTTTCCACTCCTCACGCTTGTTGATGCTCCGAGTTTAGAAGCACACTCATCCGAAACCGTATAAAGCGGTTATGAATCGGTGGTTTGGCTGTATCCGAGCAGAATTCTGAATCGAAAAATGAAAAACAACCCACAACAAGTGCAGAGTTTGGTGCAGCGGGCAGGATTCGAACCTGCGAACCCCTACGGGAAAGGATCTTGAGTCCTTCGCCTTTGACCTGGCTCGGCGACCGCTGCGCTTATGTGCTGAACCAATTTCTCTCTACTCTGTTTTGTTTCTATTATCTTTTTCCCGTGCAGAAAACTTTACCATATCAGAAAACATTAAACACACCTCAGACAACTGTATGCTGCGAGGTCTATTACAGTGCAGTCTATGATGAAGCATTTCATCAAGAACATGAGCAAAGAAGACAAACAGAAGATGCTGCAGGAATTCATGAACAGCATGACCGAAGAAGAAAGAACCGAGATGATTCAGCTGATGATGCCCATAATGATGAAAGACATGAAACCCGGCGCCATGATGACCAGCATGATGAAGAACTTCAGCGAAGACGACTGCAAAAAAATGATGCAGGAAATGCCGCCCGAAACAAGAGCAAAATGCAAGAAAATGATGACAAACTGCCTTAAAGCCATGGAAGACACAGAGTAGCACTCGGACTCAACACGGAAAGATACCGCTGCGCAGTTCCAAGAATACCCTAAATCCTGCACTTTATTTCTTTTCCCTACCCCTCTTTTAAGCTCGTCACAAGTTTTATCTTGTCACACTTTTCATAGCAAGAGTTTTGGAGGTGAAACATCATGGGAGAATACGAAGAGACGCTTAAGGACATAAAGAAAAACTTTGGCATAGTGCCCGGCTTCATGAAAGCCATCCCCAAAGACGTCCTCGTCCGAGACTGGCAACTGATGAAAAAATACCAGCTGGGCGAATCAAAAATCCCAAGCAAATACCGCGAATTCATCGGCCTAGCCATAGCCGCAAACATCAAATGCCCATACTGCTCGCTCATGCACACGGCGATGGCTACGATGCAGGGCGCAACGAACGAGGAAATCAGCGAAGTGGCTTTTCTAGCCAGCCTCACGCCAAGATGGAGCGCGATGCTGCATGCTTTGCAGTACGACTATCCAACTTTTGCCAAAGAAGTCAGACAAATCGGAGAATACGCGATGAAAACCAAAAAGCCAAAGAAGTAAAAACCTTGCCTCTGGGGAGGGGCATACTTTTCTAGATTTGTAGCATTTCAGTTATAACGCAAGCATGGTAAAGCATTAATTCTAAACCTTTGCCAGTTTTGTCTAGTGAACCGTTTGGAACAGGCATCTGTGGTTTCGCTTGAAGAGTTGGGCAATCTGCCCTATAGAGAAGTGGTCTGCTACCCAAAGTCAACCCATGAAGAACTGCGGAAGCGGCTCAAAGAACTAAAACGACTCCACATAAGCGCGATTGAGTTTTCGGGCGACAAAAAAGCGTTCAACACGCCTGTTCTAGGCAAGGGCTGCGTCGGCATAGTCGTCAAGGCTTTCACTGATGCTCGTGTGGTGGCGCTGAAAATCCGCCGACTAGACGCCGGTCGTTCTGGAATGCAACACGAAGCAGAAATGCTGAAACAGGCAAACTCCGTCTGCGTCGGTCCCAAACTATTGGATGTTAGCGAAAATTTTCTCTTAATGGAATTTGTCGAAGGCAAACTTTTTCCAGAATGGCTCAAAAAAGTGAGGAGCAAACAGAGAATCCGCACGGTATTAAGGCTTAGTCTAGCGCAGTGCTGGCAACTCGACACGATAGGCTTGGATCACGGCGAACTCAGCCACGCACCGAAGCATGTCATCGTAAAACCCGACGACACCCCATGCATAGTGGACTTCGAAACAGCCAGCATCACCCGCCGAGCCTCGAACGTGACTGCGCTATGCCAGTTCTTGTTCATCGGAAGCCAGACCGCGAAAAAAGTCGTCAAGAAACACGGCAGAATAGATGAAACCCGACTGAAACAGACGCTGAGGGACTACAAGAAAGTGCCTACCAGAGAAAATTTCGAGATTACCCTGAAAACGGCACACTTACTATAAAAAATGAGGGAGAAGATTTTAGTAGTTTTCGCACCACGCTTCGAAGTAGCTCTGCGGATGCGCGCAGACTGGGCATTTATCAGGCACTTGGGCACCTTCGAAAACATAGCCACAGTTTCTGCATTTCCACCTGATTGGTGAATCTCGTGCAAACACGTGCCCTTGCTCCACGTTTGCCAAAAGCTTGCGATAGCGTCGTTCGTGGTAGCTTTCCACTTTAGCGACCATACGGAAAGTTTTCGCTGCTTCCGTGAACCCTTCTTTCTCCGCGACGAGAGCAAAGTTGGGATACAACGTGCCCCATTCGAGTTTCTCGCCTTCTGCGGCTGCCTTCAGGTTTTCAGCAGTCGTGCTCATGATGCCCGCAGGATACGCTGCGGTGATTTCGACCATGCCGCCCTTGAGGAGGTTGAAGAACAATTGTGCGTGTTCTTTTTCGTTGTCGGCGGTTTCTTGAAAAATCCCCGAAATCTGCTCGAACCCTTCCTTTCTCGCTACGCTGGCGAAGAAGGTGTACCTGTTTCTGGCTTGGGATTCGCCCGCGAACGCTGCTAAGAGGTTTTTTTCGGTTTGGCTTCCCTTAAATTCCATGATATTCAAGCTTCCTTTCCAGTATTAGCACAAGAAGAGACATAAAAACTATTTCGGAAAAAACCTATTTTCTATGGTTTTTCCAGTTTTTTCAGGAATTTTTCAGCTTTTGTTTTGGTTGCGTTCCGGCGGTTGCCGAGTTGGCGTTTCACGAAAGCCGCGACTTCGCGTTTGTTCTTGATTTTGTCGACGTAGGCTTGGAGGGCGTTTATCGTTTTGCCTATGAGGATGTTTCTGCATTCTTCGGTGGGCAGGGGGATTTTTTCTGTTTTCAGAAGTTCTTCTGTGATTTTTTCTTGAAATTTAGGCTTATGCAGTGCTATTTTGGCTGAATTGTCGACAACGTGTCCGGCAGTGATTAGGCTTCCTTCGTAAAGGAGACCGTAAAACTTCTTGAACAACCCGTCGAACTCGCCGCGCGAGTCTACCTTTGTTAGGTTCGCAATTATGTCCATGGCGTTCCACTTGAGAATGTTGTTCTCGCTGTCAAGAAGGTCCACGAAAAAACTCCATTCAGGATACAACGCGTCGGGCTTTTTTTCGCTTAAGGTCCTCAAAGCCTTAGCAGAACCAAATTTTATCTGAGGGTTTTTTGAATTGAGCCCATCTTTAAGTTCTTGTAGTGTTTTTCGGTTTTTCAGGGGTTTTTCCATTTCTGCGAGTATCTCCAGCTGGCTTCAAAGGTGTCTGCGAGGCATTTAACGCATTTGCTGTATTCCATCGTTGCGATTTCGGGAATCTGGTCGTCCAACCATACGACATTGAAGATTCTGTCGGAGAAACTAACTGACCCCGTGTTCGCTTCTTTACCCTTGAAGTCGACGTATATTCTTGCCTTCGTCGTTGCGAGTTCTCCCAGTTTCCCGAGTTCTTCCGTGGGTTTTTCCCCGATCGGCAGAATTATCTTCAGGTCTTTGTCGCCTAAGAGCGGTTCCAACTGCTTAAGAAGGCTCATGGGTATGTTGCTGATTCTGATTCTTCTTGATTTCTGAGTCTTCCGCTTTAGTTCGTCTACGCCGTCTTCGATTGTGGCGAAGGTTGTTGAGAGTTTGGCTTCGTATCTTCCTTCTACTATGGGCACTTTTTTCACCTTCACGTTTCTGCAGCCGAATTCCAGCCGAGGTTGTACCATTCTTCGAAGCATCTTGAGCATTCGTCGTAGAGCATCTCGTCCACGATGTACCGATGATCAACAGGGTCTTCAACTGCCGTGAAGATTCTGGTTTCGTCCAGAATTACAGACATCGAAGGCACCTCTCTACCTCTAACCAAGCAGACAATCTTGACTTCGGCTTCCTTAAACTCCACGTTCCCATTGCCGATTTTTCTCTCGCCCGGAAACAGAAGCACCTTCACTGAAGCGTCTTTGCTGAATGTTTTGCTTATTTTGTTCAGGAAATCGGTGGTTGCGTTGCTTATTTGTATGGTTTTTGCTTTTCGTATTTCTTCTTTTAGGCTTTCAAGTCCTAAGTCGAACTTTTTTATGACGAATTTTTCTTTCATTTCACCAACCTCTATTTTAAGCGTCGTTTGGATGGACTCCAAGAAATCGGCGTATTCGGTCTTGATTTTCTCGAAGACTTCTTGAGGGCTCCGGGCTCGAAACAACAGCGGGATACCCGAGTAGATTCTTATCCAGCCCTTATGCGCCAGCGTTTCCAGCACTACGTATATCTTTGTTCTGGGAACGCCTGATTCTGCGGAAAGCTTTGAGGCGATGTTCATGTTGTTCTTGAGCAGGCTTAGATAGACTTTGGCTTCGTACTCGGTGAGCCCGATTTTCCGGAGTTTCTCCACGACACTTTCCATGAATCATCCAAAGGAGTATTGTGGAAGAATGCAATAAATAATTACTGTAACTCGCCCAAGTTACTCTTCATTGACCCGTTAAAAAAGAATAATGTGGCGCCTTGGCCGGGATTTGGACCCGGGTCCAGCGGGCGACAGCCGCTTATACTAGACCGGACTATACTACCAAGGCACCTTTGCTTTTTCAGCAGCAAAAACTTACAAAAGCCAATGTTCTACTTAAACCTAACTAGTCACGTGAACACCCCACGCCTCTGTCTCAGAAGAGAACCACCGATTCTCTCGTCATATTTGGATCATATTTGGATCCTAGTAGTATCATATAGTGAAGAGGGGGTAGGGGCGCGTCGAGAACACTCTCTCACACCAAAAAACTACCTATAGAGAGAGGCGTGTGCACACATAAAGAAAACAGAATGCGCACTATTTGCTCTTGATCGAACGAGCCCACCAAGCACCCCAAACCGCAATGGAGACGATTATTATCCAGAATACGACCAAAAGCAGCGTCGCAGCGTTCCGTGCAAGTTCTTCAAGCATTTCGCATCAAAATAAACCTTGGAAACCATGTCTTAAAAACAAAATTTCCAACAAAACAATACAAAAACAAACCCAATATTACAAAACCCGAACTATGCCCCGCCTCGTAAGAATCCATATATCCCCAGCAACGCATTAGCTTATTCTTGAGCGCCAAACTCGCCAAACGAACAGTAACAAAAAAAAACAAACCAAGCCTCTGACGGGAGAAAAAGAAGGCCCCGCCCCTCACGAAACGCTGGGAAGAGCGAGATCCCTCACCCTCCTTTCTCCTCTCTTCCCAGCACCAATAACGGGTTTTTTGCAAAAAAACGTAATTTTTAGGCAAAAGTCGTCAAGAAGAAGATGTTCGTGGAAAAAATTTTTTGTGAAAAATTGACTACGTGCCGAAGCCAAAACGGTTAAGAAAACGTTGCCATCTTGACTTTTTCTGTTTCTTCTCGTTCATGGCTTCAAGAAGAGCGTTAAAAATCGTGTACCGCTCGTAAGCTGGAGCCTTTTCCCTCTTCTTATCACGCATACGACTCACTAAACTCATTCCTTCTCCAAGAAACTATTTCAAAGATATTCCGACACAAAAATATACCCAACCCAAGAATATACCAGCACATGGCGGGCCCGTCGGGAATTGAACCCGAGACCCCCGGATTAAAAGTCCGGTGCTCTATCCTTGCTGAGCTACGGGCCCTTTTTCAGATAAATTTCCTTGAGTAAGTGAATCAGATAATTATATATATCTTCTGAAAATTCTTCGTGCCTACGTTTGTTTTGTCGTGGTTTTTCTTGTTTGCCGAATACTATGAAATACGTTTAATCCGATACCCACGCAAATTGACGCCACCCCAACATAGACAAAGAGCGTGTCGAGAAAATGTCGCCTATCTGAAACTTCAACTATTCTATCCGCTTGATAAAACGCCACTACGCGGCAATCAACCGCTGTTTTCGAAAAGAGCGAAGGATTACTTAAGACTAAATCAAAAGTACTGTCATTAGTGGGTGGTGTCCAAAAAGTTGAAAATGTTCTACCTTCTGTGAAGTTTATGGTGCGCTTTTCTCTGAATGCTGAAGGATTATAGAAGAAAAAGGTTTCCAAGTTGAGTATTAAAGAGGCATTCGAAGTTACATTAATTTCTACAATGGTTTCATTATAAAGCTCATCGAGGGAGTAACCCCAAAAACTCAACTCTTCTGTTTGATTTTGCTGAAGTACAAAGGAGTCATATGATAAAGTATGGCGAACTGGGGCACTCACTGTTTGGAGGCTCACAAAAGGTACCTCAACAAAATATCCAAGGATTAAGAGGACTCCAAGGATTAATAGGAAATTGGCGAAAATGCGGATGTCTCTTTTTTCAAATGTAGTATATAGAATCACGGCTACACCATACGTTATACCGAGACCAACAAAGGCGACAATCAGGCTTATGTTAAGATACATCAACAAATAGATGATGGCAAGTGAAATGGTGAGACTTGAAGAAGCAACTATTATCGTGAATATCGCCTTGTAGTCTGCCAAATAACCTCCTCCCATAAACGAGCTTGTAGTTTCTCCTTGTTCCAATCAACATTTATAGCTTTTGTTACAAACCACGATGAAAGAGGCTATATTTGAAAACATACAACAACATCCTAACGGGAAAAGAATGAACGTTAAAAACCTGCTAGAAAACTTGGTCAAAGAAAAGGCTCCAGGCCCAAGCCCATCATTTCAGGTTTTTCATGTCATAAAAACACTAGAATTAATCTCTCAAGCAAGCATTGGACGCGGCGTGCTAGCGAGAAAGCTGGGGCTCGGCGAAGGCGCGACCCGAACGCTGCTTGACCGATTAGAAGATGCTGGAATCGTTTCCGTATCGAAGGCAGGCTGTTCCCTGACAAAACGGGGAGAAGAAGTTTGGGAAAAAATAAAAAACGTCCTCGCAGCAAAAACCCAGTTAGAACAAACCAGATTAACACTTTCCTCTTTCAACGTTGCGATTTTGGTCAAGAATAAAAGAGCCAAGGTCAAACTTGGCATGGAACAACGGGACGCGGCTTTTTTGGCAGGTGCAAAGGGAGCAACGACACTCGTCGCGGAAAAGGGAAAACTGACCATGCCCAACGTTGCCGGGAGCATAGCCAACGACTTTCCTTCAGTTCATGAAAACATCACGCGCTCACTGGAACCGTCTGAAAATGACGTGGTTGTGATTGGAAGCGCAGAAACTCTCGAAAAAGCGGAATACGGCGCCATCGCAGCGGCGTGGACACTTTTCGACGATGATACCCGTGACAACTAAAACGTATATTTGTCTCCGCCCGTAAAGATTCGTTCGAGAGCAGCGTTCAAGTTTAACATTCCCTCGTTAGTCTTCGCCGACACAGGAATCAAAAGAAACCGTAACCCAAGCTGATAAATCGCCCGCATCATACTACGACTCAGCAAACGTCGTGTTCCGCTCAGCTTCTCTTCAATCGCCTGCTCTAGCACGTCTGGTTTTGCCGACCAATCAACAATACTGCCAATATCTTTTTGCTCGAGCAGGTCAATCTTGGAAAGCACATGAACCTGCGAGATCAAGAATCGGTTGTAAACCGCCGCCGAAAGAAAGAGATTCGAAACATAGTTTAACGGGTTAAGCGAAAAGACCGAATCAAAAAGGTAAACGATGGTCTTGGGCTGTTTTGTCAACTCTGCGGCGATGAATGGCCCGCTGGCTCTGAAGGCGAAAAGTTCCATCTGCCCCGGCGTGTCCACGAGAAGCACGTCGGGTTCGAGTTCTTCAACTTCCTTGTTGATCGTCTCAATCTGGTCTGCTATTAGGTCCGCAGCCACGATCAGCGCTCCGTTAGGTCCTAACTCGTACTTTTCCATCAGCTCTTCAATGTTCACGCGGTCTCGAACGTCGACATCTGGAGAATAGGGCAGCTTTAACACGCCCGGGTCCATGTTCACTACGGCAACTTCTTGCTTGCCAACCTTCAGCCACTCGGCAAACGAAGCGCAAAGTAGGGATTTTCCTGAGCCCGCGGTTCCTATGAAAAAGACGATGTTCATAAACCGTTTCACCCTAAGCCATCGAAGAGACGTGATTAGAGAATCTTTTTCACGCTTATTTGATTTTCCATAGACATATTTCGATTTTCGATATATGTCGGGTTCTACACGAAACCATTTATTAATATTTACGATACGATTTAAGAGTGCGTGTTGTGGATGAAAAAAGGGCAGGAAAAGATTGATTTGTTGGCTCTGCCTGTTTCTGAGCGCCTTCGCATGTGCAAGGAGATTCACGCTGCGCTTGCTAGAAGAGCCGAAGACGCAAAGCTGATTGTGAACGATGACGCCTTGGTGATGGACAGTTCTGTCGTAGATGATTCCAAGTGGGCGCTGAAAGGGGTTAAAGAAGACTCAGTGTCTGCCAGTTCTGGCCAGAAAACCTCTAATCTAAACTCTTTGCTGAAAAGAATCTGGTAAACCAGGCCGTTTTCCGTGTTTTGTTTTGTGGTTTTTCTGCGTTCTTGTGAGGGAACACACACGCCTCCCCCCTAGTATAGGTAGTTTTTCTGCAATGCACAATGTTGGTTTCCTACTCTCTGTGTGTGCTTCTCGACGCGCCTCCCTCCCCCCTTCACTATATGCTCCAAATATGATTAGACCCTTTTTTGTCGCTTTTTGGCTGCGGGTGCGGTAAGTGTTTTTAGGCTGGTCGGTATGATACTTTTTCGGGTGTGTGATGAGAGGAAGCGCTGTGGTGAGTCGGTCGACTATTTACGTTAGGCTTAATAGACTGGAAATAGATTTTCAAAAGTGGGAGACAATGCCTATTGGGTGTTACGAACACAGTTGACTTAGATAAAAAGGGAGCTGTTGAAAAGACTCTCGGCAGAATGGAGGTTCTAAAAGGCTTCATTCAAATTCCTGCAAAAAACCGTAGCGAGTTTATTGGAGACATGCCTCTCCCTTCTAAAACTCTTCTGAATGGAGAAACCGCAAGGTTAGATAGCTATGGTAGGCTTTGGTCTTCTTCTCTTAAAGGCAGGTTCACTTTAGGTAGTCAAATCAAGTTGATCAAGACAACAGAAGGCTTTAAGACTGAACTAGTTACAGCCTGTGGCAAGGAAACTCTTCTCACTACACAACCCAAAAAAGAACAAACCCTCGGAGCCATAAGCACTAAAAAAACAAGAAAGGTAGGAGCCAAACATCGCAAGGGAGGAACAGAGACTAGTCTTTTTGGCTCACCGGGAAGATTTGGTCATGATTCATCAAAATTCTACAACAGTAGGTTATATGAAGGAATTCCATCGGAAAATAATGTGACGTATTTTGAGAATAATATTTCTGACGAGTTTTTGGATAAAATCTTTTGTAAGAGCAGCGAAAGCATGGACGAGTTGCCTGAAAGCAGCGTTCATCTAATGGTGACTTCGCCTCCCTATAATGTTGGAAAGGAGTACGATAAGGGTCTTACCTTGGACGAGTATAAAGGATTGTTGAGAAGCGTTTTCAAAGAAGTTCATAGAGTTTTGGTTCCGGGGGGAAGAGCTTGCGTCAACATAGCAAATCTGGGAAGAAAGCCATACATCCCTTTGGACACTTTTTTAATTCAGATTATGCTTGATATCGGTTTTCTTATGAGGGGTGAGATAATCTGGGATAAAGGTTCAAGTGCCGCAGCCTCCACAGCATGGGGTAGCTGGTGTTCAGCGAGCAACCCAACTCTAAGAGATGTTCATGAATACATAATGGTTTTTTCTAAAGACACATTTAAGAGACCAAAACCAAAAGGAAGAAAGAACACAATCACTAGAGACGAGTTTTTAGAATGGACTAAAAGTGTATGGTCATTCCCTGCTGAGTCAGCGACCAGAGTTGGCCACCCTGCTCCATTTCCTGTCGAATTGCCTCTCAGATTTATTAAACTCTACACTTTTGAGGGAGAAGTCGTTCTAGACCCTTTTATTGGAAGCGGAACTACTGCGATCGCATGCCTGAGAACAGACAGGCATTTTGTTGGGTATGATGTTGAAAAACAGTATGTGGACACCGCATATAGAAGAATCCAGAACGAGCTTAGACGGATTAAAACTCAAAAAGAACAAGCAAAACTGGAAAAGTTTACAACTATGGAACATTCATGACTATGCAATTACTCATGCTATAAAATTGTCTTAGCCTTCACAGAATGTCTTGAGCCTGTCTCAGTTAATTTTCGTTTGGGTTTCTTTCATGTCATGAGGAAGTTTATCCTTCTCCCAATATGCCACCCATCTTTTATAGGGTTCATATTTAATCTCAGAGCGATGCCACTCTACTTCAATTGATTTTGTGTCAGGATGATTGATGAGTTTCAGCAAGGCTTCTTTACTGAATTCAGGTCCTCTAGGGTTGGTTCCAGGTTTTGGAGGTTTGATGTATTCTTCTCTCCCAATGCTTTTGAGAATTCCTTGTTGAACTTCGAGAGGAATGTAGTAGAAGTTGCCTACTGCATCCCATTTTATTAGAACAAGCAGAATATCACATTTAGGAGTGTAAGTCTCGCAAAATTCTCTCGCTTTCTGTGCATCTACTGTCCAAGTAGCTTTAACTCCGCCTAATCCAGTAATAGTTTTGATAGAAATCGGGTGTCCAAATAGTCTTACGTCTATTTCCTTTTCTGTGATAGGAATCTGGGTTTCAACGTTCTTTTCCCCAAACTTGTAGATTAATAACGCAATCAGAATCTTCTCCCGAAGAGAACCTACTTCCATCCCAATTTGTCCCGCTCTTGAACTCTCAAGTTCAGCTAGCTGAAACAAATAGGGTAGGCGTTTCTTGATTTTCTCAATAAGATTTTTATCTTCAAAGATTTCTGATAAACGACTTGTCATTTATATCCTCAAGCCTATAATCAGATATATACTAATAATTCTTTTGTGAGTTGAATACGTTAAGACAGCTAAAGGATGCTTCTTTTCTTCATTTTCAGAAGACAATGGTTGACCAAAAGTTTGAGGTTGGTAGGACTGGTTGAGGATTGCTTGGTCTGGTGATGCTGAGGTTGACCTGATTCTTGACTATCTTTACCAGCCTTAGCAGATGAGATAGAGCAACTCAAAAAACTAATGCAAGGACCAAAAAAATAAAACCGTCAATCACGTAATCGAAACGTTCTGGATTTGGAAGTATCTTTTCGCTAAGAACCGTATTCTCTCAGCGTTCTTTCCATTCTTCCCTATCGCTACGCCCTTGTCTTTCGGGTTCACCGAGACGACTGCGATTTTTTTTCCGTCGGGACGCTCGCTCACGCGAATCTCACGCACTCTTGCGGGTTTGAGAGCGTTTTTAATGAACGTGGCTGGGTCCTCCGAGTACTCGATGATCTCGTGCTTCTTGTTCGTCATCCTCTCCAAAAGCCGAATGTTCTTCCCGCCCTTGCCGATGGCCATGCCGATGTCGCCTTCTTTGACTATGGCGATGACACGGTTCTGGGCTTCGTCCACGATACAGTCCTTCACGGTTGCGCCCGTTATGCTCTCGAACAGTGCGATGTACCGCATTTCGTTGCTCGTGATCTTGATGCCACTAGTCATTCACGTCTTCACTCTCAAAATCCTCTTCTTCCTCAGCAGCCAACTCCTCAACGTCTTCCTCAACCTCGCTTTCCTCCTCCCTGGATTTGTCGACGGCTTCGGCTTCCTCCTCCACAAACTCCTCCGGCTCGTACGGCTTCTCTTCCGCCTCCTCCTCAATCTCAGGCTGCTCAATAAGCTTCAAAATATCCGAATCACCAGGCTCCTTAACACTAAGCGCAGCGACCATGAAAGGCTTCCCGCACGTCATTCCCAAGTCGATGCTGCTTCCACGGTAAACCACGACAGGAATCCCTGAGATTTTGCTGTAGTATTCGATGTCACTGCGGACTTCTTTTGGGCAGTTCGCAGCGATCATGATAAGCTTGGCTTTTCCTGTTTGCGCATTCTGGACAGCACTGTTGGCGCCTAGGACGACTTTGCCCGTCTTGACCGCGATGCTGATGGCCTTGTCGACGTCAACCATGCGTTATTCACTCGGCTTTCTCTTTCTTTGTTTTTGCACTGCTCTCCGGTAAAGTGGACATATAAAGGTCAACCAAACCAGTGCCAATGGGTATCGCTTGCCCAACTATAACGTTTTCGGTCACCCCTTTCAACGGGTCACTCTCACCCTTTATCACCGCGTTCACGATGTTGGGAATGGTAATCTCAAACGCTGCACGAGCCAAGACGCTGGATTTTTCGCCACTAATCCCGTGTCTGCCGATTTGCCGAATCTCCCCCGTCGCGGTCATCATGTCAGCCACGAGCATCACGTGACGAATGTCAACGTCCAACCCCTGTTCCTCCAAAACGCCTTCTGCTTCTTTCATAATCGCGTTTCTCGCAGCCTCGATTCCAAGCGTCTTTGCGATTTCGTGAACATGATTCGTCGTGGTTCTGGTCGGGTCTACGTTCGGGATTTCCAAGACCCTGTGAAGGTTCGAACCGTCAGTGCGGATGACCCATTCGCCCTTTTCTTCGCTTACCAGCACACGGCGAATACTGGGCACGCCCTTTACCAAGTGAGCCGAAACTTTTGCGATGAGTTTTCTGCGGTCTCCGGCTTTTTTTGGCTTTATTCTCGCGATTCTTTCTTTAATCTTCACTTCGCAGTTCGGGAAATGCAGAGTTTCTTCCAGTTCTTTCGGGGAGATTCCTCGTTCTTTCATCAAGGCTGGGTTCAATTCGATGACGACTTCCTCTTTTTCTGGGTCGTCGTAGATGGTTTTGGAGACGTCCTCGACTGTGGTGGCGATGATTTCGCGGGCAACTTCCGTAGCCTTTTCTTTGCTCTTGCTGAATTCTTTGTCAAGATGGATAGTCATGATGGGCGTGGAAGGAATGCGGCGGGCGTCGACGATTTCGATCAAACGCGGCAATCCCAGTGTGACGTTTTGTTCTCTCACACCTGCGTAGTGGAAGGTTCTAAGCGTCATTTGAGTGCCCGGTTCACCGATGGATTGAGCGCCTACGATGCCCACTGCCTCGCCGGGTTCCACTAATGCGCGTTTGTAGTTTTCTACTGTTAAGCGTATGGCTTGGTCGACGGCTTCTTTGCCGAGTTCTGCTTTTGTTAATTGGGTTTTTAGTTGGTCAACAAGAATGGGCGTAAGCTCAGACGCTCTTTCCTCGAGTTTCTTCTCGATGTATTCTGGCTCGGCGGGTTTTCGGGTTTGGATGGCGATTTTTAGTTGGTCTATCAAGCGGCTTACGTTGACGGCTTTTCCGTGGTCGCTTTTCGCCGGGTCGACGCCGTCTTCGCCGTAGACGAATTGTATGATTTCGCCCGTGGAGTTTCGCACGGTGCCGTCGTACTCGACACGCAAGTGTTCCAGAGCGTTAATTAGGCGTCTTTGCATGTAGCCGCTCTGTTGCGTCCGCACGGCGGTGTCCACGAGTCCTTCTCTGCCACCCATGGCGTGGAAGAAAAACTCCACTGTATCGAGTCCAGTTTGATAGGAAGAATGCACGAATCCTCTTGCCTTAGGCGACAAGTCGCCCGGTTTAAAGTGAGGCAGGGCTCTGTCAAGGTAGCCACGCATGATTCGTTTGCCACGCACTGATTGCTGTCCGACGCACGCAGCCATTTGACCGATGTTTAGGCTCGAACCTCTGGCGCCTGTTCGGGTCATTACGATACCTGAGTTTTCGAGGCTGAAGTCTTGGTCAGCGATTTTTCCGGCATCGTCTCTAGCATGCGCCAACTCGTTCAGGGCGTAGATTTCGAATGATTCTTGGAGTGTCTGTCCTGGTAATCGTTCTAGTGTGCCTTTGTCGAATTTCTCTCTGAGAGCGGCGACGTTGTCTTCGTATCTTTGTATTGTTTTGTTGATTCTCTGTTTTGCCGCCGGAGAGAGTTCTAGTTCATCGTGCGAGTAGGTGAAGCCCCGCATAGTGGTGTATTGCTTGAGGAGTTGGCATATCTTGTTCAGGAATTCTCTGCCCGTTTCTGTGCCGTAGTCTTTGATTATTCTGTGGAAAATGCTTTCAGACTGCTCCGCGCCGATGGAGCGTCGGTCGATGACGCCGGCTTTCAAAACACCGTCTTTTATAACCACGTAGGCGTCGTGCTCGCATTCTTCTTCTTTACATTTAACGCAGCCTTGACAGATTGTGGCTTTTAAGGAGTAGTTGAAGTCTTTCGGCAAGAAGAGGCTGAAGATTTGTTTGCCCGTCCACATCGGTTCTGGCTTTTTGACTTGCGGGTCAGGCAAGGGTCCGTCATAATGCGCGGCTAACGTCAAGCGGCATACTTCTTCTTTGGTTAAAAGCGTCGATCTTCTTGTAAACAGGTAAGCCGAGGTTATGAAGTCTCGGATGGCGCCGATGATGGGTCCGCCGAATCTTGGCGAAAGTATCTGGTCTTGGACTTGCATGAGCAGGCGGGCTTCGGTTTGGGCTTCTTCGCTTTGGGGTATGTGGAGGTTCATCTCGTCGCCGTCGAAGTCGGCGTTGTAGGGTGGGCAGACGCAAAGGTGTAAACGGAAAGTCTTGTAGGGCAGGACTCTGACGAAATGCGCCATGATGGACATGCGGTGAAGTGATGGTTGACGATTGAAGATGGCGATGTCGCCGTCTCTGAGGTGACGTTCGACGATGAAGCCGGGTTCTATGGCTTCCGCCACTTTTGCCTGGTCAATCACAAATTCTAGCCTAATTCTTTTGCCGTCCGGACGCACAACATACAGTGCGCCTGGATAGTTGTTTGGACCGTTGCTTACAAGTTTTCGCATTTCTTCGATGTTCCATTCGGTTATTTTTTCGGGCATGGACAGTTTTGTGGCGACTTCTAACGGAACGCCGACTTCGTTGATGTCAAGGTTCGGGTCTGGGCTGATTACGGTTCGGGCTGAGAAGTCGACTCGTTTGCCAGAAAGATTACTTCTGAAGCGTCCTTCTTTGCCTTTCAACCTTTGCGAAAGCGTCTTGAGTGCTCTTCCTGAACGGTGTCTGGCGGGCGGGATGCCTGAGGCTTCGTTGTTAAAGTAAGTTGTAACATGGTACTGTAACAGTTCAGACAGGTCTTGGATGATGAGTGTTGGTGCGCCGGCTTCCATGTTTTCCTTGAGTCTTTGATTAATGCGGATTATGTCCACGAGCTTGTGTGTTAAGTCGTCTTCTGAGCGGATACCCGACTCGAGCGTGATCGATGGACGAACATAAACTGGAGGCACGGGCAAGACTTGGAGAACCATCCATTCAGGACGCGCGGATCTGGGGTCGAAACCAAGCAGCTCGAGGTCGTCGTCGGGTATGCGTTCCATGCGTTCTCGAATCATGCTGGGGGTTATTCGTTGGGCGCCTTCCTCTGAGATTTCGTGGAAAGACGTGGGTTTTGTGAATTCTATTTTATACTGCACAGCACCGCAGTAGGGGCATTCGTTGCCTTTCGCCTCGTCCGAGACCTTCTTGTACAGCTCGTCGGGCACTATTCCCAACATTTTCCTAACACGGGTAACTCGCGTTCTGAGTCTGGCAAGGCGTTCGGCTGGCAAAAGTATGCGTCCGCAGTTTCTGCACGTGGAATGCAAGAGATTGTTGATTATCTTTGTAAATTCGATGTGGATTACCGGAACTGCGAGTTCGATGTGACCAAAGTGTCCGGGGCATCGGATGGCGGTGTTGCCGCATGTTTTGCATCTTTGTCTGGGTTCCAGAGTGCCGAGGCGTCCGTCCATTAAGCCTGAAGTGATGGGTGCGCCGTCTTCGTCGTAAGTGTCAGCGGTTTGAATCTCGGCAACTGAGAGTTTGCGAATCTCCTGCGGTGACAGCAAACCAAACCGTAATTGGTCAATAATCTTATGTACCGCTTCTTCAGTGGCTGCCATTACGCTCTTTCCTCCAGTTTGAGCCGTGGAGCTATGCATAGGCTCATCAGTTCTTGCAGAAGAAGCTTGAACGCGTAAGAAATGACAATGGGCGAGATGCGGGCGTGTTCATCGCAGCTGCGGCAGACGTACTTGCGTTGTTTGGTGTCGTAGTAGGCGATGTAGCCACAGCTTTCGCACACGTACACAAGATACTTATCGGACTCTTCCATCAAACGGTCGCGCAGAAGCATAGCCGCACCATGCCCGATTAGGCAGTCGCGTTCCATTTCCCCAAACCTCAAGCCTCCGCCTCTTGCTCTGCCCTCGGTTGGTTGTCTAGTCAACATTTGCACTTGTCCTCTTGCTCGGGCGTGAATCTTGTCCGCCACCATGTGGTGCAGTTTTTGGTAGTACACGACGCCGATGAAAATGTCTGCGACGAATTTTTCGCCCGTGATGCCGTTGTAGAACACTTCTCTACCCGTGTGGCTGAATCCTAGATTGATTAGTTCTTGTTTGAGTTGTTCTGGTCCTTCGTTTGAGAAGGGTGTCCCGTCCACGGGTTTTCCCCGTGCCGCGGCGACTTTGCCCGCCATGGATTCCAAAAACTGTCCAATCGTCATTCTCGAAGGAATAGCGTGCGGGTTGACGATGATGTCGGGTATTATGCCGTCTTCGGTGAACGGCATGTCTTCTGGACGCACGAGCATTCCTATCACGCCTTTTTGACCGTGGCGCGATGCGAATTTGTCGCCCAATTCGGGGATTCGTTGGTCCCGCACTCGGACTTTGACGAGTTTGCTTCCTTCGCTGGACTCGGTTAAGAAAACGCCGTCCACAGTGCCGACTTCGGACGAACGCATGTCCACTGAGGTGTCACGCATGGAGGGACCTTTCACTTCGAATTCCTTGTACTCCTCGAGGAACCTTGGTGGGCTTGTTCTTCCGATCAAAACGTCTCCGCCGACGACGTCGACTTCGGGGCTTATGATTCCGTCGGGCTCAATCAGCCTATAAAACTGCTCACCGCGGTAGCCTCTTATGCCGGGTTCAGGAACGATAAATTTGTCTTTGAGCCCGCCCAAGTATTGGCGGCACTCTGCCTCGTAAATGCGGTAGAAAGTGGAGCGGCACATGCCTCTTTCAACGGATGCCTTGTTGAAGATTAGCGCGTCTTCCATGTTGTAGCCCTCATAAGAAAGCACGGCAACCAAGCAGTTTTGCCCGCTTGGACGGTGCTTGTAGCCTATGATTTCCATGGGTTTTGTTTGAATCAGAGGAATTTGGGGATAATGCAACACGTGCGAGCGGGAGTCCACACGGTGAATGGAATTTGTCGCGTAAACGCCTAGAGCTTGTTTTGCCATTGCGGCTTCGTAGGAATTTCGTGGTGACTGGTTGTGTTCGGGGTATGGTATTGTTGATGCGCAGATGCCGAGTATCGTGTACGTCGCAATTTCCACGTGCGAATGCTCAGGTGTGATTTCTTCGAGGTTTAGGGCGATGTAGATGTTTTCTTCTTCCTCAGCGTCGAGGTATTCCATTATGCCGTTCTTGACAAGGTCTTCCCATGCCCATTCGCCCGCGCGAATCTTTTCGATGTGTTCTTGTTGGAGTTTCGGCACGTTCTTCTCGACGATTATGAGCGGGCGGCGTACGCGTCCTTCGTCGCAGTTTACGTAGATTTCGTCTCTGTCGCCGAGGTTTTTTGAGAAGTAGGCGATGTTCATTTCGGTTGAGATTTCGCCTCGTCTTCGTTTGTCTCGGATTTCGTCGACGAGTTCTTTGGGCTCGGACGAGTAACCGACGAGATTACCGTCAAGGAACACCTTTGCGCCAGACAGTTTCAGAGCCTCATTTGCCTCACTTGCAAGTACCACGCCCATACGGTAAAGCGTGTGCTTCATTTTCTCGGCGCTCGTGGCGACTGAGATGCACGCGGACAGCGCCAGGTTTTTCACCAGGCCACAGTTGGAGCCTTCGGGTGTTTCGTTTGGGCACAGGCGTCCCCAATGCGTTGGGTGCAAGTCTCGGGCTTCGAAGTTTGGCTGGCTTCGGCTGAGCGGTGACTGCATTCTCCGTAAGTGGCTCAAAGTGGAAACATGATTTGTGCGGTCGAGAAGCTGAGTAATACCCACATGACCCCGCCCCCAGTTGCCCGTCGCCAAGGCGTGTTGAAGCCGTTCGGTGATTATGCCCGGGCGGACGGCGGCGGAGATGGATATCATTTGTCGTTTCATGCCCATTCTTTCAAGCTGGTACTTAATGTCTCGGCAGAGGTTTCGGAAAGCGATTCTGAAGAGGTCGGCGAGGAGTGGTCCGGCTAGTTTGAGGCGTTTGTTCTTGAAGTGGTCTTTGTCGTCTGGTTTGCGTTTGTCGAGTTTAAGTTCTATCACTCGGCTTGCCATTTCGCCCATGAACAGGGCTTTTTCTTGTCTGTGTTCTTTGGTTCTGCCGATGTGGGGTAGGAAGTTGCGGTCGATTATGCTCTCGGCTTTTTGGAGTCTGTAATCTTCAACTTGGCCGTGGGCTACTCTGTTTCCAATGTACAGTAACGCATCTTTTACCGTGTCAACACCGACTGCCTTCTCAAACGAGGCGTCAAGGAGATTCTGTAATGTTTTGTCTGGGGAAACTGTCTCGGCAATTTCCTTATCAGACTTTAACCCCAACGCCCTCATCAACGCGATGAAGGGAATTTCCGTTGGGACACCTGGCATGGAAACGTAAATGGCGCCGTCTGGCTTGAGCCTTAATTCTATTCGTGCTCTGAAGCCTACGGTTGTTGAGAAGATTTTGGCTTGGTAGACGGGTGAGGCTCCGCGGGTGTCTATGTCAACTAAGATTCTGTTTGGCGCCAAGTCCTCTAGGGCGACGATGACGCGTTCTGAACCGTTTATGATGAAGTAGCCGCCTGTGTCGTTCGGGTCTTCTCCAGCCGCGATTAATTCTTCAGGCGAGAGCACTGAAAGAACGCACAGTTTTGACTTTAGCATGACTGGGAGGTCGCCGATTAAGACGAGTTCTGTGTCTTGTTCTCTTCCGTCAATCACGGGTGTCATCTCCAGCGCAACAGGTGCAGCGTAGCTTAGGTTGCGGAAGCGGGATTCCATGGGGTAGATTTCGTGTTTGGTGCCGTCGACTTCGGTGGTGTATGGTCCGCTGATTCGCGATTGCGGGTCGATTACCCAGACTTGTCCGAGTTTTATTTGGTATGGGCTTTCTGGAACTTCGATGTCTATCTGTCCGACTTCGTTGATGACTTCCTGCAAGCCGCGGTCGATGAACTCGTTGTAGCTGTCCAAGTGTTGTCTGACTAGGCCTTTTTCTTTGAAGAACGACTTCTCGAGCAGAAGCAGGTCTTCTAACGAAATTTCACTCATTCTCTAAATCTCTCTCCATGTATGGTTTATGGTTAAACGTGAAATCAAGAACTGGGAATGAGATGGGATGGGCTTCCAAACTGGGAGATTCCTCCACTGGTCGGCGAGGGTCATCCGACCTGAAAAACGGCTTCCTGTCTGCCATTTTTCCGCGGAATCAAACACATGAAACCATACATCTTTCATATAAACTTTACTTCATTGAGCTTCATCATTCTCCTTAGGATGTTGACTGGTTGGTGTGATGATTCTAGCATGAAACGCTAATTAACAGTGGCTTGCTTTAACTATGAACACTCGCTTCAAATTGCAGCGACAAACTCGGCGTGAAGGAAAAAGAATCGTATGACAGGGCTCAAAACAGTTGAAGAGACCGCTGAAAGAATTCTGCGGGAGAACCCCGACCCCGTTGTTCGTTTTCGTCTCTTGCGGGACGTTTTGAAAGTGTCGCCCGATGCTGATTCGTTTAATCAAGCCAAGCAAGAGATGTTAAAGAGCCGTTGGGTGGTCGAACTAAAACGTGAGCAGGAGAAAGATGGAGGTTGGGGCAGGTTCCATTCCATGGACTCTCAATCGAAAAAGAAGATTAAATCAACAGAAAATGGCGTTGAGCGAGGACTGGCGCTGGGGTTAGAAGCGACTGACCAAATTTTTCAGAACGCCATCCGCTACATGTCACGCTTACTCGAAGGGACACTGGATTTTCCTGACCGCCCAGAACGAAACGACCGATGGCTCACTGGTAAGAGGCTGTTTGTTGCGGCGACTTTGGCGAAGATTCAGCCAAACCTTCCAGTGCTGGATAACACTTGGAAGTTGTGGGCGATCATTGCGACTATAGCGTTTGCTTCGGGTAAATATGATTCTGACGCGGAGATTCGTGCGCACCGAGAACTTACGGGTGCTTCAGTCAAGGACAGTTACCTGAGAATCCACAACCGGTACGCAGTGGCTCTTCTCGGGTCGAGGGCTGAAAAATTGCCTCACCGCATTGAGAAAGCATTTGTGAATTGGTTGTGGTTCAGCAAGAAGGGAATAGGCTATTTAGAAGTCCCGTTGTCCAGTGTTCCCGTCCATTTTTCTCCAAGCGCGTTTGACCGTTGGTTCACGTCGCTCGAGTTGGTTTCGTGTTTTCCCAGTTGGCGTGGGATGGCAAAAGGGGTTGTCGACTGGCTTTGGACTAACAGAGACGAAGAGGGATTTTGGGATTTTGGACCTAAAGCAAGCACCTCATGTTATTTTCCCTTGTCAGAAAGCTGGGGCCAGAAGCGGAATCGAAGACATGACCACTCAGTCAGAGTCTTGACGCTGCTTAGAAAATTCTACAACCACTAATAACACTCTGCACAGGTCTAAACGAGCAAACGGCTAAGGATTATCCACACGAAATCCCCAATGATCAGAGCTGAAACAAGCCCGAGCGTTATGAAAACGAGCATGGGCAAACCCGGCGTCGCCCACACCCAGTCAATCTTCACTCCCTTTTTCACTGCATCAAGTATCCTTCCAACTATGCCTTCTCTTTCTTCGTCTTTAGGAAAAACCAGCAGTTTCCGCTCTGTCTCGCCAGTTTCCAAAACCTGCTCGTCTTCGAGCGGATACAAAAACTGACTTTTCTCAAGTTTGTCTAATGGGACTTTGTAGCCGCTGAGCAGCGTGAGTATCTTCCGCCAAGTTGACTCTTTCTCGAAGCCCTCAAAAAAGCGGAGGCCGGTTCTTTGCCGCCAAATAACGTTTCGAAGAACCGCGTAGACAACGCTCAACGCGGCAAGAATGACTCCGTTACTGAACACGCTCAACGGAAAAATGTACGGCGCGAAGCCAAATTGAATAAAATCGCTCGGATAAAACGGAAGCGTAAACGACAGACAAATCAACGCCTTCGCATCCGCCCCTCCGTAGGCTCCTGCGTAAAAAAGCAGAACCGCCAAAACCGAGGTAATTCCAACTGAAATGCCGAACAAGTAAAGTGCATTCATAGAAAAATTGAACAAAAGCAGCCACACTAGACTCAGAGCCAACCCGATGGGTGCGAAGAATACCCAGACCATGTTGCTGACTTCTCGTGTTTTTAGGTCGCTCCAAGACGCATACGACAAAAACGCTAGGGCAACGAAGACCTGCAGTCCTTCTATGAAGACGTTTACCTCGTAACTCATTAGACTCATCCAGCTTTTACAGTGACTGCATGTATACTGCGAGAAGTAATAAAATAGTTTTGAGGGCAGAGATTTTCAAAGGGAAAGGAAAACGGAAGAATAGAAAGGCTACTGCACGTAGTACGAGAACTTGTATGTCGTACCAGGGTCGGTTGCTATCCAAACGTGATACGTTGTTCCGCTAGTCCACGTTGATCCAACGCCAGTAGGCCATGCAATGGTTATCTGTGCGATGCTCTGTTGCTGAACGGTGGCGTTGATTCCTTCCACGCAGTTCGCTGTTACATCGATTGGATTGTCTGGCGAGGTGCTGAGGTATACACGGGCGATTTTTACTGTGCTTGTTCCAATGTTTTTTACGACTATGACTGTTCTGTTTTTCGCGGCGGACGTTGGGATGCCAGTCCAGCTTACGGTCTCGTAAGTGATTAATACTCCAGCTTGGCCTGTTTGTGCTCCCATGTAGGTCATTACCCACGCGTACGTGACGATAATTGCTGCTACTGCGATGACTATGAGAAGCAATGTTGCCAGAATCGGCGAAATACCTTTCTTCGATCTAAACAACTTAACCAAGGTCAATTTTCACCTTCGTCTTGTTTCGTAACCTTTACGAAAAACAATATTTAACACATATGAACCCAGAATCAAAATTCCAAATATAGCTGTTAATTACGGGTTAAGTATCGTTCGTAGTATTTGTCCTAAAACAGAAAAATTTTCAAAAAAAATATGGAGGAAATAGGGGCGCTTACCAGTATGTTACTCGAACGTCAAAGGAGTATTGTCCGCTTGTAGAGTTCTTGGCGTAAATTTGGAAATCCAGCCTGTCGACGCCATTACCAGCCAGAGTTGTTGAGTAAGTGTTCACGCTTGTCATGCTAATGGAAGTTATATAGGCACTTGTTGCATTGTTGTAGAGATATATGTTTGCCGAGTTGAAGTATGTTGCTGAGAGGGCTGTTGTTACGGTGATGTTCATGTTGTATGTTACAGTCGCGTTGTTGTTCTTAAGGTAGAGGACATAGGTGTTGGTTTGATTTAGCCCTGGCTGTGCACTCAAACCCATCGTGACCAAGCCGCCTGTGATGGTGGTGCCGCTCGGGGCGCCGCTGCCTAATACCCATACAATCTGCGCAGTGCCCACTGTAACAGTGCCTTGAATGTACATGTAGTTATAGACCGTAGCACTTACGATGCTTATTAGCAAAGATGTGAATAGTAGGAATAGGAATTTCAGTGACTTTTTCCCGCGTATATTTTTCAATTCCATTCTTCTTTCACCTCCTTCGTTGGTTATTGTTTGCCCTTCTTGTTTTCAACCCAAAGCCTTAGGAGAATGTAGATGCTGGCTCCTAAGACTATGAAACACGCCACCCCAAGGAGTATGGCAAAGACGAGGAACGTCATGTTTTGCCATGCTGGTTTAAGAAGGGTGTACAGACTCGCAGCGACTATGACGGCTGAGCCTGTAGCGGTAACGTGCCACCACTTTGGTCTAAGGAATAGGTAGACGCCTACGCCTACGACCACTGTGTCTAGAGTAACGACAGCGATGAATACCGTGTCCATGGCAAGTTGCGGCAACGCGACTACGGGGTAGGTTGCTATTTGGGCGTAGTTGTTGATGAAAAGAATCGAGACAAGATAGGCAGGGATAGTCACAGCGGTGAGGAACACTTTTGCCAAGGCTTGTTGTTTCTTTGAAAACGCAAGATAGACGTTGACCGCGATTATGTTGGCTAAGGCTACGACGAGGTAGATGACAGAGTACCAGAACCGCGTGTACTCCTCGAAGACGCCCAAGAATTCTCGGCTTACCAGCAGTTGCCCGAAGCCCGTGAGCGCCGCAAGCTGATAAACGTAGGACAGCATGTTTGGAAAGTGCTTGTCGAGAAGGCAAGTGATGAGGCTGACGGCTAGGAAGATGTCTATGCCTAACAGTGCGAAGAACTCCGGCATCAGTAGGGGTGGCACTTTTTTCTTACCAACGTGGAAATTTCGTGAATCTTTCGATTTAAGATGTGTGAATTCTGAATCTGAATTCGACTAATTCTGGATGCAGAAAGCAACTACCAGTAAACAATGGAGTTTATCATTCAACTAACTCGAAGACGAATGGTGCGGTGGAGGTGCGGGGCTCCAATTTTATGCTTAGGAGTCCTTCGAGGTATCCGCACAAGAATTCGCTGGCGTTGATGAATGGTGCTTTGAGAATGACGTATTTGTCTCTTAAGTAAAAGTCGCCGAACCCTTGAACCCTCAGGCGTTTGAAAACTTCTTCCCATTTTTCCCGTTTGGCAGGCTCGAGGTTAAGGCTTGCTTCCATGGAAACCTTGGCTGCGTTGCCTGCTTCTTTGCCTGCTTCGCGCCATTTTTCTTCGGGTACGTGTTTGAGGAGTACGTTGATGAACTCGACGTTGATGAAGGCGATTCTGCTTATGCCGCAGTAGTATTCGCCGGGGTATTTCCAGTCGTATATGGTCATGCTGCGGTAGACGTCGAGCATTTTTGAGATTAAAGGCTTTAGACCCTGTTCCTTGCCGTCTTGGATGAGGGAGTCTATGTATTTGCGTTCTTCCTCGTCGAGAATTATCGTGGTGCGTTTGACTTGGCGTTTCTTGCTGCTGATCACTTAGCCCTCAACCTTCCCATCATATTAAATATATCTCTTAACATACCTTATATGCTTTAGATTCACAGAGCCTTTTAACATTTTCGGAATAACACCACACAACACACTCAATGCCCTACTAACACAAGTCCAAAAGTCCATCATGCACTAGGGCGCAATCACTGTAAACTTCAATTGTTTCACGCCCTTCTTCGTCACTAGTTCCTGACTTAGCCTTTTTGCTTCGCTTGCTTTCCCTTTGACCGCTATTAATTCTAAACACTTGTCTTTTGCCAAGTGAATGTGCATGGTGGACGATACGACGTTTTCAAACTTATGCTGAATCTTAACAATTTCATTCAACAAACCCGGTTTGTCCAAATAATAAATCAAAACAATAGCACCCACGATTTCTCCTTCCTCTTCACGCAT
>Ga0315314_1000818_pt1 | contig 30625 bp, 31 predicted proteins | sample TDP9_MG_FD_203631 | JGI IMG/M metagenome (GOLD analysis project Ga0315314, IMG submission 203631) | Freshwater sediment microbial communities from Lake Towuti, South Sulawesi, Indonesia - TDP9 | ecosystem: Environmental > Aquatic > Freshwater > Lake > Sediment | place: Indonesia: South Sulawesi... | reverse complement strand
AATTCCTTTTCCTTCATCTCTTTCTCCAGCTCTCGATCGTTCGACTGAGCCTTCGGGCCGAGGCCCCTCAGGCCGAGGGCTCACGACGAAGTCAAGGCCCCCGGCTGGCATTTGCGGCAGAAGCTGGTGATGCGCTGGTTGGCTTTGATTTCAGAGATGGTTGCCCCGCAGCGGGGGCAAGGGCTGCCTCCTTTGACACGTTTGCTCGCCCATAAGGTATGATTTTTTCATTTAAGGCGAGCAAACGTGTCATTTGCCGTGCACCTGCAGGAAATCCCTGACCTCGACGTCAATCTCCTCGCCAAGGCGTTCCCGCAGGGTGGCCGTCGCCTCGGTCAGGGTGGAGCGCATGGAGTGATAGAGGCGCTCGATCTCGGCGGCGGAGAGGCCGGGCCGCTTGCGAAAGGGGTAGATGCCTGCTCGAAAGAGGATCTCATCGGCGTAGGCGTTGCCGATGCCGGCCAGGAACCTCTGGTTGGTCAGGATGCCCTTGATCTCTCCGCGATGTTTGCGCAGTCTCTCCCTGAAAACCTCCAAGGTGACCTCCGGGTCCAGCGCTTCGGGTCCCTGCTCAGCAAAGCCGGGGACGAGGGAGAGGTCCCCTGTCAGGTAGACCTTGCCCATGGCCTTGGGGTCCACGTAGCGCAGGTCCATGCCGTTCGTCAGGTGGAGGATCAGGTAGGTTGTGGCGCGGCGGCGCTCCTTTCTCCGGCAGTATTGCAGCCGTCCGGCGAGCATAGGGTTGATCACCAGGGCCTCGCCTGAGTTCAGGGCCAGGATCAGGAACTTCCCCCGCCGTTTGACTTCGCTGAAGCTTTTGCCCGTGAGGCAGGTGGCGAATTCTTTGGCGGTGAGGTTGCGGACCACGATGGGCCGCAGCACCTCGACCCCTTCGATGGTCAGGCCGACCATGCGCTCCTGGAGGAACCCCTTGACCACCTCCAGGTCAGGCAATTCGGGCACAATCTTTACCCCCTATCCTATTTCATCGGCGTGGATGCCCCTCATCATGTCGAGCAATGCTCTGACGAGCTCCTTCCTATCCATAACCCGCCCTCGCCGAACCACCTGCCAACGGATGCCTGGCGGATTAACGGATATGCCCGCCGCGCCCATTCGTTAATCCATTACCCATCCGTTGACCGATCTCATCTGCATAGATGACCCGCCCCGTCTTCTCGCTGATCTGCTTTAATGCAGCGAAAGCAGCATCCTTGACTTTCCTGAAGCCCCATTCGCCTTCGTCCTGGAGGGCCCCTATTAAAGCGTCCACCGCTTCCTCTTTCCCGATCTCGCCCAGGGCCTCGGCTGCCCTCCATCGGACGGAGTCGCTTTCATCCTTGAGGGATGCGATGAGTACGTCTACAGCTCGGTGGTTTCCGATCTCGCCCAGGGCCCAAGCTGTCCACTCTCGGACGTCAGCGCTTTCATCCCTGAGTGAGGCGATGAGGGGCTCGATGGCGCGCTCGCTTCCGATTTGGCTCAAGGCCCAAGCTGCCCACTCTCGGACGTCAGCGCTCTCATCCCTGAGTGAGGCGATGAGGGGCTCCACAGCGCGCTCGCTTCCGGTCCTGCCCAGAGCCAGGGCTGCTTTCCATCGGACATGCTCGCTCTCATCCCTGAGTGAGGCGATGAGGGGCTCCACGGCCCTTTCGCTTCCGATCTCGCCCAGAGCTAGGACTGCACTCCCGCGGACGTAATCGCCCGCATCCCTTAGTGAGGCGATGAGGGGCTCCAGGGCGTGTTCGCTTCCGATCCTGCCCAGGGCCTCGGCTGCCCACATTTGGACGAAACCCATTTTATGCCTAAGGGAGGCGGTTAGTAGCTCCACAGCCCTTTCGCTTCCGATCTCGCCCAGGGCCTTGGCTGCGCTCACTCGAGTTGAATAGCTCGCATCCCTGAGGGAAGCGATGAGGGGCTCCACAGCGCGCTCGTCTCCAATCTTGCCTAGGGCCTCAGCTGCGCTCTCTCGAACGTCATCGTTCTCATCCTTGAGTGAGGCGATGAGGGGCTCCAGAGCGCACTCGCTTCCGATCTCGCCCAGGGCCCAAGCTGTCCACTCTCGGACGTCAGCGCTCTCATCCCTGAGGGAAGCGATGAGGGGCTCCACAGCGCGCTCGCTTCCGATCCTGCCCAAGGCCTCGGCTGCCCTCTCTCGGACGTCATCGCTCCCATCCCTGAGGGAGGCGACGAGGGGCTCGATGGCCCGTTCACTTCCGATTTCACCTAAGGCCTCGGCTGCCCGCCCTCGCACCTCATCGCTCTCATCCCTGAGCTTTCCTAAAAAGTGCTTGACCACATAGTCGCTTCTGATCTCCGCCAGGGCCTCTTGAGCAATACCTCGCAAGAGTTCGTATTCCCCGTTCCAAAACTCGTCCAGCAAGCCATCAGTTACTTCCCTGCGCAGGGAAGGGTCAACAGCGGTGGCATCGGCCAGGCAGCGGCCAGCCAGGAAGAGGTTGCTCTTGAAGATGTCCTCCCGCTGCTCACGGATGGCCTGGATCAGCAGCGTGGCATCCCTCAGGCTCGCGTAGAGGAGTACGACCTCCCGCCACCAGTTGTCGCGGAGGTGCTCGATGAGCAGGGAGAGGTTGTCGCCCTCGGCCAGGGCGCGGGCGGTCAGGTACTCCTGAAAGGTCAGGTGTGAGAAGCCAAAGAGGTTTAGGCCGCGCTCCACCAGGAGGCCGCTGCGGTCCTTGATGTTATTCAGAAACTCGCCCGCCCTCTTCGCATCGCCTCCAACCTTGGGCAACTCCCTGCCGAGGGTTCCCTCGGCCTCTTTGCGGCCCATCTCTCTCAAGCCGCGCTGGTGCATCTCCAGGGCCAGGGGCTGCAGGACCTGGCGGTTCTTGGCCGGGTCGAGCTCCACCACTATCCCTTTGGCGATGTCCCAGTAGCCCAGGAGGACATCGGTGCACTCCTCATAGAGCTCCACCCGCCGCTGGGGAAGGGTGGCGCGGTAGCGGTGGACGAGGGCGATGATGGAGAGGAGCAGGGGGTTCACCGCCAGGCGCTGGACGCGCTCGTTGGCCTCGATGGCGGCGATAAGGTCCTTGGCGTTCAGGTCGGCGCGGCGCCGTGCCTCCTGGGTGTCGCCGATGGCCGCCAGCTCGATGGCCAGGGTCCAGTTCTCAGCGAATTGCTCCACGTCCTTCATCTCGAAATCGCGGATGGTGAGCTCGGTGAAGCCATTGGTCAGAGGAGCGGCGGAGTAGCCCAGAGGGCGAGAGGTAACGACGTAGCGGTTGTCGGGGTAGATGCTGACCAATTTATCCACCCAGGCGGCCACGCGGCGGCGCTGCTCTTCGTCCCGCACCTCGTCTAAACCATCGAGGAGCACGATGCAGCGGCCATCGTGGAAGCGCTGCTGGAAGAAGCCATCGGGCGGCTCAAGTTTCATCCCCCTGTAAGATGCGGTCAAGTGGTCGGGGAGCGGCGGCAATCTGTCAGCAACCTGGCGCAGGGGGATGAGGATGGGCAGGCGACTTTCGGCGAGGTTGAGGCGCTCTTGGGCCAGGCTCCTGGCGTAGGTGAGGGCCAGGTAGGAGAGGAGGGTCGTCTTGCCGGAGCCGGGCACCCCCAGGAGCACCAGGCGGCTGTGCTGGCGCAGCGCCTGGCCGAGGTCGAGGACCTGCTCGCGCTCCGCCATCCTCTCAGCCAGCTCCATGGCAGGTGGACGCTCGCCTCGCTCAATTTCTATCTCTTCGGGGAAGGGAAGAACTGGGACACCGGGCCCTTTGACCTTGAGGGAGACATAAACCTTCTCCAGCTCCACAGCTACTGGAGCGCGGGTCTTGATGCCCCTGATCTTGAGGCACTTGTGCTCATCGGTTAGCTGAGCAAGATAGCGCTTTTCAAAGGCGGCGAAGGATGCCCTCCTGCTCACCAGGGATAGGAGCTTCCCCCCGATTTTGCTGAGCTGCGTCCAGAGCCATCCCGCCACTTTCCAGAAGAGTGGGGCAAGAATGAGAGTCATGATGGCGACAACTATCTCCTTTTGATATTTCAGCCAAATCTCCCTGATTAGATCCATCTCACGCCCCTCCCTTCATCGAGAAGGTCTCACTCCCCCCTCAGCTCCTTGAGCTGCTGCTCGGCCATGGAGCGCCACTCCGCGCTGGGGCTCAGCTCCAGGAAGCGCTCAAAGGCCAGGATGGCCTTGTCTAACCTACCTGATGGCTTGCCTCTGAGAGTAGATTATACCCTATCTCCGGCTGCTGTGCAACAATCCCATTACAGCCTCAACATCCTTCTACACCTTAGACAAAAGTCATCGCCCTTGCGATCGGTATCCAAGAGGCTGTTGGAGAAGCGCATCACGCAGCCCTCATTCCCACAGTGCCGCAGCCCGAAGGTATGCCCCAACTCGTGGACGGCCTCTTTGAGCATCCGCCCTTGGGCAAGCTTTGGATTGGGCTCCAACCCATAGAACTCAGGCCGCAGCCGGGCCACCGAGATCACGGCCACCCGGCCACCCAATTGTGCCTCGCCGAAGACGAAGTTGAGCTCAGGCACATAGAGGTCAACGTCAGCCACACCGAGTACACGCAAGGCATCGGGCGGAAGCTTATTTTCTATGGCGTGCAGGATGGCTGAGGATAGGTACTGCCCCCGCCGGGGGTTATAGGCCTCAGGCGGCATAGCTACCCCCTCGCCGATGGCGCAGGGGCAGCCGAAGCGCTCCCCCAAGGGCGCCGTAAGCCACCGCAAGGGCTCTTCATCCATCCCGCCAACGGGGATCAGATGGATCATCGCCTCACCTCTTTTGAAATCATACCCCAAAAGGGCGCCTTTGTCCAATTTGACTTTTTGGGCACCCTGTGCGAAAATGATCATGCTGTGATCATAGACTTCCACACCCACATCTTTGCCCCAGAGATCATCGAAAATAAGGGGCGTTATCTGGAGAGGGATGCCTGGTTTGCTTCGCTCTACGGGGGCAGCAAGGCCAAGATGGCCGCGGCCGAGGACCTGATCGCCTCTATGGACGAGGCGGGCGTCGATCGGTCGGTCGCCTTGGGCTTCGCTTGGGCCGATCAGGGCCTGTGTGCGGAGACGAACGATTACATCATCGAGGCGACAAAGCGGTATCCAGGACACCTAATCGGCTTCGCTTGCGTGCAGCCAAGGGCGAGCAAGGCGGTGTACGAGGTCGAGCGCTGCGCTGCCGAAGGGCTGCGGGGCATCGGGGAGCTCTCCCCTGACGGGCAAGGCTACGCCCTCGACGACGAGAGGGTTATGGCGCCCGTCGTGGAAGCGGCCATAGCCCTGGGCTTGCCCGTCCTCGTCCATGCCAGCGAGCCTGTGGGGCACATTTACCCCGGCAAGGGCACGGTGACCCCCGACGTTATCTACCGCTTCGTGCGCGGTTGTCCCGAGCTCCCCCTTATCTGCGCCCACTGGGGTGGGGGGCTGCCCTTCTATGAGTTGATGCCCGAGGTGGCCGAGGCGTGCGCCAACGTCTATTACGACACCGCTGCTTCCCCCTATCTCTATCGAGATGAGGTTTTCCCCCTCGTCGCCGAGGTCGTGGGGCATAAGATCCTCTTCGGCAGCGATTATCCCTTAATTGGACAAAAGAGGCTCCTGGACCGCATCCGCGATGCCGGTTTGCCCCGCGATGTGCTGGCCAAGCTTTTGGGCGAGAACGCCGAGCGGCTATTCGGTATGCAGGGGAGGTGAAGGATGGAACAGGTTCGCACTTTCATCGCTATCGAGCTTTCAGAGGAGGTAAGGGCTGGCCTGGCGAGGCTTCAGGAGGAGCTGAGGCGAAGGGGAGAGGGGGTCAAGTGGGTCAGGCCGGAGGGCGTCCACCTCACCCTGAAGTTCCTGGGGGATGTCCCCGCCGATAGGATCGAGGAGATCGCCCAAGCGGTGAGGGAGGCCTGCGTCGGCTTCTCCCCCTTTCAAATCAGCTTTGCCAGGCTAGGCTGCTTCCCCGACCTGCGCCGACCGCGCGTCGTCTGGGTGGGGGTCGAGGGCGAGGTGGAGACGCTGGCTCGCTTACAGAAGGCCATCGAGAATAACCTGGACGCCCTGGGCTTCCCCCCTGAGAAGCGGGGCTTCAGCCCCCACCTGACCCTGGGCCGGCTGCGAAAGGAGGTTGGCTCTGGAGAACGAAGGAGGCTAGGCCAGTTGATCGAAGCTACCGCAGCCGGCCAATTGGGGGGGATGATGGTCGAGGCCATCAACGTGATGAGGAGCGATTTAAAACCCACGGGGGCAGTTTACACTCAATTAGCGTCAATAAAGTTGAAGGTAAGAGAGTGATATGGTTATTGCTGTGATCGGTGCCAGCCGGTGCTCAAAGAAGATCGCCCAGGTAGCCGAGGATGTGGGGAGGGAACTGGCCAAGCGTGGCGTCACCCTCGTCTGTGGGGGTCTGGGCGGGGTGATGGAGGCCGCCTGCCGTGGGGCTAAGATAGAGGGAGGCACGACCATCGGCATCCTGCCCGGCACCAACCGCCACGAGGCCAATCCCTACGTTGACATCCCCATCGTAACCGGGATGGGTGAGGCCCGCAACATCATCGTCGTCCGCTCCGCCCAGGCGGCGATCGCCGTCAGCGGGGAATACGGCACCCTCTCCGAGATAGCCTATGCCCTCAAGCTGGGCATCCCCGTGGTCGGGCTGGGCACCTGGCAGTTGGCCAAGGAAGGACGGGAGGTGCGGGACATCGTCGTCGCCAAGACGCCAAAGGAGGCGGTGGAGAGGGCCATCGCCCTGGCCCGGCAGCCTTAAGCTAGTGACGTACTTGTTTACCGCTGAGCCCATAGGCTTCACCGCTGAGGACGCAAAGAACGCAGAGGAAAATTCATTTTATTTTCACCTCAGCGCTCTCCGCGTTCTCTGATGGGACTGCTCTGGAATAAAGGAACGGTAGTTCCTACCTTCGTCCCAGAGCAGTCCCATCATCGGCGGTTAATAGATACCTTAATGACGAAAGGAGGCGGGCGAGATGTATTTCCAAGACCGTCATGAGGCGGGCCAACTCTTGGCAGAGGAGCTGGATTTCCTCAAAGGCAGGAAGGATGTCATTATCTTAGCTATCCCGCGCGGTGGGGTGGTGGTCGGCTACGAGGTGGCCAAGGCCCTCGGCGCCCCGCTTGAGGTCTACATCACCCACAAGATCGGCGCCCCCTACAACCCGGAGCTGGCCATCGGGGCGGTGGCCAGCGATGGCGGGGTGGTCCTCGATGGCAACCTGACGGCACAGTTGGGTGTCCCCGACGGCTACATCGAGGCGGAGACCAAGCGCCAGCGCGAGGAGATCAAGCGGCGGATGACCAAGTACCAGGGGGAGCGCCCTCCACCGGAATTGGAGGGGAAGACAGTCGTCCTCGTTGACGACGGCGTGGCTACGGGAGCCACGACCCTGGTGGCCGTTCGGGCCCTGAAGAAGCAGAAGCCGGCCGAGCTGATCCTGGCCATCCCTGTCGGCCCGCCCGATACCATCGCTGGCTTGAGGAGGGAGGCGGATCGCGTTGTCTGCCTGGCCACCCCCGAGCCCTTCTGGGCCATTGGCCGCTTCTACATTGACTTCTCCCAGACCTCCGATGAGGAGGTGATAGCCCTCCTTGATGAGCTAAGGAAGCAGTGATATAATTTGCTCTGGGAAGGGGGCTCCCATGGCCGTTGATGCTGGCTTGACCATTGGAGGGACAGCCGCTGCCAGCTTGCTTTGGAAGGCCATCAGGCACCTTTTGTAAGTGACCCTGAAGGAGGCTGAAGGTGCGGCGGAAGAGGACTCGATAGAGAGGGCGCGGCAAACTGCGCCCGCGCCGGGAACGTTAGGCGACATGCCAAATAAGATATAGTGCGCTATGATTGACCCAAAAATCAAAACTCTGCTTGGATTTGAGCCCGACAAGCCTGATAAAGAGGTTCTTGCTGAGTGGAAAGCAGCAGCCACTCGTGTCTGTAAACCTTGTTGGGAGCTCAAATACTGCCCGTACGGACCTTGGGTTGAAGAATCACCGCTCTTGCCACCAACACGCAAACAGGCTGAGAAGCACCAAGAATACCTAAAGGAATGCTTAAGAACTAGGGTCTTGGAAAATGGAGGACCGTTGGATGATAAGCGCCGCCGAATGTTCCAAGAGATGATTGATGAGTTCAATCCTGATGACTATCCGGAAGAAATACCTCAAGAAATCGCCGAGATGCAATGCACAGTTTTTGGTCATATTTGTCCCGTAGTTTTCGTTGCAGAAAATGTAACGGAAACCGCTGAACTTCGCCGTCGTGGAAGGTATATCCCATTTCAAGTTAAGATGCGAGTAGTTCGACGTGATAATTACACGTGTCAAGTCTGTGGCAAGCATCTTCTCGATAATGAAGTCGAATTTGACCATATTATTCCCATCTCAAAAGGTGGAAGTTCTGAAGAACACAACATTCGCTTGACCTGCTTCAAGTGTAATCGAGATAAATCTGATCGAGTGGAATTATAGAATTTACACAATATGGCACGCCGCCTAACAGCGTGCATCTGGTTCGTGCTAATGCCCTTACCCAAATCGCCTTTGGCAACTTCAGATACATGCGAAACGTTAGAAGAAATGAGCTTTTTCAGGAGGATTTTGAGTGGACTTATCTGATGGTCTGAAAGAATACCAAAAGAATGCTAAATATTGGGAATTCACTGTAGAGCTTGAGGAATTCGCCAAAGAAATCCTAAGAATGCTCACCCGATATGGAGACGAGCCTCCAGAGGAATCTTTATCCAGGACTAAAAAGTTTCTGCTTGAAATCGAGCGTTGGAAAGCGATGTGTATCCAAGACCAAATGGGCATGGCTTCAAGAAATTCGGAGCTATCGATATGGAAGGCATTTCAAAGTGCAGTAAAAGCAAAGAAGGACATTGAAGCTCTTCGGTCTGTTATGTCATTGGTTGGGTTTGGGTCGTCTTCGGATCCGGAAACGGGCTTAAGGAGGGCCAAACGAGCCACGGCAGTCCTTAGATTCCTAAGCCCATACGATTGGGGGGTCGTAGATTGGAGGACGGTTGCAATCCTTGGACTGCTCAAGAAGTGGGGTTGGGATGTTGATAGAGCCCTTGTTCAGGCTAGGAGGGAAAATCCAAGAGATCTTCGGGGACTTTTAGACATCATAAACGAGGATGGGGCGTGTCAAATAAATCAAGAATATAGAGCGATGCGAACGGAGAAACTTCCCAGGGCAGCGGATGTCGATATGGCATTGTTTGGTATATCTCTTAAAGCATGGCCCATATAAAAACCACTAGCTCACTTCTCCTAGGCACGGCACAAACGGCTGGGAACCAAATACTCGCTTCGCTCGCACTTTAGGTATACGCATATGTTATCCGCCTTGGCCAAAATTACTGAGCCATCCTGGGAAATGGGATGGCTCTTTTCGTTTTACGTCTAATGTCCCTTGGACGCAAAAGATTTCAACAGGCGCTTGGGGAGGTGTCAAGAGGTATTCTTGTCATTTTCCCTTGAAATCGTGATAAAATACAGAGGAAAAGCACAGATGTTAAGCGTTCATGGAGGGTATCAACATGGATTGCCGATTCAGGGGGTTGCCGTCAGAGGAGATTAATCGCCGCTGTGCAGGTCTGGCCATAAAGCAAAGAATGATTTTGGGCTACTTCACCACATCTAGCAACACATTGCTACGATGCACGAAGCCACTCCTTATCATCGCCGCCGCGCTGCTCCTCTTAGGCTACACATTTCCCCCTCGAGATTGCGCGAGTTGCCCGGCTCCTCACCAGCCTTTGTCCGTGACGATCGCGGCGGTTGGGGATACAAACGGGTATAACATCCTGCAAGGCGGTGAAGATCAAGAGGATCCCCTACAAGAGGTCAGGGGCTTGCTAGGAGAGCAGGATGTCTTCATCTTCAATTTTGAAGGGATTCTCCTTTCCGAGGAGCCGCCGCCAGGGACATGTCGCAGGTTCCCAGGGCAGTCGCTCTTCTACAGTCTTTCGCCGATTGCGGATTTCCTCCACCCAACCCAGCTCACAATTGCCACGTTGGCTAATAACCACATCCTGGATTGTGGTAGCCAGGGAATCAAGGAAACCGTCCACGAACTGGCAAGCCGTGGGATACTAACGGTAGGCGCAGGCGAGAATTCCGAGCAAGCATGCAAACCGGTCCGGCTGCAGGTCAACGGTGTCGGTCTAGCGATAGTGGCCTATTTAGCTATGGAGCCGGATTGGTTCTATGCACGCTCGGATCAGCCAGGCGCGGCATCTTGGGACGAGTGTGTAGGGGAACGGCAATTAGCTGAACTAAAGGCTGAAGGAAATATCGTAGTCGTGGCACTACATCTTCACCTAGGGCCTGGGTGGGCAGAGTGGCCCTCGTCGGACCACGTCTCCCTGGTGAAACGCGTCCTGGCGGCTGGGGCTGATGTTGTCATTGCTCACGGACCACATGTCCCTCAGGGCATCCTGCAAAGTAATGGCGGAATTGCCTTGCTTAGCCTTGGGAACTTCCTGTTCCGTCCTGACTACCCAATGCCCGAAAAGGCCCATCGTTCCATGTTGGCAAAGGTGACCATATCTCCTGATAGCCTTACCCTCGCCGTGTTGCCATTGAGACTTGATGATTCCGGCAGGCCACGGGTCCCCTCATCCCAGGAGGCATCCCAGATCCTGCGCGACATCGCTAGCCTGTCAGCCGCGCTCGGAACGTACGTCGAAATCCGTGGAGACATTGGTTACGTCACAGTACAAAGGAGGCCGCATATCTACACCTTGTTCCTACCACTCGTAGAAAAGAATTATGACACAACCCACCAGTAGTGGTAAGCACGTATCCGCCGGATGGGGCGCTACAGGTGTGAGAGCCGTAATCTGTGAAGGAACAAACCTCTTAAGTTGCTTTCGACTCAAATATCGGCTATAATCACCTGGGAATCAAAGTGAAAGGCAGGCAAGGCATCATGATTCGACCGTTTGAGGCTCGCAGGGCGTTGAGAAAGGCTGAGGGCCTCCTCAGGGAAGGGAAGCCGGCTGAGGCGGCGAGCATATTCGTTGAGCTGGCCCAGGAGGCTGAGAGGAGGGGGATGCTCGATCGGGCCGGCGATCTCTATTTGCGGGCCGCTCGCTGCTATCTCGCTCTCGACGACCTTAACCAGGCTGACGAACGAGCGACTAAGGCCATACACCTCTTCCTGAGGGCTGGCCGGCCCATGAAGGTGCGAAGGCTGTTGCCCAAGGTTATGGGAGCTCTGGAGACGAGGGGACGGCATGCCGAGGCGGAGGAGTTGCGGAAGGAAGTAGAGGCCGTTCTCGGTCCCCCGCTGGGTGGACGCCCCTTCGGCCCCGCCGGGCGCGGGGAACTCCCCGCCCAGTGTCCTAACTGCGGCGCACCTGTAAAGCCCAATGAAGTGAATTGGGTCAGCCCCCGCAGCGCCGAGTGCCCCTACTGCGGCAGTGTGATCAAGGCTGCTTAGATTCAGACTCCTCGAAGGATCAGGAGAGGCTCTACGCCTCTCCTTTTTCGTGCTCCGAAGGGGTTAGCTCAACGGTCACTCGGCGTGCCAACACCTTGCGCAGCCCCTCGAAGAATAGCCAGGAGAGGCCGAAGACGAAGATAATGAGGGCAGCGATGCCTGCGATCTGGGCGTAGAGCTGGCCGGGAAAGTCGGGCTGAAACTCGGAGGCGATGAAGGCGCCGGAGACCCCCTGGCCCTCGATGCCCAGGTATTCCGTCGTCCCCACCTTGTTCCAGCCCGCACCGTAATGCCCATCGGCGAAGAGGCCCAGGACCAGGAGCCCCCAGATGCCGGCCAGCCCATGGGTGGCGACGGCGCCGGTGGCATCGTCGAGCCAAAGCAGCCGCTCAACCAGGTAGGTGCCCAAGGGGACGATGAGCCCGGCGACCACACCAATGGCCGCTGCCCCCCAGGTGGGCACGAAAGCGCAGGAGGCGCTGACGGCGACAAGCCCAGCCACTGTCCCCCGCGCCGTCAATAGCGGGTCTGGCTTGCCGGTGGCGAACCAGGTGTAAAGGGCGGCGACGATTGTCCCCCCAGCCGCGGCCATGAGGACGTTAACTGCGACCAGGGGGAGGGATATATCCAAGGCCACAAGGGGATTAGCCATCACAAGATCGAGCCAGCCGACGATGGCCAGGAGAGCGCCCAGGATCAGCAGCAGGGGGAAGTGGGTGGGAGGCAGGGTGGCCGGCCCCTTGCGTCTCTCCTCATCGGTTTTAACCCCGAAAGCAAGCAGCCCCGCCAGGGCAGTCATCCCCCCAACGGCGTGCACCATCGTGCCGGCGAAGTCCACGAAGCCGTGCCCCAACTCACGGTTGATCCCCAGGTTGGCCAGCCAGCCGCCGCCCCAGGCCCAGTTGCCGAAGATGGGATAGGTAACCATCGAGACCAGGAGAATGACCAGGATGAGGGCAGGGGACCTGACCCGCCCCGCGAGGGCCAGCGTGGGGATGAGGACCGCTGTGGCGACCAGGGCCGCTTGGGATAGGAAGAGGGCGAGGATCCCCGCGTTGTAGTCCTTCCCCAGGATGAAGAAAGCGTCCAGGCCCAGCGCCCCCCAGCCCGGCCCCCATGCCACGTCCAGAGGCGACCACTCGCGGATCAGCCCCTCGACCCCCTCTAAATCGGAGACCAGGCCGATCCCCCCGAACTGGAAGCCGAAGCCGACGAGGGCGTAGCCGATAATCCCCAGGCAGAGGGCTATCAAGGCCATCAGGGCTACGTCCACGGCCCTTTTCTCCAGCGAGGCACCGACGGCCATCAGGGTGAGGCCGATGGGGATCAGTAGGGCGAGGCCCCCCATAAGCAGCGCGGCCTGTTCTGAGTTGGGTGGGGCTGCCAGCACGGTTGGGTCGGCTGCGCGAGCAGCGCTGCCGGCGGCTAAAGTTAAAATAAGAAGCGCGCCTTGCAAGAGGCCGCGCCACAATTTGCTCGTAAGCATTTCTCCTCCTTGTGGTCCTTATTTCCTCAGGCTTTTCGGTTGATCTCCAGTAACTGGGCATTCTTACCTGGTACCATAGCTGGCTATAGTATGTATTCAGCCTAGTTAGAATGTCCCTGCTATGTACAGGCTGACAGTTGCATCGAAGCACGCCTCGATAGTCTCGCCCCAGAGGAGAGGTCCCCTTTTACATCATCTTGGCATCACTTGGTCGGCCGCTTATAGCCGTTTTGTATAAATCAGAACAAAGGTAACTGGTGAGGGGACATGGGTAGAGAATCATTGAAAGCTGCATAGATTTTTCCTTTATGGAAGAAGGCCTCACATTCGCATTCCCAAAGAGTTCCGCTACGGAAGGGAATTCTGGCTAGCCCCCTGACCAATTGTCGACTTTCGTAGGACGCTGTTATGATATGGTCTTTGGGAATCGGGACAAACCTGGCTATCGTGTATTTGGCTACAGAGGGGGAACTCGATGCGTACAACACATACAGCTGTGGCTGGCGAACTTGTGAAACACCATCCATGCGAATCTGTTGTGTGGCTCGTTGGGGCACCCAACCGTATTCGCAGATGACTACGAAGCATTTGTGGCTAGCACATTGTGCCAACTGGATGGCGATAGCTGGTTTCGAGGCAGGATACTGAGGCTCTAGGTATCCCACCAGCGTTATACTGAAACCTCGCTCTGCGATTACCTTACGAACGTCTTCAGAGGGGATCAGAAACTCCGCCGCTGCGATATTGCAGTAGCGATTCAGGGCAATCTTGAAGTCTTCGTCATTAGGTGCATATTCGTGCAGGAATGAATATAGTACGTCGTCTTGGCGGATGAGGTGATGCGAAATCTCGTGGAAGAACGTGAAGTTCAAGCGATCTGGATCGCCGATCTGTGGATTAAGAACGACGATAGGGGGATCCGCTGGTATGTATTGACCCTCATCAAACGGCAAGGCTTCCTCCCTGACCACGATGCCTAGGTGGATTGCAATGGAATCCTTGACTCCCATGTAGCGCGGGGGGCTCTGGAGACCTAATGCGGCTTTCGCGTGCCACACCAGTTCCAAGACTCGTTGCCTTGCCTGCTGCTCAGTGAGTACTTGCATAGAGTCTAACGTCCCAGAATCCTCTTCAGAGAGTAATAGTACTCTTGCCAGTCCTCTTTTGTCTGCGCCCGCTTGCGTGCTCGTCGTTCTACTTTTAGCAGCAGATCAACTAATTCTTCATCAATCTCTGTTTCTTTTTCTTTGAGGAACTCTTCGAACCCAGGAGAGGCACCTGTGTCTTTGTCAATGTCTACCTCGCCCAGTAGATCGTTGATGGTCATCTGGTGGAAGCTAGCCAACTTTTCCAGGGTGTCCAAAGAAGGCTTTGTCCGCCCTCTCTCGACATCTGAAAGGAACGAGACGGAGAGGCCTATTTCATCGCTCATATCCGCAAGAGTGTAGCCTCGCTTCTTTCTTAGCATCCTCAGTTTAGTACCGAGTTGCATGTTGTCCCCTCCTTTCCTCTCCGCTTTTCCACTAGCTTAATTATAGCACAAAAACTTATTCCTGTCAAGACGTAATTTTAAGCCTAATTTCCGACTTGACAAGAAATTAGATTTATGGTATAATTACGTTGGAAACGTAACTATCAATGATATTACGGATTTAACAGAAACCTGCCATTGTAAAGGAGATAAAATGCTAATTATAGCCGATCAAACTACTCATCGCTATGTCATTGTCTTAAGCGAAGCCACTTCTATTGTAGAATTGGTCGCTGACTTCAGCTACCTAGCTGATGTTCCAACCGGCAAGCTTGTATTTGACTTTACTCACACCGCATCTAACCTGACGCTGGTCTCCCCAGGCCAGCATCTTATCGAACGGTTGCCAGGCCACTTCGGCTTCCATCCCTTGGACCGCACCATCGAACAACTATCCTTCATCGGCCGACTTGTGGAGATGCCTCTCCTGGTCTGCCCCTCGCATAAGGTTTCGGTTGTCTTGCCTGTCCCTTCTTCGCACCTTGGGCAGTTTTTCACCCAACTGGGAGTGCTTGACCTGGTAAGGCAATGGAAGGTGCCCTTTGAAACCAAGCGAATCTGGGAAGACGAAGGCGCTCGCGATGATGACTCCCGACTCGTGCTCATCCCGTTAACGGATGTACGAGTTGATGGCGCTGGCGCACCTGACATGTCTCAAATGGCTAAGATACGAGACAAGATAGTGAGCGTGTTATTCAATGCCTTCAATAGTGGAGTTGATGCACCCACCTGGTTGTCTGAAACGATTGGCGACATTGCCGAGGGCATTGCCAGTCTGGTGCGGGGTGGGTTGATGGCGGCACTTTACTTCCCCAACACTGGGTATCTCGAACTGAGCATGATGAACCGCAGCGAAGGAGCAATGGGTACCACACCTGATGAACAACTTGATGCTCTGGTAAACAGGTTGGAGAGCACTCCACCGGCTTTTGAGCAGGTGCATGATCGGATTACGCGGTGTTATGGCACACTTCAACTCTCTAACGGCTTCGCTTCAATTCTGCTTGCCCCTGATGGGTCGTTCGCCACGATGGTGGAACGTACCGGTCTACCCTCTACTGGCATTCCAGGTCCACGGGCAACTGTTGTTCTGCAACTGCCCCCCAAGTCGCCGATTCTGTGGGAACCATTCGCCTATGAGCGTGTGGCAACGATGTGGGCAACTATTCTAAATTGAATGCATTGGAGGTTAGCGGATGACATTGAATGTGGCGTTGGTCGCAAACTACTTCAACAGCGAACTAGATCTGTCAAAGATTCCGTACTTCACCCTAGGAGCCAAGCCACTCGAGGTAGGAGCTGTTGGGCTGGATTCATCCGATCAGGATGTGCTGTGCTTCGACAGCGTGTCGGGCATTGTAGCCTATCGGAATGGGATTGTGGTGGTGGATGGTCAGAACGAAGTGACTCATTACTCGATCAGTGAGATTCATGTATTGTCTGTCTTGCCCACTTTGCCGACAGAGTCTGGGCTCCGACTCAAACTAGCAACGGATCAGATTCGGCGACTCAAGACTGGCTACCGGCCAAACTACTCCTCTCTGGAGAAACCATGGCCACTGATGCGGCCTCGCTTGGTGGGTGCTGCAGAGCGGGAGATTGAGGACTATGGCAACATCGACTTGTTCCTGTGCTCAGTACATGCCCGGCCTGGACTTCTGTTCATGAAGGATGGTCGGTTGGATGCTCAAGCCTTTCCTGGCGCACGAGCCTATGACCAACTTTATCGACTTATGGCAGCTCGATTTGTGCGCGGCATCGGCATTGCTAAGTCGGCCAAAGTGCTGGAGGTAGTCAGACCTTACGCCCGGGCCATTCGCCAGCAAGTTGGCGATTGCCCATTTGCTTTCCCGATCCTCAGAGAGCACCTGGAGATAGCGTATCCAGGGCCGCGCTCAAGGCCAGGTTTGCGAAAGACGCTACGGCACGGCTCATCAGGTCAGGCTTTGGGTGGTGTTGGCGTTGTCCGTTTTGCGCTGAGTATATCAGGCGAGGAGCTCTGTCTAGTGGAGTTCAATCTATATGATCTGGAATACTTTCGGCCATTGATCGTCTCAGGATACACCCTGGAACAGTGGGCACAAGAGATCTTTGGGCCGGAGAAACGAGCCATTCACTCGTGGGACATTTTGGGCTTCGTCACAGAGCGTGACTGGGAGCAACTATTCGTGCCCACCCTAGAGGAGATTGTGTATGCTGCATACACAGACACCGAAATTGGACTCTACCCGCGAGCATTGGCTAACGTGCACAATCGGGTCAAGCTCCATCAGGCTGATTTGGAGGCTACCCGGCGACGGTTGATCGTCGAGTTAGGATGGCAAGGGATCAGTCCTGATATGATCCCAATAACTCTGGAGGATCCGCATAAGACGGATCCGGAAATCGTTAATCTCGAATGGGAATAAAAGGAGGTCAAGAATGAAACTGCAAGCTGTTGACTACAATCGCCCGCCGATAGACGTGATCGTGGAGGGCAAAGGAGACCAAGTGAAGGTCGAGTTGGACATCCGCAACAATGACCGAGTTAGAATTGGTGACCGGTATGTCGCACCAGGAATAGGCTACATGACAGTGTTGCGAGTTATTGGCTTTGAATATGCCGACAACTATGACAACTTCACGGCTCGACAATCGCATGCGATGCGTGAAGGTGTGGTAGGTGTACCCACCACACGCACGGCGCGCGAAACATTCCAGCGCAAGCTGGCTGTGATGCAAGTCGAAGGAGAACTATGGGGAGATGGACGTCGTGTCGTGGGTGCAGGGCGGCTCCCGGAGCGATTGACGCCCGTTTATCCAATCGGCGATGATACGCTGGAACAATTCACTGTCAGTCCCGACGGAAACGCTGTTCTAGGGCTTTTGCGGTCCTCGTCGCGAGTCCTGGATCGGGTTGCTCGAATCACGCAGAATTTCGCCGGTGAACGCCTAGTCATCTTCGGCATGCCCGGTAAGGGCAAGTCCCAGGAGGCGCGGGCCCTGATCTGCCAATTGATGGCTGAATCGGCTTCAGAGCAAACGGGGGCCACACATCATTCAGTTGGTATGTTAGTGCTGGATAGGGCTGGAGAGTATGTACAGGACACCCAGAGCGAGGATGGGCACCAAGTGTATGGCCTTCAGCACCACCCACTGGCGCCTCGGCTGATGGTCGTTGTTTCGAATCGCAGCATGTTCGCTAACTGGGCCAGCCAGGGGAAAATTGCTGCTTACCTCAGGCCAGTGTTCAATATCCAAGACTTGAAGCCAGTTGACTTGATAGACTTCTACCCAGGCTTCACGCCAACACAGCGTGAGCTCTTGCGTGATTACGCCCACGACCCAGACTTCTACACCAAACTGCTGCGTGAGACCAAGTTGGGACAGATAGACAAGAGCAACTGGTACCGCGACTTCCCTGGGCTTTTTGAACTGAAGGACAGTGGAAAGAAACTGTTTAAGGAGTTTGAGCGAGAGGCTGCAGAAGGCGACGAACTGAATGATGAGCAGCTTGAAAAGCTGGAGCCCCATCTGACAGGTACCAAATCAGGAGTGCTGGAGCGGGCCATTCTTGGTATTAAGCGCTTCGCTCAGAATCCGTTTTTCGGGAGCCAACGTTGTGCCAAGGACATTCTGGCCGTCAGAAGCTGTGTAGATGAGGTGATCGTCCATTTGGAGGCGGGGGAGACCGTTATGCTGGATCTACGGGGTGTCAGTGACGACAATTACACTCTCATTGGCGCTCTCTTCGCCCGACGGCTGATCAATGAGAATAAGCAGCGAGATGAGGCCGACCAGATTCACGCTTGCATCGTGATGGAGGAAGCGCACAATATCTTGGCAGAGGACGAACTGTACAAGGGCTCTGACAGGCGAGGGTCAGTGTTCGTTGAGTTCGCCCGTGAAGGCCGCAAACTCAAGCTGGGCTTCGTCTTGGTCACTCAACAGCCTGATCCGCGTAGTATCGCGTCCGAAATCGCCTGGACCATAGATACGGTCATTGCGTTCCACATGCCACCGGACAACGCCAAGTATCTCACCCGCCTCAAGAGCGCTTTCAACCAGCTCGAGTACTATCTCGCCAATGCCGGTGTGTTCGAAGGAGTGGCAGTCGCTAACGGTGGAGCGATCCTCTTCCGTTCTGGTCCCGTCACTCCTGAGTACATGCAAGCATCTGCTGACGGGAGATTGGACGAGTATCTGGCTAGCCTCGCACCTGAACGTGACCAAGAGGGAGAGGATGAACAGACGGAGGCATTGACAGACGTGCCAGAAACCATCGACGACCGTCTTACTCAATTGCTACGTCAGCGTAACCAGGATTTTCAAAAACAGATGACGGCAACATTACAAGCCTGGCGATAGATTATCTGATTGCCACTTGCCCAGATTGTCTCAACAAAGACGGCTGAGCTACAAAGGCTCAGCCGTTTGTTCTTCCAGCAAGCGGTCAATCTGATGGCTCAACAGGTTATTCGTGGGATCTGTCTGTCGAAATCTCGCCACTAAGTCCGGATTACTCAATCGCTCGGAGAGCCACCTCTTCTTCCATATGGTTACCAGGTAGTCCAATCGGTAATCAAACTGTTCGAAGTCACCAGCCTCACCGTGTAGAAACTCCCTTGTTCTCTTTCCTAGTGGGGCCACATAGACCGAACGGGGCTGTCGGTGGTTGGGTGCTTCGGGCAGACCGTACCGTTCCCGGTAGTATGCCGTGTACACACGGAGCCGGTATGAGCGACCTGTTCCCCATCCTTTAGGTTGGGGTTTCCCAATCTGCCGCAGATATTCTTCCATCTCGGCAAATTCTTGCTCGGTTAGATGAGCGTTGCCGTATCCCTCTGTGTAGCCCACTAACTTATAGACCAACCGTCCATCCACACGTACACGATTGTACTGCACGCTCGAACCGTATAAGCTAGTCGTCGTAATCAAAGCTAATCGATTCTCCGAAGTCCCAGTTGGGGTAACACGGTTGCGATACTTGTCAGCGTAGTCTTTCTGGACCTGCTTAGACACCATTGCCAAACAAAGCATCTTCCCCGTAGTGAGAAGATTATAGGGTGGCACAGCCATACATACCGATAAGTCCATGCAACTAAGCAATTTTATACGCTTAAGGTCCTGGTCCTGGGGGTATTGCCACCCAATCCATTGATCACGTGGGCAGCAAATAAGAATGGGTGACATCAATGAAGCTACACCCATAACAGGGTGGCCTGGCTGGCCTACGTCTCGCAGAAGATACCTAAGCAATCGACCACAGCCTCGGTTATATGGTATAACACTCCACATGCGGAAGTAGCGCCAGATGTCATGCTGTCGTTGGGTCACACAAAGTTCCAGGTAAGGTTCGATATGCTTAACATCAACTTCGGCACCATGAATCAGGTAATCCCTGATCCACCGTTCTGTTCGTTCGATCCAAGGCCACGAAGCGCTCAGAATCTCCAAACGATGTGGCAACAGAGCATCGCGTACTTGCTGGCGATGCTCTTCTAAGCTGATACCTTTCTGGATGAGGGCGGGATTTCGCATTGAGACATCCCCATTAATGTAAGAGACAGGGCAGCAAAGCAGAAACGACCTATACGAGGTGAAAGTTTAGGACCTCACAAGTCTTCAATCTCCCCTTATGGTTTATCCTGGCATAACTTGTGTGACTATGTTTTTGAGGAGCCCTCTTCCTGAACCGCCTGCCACTTTGCCAGCCGCTCTTTTATCGCCCTCTCGTACCCCTGCTCGCTCGGTTCGTAGTACCGCCTGCCCCTCAATGCATCAGGCAGGTATTGCTGTTCCACCCAGTGGCCAGGATAATCGTGGGGATACTTGTACCCCGCGCCATGGCCCAGGGCCTGGGCATCCCGGCTGGCGTCCTTGAGATGATCTGGTACCTCGGTCTTGCCCTCGGCCTCGACCTCGGCCAGGGCCTTGAAATAGGCCCCCATCGAATTGCTCTTTGGCGCTGTGGCCAGGTAGACTGTGGCTTCGGCCAGGTGATATTGTGCTTCTGGCAGCCCGACCCATTCGAGGGCGCGGGCACAGCCGCTGGCGACGACGATAGCCATGGGGTCGGCCAACCCGATGTCCTCCGAGGCGAGGATCAGCAATCGGCGCATAATGAACTTAGGGTCCTCGCCAGCGTAGATCATCTTTGCCAGCCAGTAGAGGGCCGCATCCGGGTCGGAGCCACGCACCGATTTGATGAAGGCGCTGATGGTGTCGTAGTGTTCATCGCCAGCTCTGTCGTAGCGCACCGCCCGGCGCTGGATAGAATCCTGGGCGACAACGAGGTCAATGCGGATGATGCCCTCGGGGCCAGGCGGGGTGGACTCTACAGCCAGCTCAAGGGCGTTCAGCGCTATTCGGGCATCGCCGCCGGCCACATGGGCCAGGTGCTCTATGGCCTCATCGGTGATCTCAATCTGGCGCTGGCCGTAGCCTCGCTCAGGGTCTTGTAGCGCCCGGCGCAGTATAATCAAGGTTTGTTCTTCCGTCAGCGGGCGGAGCTGGAAGACGCGCGACCTGGACAAAAGCGGCCCCGTGATTTCGAAATAGGGATTTTCGGTGGTGGAACCTATGAGGATGATGGTCCCGTCTTCCACGTGGGGCAACAGGGCATCCTGCTGCGACTTATTGAATCGGTGGATCTCCTCAACGAGGAGGATGGTCCGCTGGCCGTAGAAGCTTCGCCGTTCCTTCGCCTCGGCGACGATCCTTCGGATGTCGGCCACACCAGCCATGACAGCGCTGAGGGTCTCGAAGTGGGATTTGGTGATGTTGGCGATGATCATGGCTAGGGTGGTCTTCCCCGTCCCCGGCGGTCCCCAGAGGATGATGCTAGAGAAGAGCCGGTCCGTCTCGATGGCCCGGCGCAGGAGCTTGCCCGGCCCCACGATCTCCTCCTGGCCGACGAACTCCTCTAAGGTGTGAGGCCGCATCCGCGCCGCCAGCGGCGCCTCATGAGTTATTTCCTCCCTTCGTGCATAGGCGAAAAGGTCCATGGCTATTCCTCTACCTACACTCATTTTTCATAGCACCCCAACGCGGAGCGCAATATCATCGTAAACAATCCCTGCTGCCACCAGGCCCTGATCCTGCACGAGCACGTGGCCGGCACCAGCGACGAACCTGCATCTCTTATGGCGTGGAATCCGTACGGCCGATAGCCCTCCTGATTAGCTGTCTCTGATAAGATGTCTCGCTATCTTGCGCCTGAGTTTCTCCAGCACATAAGGCGAGACATCTTATCATCGCCGCCTGGTTGTAAAACGCCTTGGGCGCATAGGGCGAGACAGCTAATCACCGCCGGTAGACCATTATCGCCGCGCAGGTGATGATAGAGGCGATGGCGATCAGTTGCGCTGTGGCGATGCCGCCGACCTTCCAGGCATCGGGGCGTTGAAACTCGATGAAGAAGCGCCCCAATGGATATAGGATGCCGTAGAGACAGAGGAGGTCCCCCTCCAGCAGACGCTGGCCGTAGCGACGAGCAACGTAGATCAGGGCCAGGAAAGCAAGGAGGTTCCAAAGCGACTCGTAGAGGAAGGTCGGGTGGAAGCGCTCGAAGGACTCGAAGCCAGGCAGGCGGTTCTCGGGGGAGATGTAGATCCCCCAGGGCAGGTCGGTGGGGTAGCCGTAGAGCTCCTGATTGAAGAAGTTGCCCCAGCGCCCGATGGCCTGAGCCAGGAGCAAGCCCGGCGCACTGATGTCCGCCCAGCGTAGGAAGTTCAGCTTATTGCGCTTTGTGTAGATGTAGAGGCCGACGAGGCCGCCGAGCACAGCGCCGTAGATGCCGAAGCCCTGAAAGCCGCGCCAGAAGGCGATGATCTCCAAGGGGTGTTGGCGGTAGTAATCCCAGCCGACGCCGAATTGAGGGCTGGAGAAGACATGGTACAGTCTGGCCCCGATGATGCCGAAGATCAGGCAAAGGGATAGACCGTTCCAGACGTGGTCTGGGTCCTCGCCTCGCCTTCTGGCCTCGAGGCTGCCCACATAGGCGGCGATCAACGCCCCCGTCATGAGGATGAGGCCATACCAGCGGATGGTGAGAGGGCCCAATCGAAAGGCTACCGGTCCCATCGCACTCTCCTTTCACCGTCAAAGGCTTTCGCACTGCACTTTGAATTATACCACATCTTGAGGTATAATTCACGTCGGAGGTTACCTCGTGATCTGGTTGCTACGACAACTCACCGATATCTTCGCCGCCATCTCCGGCTTCTATTACTCGAAGAAGTAGACGCAATCTTGGCTTGCTCCCCTATTTCGCATCTCACGTAGATTATCTTCTGGCCCGCTTCCAGGGAGAGTGTCCCCTGGACATTCAAGAGGTCAATGATCTGGCGCTTCTCCTCAAATTCCAGGTTCTTTAAGCCAAGGGCCACCCGGCTGGCGAACTCTTCCAGGGTCTCTATCTGCTCATCGGTGATGGTGTTGGCCTCCAGGTGGGCTTCTAAAGCGGCTTTTGCACCCTCCAGCTTCGCTAACCTCTGCTCCAATTGTTTCGCCTTATCAGCCAGTGCGTCCTTTAGCAGGCTCCCCTTAAAATAGTTGTCCAGCGCCAGTTCCAACTTCCGCTTTTCCTCCGTGATCTCGCGGTCTATGTCAGCTACCCGCCCCCGCAGGGGCTCAAGGGCTCTCTGCTTCTCCGCCTGCTTCTCCCGCAGGCCAAGGGCAAGGCTTTTCGGATCCAGCAAGAAGCCCTCAACCCATCCCCAGATGGCCCCGTCCACATCCTCAACCCTGAACCGGGGCAGGTCGCAGGTAGTGCCAACAATATCCCCCTGCTTCGCCGAACAGAGGTAGTAGAGGTTAACGCCGCCCGCATTCTTGCTCCGCCAGGCGCTGGGATGGCCAGCTATCTTCGCCCCGCAATGGCCACAGGTCAGCCGCCGCCCCATGAGATACTTGTTCTTGGTATTCCGTCTGGACAACTGGCGATTGAGTTCCCGCTGCTTTTGGGCAAGCCCCCAGGTTTGGCGATCTACGACGACGGGGACACCAACAGGCAGCCACTCCTCGCGGGGGTTGCCTGTCTTACCATAAAACCAGGTCCCAGTGTAAACCCCGTTCCTGAGGATCTTGGCGATAGTGGCGCGATGCCATTGGCCGTATCCGGCCTTCTTATAGCCGCCGCTCCCTGTCATAGTGTCCAGGCGAGTGGGGACGCTCATCTCGGTAAGCCTCTGGGCTACGGCCCGCAAGGTCATCCCATCGGATGTATACATTCGGTATATCAGGCGCACGATCTTGGCTTCCGGCTCATACACTGCCAGGGTAGTCTTGCCATCAAGCCCGGTCACCAGCTGGTAACCATAGGGAGGCATACTGTGGACAAGGGCGTTGCCGCCCCGCACCCTGTCCTGCCGACCCCTCCAGAGGCGCTTGCATATCCGCTGCCGCTCCTCGTCGGCAAAGACCCTCATCAAGGCTTTCATATATTTATAGCCAGCCACACTCTCGTCTGGCAAGTCCATGAAGTCAATCGTTGCTCCCAGGCGTCTCAATTCCTCCTCGACGATGACCGCCCAGGCTTCGTCGCGCATGAAGCGATCCAAAGCGAAGACCACGATGGTGTCAATCTCGCCTCGCCCGGCCAACTCCCGCAGCCTGTTAAGGCCGGGACGATCGGGGTCAATGCCGGTATGCACCTCCCGTATCTCATCAACGATGACGTAACCATTCTGTTGGGCATGTTCGCGCATACGGCGAATCTGCCCGTCCAGGCTTGTGCCTTCCTCCTGTTTCGCCGATGAAACCCGTGCATACAAACAAGCCCTCATTAAACCTCCTTTTTCGCCTGTCTCAAGTTAGTTTCCCTCTTATTCCTAAATCCTTAATGCAGACCAGGATTGTGCTCTTGTTCAATCTGTGGTCTCCTGATGCCAGGGGGCAGTCTTCACATTCAGCGATGGGCACAAACCTGGCAAGGCGAACACCATTCGGCAGCAGCTCCTTCTCCTCAGTGGTGATGGGATAATGCTCAGCTACGGCTTGCTCGATTGCCTTCCGATTCGCTGCCCTCCGTGCTTCGGGTGTCCACTCCTGAAAGGGAAGCTCTAACTGGCTGGCGATCTTCCTCATCAGCTACCGCCCCATCTCCTGTGCTATGAGCTCTCAGATTCTTAACGCTCTCTTAGTATTCGCTGGGGAATAGAACCGTGGTCGCTGACCCATCCCTTTCGGTTATAATCCAGATCTTCGGGTGGCCTTTGCCCTTGTAAGCGGAGAGGAGGCGAAAGCCCTTCCTCAAGGAAACCTCGTTCTCCTCTCTGTCCTCTTTGCAAACCTCGCCCCAGTCACCACGAGCGTGGCGTGCCAGGGAGTTGTGCACAAAGGCAGCAAAGCGTTCGTCTTTCTTCATGCGTCAACCCCCCATGCGCTCGTTAACCCCAGCGGTCGCTACAATCCTTCCCAGATTGAATTTGCTCATCGCTATCTCCCTCTCTCTTTCCTCTTGCAGTCAAAGCACCGTCCCTTTTCCCTGATCTCCAGGACTTCCTCGGGACTAAGGGTCCTTTTGTGGCATCGCGGGCAAACACACTCTGAAAGCTTGACAACAAAGCTTTTCACGCTTGCCTCCTTATTCCTTGCTTCTCTCCTTGCTTGCTTCTGGAACTTCCAAAGCCCCTGCGGAAGATGGTTTCTCAATCTCTAGGGTTTCCCCCGACGGCAGCCGAAGAGAGCCGCCCCTCTTCTCCAGGGCATTGATAAACTTGATGTTTGAAATCGTCCTCCCCACCGACGGGCCACCTTCCATAACGGCCCTGCCAATAGCCAGGATCACCACGCCGATAGCCAAAGCTACGAACAACCAAAACAACCCCTGGCCGAAGTCCAGGATGACCTGAGAGATTGACGTGGCGATCCTTCCAACGCCTTGCTTGGCCTCCCTGGAATTAAGCAGCGAATACCATCCCAGAGCCGTGCCTCCAATGATCACCGCTGCCAGGATCAGGATCAGTATAATAGTGGCCCAATCGCTCTGAGGCTTCGATTGGTGCACTTTTCTCCTCCTTACTGGTGGTGGTTGCCTAACCGGTTCTAGGACTAAACCGCTACTCCAGGGCCACCAAGTCCTCATCCTCGCTGACCAGCCAGTGCCCAGCTTGCGGGGCCGAGATGTATCGCTCCCAAGCCTCGGCTTCATTTGCAGCTAAGAGGCTGTCAGCCTGTCCCTCTACCCTCTGCAAGATTCCCCTGGCCCTCAACCTTCGGGTAACGATCTCCCATTCCGTCTGAGACATCAGCCGCCGCTCGTCAACCCACCACCTTCGGCTGGTAGGGAGGCCACTGTAGACATCCCTGATGAAGAGCCGGGCCAGGGCGTCTATCTTTACCGGGTTAACGGCTGGCCTTTGGGGGTAGCCAACTACCCCGTCTCGATCAATGTCCACCCCAACCTTTTCCTCAAGGGCCTGGATATAGGGCGCTCGGACGTCCTTGGTGAACCGCCAGGCGATCAGGACGCAGGCCACTACGAGCCCAATGGCGCTGGCTATCTCAGCCCTCAACAGAAAACTACCGCCTCTGAAGAACCCCGTCAAAACGATGATCACCACGGCAATGGCCGCCCCCACCGCAAGGGACTGCAAAAGAGGTATCAACACCTCGCTCGTCAGATCCCGCCGCGTATATGTGAACTCCTGCGGCTCCTCACCACCCCAAGGTTTTCTTCTCACCGGTCACCTCCTCAAGGTATCTTCTCCGCCACTTCGATGCCGTGCTCTTAGAAATCCCCAGCCTCCTTGCAATCTCCGAGGGGCCTAGATCGCCCTCCCGTTCCATTAGCGCGAACACCCTCTCTCTGGCGACACCAGTAGCCGAAACCCTCGCCTTTGCGTTCGGTCGTTTGGTTTTCTTGTTCGTTCGATCCGGGTTCGCCCAAACGCGTGCCCTGGCCGCCCGGCGTTCTTCGGTGATGACCTCGTGCGTGACCTTCTGGGCCTCGATCGCAGCCATAAGAACGGAGATGACCGAAACGAGAACGGCGAACACCAGCGTGACCGGCAGCGGTATGTTCCCCGCTACTGCTTCAGTCCACAGGGCGAACGTGGGGCTCCTGTCGAACCAGTAGGTCCAGATTATCAGGCTCTCGGTTATCACCGAGACGAGCGTGCCCAGTCCAGGCAGCCAGAGGTCCAAAGCGTGGCCCGTTCGCTTCCCGTCTCGAATGGGCCTGCGATTGTTCGTAGTCCATCGCCTCCATAGCTCCCACGAACAGTAGAGAGCTGAGAGTTCGAGCGTTACCGTGAACATCCAGGATACCCAGCGGCCCGAACACAGCTTGTCGAAAAACCAGCTTGTGGCGCCCAAACTCACCGCCTGCGCGAACCAGAAGAGAACGGTGGCTAACGCTCGGTAAAGCGTAGCCTGCAGGTTTGAGACGAACGAAGCGAAAGAAGAGGCGAACGTTCTGAAGTCCCTATGCATCATCCCAACCTTCCTGACCAAATACAAAGGCGGCTGCCGTTTCCGCTGACGAATGGCAGCCGCCTTATTGACTAAACATCCAGGCTATGGTATAATAATCATAGCCTCGCTGTCCGGCTTAGCTCGCCAGCGGGGTTAGGGCCGTGTTGGTGTAGCAGCACCGCACGGCCCGCCTTATTTGGGCGCTTCCTCTTCCTCCGGCAAAGCCCGCCCACAATATCGACAAACCTTCGCTTCAGTTTTAATCATCTCAGCGCAGAACGGACACTTCTTGTATCCTTCGGTGAGTTTCTTTTGTTCAATCGCTACCAAGTTCGGCTTGATAAGAAGAGCATGAGGTAACGCCACGATGAAAAGCAGCGAACCATAGAGCCACCAGCCCCAGAAGCTCCGGCCTTTATTGGAAGCAATGCAAGCCGGAATCAAGCCGATAAGAATCGCAAAGATTAGAATTTCCATCTTTAAGCTCCTTCCTCCCTGGGCTCGCCCTTCACCCACTCCTCCAAAAACTCACGCAATACGTCCGCTAAGGAGCGACCTTCACCTTCAGCCTTTGTCTTGGCCTTCTCCTTGAGCTGGCTGTCCAACCGGAACTCAAATGTGGTGTCCTTTGCCATCGTCGCCTCCTTGTCGGGACATCTATATTGTATCACATGTCCCGACAAATTTCAAGGGGGCAAATCGCTCTTTGGTGGAAACTTTAAGGAAACTTATTGTCAAGTATTTGGCTTCTGGCGAAGCCGGGGATAAGTTACCCTGGCGGGGTTGGGCCGTGCAGTGCTATTCGGTTGTTAAGGTGCCAAGCTTGATGGAAAGGAGAGAAGTGCTTGGGCGGCGGTTGGAGGTCCACCGCCCACAAAGGAGGTGAAACGCCGTTTTCGGTTCCGGGTCCAGGAACCTAAAAGATTCGGACAATTGGACCCTTTGAATAGGAAGAGGGCTAACCTTTTAGCCTCCCCGTAGATCGAGCGCGAATTTTGCGCACGTCTTCAAGAGTTCCTGGCGCAACTCTTGCTCGACCTCGGCGAAAGCCTCCAAGTCCCAACGTTTGCCCATTGTTCCGGGGTGCCGAACATAGGCCAGGTGAACCGTTGCCCCTTCAGGCCCGATATTCCTCAGGGTTCGTGCTAGTCTAGCCCTGGCGCTTCCTGGGATCCCCTGCCACCAGAACCGGAGACACCTCCCAGACCTTGGGAAGATGATGTGCGGCTTGGTGGGGTATAGCGTCCACCGGCCGTGTTGGGCCATTACAATTTCCTGGGAAGTTCCCCAAACGCCGCCAGCTCTTGTGGGGATTGTCCTTCGACCGCCCAGCCGGATGCTCTTTCCAAGCTCCCCACTCTCCACAGCCTGGCCTTCCGGGGTGTAGGCTACCCCCACGGGGCAGTGCCGCTTCAGCGCCGGGACCAACACCCTTCGGGCTGCACTCTCAGCCACAGAAGCCTGGCGGCGCATCAGCTCTTCGGTAGCTTTGGCAAAACGCCCGTCGAACGAGCGTAGGCCCCGCAAGTCCAGCTCTATTTTCAGGTCAGTCATCGGTCAACCTTGATTTTCCTTCTTTCAAATGGAACTTTTATAACTCTATTCTCATACTCGATAAGTAGGCTCCTATCTTCCCATTTCACGAAAGGTGACGAGGAGCCTCAGCTACAGTGTGGGAGTAAATTAAAGGCCAATACGAATACCAACCCCAAGGCCACCACCGCAAGGCGAAATATGGAAATTTCTTCTGTCGCAGGTAATCAATTCTATGAGCCATGAAGCCCTCCTATCCCAGAAGGAGTCAGAGAAGCATCCGTTAGCTATTAGGGACTCCCGTTGTGTCCGCCGGTTGTGTCTATATAGAATCGGCAAGTGCCGCCAATGTAAAACAAGTATCTATCGTTGGTCACATCATAAGTCAAATAATCGTTGGTAGCAAAGGTTATGCGGCGATTGATCCCAGCAATCGAGAGGCCATTATCCGTGTAGAGATCCAGCACCAAAGCGCTAAGGTTAGCTGGGTTTGCTATCCCGATCCACCACTGGTAAATATCGCCCGAATAGACCAGATAGTCATTCGTGTCAAACTGAACCTTTCGAGTGGTTCCCGTCAGCTTCAAACCACTGGCAGCGTTAACATTCGCAAAGGCCGTTGATTTGAGCTTTATATCGCTGCCGGATTTCGCAACTCCCGTGTTGGTGTCCACTATGTCGTAACCGCCCTGAGAAGTCAGCAGTCCGCCTAGAGCAATGTTCCGCTCTACGTCGAGGTCAGCATAATAGCCCACTCCGGGATGGCGGACATAGAGACAGCCATCCGCTTCTCCGACCTCCGGCTCGATATACAAATCTGAAGGATTGTTCCAGGTATCACCAGCCAGGTTGCCCACAATAGTCGAAGCGTAGACGTTTCGCCACTTCACCCCACTGCGGCCCAAATCATAGACATCGTGTTCGGCAGGGATCAGGTTCCGTCCAATCTCCTCCCGCTTCGCCTTGGTGATAGAGTAGGAAGCCACGCAATACCAAAGCTCCCCCACCTTTACCAGAAGGCAGCCTTCGCCAACCGTCAAATCGGACATCGGCACCTGGTCAACTACCCTGGCGATAACCCACTTCGTTGAACCGCCAACCTGAACCTCAATCTCACCCTTGGCATCGTTTTTAGCCCGAACTATCCCATCTACCACCGAGGGCTCCATCATACCTTCAACAGTTTTCCGAACAGCCTGAATCTCAGTCAGTTTCATCCTATCCCTCTTAGAGAACTGCCATCTTATTTGCAGGAGTGGGCATATCGGCTGGATGGAGTTTCATCCTACCCTCATCCTATCCCTCTACCGAAACCGCCATCTTAAACTCAACCGGACGCTTCTGGTGCCAGAACCGTAGCTGCTCAACCAGGAAGTCAGCATCCGTTCCATCTTTGGCATTGATATAGTGCACCAGATCGCCCTTCTCTAATGCAACCTGTATGGGAGCTTCAAAGTCCCTTAAGTTCAACCTGGCTTTCAACTCCGTTAGCTTTGCTTCGGCTGCCTCCGTGCACGCCTTTGCCGTTCCCAGCTCCTTCATCTCATAAAACTGAAAACGCCATCCTCTTTCGTTGATTAAGTCCTCATCAAAGGCGTTGCCCCAACAATAGTCACCGTCAACCCGAACGGCGCTGGCCCACTCCAGGTCACTGAGGGTCTTTTTCGCTGTCTTTACTGGGCTCTGAAAGGTAAAATAAGCTTCTGTCGGCTCCGTAACCCAAGCCTTCAAAACGCCGTCCCCATCGAAGGTGTAGAATCCAGCCACTTCCCCCACCAAGGTCTTGACCGTATCCTCAAAAACATCGCTGGCGTTAATGGCCCAAAGGGGAACAACCAAATCCAGCTCTGAGACCCGAACATCATCGTAGTAGGTAGCGTGGACAGAGTTTGTGCCGTGAAGCCCATAATAGCCCGAATCGGGATAGGTTTCCTCATACCAGGTGAAGAGAAGGACTTCATCGCACCAAAGACTGAGCCAGTCATCCTGATGGGAGACCGCAAAGTTATACCAAACGTTGGGGACTAGCCCAGCGTAATCTGGAAGAGGGAACTTCACAACCTGAACCTTGCCCACCCCGGTCTCAGACTTGGAGAAGTAAATCCACTTATCGCCTTCGGGGTCTATCTCCAGGTGAAGCAGGTAGTAGTCATCAGACGCTAGGCTCGCCGCCCGCAGCATAACCCCACCACGTCCCGAAGCCTCTGAGCTGGAACCTATCTTCATCTTGTAGGTTATTTTT
>Ga0315314_1000817_pt1 | contig 30627 bp, 31 predicted proteins | sample TDP9_MG_FD_203631 | JGI IMG/M metagenome (GOLD analysis project Ga0315314, IMG submission 203631) | Freshwater sediment microbial communities from Lake Towuti, South Sulawesi, Indonesia - TDP9 | ecosystem: Environmental > Aquatic > Freshwater > Lake > Sediment | place: Indonesia: South Sulawesi... | reverse complement strand
AATTATAGCTTGAGTCTATTTCAATTTTCGATTTTCGTTTAAGAGGCTAACTATGGCTTCCAATTTTGAGGCTTCAATGATTTTGCGACCGCTGACGAGAAAAACTTTCAACTCTTCAACACTTTTCGGCATGCAGTTAACTATTGGAACAGCCTCTTCCTCATCTAAACCAAATTCTGTTACAAGCTTTTCTACAAGCTTTTCAGCTGCCTTAGTGTCTATTTTAGAAAATTTGGATAAATAATCAAACGTTCGGCGTTGGAACTGGTCCAGATTTTCTTCACCCATGGATTCTAGTAAATTTTTAACTTGTGGAAGTGTAAGTTTCTTTTCTGTAACATTTTTTTCGGACATCTATTAATCACTCTTATAAGGTCCTAAATGTTCTGGTCTGACAATTATCTCCTTAGTTGCGTCTCCTTGGATAACGCTTACGATGTAGCTTCTTCCACGCCTTTCGATTATCGTTCCGACCTTGCCGTGGTAACGTTTGTGAGGCATTCCTTTCTGGACGCTTGGATCTATCTTAATTACTACACGATTTCCAGACTCATATTCGTATAGCAATCTGCTTAGTCTTATTTTGCCTTTTTCTCGAGGTTCTTTTTTTAGAAGGCGTCGGGTTCGAGCGCGGTATCCCTTTGATTTCTTCATTTTTTTCCTCTCTTTAATATTCCATAATCACGTTTAAGACGTCAAGTTTTATAGGCTTCGCTCTATTTTGGAGAATTTCTGAGACGCTGGGCGTTGTTCTTCCTTCATCTCCGGTCACCAATTCTTTGACGTATAGTCCTCCTTGGCATCTTATTTTCATTTTAGCCTTTTTAGGCGAGAATTTCTTTACCTTCACCTCGTATATGTACTTTTCTCGGGTTAAATCTGCCCGCCTATGCAAAACACGGGTGGGCGTTTTCTGCTTAACCATGGCATTTGTCAACTTCTCTTCTAATAGATGCAGATCCTTTGCCGCGACTTCCTCTTCGAATTCCACGGTAACACTGTATTCTTTTTGCGCAGATTCTGCTCTTTTCAGTTTTCGAACAACATCTTTGTCAGCTATCAGTAGGCTTGAGACTTCAACCTTGCCTTTGGCATAATTGTTGATCGTTTTCTCCAGTTTTTCAAGGTCTAGAAATCTTTTTTTGGGTTTTGTGATTTCGATTACGAAGGGTCTGCCCGTGCCGAGCATTCTGGCATCGATGTCTTCTCTTCCTGACCCATGAAAGGATGCTTTAACACCGTCTGTCGCATCTAATAGGGGTTTTCCGATTATTTCTTCTACCGAATCTGGATACATTTTTCCAGTCCAATTACATTTTTGGCAGCCTTTTCCGAGGCAGTTTGAGCAGAACCATTTTGACTGTGGTATGCCCCTAGCGAGTTTCTTGTATCTTCCGGCAATGTAAAGCGGGTTTATCTGAAGCTTAATCTCTTCTAACAGGGGATTTACAAGTACGACTACTTCGGGTTTTCTATAATCCACAGTTTTCCCGCAAAACTCAGCAATCTTTTTCCCTATCACTCTCCCAAACTCGTTTCGCATGTTTTCGCCGTATCTAACATCGAACCCAGCCTTAAACTCGTCTTCACGTTCTTCAGCAGTGATAGGTAGTTCTATTCCAACCAGAAAACTACCGTATTCGTAGCTCCTAAGCTTCTTGAAGGCTGTTTCAGCTAAATCTTCAATGTTGTTAAATTTGTCTTCACATAGAAAGCATGTTTTCGGAAAATTTTTCCGAGAAATTCGCTTTTTCATTTTCTGCAATACTTCTTCTGCTTTTTTGGAAAATCCATTCGTGGCCAAAATTTTGAGAATTTTTACGCCTTCCTTGCTTTTTGAAAGGGCTAGCACATGAGCCTGAAGGGTTAAAGCCAGTTTTATTGTTCTTCCTCTTTCATCGTTTTCTATGTCATGTCCAAGTATGGCGAATTGTCTGCCAAGGCAGTGGTCGCACAAAGAGTATTTTTCAAGCATTTTCAACGCTTTTTCTAGAATGTTCATACTGTAACCTTTTTGGCGCATGTCCAGTTTACTTAAGCTCGAGCGGCAACCCCTTCCCAAAGAACGGTAATTTCTTTTTCCTCCGCAGCGTTTTCAGCATCCGGCGCATCATCACATATTGTTTTAGAAGCTCCTTCACTTCTTTTTCAGCAGTTCCGGACCCTTTAGCCACACGCTTAATCCTCGAAGAGTTGAAAATTTTTGGATTACCTTTTTCTTCAGGCGTCATAGATTGAATCATCACACGCCATTTCTCTAAGCGACCCTCAGCCATATCAAGCATGTCTTCAGGTATATCGTAGGACATGCCTGGAAGCATTTTCATAAGTTTTTTGAAGGGCCCCATTCCTTTCATGGCCTCGAATTGTTCATACATGTCTGTTAACGTGAACTTACCGCTTAAGATAGCTTTAGCTTTCTTTTCCGGAACCTTTACTTCAGCCTCGCGCACTTTCTCGATCAAAGTTTCCAAGTCTCCCATGCCTAAGAGTCTGCCAACAAAACGGGAAGGAATGAAAGGCTCTATGTCCTCAATCTTTTCGCCCGTGCTAATGAATTTTATCGGCGCGCCTGTTGCTGCGACAGCGGAGAGGGCTCCTCCGCCTCTGGCTGAACCGTCAAGTTTTGTTACGAGAATAGAGCCTATGGGTGTTGCTTCGTTGAAGGCTTTTGCTTGGACCATTGCTTGTTGTCCAATTGTTCCGTCAATAACAAGCATGACTTCGTCTGGTCTGATGCTTTTTTCAAGTGTTTTCATCTCTTTGATTAACTCTTGCTCTTCTTTGTGGCGCCCAGCAGTGTCAATGATTATTACTTCTTTGTCATGGAACTGTTTTGAGCCTTCAAGGGCTATTTTGACGGGATCTTTGGCTTTTGGTTCGCCGTATATGGGCATGTTTATTCTGTTTGCCAATTGCTGGAGTTGGGCATAAGCTCCTGGACGGTAGGTGTCTGTGCAGATCAAAGCTGGCTTCAGTCCCCTCTTTTGGAAGTATCTGGCAAGTTTGGCTGCGGCTGTTGTCTTTCCTGAACCTTGAATGCCGACGAGCATTATCGCTTTCTTTTTTCCAGGTTCCACTTTCATTGGAACTGGCTTTTCTCCGAGGAACCGTGTTAGCTCTTCGTAAACAACTTTTATTATATGTTCACGTCTAGAAACGCCCGGTGGAACCTTCTCGTTCAACGCTCTCTCTTCTATCCGTTTTGAAATGTCAAGCACAAGCTTAACGTTAACATCAGCCTGAAGCAGAGCCCTCTGTATGTCACGTACAAGCTCCTTAACCGTAGCCTCATCTACAACAGAGGCTCTGAAGACTTTTTTGAGGGCTTCATGAAGCGTGGAACCTAAGCGTTCTAGAGCCATAGTTTTCTCCAGATTTAGAACCCTTCACACCTTTAAATAGATATTCATGGTACCAACAAGTTCTAAGCAATCTGGAAATTGACAGGGAAGAGTGCCTAAACGCTTCAAGCACGGAAAACAGAGAATAGCGCAACTCTATGCCCGTTTGGGCACATGCACCCTCAGTTTAATTAGTGCAATGGCGCCAGAGAACCATGTTACTTCTCGGTTTAAATTCTCGAATTTCCTTTTGATCAGAGCCCTAGCTCTTCTCCAACGATCATTATTGACATGTCAATGGCTCTGGGTTTCTTTTCAATTATTGTGGTAATGTTGCATATTCTGTTTTCAGCGCAGCAATCCACGCATCGTCCAGCCTTTACACAGGGCAGCAATTCCCAACCACGTTCTTCTCTAATTCGTTTAGCATTCAGAGGCGCTGCAATATTTTTGATTCTTTCGAAAGCATGATTAAGATCTTGCACTATCTTGTTTGTTCCCACGACAATAATCGATTTCTTAGGCCCAAAAATCATGCCTGCGACCCTGTTACCGGTCGCGTCAACATTAACAATTTTGCCATCTACTGTTATCGCGTTGGAACTCGCCAAAAATACGTCTGCCAGCAAAGCTTTCCGAGCAATATTCCTCCGCTTTTCTTTGGGAACTGCTTCGTCGAAAGGCCAGTATACCGTGAAATTCCTTCTTTTCAATTCTTCAAATATGCCAATCTCTTTCAATGTTACAGAGTCTCCTGCGCCAACTACAGCACCATACGGAATACGATCCAAAACGTTCTGCAGGGCTTCCTGTCGGTTTCTTGCAAAAACAGCATCAAAACCGTTCTTTTTAAATGCCTTTAATGTTTGATCTATAATATCGGCAAGTTTTTTCTTTCTCATGAGCGACATGACCTCTTTTCTTAATAAAGGATTAAGTATTACAAAGAAATTTTGGAGAAAATGCCTATACTATAGCGCCGGGAAAGGGATTTTCAGCACCAAATTACTAGTAAAAGGGTACCTGTTTATGTTTGACGTGGTCCGAATAGTTAAACGTGCTGTATAGATAGCTCCGGATTTCCCCGCGTCAGTTCTCTTAACCAGGCAGTGGCTTCCGGAAAACCATCAATCAATTGAGTCTCTTATGCCATCTCTGATTGTCCTTAATCGTCTTCAGAAGACACGCTGCCAACCATTCTTTTATTTTGCGCTTTTCACCAAGAGAAGAGTGAACTCTCTTGACGATTTCTAACGCCTTATCATCAGGGATGTAGCGCCTAGTGTGACACGCAGTTATTAACGATTCTACGCGTGTCCGTGGCGCTTCTTTCAACCAAGAATTCACCACAATGGAGTACACCAGTATGTTCTCTTCAATAAACCGTCTGAATTCATCTAACATCGACTTTTTCTCACATGATGTACCAGCACAGAGAAGACAGGCATCGAGAAACATGGAATAGCAACATTGACACCTTGGAATGGAGGTTTCATCCGGGAGACATCTGAAACAGTTGAAGGGACGACCCAGGGTCTTGAAATCACTACGGACCCTCAGGCATACATTTTCAGCCAGCCTACGAAGAGAAGCTAGTGAGATCTCATCCGAATCGACTACCTGAATAAGCTTTTCAACCAATGTCATTTTGCTGGGTGTTGACTGACCCAAAAAACCGAAGACTTTGAACTCCGTTGGGGTGTCCGGCAGACTCTTCTTCAGCCACTTTTTGAGCGATTCGGCATATTGCAGGAAGGTCTCCTCCCGTTGTTCGTTCAGACTTTCGCGGTTATGGTAGCCAAGAGAATCTAACAAACCACGGCCCTCGCATCCCATCTTGACAGGATTGGAGAAAGTATCATCACCTATCTCTTTGCAGAGGATGTCAATGCTTTGAGGGAAGAGGGGATGTAGCTTGCAGAACTCTGCCATCTGAGCACGTATCAGTCGCTGATCCATGCTCAGTTCGCCCAACTTACTCTGCATTTCGTTGATTGATTTGATTTCGCTGTCCCAAGCTTCAGGATCATCAGTAAGCTCAACATTCCACCAGAGATTCCAGATCTTTCCCATCTCGACACCAGTGTTCCCAATCACCATTTCAAACCCTAAAGGAACATGTTCATAAGCCACAAGCTTCGCGCCCATCTCACACTCTCCTTGTTAGTCATACCTCTTTGATCCATAATGGCTATTTATGATTGTTGGGTTCGGGGAGCTTTCATCCGTAACGCTCAAATTGAGCCCATTTGTCCAAAATAACCTACAAACTTGCTCCGACTGGTAAAATGGCGCCGGGGAATAGGTTTACATCTCGGTTTAAATTCTCGGCGAATTTTATAAGTAATATGGAAAGGCAGATTGAGGATAAAATCTGTTTTTGCTCTCCTAACGATACCAAATTAAATATATATTAGTTTTCGAGTGCAATGTTAGAGTGTTGCTGCATAAATGCTGTGGATGTTTCAATGTCCCCCGAATCTGACAAAATAGATGATTTAGTTCTGGTCTATATAAGGCACAATATGGATTCGAATCCAGAGATATACAAAAAATTGATTGAGAATAAGTGGATAGCCGTTCACTATGAGGGATTACTGATTTCCAAAGATAGGAAGAGTACCGATCCAGACGACTATGAAGGCCAAGGGCGTCACGTATTAAAAAGGCTATGGGGTTATTGTGAAAGCGGAGCTCTTGTTGCTGCAGATTTTAGCAAATATCCACCTGCAAAAATGCTTGTGGGAAGAATACCTTCCGGTTCAAAAATTGAACCTATGATATTCCCACCATCCGAAGAAGGGGAAGTGAATAAAGAGAATTATCCCGAAGGAGCTACTTACCGAGTTGTGAAGCTTGAAGATGCGGTTATATTTGATTATGCAGAACATCCAATTCTTCGAACAGCTCAACCACCTGGCGGAGGAGTAGTGGTACGTTGGAAAAAGATAGAACGACATCTCAAAGTACTCTACAAGAAAAAACTAGGAATCCCAACCGAAATTCCTCCTACCGTGTACGATCTTGATTTTGCTCAATTGGAAGTGTTGTGTTCTGAATATCTCCGCCGCGCCCTAGCGCCGCCCAGAATGAGAGTAGATTATTTCCTAACTCCTGTGGGGCGGGGAAAGAAAGACACCGATATAGATGGCGCAAGCAGGAATGCACGCGTTTTAGGTCAAGCTTCATTTAGCTCCGATATAAAGGAAATCGAAAAGAAAATAGAGAACTTGAGAAGTTTTGCCAAAGAGTACAATGGTTCGAAGAGACTTGTTTTAGTGTATTTTGGTCCAAAGGAATGTGAACCACCAAAAAGTCAACTGAAAGAAATCGAGTATGTGCCCATCGAGAAAGTGTTTGACAAAATGAGAGAAACCGGAATAGTAGAAGACATGTTGCCGTGAAGCAGAAGATGTCATCAGAATTGCTCTCGGAAACTGTCAAACCATACATGCCTTCAAGGAAATAAACTCACAACCTAGCGCAAAAACCTGCTACCACTTCAAAATTGGTCTTTGATCCTTTTGAGGTATGTAGGCGCCGGGGAAGGGGTTCGAACCCCTGCGAGCCCGAAGGCCCACTGGCTTACTCGTCTTCTATCAACCCTCTCTGTTTTTAGCTGTTGATCTCGAGGCCAGCGCGTTAACCACTCCGCCACCCCGGCACAGTCCACACTGAAAGTTTCTAGGCAGTTCCTTTTAGCTTTATCCGAGGAAAATGCTTGCCACAAGAGCCAAGCAGAAACTAGTTCAGAAGCATTTCTGTTTGTTCAATGCTCATAAAGGTGCCAAACTCTTTGACGGTTGACTCTAGCTCTCTTTGCATTTCTTTGTCAAAAGTTTTGAAGGGTGTGATTGTAACCGTTAGCTTTTTTCTAGTCTTCTTGTAGCTTCAAGTTCCAGCTATGCGTCCGTTGACGAGTACGGATGCTACGATGTCTCCTGCAGGGCGATAGATTCGTTTCAGAAAACTGTTTTCGATTATTCTTGTCTTGTCTTTGTGCCCCAGTAGATACGGGTCAAATTTTGGCAATAAGTACAATTGCACCCGTTTCTCCAAGTCGGTTTTCGTAAATCTTTTAAAGTCTTCTTTTGGTATCCAAAGTTTTTCTCTGCAGTTTTCTACTTGAATTTCTCTCAGTCGGCCCATCGTGTTCTCGATAATTTTTCTTACTTCGCTTGTGGGTATTCCGCTCCAGTAGGCGACGTCTTGGGCGGATGCTGGTCCATAACAATGTAGATATTTCAGTAGCAATTTCTCTCGAGCTTCTTTTTCATCGATTTCATCGAGTTTGATTTGTGGCAGCCACTGGTCAAGTCTTGAGAAGCACGCTTCTTTGCCACATGGTTCCGCATAAACTGTTAAACCCAGATAACTTGTTTCTTTCAGGATGCCCCCCCACGCAGAGAAAAGCCTTTCATAAGGCTTAGATCTGGCGTCCAACAGTGACCAAGCTTTGTTGCTGAGCTCTTTCCTCCTTAATGGTTTTTCAGCGAGAGCCTCCACAATCTTTTGGTGCAGAAGCCTTTTTCTCTCCTCGAAAGATGGCCAGTCAGGTTTTTGCATGAACCTTCCATGATGCTCAAACCACATTCTTTTCAAGGCGTTATGGTAGATTGGCAGGTCTTCTGAGGGAATTATGTGAAGTGTCCCACGCGTACACCACGTTTTCACCAGACTTTTTTCCTTGTAAAGCGCTTCATCCAACATTTCAGGTCTAAAGTCGTTAACTCTGTTCCAAAGCGAAAAGTACGGCGTTAAGGCTAATTGCGCATGTAAACCGCATAAAGCACCAGCTACTTCCACGACAGAACGTTTTCTTTCTTTTTGCAACAGAAAATGGTTTAAGAAGTAATATTCAGTCAACTTCTCAATGGGTGCTGCTTCTATGTCTTCTTTGACCAATAAGGTTCATCTCTAAGCTATTTAGCACATATAAGTGACGGAAATAGCCATTGTTTCTTTTTCTTTCTCTTCTTCACATCCCATTCATTCAGAATCTTTACTGCTTCGTTTCCGATTCTTATTGCGCTTTCTTCGCCTGCTCCTTCTTTGAATTTGTTTGTGCACCGGTTTGCGAAGACAGCGCATACAGAGGCAGCTCTTAATCCGTAGAGATTTGCTAGAGTGTATAACGTTGCTGTTTCCATTTCAAAACTCAGAACCCCTGCGTTTTGCAGTGGGGGAAGCAAGTCTCCCATGAAGTGTGGGCACCCTTTATGGGTGTGGCGGCTTTGTCCAGCATAAAAATCTGCTGTTGTTGCTGTTACGCCAACGTGATAATTGTTTATGCCTAAGCTTTCAGCCGCTTCAATTAGAGCCATTAAAACCTCGTAATTGGCTACTGCAGGGTACTCTGGCATTATGTAACAGTTGCTTGTGCAGTCAAGGCGCACTGCAGCCGCAGAAATAATAACATCACCACATTCAATGTTCTTTTGTATGGCTCCAGTGCTGCCCACACGAACGAACGTGTGCACACCTATGTTAGAAGCTTCAGTAACAGCAATAGCCATACAAGCTGGACCGATACCACTTGAAAGAGCAGAGATTGGAGCTCCTTTGAATTTGCCCGTAAAACTGCGAAACTCACGGCGACAAGAAATTTCTTTGGCTGAATCCCAAAAGCTGACACTTTTTGGAACACGGTCTGGGTCGCCTGGCACAAGCAAATACTTAGCTAAGTCCCCTTTTCCACATGCAATATGATATTGTTTGCTTCCAGAAGCAACTGGATGCATGTTGTCCACCATAATAAGCTAAGCATTCTATATTAATTAGTTACATGTGGTCTTGGAAGATGTTTTCCCTAGCACATCAAGGGGGCAATTATAGTTTCTTTGGCACAACCAAATCTGCTATATCTACGCTGTGCTCATAAACCTGCCTTAAAATTGAAGCAACTGCTAGAACGTGCGGCACGATGTCAAGAGATTGCACCTTGGCAATCTTTTCGATATTAGTAAACGTTTTTTCCACTTGTTCCCGCATGTCCCGCACGCTTTCAGCTAAACCTATATCACCCGACAAAAAGGCTGTTAAAGCATTTTCGTGCGCCTCAAAGCAAAGCATGTGAAAGTCGTTAAGCGCTTTCTTTAAATCCTCAGCCAGTTTGGTACCTTTTAACTCCACAGTCTTCATAGCTACCCGCACGCATTCATCGCCAATCGCCTCTATCAGACTCGCTGCAAGACGGTAGTCTAGGCATTCGATTGGACGAACACCTAGCTTCTCGCTTAGACTGGGATTCTGAATTATAGTACGTAGGATACGAACTAAAAGGAAATAAAGCCTGTTGACTTCGTCGTCGCGAGCCATGATACTTTTGGCGAGATGTAAGTCTCCGTCAACTAATGCGTGAACAACATCACGGTGCATGCCTGCAGCAATGGTGTAGCCCCTTCGAAGAATCTTCTCAGGCGGAAAACCCGATGGCTCAAGCAAACATTGTAAAACTATACGGGAATAATCCTCCTCGATAATTTCCAATCCAATTAGTCGACTGACGGCATTTTTAACCGTATCGCGAACATCAAAACTAATGCGTTCCTTGGCTTCAACATTAATAACATCAAAACCAAGCAAATATTTTCCCACGATTTCACGGCTTAAATAAGAGCTTGGCTTCAAAGTAATAGTACGCGGAGAAAGTTCAGCACCGTACTCAGGGTCAATTAGGAGCCGGCCGTCGCTGGTTTCTGTGACCGCTACCACGGAACCTCGTTTCATACCAGCACGTTCAGCCCAAGACTTCGGCAAACAAACAAAAAAGGTGCCGCTTGGAGTAAGTTGAACCTTACGTAGCTCACCCATACAAATCCCCCGCTTAACACGTATATTAACGCATCTAAACAAAAATCGAATATATAAACCTAGGCGTAGGTGTTGAGATTGAGAAGAGAAGTTATAATTGGTATAGACCTAGCTGGGAAAACGGAAAATCCCACTGGATGGGCTCTCTGGAAAGGCAAAACCATAGAAACGAGCCTAGTCTATACAGATGCCGAAATACTAGGAGACATTGTTCATAGCGAACCAGCAATCATAGCAATTGACGCCCCCTTCAGCCTTCCAAAAGGTGGACTTCTAAGAAAAGCGGATAGAGAAATGATAAGAAGAGGATATCGGGTTTTTCCCCCAAGCTTCCCATCCATGAGGAAACTTACAATACGTTGTATGAAGATAAACAAGTTAATAGCGGAAGAAGGCTACAAAGTAATAGAAGTTCATCCTACATCAACCCGTAAAGCCTTAAGCATGTCATTAAAGGATTGGAGAAAAATTCAAGCCATCCTAGAGAGTATAGGGTTAAGAGGAGACTTCAAGACTCGGACGTTGACGCCTCACGAAATCGACGCAATGACCTCTGCCTTAACGGCGTACCTTCACCTACAAAGCCAAACAGAATCCCTAGGAGACGATGCAGAAGGGTACATAATAATCCCGAAAAAACAAGATTGGAGAACACTCAAAGTATGAGCGAAACAGCAAGACTGCAAAAGGCTGTGGAATTAACAATTGCCGCAGGATACCAGCTCAACAAAGAAGCCTTCGATTTCCTAAGCACGGTGGCAGCAACAGAAGACCCAACAGAAATCATGAACAAAGTAATACAAAAAATAGAGAGTTTAGAAGAAAAGCCACTGTTTATTGACAGAGGCTTTCTGGAGCAGTCTGTAAAAGAAACAGAACCGACCCAGGCATTGTCAGAAACGCAAATTACAGAAGCAAAAAGGCAATTCCGCCCCTTTGCAAAAGAAGTAGAGGCAGATATAAAGATAGTTGAGGATCTAACTACTAAACTAAGCTCAAGCGGAACAATGGAAGACTATCTAGAGTACTTCCGAGACAGATTCAAACGCATTGAAAAGCTTCTAAGACAACGGATGGATGTCAAAAGCGCAGCATCCATCATAGATGCCTTAAAGGCTCCAGCTAACACGAGACTCAAAGTAATTGGAATGATAACGGAAAAGCGCGAATCAAAACAAAAAATGCTACTAACCATTGAAGATTTGCACGCGAACGTGATGATTCTTGTGCCACAGAATGCCTCTGAAGAACTGCTTAAAAAGGCACGTTTGCTCTTGCCCGACCAAGTTATCTGTGTGAGTGTCGTGAAGACAAGAAGTAACCTCCTAATAGCAGAGGACATAATCCTGCCTGACATAGCACCGAAGCTCCAAAACAAAGCCCAGATCCCCCTTTATGCCGTACTCACCTCGGACATGCATGTGGGCAGCACAAAATTCCAGAAAGAATCCTTTAACCGTTTCATATTGTGGCTTAACGGCAAATACGGCGACGAAAAAATGAAGGAAATAGCAAGCCACGTTAAATACGTTCTAATAGCAGGTGATGTTGTCGATGGTATAGGAGTCTATCCCAACCAATTAAAAGAACTGGCAATCAAAGACGTCTATGGACAGTATAAGCACGCTGCACAGTTTATTGAGCAGATCCCTGATTATATAGAGGTGGTAGTCATACCGGGAAACCATGACGCCCCAAGAAAGGCCCTGCCCCAGCCTGCAATATCGAATGCCTTCATAAAAGCGCTGCAAGAATCGAGAAACGTCTACTCTCTCGGAAACCCGTGTCTACTCAGTCTCCACAACGTCGAAGTGTTGATGTATCACGGACGTAGCCTAGATGACATCACTTCAACAATTCCCGACATGGACAATACCCATCCTGAAAGGGCAATGAAATTGTTGTTGCAGAGTCGCCATTTAGCACCTGTGTATGGCGGGAAAACTCCTTTGTCACCCGAAAGTAGAGATTTTCTCGTCATAGAAAATGTGCCCGATATCTTCCACGCTGGTCACGTGCATGTGTTGGGATACAGCAATTACCGTGGAGTTTTGATTGTGAACTCTGGCGGGTGGCAGGAGCAAACAGACTACATGCGAAGGCTTGGGCTGGTACCAACACCAGGAAAAGTTCCTGTGGTAAACCTTCAGACATTAGAAACTACGATTATTCCTTTCAGTTAAGAAAGCCCGCGTGCTATTAATCGAGCAACGCGAATGGGCTCGGGGATTCTGCCACAAACAGATAAGAACCGAATAATTCCGCACGTCTGTTCGACGTCGACTCCTACGGTTTCGACATAGACCGGTGATTTGTCAGCCAAAACAGTGATTTTGTGAATCGTCCCTAACTTCTCAAATACTTCCCAGCGCATCTTCCAGTCCTCGAAATGTCGTTGGAGAGCGCGTTTCACTGCTTTGCTGTTTGGTTTTGTTCGGGATATGACAACAACAGATTTCCCGAACTTTTCGTGAATCAACGTTGGATCTATAATGTTGAACCCCGCAAAAGAAACACCTGCAAGAAGGACAGCGTCGAATTTCCAGTTGCTTAATATTTCGGTGAGTTTCTCTGTGGCGTCTAAACCATCAACAGTTATTTCCGTAATTCCTATACTCTTGATTTCTACTCCTCTAAACAGAACCGCAACAAGAAAGGCTTTTCTTGTTATGCCTTTCTGGAAGCTTCCATCCTCAACTCCTACCACTCGCATTTTTTGAAAGGCACTTCGGCTCATAACCCACCAAACGCCCAAATCTACTATCACTACCGAAAACATCGCTAATAAGGGTACGCGCCGTCTCCAGCCTAATCTTTTTTGTGCGTCCGTATCTTCCCATGCTTACAACCTTCGCATTAAAAAGCCCCATGGCATCAAGCTCGTTTATCAGTGAACTTAGACGTCGCTGCGTCAGAGGCGCAATGCCCAATTCCCCACAGAGTTCACTATAAACCTCAGAAATCTCGCCGGTGATGGCACTGTGCACATTTGCTTCATTCAAATGGTAGACACTTAAAACCACTAATTTTGAGTGCAGTGTCAGATTTTTAAGAGCTTCAATAACGCGATTATGCTCAATGCGCTTCTCAGCCTCTCTAACATGCTCTTCAACTACAATATCTTGCCCCTTCCGCTCTGCAACCTCGCCAGCAACACGCAATAAATCTAACGCCCGTCTGGCATCACCATGCTCTGCGGCAGCCAAAGCAGCACACAGGCTCAATGCAGCATCGGACAAGGCACCATCACAGAAAGCCAACTTAGCCCGCTCAAGAAGGATGTTTCTCAATTCGCCAGCGTCATAAGGCCTAAAAACAATCTCCTCTTCACTAAGCGAGCTAAAAACGCGTGGGTCAAGAAACTCCTTTAGCCTAAGATCATTGGATATACCGACGAGAGACACCTTACTCTTCTGCAGGGTCTCATTTATTCTCGTAAACTCGTAAAGAAGGCTGTCCCCGCGCATTTTTATAAGTGCGTCAATTTCATCCAAAGCTACAATAAAAATGACCCTGGAGGCGTCTAAGCCTATCCTAAATCTGTCAAAGACTTCTCCTCCAGATAAGCCCGTAAAAGGAACAAGCACTCCTACGCTTTGGCATGCACTTGCCAATACACGATACTCGGAACCCGCTAACCGACAGTTCACATAGCAGAACCTGACAGGTGCGTTGAATTCCTTTGCTTTAACCTCAAGATGGCTTAACACGTACTTTGTAACAGCTGTCTTGCCTGTTCCAGTTTTTCCATAAACGAAAAGGTTGGAGCTTCTCTCACCTTTAAGGGCAGGTGCAACAGACTCGCCAAGCTGCCTGATTTGTTCTCCTCGATGTGGTAGACGCTCTGGCAGATAGTCATGTCGTAAAACTTCTCTATCCTTGTATACGTGCACGTTCTTAGCGAATTTTTCAAATATATCGTCAAGTACGTTAGTGTCATTCATTCAAATCCCCCTGTCTACTTCAAAGGTAACACCCCAATTTCCAGTGAAGAAATCATAAGCTCTGCCATACAGAAAACTAAATGCACAACACAAGAATCCTAAAAAGGAAAAGGTACACCTAAATAAGCAAAGAGAACCACACACCCCAAGGTTTCTACTGGAAATCTTTATCTAAGAAAGTAATTTTGATTTCTTTTTAAAAGAAATATACTCTGAATAATATAACAACACTGCAAAATAAAACAATATCCACTAAAGATTTTAGACTTATTTTTCGAAACTTTTACAGAATAGCAAAACAGCCCAACATCTCTTAATATTTTTCCAGTGGAAACCAAGGGGTGCAGTCCTACCTATCCCTATTACGCCTTCCACCTCCACCCACTTCTTCTTGCCTTACCAAAGAGTGCAACAAAGCAAACACTAAGGGCACTGCATGAAGAACAAGGGTAGCCTTCATTCTTTCTTCACAAAGTGTTAAACCGTTGTGAATTTGATTTAATAGTGCTTCTTTTTCTTGCTTCTTTTGCCTTACATTGACCTTTCTGTGTTTCTTTTGCGCGAAAACACTACCCTTTCTCTTCCACTGGAAATCTGAACTTGTCTGTCTTTTTATTCCTTTTAGAAATCTGGGCATGCTTGTGAAATTTGTAATGCCAAAATCTCTGGAATTCTCCTTTCCTTTTTATTTTGCTGTCATTCCTGCGCCTATTCGGGTTCTCTCTATTCACCATAACAGCTATAACTTGTAAAGTGTAAAAATGTGAATACCAGCATAGGTGCACGCAACTAATGCCAACCAGAAAAATGCGCGTTGAGCTATTCGATAGTGAAGGCAATCGGTACACCGTTTCCTTTGAAGGCCAAATAACCAGGGAAAAAGCTCTGCGCCTTCTAGACCTGATGGAACTATTAGGCGGGATGCCAAGCAGTGGAGGAGGTAATCCGGAACCCAACCCCACAAGTGTTGCTGGCCAAGAGTTCTCCAAATACAGTGTGGTGCGCATGCTGGTCCAGAAACATTTCCCAATCGTGTGGTTCTCTTCAAGGGAAGTCCAATCAGTTTATGAACAAGAATTTAAGAATCCGATAAGCCTTAGCACAGTGGCAACCTACCTTGCGAGGATGGCAAATAAAGGAATACTCGTAAAGACAGGGTCACCTAAGAGCTTGAAATATAGAGTGGCGCCGAGTTTTCCGCAGGCGACGCTTAAACAGTCAATATCGTAACAATAGAGTAGCGTGAAGTTTCGCTTAAATCGTACTAAAGATAATACGTATTTGTACTCTTTTAGAAGGCGGCTTAGTGAACGGCAATATAGAAAAAGACCTCGCTGAAATGGAGAAAAAACTCAAGCTTTACATAGACAAAGGAAGAATTACGGGATCAGTCGAGGTGAGAGAAGAGCCGGTGATATCGGTCAAACCGGACGCGTCTTTGATAAAACCCCTGAGAAAAATGAGTAGCTTTTCTGGGAGTTTCGTTGCTGTTGACTGTTCAACAAGGACACTCAAGAGAGCTAACAACTGGGGTGTCTATCTTATGCGGGTAGCGTACGCCTCAGTTAAAGAACGTGATGTTGATTGGGGATTTCAGGAAAGATTATACACCGTGGTCGGTGATGCACGTACTCGTAGTAACTTTCTAACAGACGTAAGAATTGAGCTTGAAAGCATGATGGCACTAGACCTTCTCCAGAACAAAACTGGCCTTTTTTACTACGAGCATACCAATACTCGTAGTAACTACCTCTTACTTGATGGAGGTGGGTATTTCGGAGGAGAAAGAAAATTTCGAGTGTCGCTCTATGAGAAATGCGAAAAAGACAGGATCAACCTTTTAGCCATTAGCAAAAACTCTCCCTCACTTCATGATGATAAGGGAAGAGATCTTATAGCTACTACGAGCATACTATCCCCTTATACCACCTGGTTATGTCACCCTATCAGAGAAGCTGATAAGGACAAGAGTTTGTACGGAGATATATCTCTGGTTAAGTTGTGCGAGGAGAGTTCACGTGTTTTTCGCTGTGACATTATGGAATACCTGACAAATCATCAAATAGATGAGATGCTTTCTCCTTTGACTGCAGTGGCCGAGGATCCCAGATGTCTGGGATATCCAATTCCCCTATGGCTTGCTCATGATTTTTCTGCACCATCGGATGCCAAGCTACTTCAGTTTCTGGACGAAGTAGAGAGAACACTTGCAAGTGTTGGAATACTAAGCATATTACGAGGCGAGGAGCTTGCATGCAGCTTTGCAGATGAACTTCACGGGGTGAGGTATCCATTCAAGCGGGAAATGGTTGGTGATTATGTCTGAGCCTATAGGGTTTGTGTGCGGAACGAAGGGAGACTCTGTAGCTTTTTTTCTTAATAAAGAAGTCAATCTTTCTTTTGGGCAAATTGTTCGAATAGACTCGGGTGAAAGAATCTTCTACGCGAGGGTTGTTAACGCCGAAAGTAGCTCCACGCTTGGCACCATTGAGCAACTGCGGGAAGCAGAAGGGAGGGAAGCCTTTGGCCCATACTCGTCCTACCGATGCGTTGCAGCTATTCTCTTCTTGGAAAAGAGAAGCGGTAAAGTGCGTTCTCCGACCTTCAACCCAAACTACAAGGACAAAGTTTACACGGCCAGCGAAGAAGACTGCTCCATCCTTAAGCTCTCAGGAGAGCTGGAAGTGGGACGCCTTCGCTCTGGAGAACAGATGCTGGGCTCAGCAGGCATAAACATCGAAGCCATACCGCTAATGATGGGCATGTTTGGGATGACTGGCTCGGGTAAAACAAACACTGAACTTATCTTAAACGCCCAAATAATAGACCGCAGTCCCGAGACTGTTGCCATAATCTTCGACTTTGCTGGGCAACTGCTTGACGGAAAGGGAATAAAACCACAAAAAGGCTTAAGAGATCACCCACTCTTCCACAGCAAGGTCCGATACTATTCAGCCAAAGACGGAAAAATGGCGGTGGGCCTCCACACAATAACTCCTGAGAAACTTGCAACTCTTTTCTCGGATGTTCAACCTCCTCAGAAGAGACTCGCTTGGACACTGTACAAACACTTGGGCAAAGAGTGGATTGAAAAGGCGCGAGAGACCTACCGAACTGAAGGACACGTCAGTGTGCGTGCCCACAAATCTGTTATTGAAGCGCTTATGCAAAAACTTTCGTCATTGTCTCGTGACCTTTTCCCCGCTTCTGATTATACCTTTATTGATAGCGTTACGCAAAATGTATGCCAAGGAATAACCTGCCTAATCGACATTTCTGGACTTCGATCTGACGACCAAAACAGGATTGTCTGTCTATCAGCAGCCGCTGTTGCTGAATATTACAAGCGTATGTGGGAAGAAGACTATGAAGAATGGCAGAAGCTCCCCACTCTTCTCATAACCCTCGAGGAGGCGCACGAATTTCTCGACCCAAACAAGCCTAGAACTATATTTTCCGATATAGCTCTAACATACCGCAAATACCGAGTTGGACTAAACGCCGTAACACCGAGGCCCTCAAGGATTAACTTTGATGTTTTTGCTGAGTTGTGGACGAAGGTCCTAATGAAAACGGAACTGAGGAAAGACAGAGCATACCTGACTGAAAACACGCCTTATCTAGAGTACAGTGATACGGAAATAAAAATGCTCGATGTTGGCGAAGCCCTGCTCATATCCGAACCCAAAATTAGGTTTGCTGTACCGATAAAAGTCATACACTACCCAGAATACCTAAGCCAAAAGGGGAAAGAAAACTATGGACTGCCTGAATCGCAAAGGTTATTGGACATGGAGAAACGCCTAAAACAGCTGAGTGAGCAACAATCGCCTATGCTGTAGCTAATTATGCTGCTCCGCTTTCCGTCTTTTTCAGGAGTTTTCCCATTTCTTCTTTGACGCGATACTTGAACGGAATCTTGCTGGTATCTCTCTCCAGGTACCCTTCTTCGTAAAGTTTTTTCATCAATCTTGCCGTATGTTCTCGGCTGAGCTTGATTCTGTCCTTGATCTCAGGTGCTGTTTTGGAGCCTTCCAAGGCTAGCATCTCTAGTACGGATAACTCGGTCTCAGTCAATGGAGCTAAAGCCCTTTCTCTCTTTATTGGTATCACCGCCTCAACTTTTGCCTCTGGAACAATGGAAAACTGTCGCGTTTGTGCTTCTATACCTGAAACTTTTGCAGTGAGCGACTCTTGTGATGCGGCAACATCACGTAACTTCTTATCAACTTCATCCAACCTCGTCACAATGCCCTCGCTATAATCTAAAGAAGCATTGACTTTTCCTTCTAAAGTCTGCACTTCTTTATCAAGCTCCTCAGCCTTGCCCAAATACTTATCACTCTTAGACGAAACTGCTTCAACCTTGTATGCGACAAGTTCTAGTCTTTCCGCTTCGCCTTTAAGTTGTCTATTAAAACTCAAAACAATGTCATCCACAGCCTCTTTAGCCTTTTCATATTCCTTCAAGACTCTGCGGAGATGTCTATAATATTCAATCGCAGCGCCGACGGTTGCAGCCAGCAAGACACCAACTAGAATTAGTAAAACTTCAGCCAATAGGCCGTCCTCCGTGATTCGCACGTGATTAAGCGTGATTCATCCATGTTACATCACACATCACAATCTTACCATAAGAGATTTAAAGATTATGGTTTAGCATCCACCTTAATGGTCTTATGATGTCACGCATCACAGCTAAAAGAAAAGCAGAACACGCTGAAATCAACATTTCGAGTTGTGTGAAACACGCCATTTTCAGGCTATTTCAGGGTTTGCAGTACTTTTTTGTGCTTTATCCAGCGTACCTCTCTATTCCGTCAAGCTATTGTTTCACTTTACAATGTGATTTGTGACGTCACATAACGCCTTGCGATGAATCTGAAAGCTGTTTTAGGCTTGCTTCAAGCGTTTCCTTGATCATTTCTATGACTTTCAGATGTTCATTTAGTTCCTCACTTTTGTTTGGCATGTTCTTACAGGCTTCTACATATTCATGTAACTTGTTAGCTATTTCTAAGTAGGGATCGAGAGTTGTGGTTTCGAATATTCCTAAGTACCCCAAGAGTAGCACCGTGTATATTGATTTTATGACGTTCTCTTTTGCCTGTGACAAAGTCCTGTTAAAGGCTCCACGGCTTATTTTTGCCTTTGTTAGCCTCAATCTGGCTTTTTCATCGTATTTCAATGGTTTTCCAGCTATATTTTCAGCTAAAATGTCAACAAGCAATGTTTCAAGCTGTGTTTTAGTTAAGTGGCTATTTTTTGCAAGTATTCCTGTAATGGGGTCGCCTAGCGAGCTTATTAGCCACGATTGAACGCCCTCCCTTAGTTTCAATTTTACTCCTCGCTGGTTCTTCTAAATGGATACAATTTTGTATACGGCCACATGTTTAAAACAGTTGCGATTTCATGTTCACAATAACTGGTTTGTTGACGTAAACATTTTATGCTGAAAAAAACAATGCATAATGAGGAATGCGCCTTGGTTTCAAACTTTAAACCCGCAGAACGCCTAAAACGCATAAAACCTTCTGGAATACGCCGCTTTTTCTCTTTAGCCCAAGAAATACCAGGCAATATTGATTTGAGTGTAGGAGAGCCGGATTTCACGCCACCAAAACGCGCTTTGAATGCTGGCTGGGAGGCCGCGAAAGAGGGTAAGACTCATTATGCGCCGACAAATGGGCTTCCTGAACTCCGAGAGGCTCTCACGCAAAAGGCCTACCAAGATTATGGTCTCAGCTATGACCCTCACTCTGAAATACTAATCACAGTCGGCGGAACTGAGGCAATTTTCTTAGCGTTGTTTGGCATTGTGAATTCTGGCGACGAAGTGCTGATTCCGAATCCGGGATTTGTTTGTTATGAACCCGGGGTTTTGCTGGCTGAGGGCATTCCTGTTTCTGTTCCTCTGCTAGAGGAGAACATTTTCAAGCCGTCTATTGATGATGTGATGTCACTTGTCACGGATAAGTCACGTGTGATGATCTTGAATTACCCGAATAATCCTACAGGCGCCGTTCTTTCTTATGATGAGGCTGCGGCTCTAGCGAAGATTGCTGTTGAACGTGACATGATTGTGATTTCCGATGAGGTTTATGAGAAAATAGTTTATGACGACGTCAAGCATTATTGCTTTGCCACTTTTCCGGGAATGCGCGAGCGCACGCTTGTTGTTAACTCTTTTTCGAAGACTTATGCTATGACTGGTCTGCGCGTTGGATTTGTTCATGGACCGAAGGAACTTATTTCTTCTCTTTGGCTTGCGCATCAGTACACTGTCGCGTGCGTGAATGGCCTGGCGCAGTATGTTGCATTAGCTGCGTTGAAAGAACCACAGGGTTTTGTAAAGGACATGGTACAGGAGTTTGACAGACGGCGACGTCTAGTTCACAAGCGACTTAATGAGATTGAAGGCTTAAATTGCACGTTGCCAAAAGGAGCCTTCTACGTCTTCCCGAATGTTACGGCTTTAGGCATGTCTTCAGAAGAGTGCGCCGGCTTCCTTTTGAAAGAGGCGCATGTCACAACTGTTCCTGGTTCTGCTTTCGGCAGTTATGGCGAGGGTTACATAAGAATTTCCTATGCTGCTGCATACGAGCAGTTGGAAGATGCGTTGAATCGCGTAGATAGGGCAGTGAAGAAGCGCCAGTAATTTTTAGAGATTCTTTTCCTGCATTTTCAGAAATTTTCTGCATACCTTTTCAGTTCGTCGAAAAGTTCAGGCCGTAAATCTCTCAAAGTTGGAACAAACGTTTCTATAGGCCTAATGTCGCCATAATCCACATCACATGTCACAAAATCTTCTTCATCATACTTTGCCTGAACAAGAACTCTCCCATTGGGTCCAATCATGCGACTTCCTCCCCAAAACTGTAATCCATCTTCTATGCCGACTAGATTCACGTATGCCAAAAAAGCCGTGTTTTCTATGGCTCTGGCCATGGTTAATGTTTCGAAAAACGTCCTCCGCACGGACGGTGAAGCAGAAATGCAAACTATTAACTGTGCCCCTCTCAACCGTGTTAGCCTGATGACTTCTGGGAAGTAAATGTCGTAACATATGACTAGGCCTATTTTTCCAATTTCTGTGTCAAAAGCTTGTGCTTGGTATCCTGGGCGGAAATATCTTTTTTCTTCGAAAACGCTATGGGTTGGAAGATACATCTTGCGATACTTTCCGATAAAACCTTCTGGTCCAACAAGAACTGCAGTGTTATAAATTGTTGCTTGCGCTTTTTCGCTTATCTCAGGCATGCCAAAAACGATGTACGCCTTTGTTTTCCTTGCAATGTTCTCCATGACTTTGGTTGATGATCCAGGTATTGTCTCTGCTAACTCATAAATTTGGTCTCTAACCACATAGCCGGTCAATGAAAGTTCGGGAAAAATCACAAGGTCTGCGCCTTGTTTCTTAGCTTTTTTTACAGTTTTTTCCATTTGCTTTATGTTTTCTGTTTTGTCTTCTCGTTTGCAGCTTATTTGTGCAAGGACTACTTTGATTTTTTCTTTCATTTGATTATCCTCTCTTAAGAGTCAGTAGGAATTGCGTGGTAGTCTGAAATCTGTTCCTATTGTTCGGTATTCAAGCTTTGTTGTTAATAATACCCGTCTTTTGTGTTCTGCGGAAAGCCACCTGTGTTTTATTTTATCCACCAGCTTTTTCTCCACGTTTAGCTGTTTTGCTATTTTTTCTGTTTTCATGAAATGTTCAAGTCCGTAAAGGATTAGATCCAACTGGGCATATTGTATTCCGAGTTCTTTTTCTGCAAGTTGGCCCGGCCATAATGCTGGTGAGGCGGGTTTTGCCACTATTCCCTTTGGTACACCTATATGATGTGCAAGTTTTCGAACCTGTGTTTTGTATAGGTCCATTATTGGTGATATGTCTGCTGCTACATCTCCCCATTTTGTGAAGTAGCCCATCATTGTTTCTGATTTGTCCGAACTTCCGCAAACAAGCAGGTTAAGCCTGTTAGCGTAATAATAAAGGTAAATCATTCGGGTTCGAGCCTTTATGTTTCCTTTACACAGATTGTCTGAAGGCTCAAAAATGGGTATTGAACTGAAGAAGGATTTTAGGGTTGGCGTGACATCAATTTTTTCTTTTTTTAAGCCAAACTTCTCTGCGATAAGCTTAGCATGTTCTATGTCCTTTGGGTTATACGTTTCCTTTTCTGGTAGCATGAGCCCTAGAACCTTGTCTCCACCTATGGCTAGGGCAGAAAGTGCCGCCACAGTGCAGCTGTCAATGCCTCCGGATAAGCCTAAAACTACGCCTTTTGCTCCAGAGTTTTCCACATAATCCTTAATGAATCGCCTAATCTTGGTCTCCACCTCTTGCCAGTCTAGATTCAGAACGGATGACGTCAACTCCAAGCTGCTGCCCTCTCTTTTCTATGGTTGTAGGCAAGTATTTAAGGACAAATATAAAATACTGGTGTGATGTGAGTTTTATGGTATAGAAGGATTTGGACATGGGGCGAAGAAGGAGAAAGGTTGTTCGCATTCCCAAGAAACGTTTGCCTAAATTCTTCTCTTGCCCTAAGTGCGGAAAGGAAGCCGTTAGGGTTGAAATTCTCCGTGAAGAAGGTCGCGCCATTGTTGGGTGCGGTAGCTGCGGTTTAAAGGAGGAGTTCCCAGTTAAACCTGCCCAAGGCGAGGTTGATGTTTACTGCATGTTTACTGACAAAATTTACGGAGGCTCCAGACGAACCTTTACACCCGAGGTTAAAAGCGCTTAAATAGGTTTGGTCTTCATGGCTGGGCCCGTTGAAAAATACCTGTTCGAGAAAATCAAATCTGAGGGCGCTGTCCACATAACTTTAATAGACCCTGAAAAGGTAACGTCTGCCCAAGCTTCTAGAATCGCCAGCAAGGCAAAATTGAGCGGGACCTCAGCAATAATGATAGGTGGTTCCACATTTGTTTCTGCTGCTCACCTAAACAGGGTTGTTAAGGCTGTTAAACGCACAGTCAAAATTCCCGTAATTCTCTTTCCAAACAACGTGACGGGCATAAGCCACTATGCTGACGCCATATGGTTCATGTCTCTCCTGAACTCCGTTGACCCTTATTTCCTAATGGGCGCACAAGTTTTAGGAGCTCCACTTGTCAAAAAGTACGATTTGGAGCCGCTTCCTCTCGGGTACATTATTGTAGGCGAAGGCGGCACCGTGGGTGTTGTTGGTAGAGCAGTTCCAATTCCATATAATAGACCTGAGCTCGCTGCCGCCCATGCCCTAGCTGGGCAATACTTAGGTATGCGCTTCATATACTTGGAGGCAGGGTCAGGCGCGAAAAAGCCTGTTCCTCCAGAAATGATTCAGACTGTTAAGTGCTTCATTGATGTTCCTTTGATTGTTGGAGGCGGTATAAAATCGAAAGCCCAAGCGTTGGCTGCAGCTAATGCAGGGGCTGACATAATCGTTACGGGCAACATTGTTGAAAACGCTGAGGTCGAGCAGAAGGTTTCTGAAATTGTGGAAGGCATAAAGGGCTGCCGGGCGTGAAATAGGGTTGACATCTTTTGAAAATTACTTTAACGCCTTGAAGAAGATTTTGGGGACTGAAAATGTCTATGAAATTTGGCCGGATTTTGAGCCTCAGTATGACGAACACGAATATGCATGGGCAACACTGAGGGGCTTAGGGGAAGTTCTAATCCTCAATTGTGGAGTATGTGATGGACCTTCTGATATGCGGCATGCACGCTGTAAGGAATGCGTTGACAAGCGATCCGGAATTGCGAAAGATGCTTATTCAAAGGCAACTGGGCATCCTAAAGAAAAATGGTCTACACTATTTTTGTGTAGAATTCACACGGAATAAAAGTACCTGGCAGTAGCGCTTTTTATTTGTTCATGTCACAAAACCAAAATAAACTATGCACATCACATGGGTTTGAAGGGGGAGCCCGAATTGAACAGTCGAATGAGCGAAGCCTATAGTCAATACGTAGGAAGCTTAGAAAACGAACTTAAGCAATTATACACGCTAAGCGAGAAGGCAAGAGAAAAAGGACTTGATCCTTCATTGAAGCCTGAGTGCAATGTTGCGAAGGACTTAGCGGACCTTGTAGAAGGGCTTGTAGGACCGAAAGGAGTGGCTGAAAGCATCAGAGAACTAAGCAAAATGCTTCCCAGGGAAGAGTTAGCCTTCAAAGTCGCCGAAGAAATCGTCTATGGCAAATTTGGACACTTAGAAGCTGAAGCTGCAGCTGAGCAGGCCATACGCACAGCCCTCGCAGTTCTAACGGAAGGACTCACCGCTGCACCTCTTCAAGGAGTAGCGAAAGTAAAGATCAAAACAAATCATGACCGGACACGCTACCTTGCGATTTATTTTGCTGGCCCTATAAGGTCTGCTGGTGGAACAGACCAAGCTTTGACGCTGGTTGTTGGAGATTTTGTGCGGCGACTGTTAGGGCTTGACCGCTATAAAGTAACAGAGGATGAAACCTCTCGCTTTATTGAGGAGATGCGGCTTTACGAGCGTTCCGTAAGCCGATTCCAATATCACGTTTCGGATGAAGAGTTGCGAAAGGCGCTTCAATGGCTTCCTGTGGAAGTAACGGGAACCGAATCTGATCCTGTTGAAGTTTCTTCTTTCAGAAACCTTCCAAGAATAGAGACCAACCGTGTGAGAGGTGGAGCGCTTAGAGTTGTAAACGATGGCGTTGTCGGGAGGGCTTCTAAAGTTTTTACCATTATTGAGAAGTTGGGGATTCAAGGGTGGGATTGGCTTAAGGAATTTCGCAAAAAATCTGAGAAAAAATCAGCCGGCTTCATGGACGATGTTATCGCTGGGCGACCCATCTTTTCTTTTCCATCTAGACGTGGCGGCTTCCGTCTAAGATACGGCAGGGCACGCAACACGGGGCTAGCTGCTGTTGGTGTTCATCCAGCGACAATGCTTGTGCTTCAGGGGTTTCTGGCAACGGGCACCCAACTACGTTTAGAACTTCCTGGGAAAGGAGGCATTGTTACACCTGTTGACGTATTGGAGCCACCTATTGTTTTGTTAAAGGACGGGTCAGTTATTCGTGTATCTGTTGAAAATTTTGGCGAAATAAAAGATACTATTGTGCAAATTCTGTTTTTAGGAGACATTTTGATTAGTTTTGGAGACTTTCTATACAACAGCAAGACTCTCACGCCTTCAGGGTACGTCGAAGAGTGGTGGGTTGAAGACCTAGAGAAAGCTATTGCGGAGAAGTTTAATGGAGATCTTGGAAACGCAGCAGCAGAAGCCGTTAAGATTGCGCCAGAAAGATTGAAAACTTTTTTGAAAAACCCATTTATCGACAAGCCTAACGTTAAGGAAGCCATAGCCTTATCATCAGTATTACATGTGCCTCTTCATCCGACTTTCACGTTTTTCTGGTCAAATCTTCCATCGGTTGAAGAGCTTAAACGGTTAAGAGATTGGCTTCTTAACTCTGAGGTGCAACATGAAGATGGCATTGTCCGCAAAATCATTGGGAAAAACGAGATGCATGTTAAGCAAGCCTTGAAAATGGTAGGTCTACCACACAAAGTTTTAGATGATAAAATAATCATCGAGGGCGACGATGCTCATACAATGGCATTCTCTCTGGGCTATGGACTTGCCAATGCTGCAGATTTCTCTTCCGCCAAATCAACCATAGAGGCAATTGGTTTACTCTCAGGCGTGCAGATCAAAGAAAAAGCACCAACACTTGTAGGCGCCCGCATGGGAAGACCCGAAAAAGCAAAAAGACGCGAAATGAAACCCCTTGTTCACGCCCTTTTCCCTGTTGGTTTAGCTGGAGGAGCCCAGAGAGACATTGTTGAGGCGGCTAAAAACGAGGTAATCTTTGTGGAAACTGTTAAGCGTAAATGTCCAGCTTGCAAGACTTCCACCTTTAGAATCAAATGCCCTGTTTGCGGTTCTGAAACAGTTTATGAGAAAAGCTGTTTTCGATGCGGGAGAAACTTGAATGGAGACGAATGCCCAGTCTGTAAAATGCCTACAAATCCATACCAGAGGCAAAGTGTCAACATTAAAGAATTGCTTGAGAGCACATGTAAACACCTGGGGGTTTCTATTCCCAAAGTCTTAAAGGGTGTTAAAGGTTTAACAAACAAGACGAAGACACCTGAAATCATGGAAAAAGGTGTACTGCGTGCAAAATATGACTTGTCGGTTTACAAAGATGGAACCATACGCTTTGATGCAACGAATGCTCCTTTAACTCATTTTAAACCTTCTGAAATCGGGGTTCCAGTTGAAAGGCTTAGACAACTTGGCTACGCTTGCGACATTTGCGGTGCACCTCTAACGGATTCAAACCAGACGTGCGAACTTAGACTTCAAGACATCGTTATTCCCACGAAATGCGCTGAATATTTCATACGGGTCGCAACTTTCGTTGATGATCTCCTAACAAAGGTCTATGGAATCTCACCTTACTACCATGTTAGGCGGATGGAAGACCTTGTGGGGCATTTGGTTGTTGGCTTAGCTCCTCATACTTCTGTGGGGATTCTGGGACGCATAGTAGGCTTTACAAGTGTAAACGTTTCTTACGCGCATCCAATTTGGCATTCCGCAAAACGAAGGGACTGCGACGGCGACGAAGACGCTTTGATGCTTGCTTTAGAAACTTTGCTTGATTTTTCCCGTGAATACTTGCCGGCGCAGATAGGCGGAATAATGGATGCCCCATTGCTTCTAATTCCAGCCGTTAATACGCAGGAAGTGCAGAGGCAAGCCCATGATGTTGACGTTGCCAACGCCTATCCAGCCGAATTTTATGAGAAAACATGGGAAAATGTGGAAGCCAAGCAAATTGGCAGTCTCATAGACCTCGTCGAGTACCGCCTAGGCACTGAATCACAATTTGAAGGCTTCAATTTCACAACGCCGGTTTCAAACATTAACATGGGAAACGCAGAGAGTGCATACAAGCGGTTTAGGGCAATGACTGACAAGTTAACCAGTCAGCTTGATTTAGCTGAGAAAATCGAAGCCGTCGACGCTAGGAAGGTGGCATTAAAAGTCTTAACAACCCACTTCATGCGGGACATAGCCGGAAATCTACGGGCTTTCTCAACGCAAGGTTTTAGGTGCAAATCGTGTAATAGACGTTTCCGTCGTCTGCCTCTGCGTGGCACATGCCCCTCATGTAATGGGCAATTGACATTAACTGTTTACCGTGGTGGCATCGAAAAATACCTTGAGGCGGCGCAGCATCTGATTGAAAAGTATGCATTGCCAAAGTACTACTCTCAGAGAATTCTGCTTATGAAAGAGGAAATCAATGCGTTGTTTGAGGGTAAAAAGCCTCGACAAATCAGCTTAACAGACTTTGCATAAAGAAAACTTTTCTATCTAAACAGCAGAATTATCTTTGATGCAAATGTCTAGGGAAGCTTATCACCCCAATGCTTACTTATCAACCATAAAAAACATCAAGCGCGGTTTACAAGCCAGAACCCGCATACTAAACGTTTTAGAAAGGCTTTCTGTCGAGGCTAAAGCAATTGCAAAGGAAACGGGGATGCCCTACGGCGTTGTTATGCACCATCTAAGGCTCTTAGAGGCAGAGGAAGTGGTTCAGCGGAAAGGCAATAAACCACACATTTGGACGCTTACTGGTTTAGGGCAGAAACGTTTAGTGAACTCCAGCTAAAAGGTGCATTGGCAAGGCGAACGCATACACTTTGGACATTTTTTATCATACTTGTTAAGGGCTGCCTTTTCTAGGTCAATGCCTGTAATGTTTGCAAGAGAAGCCAACCATGCAATCACGTCAGCAAACTCATCTTCTGAGGATTTCACGTCGCCAGTTTTCAATGCTTCTCCTAACTCTTGCATTTCATCTACAAGCCAATTGTATGTTCCTTTGATGCCACGCTTAGAATCCCTATGAAAATATAGGCGATGCATGAGCCTTTGAAATTCGGATATGTGCAAGCTATTCCACCTATCTTTTCTGAAAGACTGGCAATATTTAAGATGAGAAGCAATCTAAGCTTTTAGTCCAGGTGAAACAAAATGCCAGCATCCATTATGATTCGGAATTATAAGGAAGGTGATAGAGAGCAATGCCGTTCTTTATGGCGAGAACTAACCGAATGGCATCGCGAAATCTATGAAGACCCGGCTATCGGTGGAGAACATCCGGAAAATTACTTTGACAAGCATTTGGCTAAGGTTGGACCGGAGAAGCTTTGGGTTGCCGTATGCGGTTCCAAAGTGGTTGGGCTCGTTGGATTAATTGTTGAAGCGAACGAAGCTGAAATAGAACCTCTCATAGTTAGCAAAACTCACCGTAACAAAGGAATTGGTAAACAACTCATAGAAACAGTTGTCTCGGAGGCTCGCAAGATAGGAATTAGAATTCTCTCTGTAAAGCCTGTAGCCCGCAACATGAAAACCATAAGTTTCCTATACCGGCAAGGCTTCAAAACCATCGGGCACATCGAACTATTCATGGACTTTTCCAATTACGCTTGGCAATCGGGACCTGAAATCTTCAAATGCAGGTTCAACTTCTAAATGGAAAGACTTGTTATTCAAAATAACGGTAAAAGATGGGTTAGCGGATTTTTACATATTTGTATGCGTCGGTTGAGTTTTCGAAGCAGTAATGCACTTTTTGATAATCTCTTCTGAACTCTGCCACGTCTGCTCTTACCCTCTCTAATGGCTCTTTATCCATTACTACACGCTTGATGAATTCTGCTATTTCGCTCATTTCAGATTCTTTCATTCCTATCCTTGTGATCTCTGAAACACCCAATCTTATTCCGCCTGGATGCATGAAATGTCTTCCCTCTTTAATGTCCCACGGCAGCAAGTTTCTGTTGATTATTATGTTTGCTTTTTCCAAAGTCTCCTCAATTGTTCCACCATCGCCGTGTTTTAGTATGTCAATTAAAATTACGTGGGATTCCGTGAATCCCTTGTGCTCCGCTAACACGTTGAAACCTCTTTCATAAAGCGCTTGGGCTAGTGTCTTAGCATTCTTCACTATTTGACTTGTGTATTCTTTCCCAAACTCAAGCATTTCCGCACACGCAATTGTGACGCCTGCAACTGCGTGCAGATGATGGTTACTCACCATGCCGGGAAAAGTAGCCCGCTTTATCTTATCAGCATTTTTCTCCCATGACAAGATTCCGCCATGCTGAGGTCCGAAAAATGTTTTATGCGTACTTAAACTAACAACATCTGCTTCTTCTCTAAGCGGATCTTGGAATTGCCCACCGGCAATTAACCCTGCTACGTGTGCTGCGTCGTATCCGACGGTTGCACCTATCGAATGAATAGTTTCTGCCAACTCTTTTATTGGGTGTGGAAATGGGAAAACGCTTGCGCCAAACATGACCAGTTTCAGCGTCCTTTTCTCTTCTACAAGTTTCTCCATTCTATTTTTTGCCTTGTCCGCATCAATGTTTAATTCCTTATAATCTAAGGGTAAGTATTCAACGACTAAGCCGTGAACAGCGCCTGCCGTGCCTCCTAACTCTTTCTTGCCCATCGTGATATGTCCCCCGCACGGAATAGGCAAAGCCATCATGACATCGCCTGGCTCCGTAAAAGCCGTATAGACCGCCAAATTTGCCACGACACCTGATATTGGTCTGACATCCACAAATTCAGCCTTGAAAAGTTTCTTCATGAGTTCGATGCATTTGTTTTCTACTTGGTCTATGAAGCGGCAACCGGCATAAACACGTTCTCCTGGCCATCCTTCAGCGTAGCGATTTCCAAAATCAGTTGTGAGGGCTTCGCGGACTGCTGGGCTTGGGATGTTTTCGCTTGCTATGAGTGGTATACTTTCTTGAAACCATTTGTGATGCTGTTGGAGTAAGTCAAACACGTGGTTATATTCATCTCGGAAAGTTACCATCATCAATACCTCTTGCATCACACTACTATCCATTCAAAAATAAAAACTCTTTTGAGGACAACGCAACATTAATAATGAGGAAAAGTGTAGGATTTTATCTGTCACCGTAAAAGAAGGACTTTGATGAGCAAGAAAAAGAAAGAGAAATCATCACCAATGCCTGCTGCAAGTGCTGGACTGCTCAGATTCTTTGAGGAGGAAACTGAGGGCGTTAAGGTTAGACCAGAGATTCTTGTGGCTTTAGCGATAGCCTTAATCATTGTATGTGTTCTAGCGCATGTGTTCTTCTAAAAATGCTGATTTAACGGCGAGCAAGCGTATGCAAAACTTCTATCCTTTGGACAGAGTTAAGGTGAACAAATATTTCGCTTCTTTCTTCTCTCCCCGCAACCTGCGGTATAGGTTGGGCGATGGTTGCGCGTAGTATAATTGCTTCGGCGTTTGAAAGCCATATTCCGGCAGGTTCATGAGTCACAGCTACCAAATTTCCTTCAAACCCGTAGGACGGGTCCAAAATTACCCGTATTTTTTTGCCTACGTTCTTTTCTAACATGTGAAATATGCTTGGAGGTATATCCTGCTCCGGCATAAAGCTCGCAAATTCATATAATAAACATTTTAGAGATAAAACAATTGCCCT
>Ga0315314_1000816_pt1 | contig 30627 bp, 28 predicted proteins | sample TDP9_MG_FD_203631 | JGI IMG/M metagenome (GOLD analysis project Ga0315314, IMG submission 203631) | Freshwater sediment microbial communities from Lake Towuti, South Sulawesi, Indonesia - TDP9 | ecosystem: Environmental > Aquatic > Freshwater > Lake > Sediment | place: Indonesia: South Sulawesi... | reverse complement strand
TCTTCACGGTCTCCGCCACGATCTGCGCAGCCATGATATTGTTTCTTTGCGCCTCCTTTCCTCTACTTCGCGATGTCCCCTCCCTCAAAATAAGTACAGGTTGCCCAGCTTGAGTTTGTTTTAAGTATGCCATAGTTATCCCTATCTTCTAATTTGATTAAGCGGTTCTGTTACATGAATTAGTGTTATGTTGCATTTTAAGGTTTAGGTAAGTTTTTGGGTTTGGGATTAAATTTTAACCCCACACACACCTCCAACAACACCGATTAAATGACTACGCCCAGAGTAGCCTTTAGTCCCTATTCGCGCGGGGTTGTAAGACGCATATATGTTATTCTGAGATATTTCTAGCAGTTAACAATGTTTTTATCGGGGCTTGAGAGTTAAACACGAGGGCTTTCAGAGGGCTATGATCAGAGCACGCAACAGGAAGGTCAAAGAAGGGGAGAAAGTGCATGCTTTTCAGGAGTCTCTCCTTCAACTCTACCAAAAGTTTGAAGCTGATGTGGAAGTCCTCTGCAAAAAACAAGGGGTCGAAATTAACTGTTGGTATAGTCCATCTAGAATCCACCAACCCAAATTTATCATCGACGGAGTCACGCTTGACGCGGACGATTTATATAACCAAAAGGGGCCATCAAAACCGATTAAACAACATACTTGACTCAGTTTAGGGACAAAACAAAAAACGATAAGTTAGGGAATGCGATAACGCCATTGTTGAGAAAGATAGGGACAGTATAAATTCATGCGATTTTGCGCGCACATGGGAGTTAAAAGGATAGCGTGTAGATTTTAGTTATTAGAGAATGTTAGTGGTGCTTAAAAGTGGGGTTCGCCTATTATCTTTGTCAATACCGCAACGAGGAAGTTAAATTTTGTCTAGGGAATCAAACGTCATATACGTGGGTAGAAAGCCCCCGATGAATTACGTGTTGGGGATTATTACAGGTTTCAGCGGGTCCAACACTAAAGAAGTTACTTTGAAGGCGAGGGGACGAGCAATAACTACTGCCGTCGATGCTGTCGAGATAACCAGACACAGATTCATGAAAGACCTGAGCGTAGGCAAAATCACTATAGGAACCGAAGAAATGCCGCCAAGAGAAGGCGAAAGCAGACCAAGGATGGTTTCAACGATAGAAATCACTCTGATATTACAGTAGGAAACAAGTAAAATGCGAAGCAAGGTGTGGACCACACGCGGGCGACCGCCCGGTGGGTATCATTCATATGGTGACATGCGGCTTCTCGAGTATCTCGCTAGAATTTCAGTGAGACACGAAATCGATTCAGGCAAATTTTTTAGTAGTTTTCTTGATGCTTTTCAACATGATGAAGCTGCGTGTGGAGAACTATCGATTGAATGCCGCGTGAAGACACGGGATCATGCAATCTTTCTAATAACCAACAGTCATAAAGTGATCGCGCAATTTCCCATACCTCGACGCATTCTTGCAAAAACCAGTCCCCTCCAAGAGTTTACGTATAGGCTATCATCTATAAGAAACTCGGCTCAAGAGGCTAAATCAAGTCACTATCAGATTAAAGACTTAAGGGTTGGAATGAAACGCGTTAACATAAAGGCACGCGTTCTCGAAGTTTCACAGCCCAGGGTGGTCGCAACCCGTTTTGGTCTCTACGCTAATGTGACAAACGTCCTCGTCACTGACGAAACTGGAACCATCCAATTGCCTTTATGGAACAAACAAATAGATGAAATTTCTGCAGGTGACCTCATTCAAGTTGAAAACGCGAATGTTATCATGTTTAGAGGTGTACGTCAGCTAAAGGTTGGCAGAAGCGGAAAAGTGAGCGTTGTCAAAAATAGTTAGTGTGTACACATTTATGCGGTGTATTGAAATCCGAAACTTAGTTAGGAGAGACTGAGATTTTGTCAAGCAGAATGAATTCATCTGGAAGATTACTCTATCTTAGGATTGTGAATGTCAAAGATGACTAAAATAGGTGACTACGTTAGATGTCCGAAATGCGGTGGAGAAGGCCGTGTTGTTTGGGTTTCGCAAGACGGGAAACTAGCAGCAATAAAATGCGCGAGATATCATAGTCAGATAAGTCCCCCTCCTACAAAGTTCAGTTCACATGCCCAAACTAAAATGAAGAAGGGAATGGTGTATCTCATAGAGATAAGCTAGGAGCTAGAAACCTCATTTTTGCAACACAGCACTCAATAACAGAACAGAACCTCTCTTCGGGATTTTTTGCTTTACGAGGGAGCGATATGGATTTCCTTTTCGAACCTGAAGTAGACACGATTTTACAAAGCTTTTCTACGGTCATTTTCATCACCTCATAAGTTTTTGATGTTTCTTCCAGTGCGCAAGATACATAGGGCACTTCATCTTATCCTTACATTTTTTACATTCAGGGCGGAGGCTCGTCCAATATCGGCTGCAAGGCAGACTGGTTGGAGGAGGAGTCTTCGCCGTGGGAGTCGACATCTGAGGCAATCCTCTAGCTTAGAGCATTAGTAGCACAAATACATATAAGTTAAGTTATTAAGTCAAACTCGCTCGCGGTTCTTATGGCGAGAGTTACATATGTTCTTCCGGGGACTACCTTATTTAATATAACTCGGCTGTCTTTTGTTATGGCATGTAAGGGGAGTCGCTTCAGGTGCGTTGTTCAAATTGTGGAAAGTGCTGTGAGAAAACTGTGATGGAGCTTTCAAGCAAGGACATCGAAAGGTTAGAGGAAGCGGGTTATCGCTTGGAAGAATTTGCAATTATGGATGATGGTGCAATTCGACTCAGAAACGTTGGTGGATGGTGCTATTTCTACAGTCTCGCCGAAAAGAAATGCCGAGTCTATAGGAAGAGACCCTTGGGATGCTATCTCTATCCTGTTGTGCATCTGACAAAGGAAGGTGCCACAGTAGATGAATTATGTCCAATGGGACACACGGTTTCAGAACAAGAAGTGAGAACGAAAGGAAAAATCCTTGCCAAACTCTTGAAAAAGATTGATAATGAAAGAGCGCGCGCTACGCTAAATTACTAATGCAAGTTGATACAAATAGGAATCAAGGCAAACCAAGAGAACCAATCAAAAAAGTGAGTGAGATGTGAATAATGGAACAAACGAAAAAAGAATCTTTGCTGGAGCGTTATTGGAGACTTAGAGGAGAGGCGGACGAATTATATCAGAGACGAATGAGAGAAATCAAAATCAGCGAGGAAATGAGAAAGTCTGTACAAAGAGAACTTGATGCTTTGGAAGATGCTATAGAGAGAGCAGACCTTGCTGAGGTTTTGCGTCACAAATTAATATTAGAAGTCCTACTGGGATAAAATTCTCATTGAATACGAATGCTTAGCATAAGCAACTGTATCTACGCTAGAACTTACAAATGGGGCAAAGCTGAAATCTTCAAAAGAATAAGACTTTATTGGGCAATGAAGAAATCGAGGTATATTGACTGGGGGACATTTGAATGATGTCTGTACCCCTGACTGAGTCCATTCCAGACATCTCATCTGATGTGAAAGTAGAAAACCTTCGACTATTGTCAGAATGAAATTAAGTGCGGTGGTGGATAGAAATTCTATCCTATGCGCCTGAGGTAAACACTATTTGGCTTTAGCCAGGCGCGCGAAACTTACTCCAAGTTCCATCCAAACAATGCCAAGTCAAAATCAGTGACCAATCCTACGAGTTTATTTCTAGCGTTTACAACTGGAATCCGCCTAAGATGTCTGTTCTTCATTATTTTCACAACGTCAAGAAGCGTACAATTAAGGTCACAAGTCACCAAATCCTTAGCCATTATTTCTTCAACCTTAGACTTCCTCACCTTAGCTTGCGGATAGACAACATTCGTCACTATATCCCTAAAAGTAAGCAAGCCGTGCAAGATTCCTTCTGAATCAACGACGGGAAGACATTCAACATCATGGTCAACCATCTTCCTCACAGCTTCCTCTACCATGCTGCCAAGAGAAACAGTAATCAGATTCCTAGTCATAACCCTGCTAACTTTCACACTAGCAGTAGACAACTTTTTCATCACAGACCCTGACGCCCCAAGAAAGCACAAAAATATTTAAACTTATTTCACGTGCACACGTCATTTAGCGCGCGTGTGTAAAAGGTTGCCTTTGCCGGAGTAACTCTGAGATCTCATCCAACAATGTCAAACTAATGCCTTCTCCTCATCCGGCAAAACAAGATAACCCACACGGAGCTAAAAAACATTTGCACGCTGGACAATTTCAGAAAAAAAAAGGAGTTTGCGGGGGATATCGCCAATGGTTGCTCTAAAAACCTTTAGTTAGACCGCATAGTGTCTAGCCAAATCTTTTGTGCGGAACGGTTTTATAGTTGGTTGAAGGATGAATGGGGTTGCTTGTGGGGGAGGGTATATGCCTAGAAGATACAGGATAGTTGTCCTCCCAGGGGACGGTGTTGGTCGTGAGGTCGTCCCTGAGGCGGTGAAAGTCCTTGAAGCAGCTCGGGAAGCGGTGACGGGGCTGGAGTTCGACTTCGTCGAGTTCGAGTGCGGTTTCGAGTACTATAAGGGAACGGGGAGACCGTGGCCTCCGGAAACTTATCAGATGTGCAAAGAGAGCGACGCCATCCTTTACGGTGCTGTGGGGTTGCCTGGCGTGGAGGGTCTCGAGGACGTTGTTTACGTGCACAGGCTTCTAAGGAGCAGGCTGGACCTGTATGCCAACGTTAGGCCCGTTAAGCTTAGGGAGAATGTTCCGTGCTCGCTGGCGGGGAAGAAGCCCAAAGACATAGACTTTGTGGTGGTGAGGGAGAACACTGAGGGGCTCTACGCTCCTATAAGGGGAGCCCTAGAGCGGATGGAGCGGAAAGAGGTAGCCATAGACGTGAAGATAGCCACCAGGAAGGGGTGTGAGAGGGTCATCAGGCACGCGTTCGAGCTCTGTGGGGAGAGAGGAAACGGAGCTCCCGAGGACGGGAAGATGAGGGTGACATGCGTTGACAAGAGCACGGTCCTTAAAAGCTGCGCCCTCTTCAGAGAAGTCTACGACGAGGTGGCTAAGGACTATCCAGACGTGGAAAAGGATACAGCGCTCATAGACGCTTGGGTGCAGTGGGTTCAAAGGCGACCAGAACACTACGATGTGGTGGTCACAACCAACATGTTCGGGGACATAATATCCGAACTAACAGCCCCATTCCAGGGAGGCCCGGGGGTAGCTCCCAGCGCCGAGGTCGGAGACAGGCACGGCATGTTCAGGCCCATCCACGGTAGCGCCCCAAAGTACTACGGCAAAAGTGTGGCAAATCCCCTGGCAACCATCCTTTCAGCCAAGATGATGGTGGAGTGGCTGGCCGGCAGACACGGAGACGACTCCGCAAGGGAGGCTTCCAAGAGAATAGAGGCAGCCGTGAACCAAACCCTCAGAGAAGGCAAGGTTCTGACCCAAGACCTAGGTGGAACATCTAAAACCCACGAGGTTGGCGACGAGATAGCCAAGAAGGTTCGGGGGACGGAAAGTTAAAATCCCACGGTAGAATGGGAAGGAACAGGAAATGGGGAAAACAATAACGGAAAAGATTCTGGCTAGGGCCTCAAACAGGGGTGAAGTAAGCCCTAATGACCTCATCTGGGCCACGGTGGACATGGTCTTCACCCACGAAACGGTGGGACCCCGAGTCTTCGCCGAAAGCTTCAAGGAGCTGGGCGACAGGATATGGGATCCTGACAGGTTCGCTGTCTTCATCGATCACTACAACCTTCCCTCCAACCTGAACCAAGCCGAAATAGTTCAATACACCGTAGAGTGGTCAAAGAAACATGGCGTGAAACACCTATACCTCTTCAGCGGACCAGAGCACCAGGTGCTGGCGGAGGAGGGCTTCTTTCGCCCAGGAACCGTGGTGGTGGGAACAGACTCCCACACTACCACAGGCGGAGCGTTCGGGGCCTTTTCCACCGGAATAGGGTCCACCGAGTGTGCCTTCGTCCTAGCCACGGGAAAAATTTGGCTTAGGGTGCCCGAGAGCCTGAGGTTCCGCTGGGAAGGCAGCCTCCCTGAGGGCGTCATGGCCAAGGACATGGCGTTACGCATGATCGGAGAGGTGGGCCATGGCGGCGCAACCTATAAGGCTTGCGAGTTCACGGGCCCCACGGTTGAGGAACTGAGCGTCGACGGACGCATGGCCATAACCAACATGGCTGTGGAGATGGGAGCTAAAAACGGCATCATCAACCCTGACAGGAAAACCTTGGATTACGTCAGGGATAGAACTCTAAAGCCCTTTCACGTCCTTACTAGCGACGCCGACGCTGAGTATGAGGAGGAATACCACTTCGACGCAGACGACCTTGAGCCCCTAGTTGCATGCCCTCACAACGTAGACAACGTGAAGGCGGTTACAGATGTGGAGGGAACCACTATAAACAGCGTCCTCATAGGAACCTGCACAGGAGGCAGGTACGAGGACATGGAGGCAGCGGCTCGCATCTTGAAGAATAGAAGGATTCACCCAGATGTCTACGTTATCGTTGCACCGGCCTCCTGGAGAGTATACAGAGAGATGCTGCGAACAGGGCTGGTGGACCGCTTTCTCGAGCTGGGGTGCAAGGTCACCCACCCAACCTGCGGCCCTTGCGCGGGTCACCTCGGAGGAATCATGGCCCCAAACGAAGTGCGCATCTCAACTCAGAACAGAAATTTCCTGGGGCGCTCCGGCAGTTCGGAGTCCAAAATATACTTGGCGTCCCCCATGACCTGCGCTGCGTCCGCTGTGGCCGGTGAAATCGCCGATCCGAGGAGATATCTGTGAGGAGGAGGGAAGATGATGGAAGCGGTGATGGGAAAGGTTTGGAAGTTCGGTGACAACATTAACACAGATTTTATCTGTCCTGGACCCATGATGCGTTTGCCCCTAGACCAGTTGGGGCAAGCCGCCATGGCAGGTATAAATCCCGATTTCCACAAAAGGGTTTCGAAGAACGACGTCATAGTTGCGGGTAAGAACTTCGGCAGCGGTTCAAGCCGGGAGCTAGCCCCGTTGGCGCTGAAAAAAGCGGGAATCGGCGCCGTAGTAGCCGAATACTTTGCCCGCATATTCTTCAGGAACTGCATAGCCATGGGTCTTCCAATCCTGGAGTGCAGAGGCATCTCAGAGAAGGTTGAGGAGGGGGATACGGTCCAGATAGATGTTGCTAAGGGCGAAATCATAAACGTAACGAAGAAGGAAAAATACGTTGGGACAAAGTATCCTAAAGAGTTCTTGGAGATCTTTGAGGCTGGGGGAATTGTTCCGTGGCTGAAAAAACGCGGCGGCCTGCTCCCGGAAAGCTGGTAACGAGTCATAGAAGCCGCTATTATAAGAGGTTGTGGCTTATGCATGCGGGCTCAAGTTTCCGTCTTTACCGCCGCTAAGGCTATGCACAGCTATACAGAGTGTTGTTTTATGTAATTAAGTCAAAACAACACTTTTTCAAAGCTGAAATGGGGTCGGTTCTTCCTTTAGTGGGTCCGATTAGCTTTGCATCTACGTTCACATATACGGAATAACTTCTCGACTTGAAACGGCTCTTAAGAATTCTGCTAAGGCTTTTAAAAAGCATGTAGTAGATGAGCAAAAACTTATTATCATTTACTGTCCTATTTAAAATAGGAGATGAAAACTTGAGCACCAAGATCGTCGCTACTGATCGAAATGTTCTTGAAGACCTCTATAGAGTGCGGAGGGAACTCGACGATATCATAGAGACAATTGAGGTTTTGAGCAACCCAGAATTGGTGGAGGAGCTTAGGAAGGCTAGGGAAGAAGCCTACAAAGGTGAAATAATTTCCATCAAGGAATTAATAGAGGACACGGAAAAGGAACTTACGGAAAAGAGCAAGAAGAGCTAGCCCTGTATATTCTTCCACGGTGCTCAACCATTAGCAATTTAACTAATTCTTCAATTGCATTAACCTCGTATAGAACTCTGTAGTCTCCTACCCTGAGGCTGAAGACTCCCTCAAACTCACCCTTTAGGCGTTTGCCAACAAATGGATCTTGAGACAACACATCTCTTATAGCCTTTAGAACCCTCAACCTAGCTTTTGGTTCAAGCCTTTCGATACGTCTTTTGAACCTTTTTGTAACGTAAATTGTGTACAGAGCTTTCGTGGAAACCCCCTTTCGAATAAATTGGAGGGAACTTATATTTATAAGAACTCTTTTAAGTAGTAAAAAATTCCATGGATTATTTGATGCGATGGGAGTTAAACGATAACTTTTACTTTGCTCAAAAAGAGCTTAATTCATGCCTATTTTTACTCATTTTTAATGGTGGGGCCGGTCGGAGTTGAACCGACGACCTCTCCCCGGAGCGACGCATCGCCGCTCCTACGGGTTTCTTCAGTGCTCCAGAACCTCTTCATCCCACGGAGTGGTCCGCAAACCCGTCTCTTCCCTCTGGAGCCCGTCGTCATCCCTCTCCAGCAGCTTCGCTTAAAGCGAAGCTGTGGCTAGACTACGGCCCCGTCAACTTAAACACTTGCGGTTTTCGAATATATAAGTTTCCCAGGGGTTGAGCGAAAACTTAATGAGCATAGAACCCACGAAGTAAGTTGGGTTGCCGGCCAGAGGGCGCGGGACCCACCCGAACCCACTCCGAACTCGGTAGTTAAACCGCGCTCCGTTTCCGGTTTTAGTGTGGTCTTCGGCCATGCGAAGCCGGGAAAGCTGGCAACCCTTCCTCGTCCACGTGAGGAAAGGGGGGAGTGATACTCAAGATTTATTACCAACCATGTAATCCTTGAAAGGAGGTGACAGCCTTGATGCTTCCAGAAGTCATGCAATTCCCTTTGCGGGAAGATAACGCTCTCGGATGGATCCTTCAAATAGTTTTCACGGTTTTCTTCGTGGTTTACATGTTTTATGGGCAACGCCTTCAGATGCGCATCTGGCTGAGGGATGTTGAAAACTCTTTGGAGCGTCTCAAGTTCATGAGGGACGAGGGACGGACGACTGCTATAGCCACTATAAAGGAGTTGGGAAAACCGGAGAACGCCCCGGAGGAAAGGGTTGACAGGTTCCTCGAATACGTAGCCATAGAACCCGTGAGCTTGGACCCGTCTGGGATAGTATGGAAGCTAGAGCATCTGTTGGACGTCCAGGATGTCCGCTTTCAGGATGAGGTGAAGCTCATGGCTCCTCACGCGGATGAAATGCAGTTGAAAAATCTGGAGAACATGCTCGAGGCGGCTATGGCCCTGAACACAATTTACAAAGTTATACGGCACTTCTACCTGTTGGGGAAGAAAACCTTAAGCTTTTACATCATAGCGCAGATTCAAATGGTTTTACCCCTCGTGATGAAGGAAGCAGAGGCCTTCGCCAGCGCCTTAAAGGCCTTTACGTATGGTCAGCCCATAGGAGACGGCGCAGGGGCTCTCGTAGCCGCCAAGCTGATGCAGGGACACGAAACGAGGGAGGTAGCGAAGGATACTGTCATGGCCAAGGTGCCCATCGAAGGAAGAACGACCTACGTCTTAAAGGCTGAGGGACCTGGAGGAAACGTGGGCAAACCCGGAGAAGCCGTGAAGCAGATCATCGAGGAAAACGACGGTAAGGTGGCCATGGCTATAGTGGTAGATGCCGCCCTGAAGCTTGAGGGAGAAAAGCCTGGTGAGGTAGCTGAAGGGGTTGGTGTGGCCATAGGTGGACCCGGCGTTGAAAAGTACAAGGTGGAGGAGGTAGCCCTCAAGTATAAGGTTCCCATGAACGCTGTTATTATCAAGGAAGACATCGGGGATGCTGTTTCTCCCATGCGTAAGGAGATATTCGACGCTGTGGATGCTGCCATTAACCGTGTTAAACAATTGATACTGGAACGGACGAGAGAGGGCGATTCCGTCATCATAGCGGGTATAGGAAACACCATAGGAATCGGACAATAAAGGTGATTAAAATGAGAGAGAAAACAATCCCTCAGGCAAGAATTTCGCCTTTCGTCTTGCTCTTGATCTTCGTAAGCGTGGCTTTTTCGATCTTCATGATTTACCGAGCGATGGAAGCCTACCAAGCTGGCGGTGATGGAAGCTACTTCCTGATGCTGGGTTTAATCATGTTAGCTTTGTCGGCGTACATGTTTTTTCAGATGAGGAGGGGAGCTCCAAAGATCAGCCTGGGAGCGTATCAAGTAAACACCACCATCCTCTGCCAAAAATGCGGGTTCAAAAATATCCGAAGCTTTGAGCGGGGAGACTTCCTCTTCAAGGAGATGGGACCATGCCCAAAGTGCAACGAAAAAATGTTCGTATCCTCAATTTATCGCGAAGCTGAAGAATCTAAAAGTTGAATTCATCTCCTCAATCAGGGTTTACAGCAGTCTAGCGTCCACGCCAATGTTCTTCAGCCGTTTTCTTTCCGGGTGGCTTATTCCGATCTTAGGTAGATGAGGGCTGCCGCCACCAAGTATGTAATAGCCCTAATTAAAAAGGGATACAAGAACCCCGCCGCATCCAGAATGAGCCCTGTTCCTATGAACCCTGCAGTGCTTCCAAGAGTCCCAGCCAGGTTTAAGATGCTAAAGTCCAAACCCCTATGGTCTGCTCTAGCCGAGGAAGACGTGAGAGCGTTGCGGGAGGGCATGCTTATCCCCTCCCCTACGCCCTCAAGCACGTACAAAAAGGCGAAAAACGTGAAGAATGGGACTGTAGGCTGAAAGGCAATAAACGCTCCAGACAGTAGGAGAAAGAAGCTCGCAACGTTTCTTCGGCTGTATCTGTCGGCTACGTTGCCTCCGAGAAACTGGGTGAAAGAAGTCATAATGTAGCTGGCTGCCATGAAGATACCGAAAACGGTTTTCTCAACCCCGAGTTTTCCCACAACATAGAGCGGGATCACCATGGCTTCCACGGGCGGAATCGTGAGCATGGTCACAAACGTGATTATGAGCCACGTCTTAAGTCTAGACGGCATTCCCCTCAGCAGGCTGAAATTGAAAGCTTCTCCAGCAGATAAACTATAGGAAGGGATAAACAACTGAACTAAGATGCATGAGGTAAAGCCCAAGATAGACACGGAAACGAAAGTCCAGTGGAAGCCCACTGCCTCTGAGAAGACGCCTCCAGCAAAGTATCCCAAGCCCACCCCCATCCAACCAAAACCACCCAACCGACCGAATTTCCGCCCCCTCTCCGCATCCCTCGTTAGGTCAGTGATCAAGGCTGGAACGACTATGTTGTTGAGTGCCATGTAAACCCCGCCTAGAGCTTGGAGGGCTGCAAAATGGATCAAGGTCCGTGCTTGAGTGTAGAGAAGCATGACTATGGAATTGAGGAAAAGAGACAAGATTAGATAGGGCTTTCTTCCAACGATGTCTGAATGAGCTCCGAAGAAAATTCCTGCAATGCCCATCGCGACCCCGAACACGCTAAAAACGAGACCTAGCCCGCTGAAAGATACACCGAGACCCCACATGTAAAGCGGCACGATCAAGCCAAAGGCTCCGAAACCCACCGACGTTAGGAAGGATACAGCGTACAAGGCAAACAACGCCGACTTTTCCGCATGCTCCTGTTCGACCAATCGATCCTCTTCCTTCGCTTTCTCTATATTCTCATTAGAGCCCTTTAAAGGAGTTTCATTCGCTTCAAGCAACTAATGCCACTTTACTGGGTTGCCACTCAGTGATCGCAAGCTTCCGCTTCGGTATTCTAAAAAGCAGGTCCTCAGAGGGTTTTTAACCCTATTTAAACAATAGTTTTATGAGGGATGGGAGATGAGGAGATTGCTTAAGGGCACGCTGGTTTTTTTGGGGATTTCCCTTCTGATAACGTCGATGAGTTCATGCTTCGCCTCCCAAGATTCTTGGAACAAGAACCCGTATCTAGATGCCGTTGAGAGCGAATACGTTCCTCCAAACGAAACCGATCAAGACCATTTTTATTACGATTGGAGGATCGAGTTTTTCCGTTGGAGTAGGCAGGGAGGAACCCACGAGAAGGGCTTGGGGGAAGCTTGGTGGTTTGCGGATGGCGGCATCGTCAGGATAAGGAGCCAAGCCTCGGGTTTAAAGGGCTCAACGCAGTATTGTCGCTTGTATCAGGACCAGTCCATGATAGGCTGGTCTCTGAGGGTGGGCGACTGTTCCTATCTTCGCTTGGAGGGACGCGCTCGTTTAGTCAACTGGTCCCTTTCAGACGTCTACTTTAACGGGCTGTACGACCTATGGTTCAGGGTTGTGTCTACGTATAGGGGAGTAACCCGGGAGAGGGACCTGTGCGTAGACGTAGCCTGGGTCACCAACCAGCCCGTAAAACACCACTGGATAGACAGCAACGAAGGCTTCCACTACTATTACCCCTTGGACGACGCACGAAGACCCGATGACCAGTGGAGAACCCACGAGTTGGGTATCATGACCATCCTCGAAAACGCTCGCACCGCCGGAGACGAGATATTCGGTTGGGGCTTCGATCCAAGTGATTGTCGATTCAACTGGATGGATTGGGGCATAGAAATTTTTGAACGAACGTTGGTGAGGGGCGGATCTGGGGACATAACCGTGGAGGTGGACTACTACGTTATCGCCTATCTCCTGAAGTCAAGCCAGACAAGCTTCAGGCTAGGTAAAAGAGGGCTAAGTTAACACGACACACCCGCGCTCTTGGATCAAAACTGTGTGCTCCGCTTGCGCCACAGGTTTCCTGCTCACCTCTATGAAGACGGGGTAGGATATCACACTCCTTGACGAGAGGAGTTCCGAGAAAGCGTCTCTATAATTGTTTTGTGGCACACATTTTTGGAGCCACCTTTCCGTGAAGGGGAGCGTATGAAAATTTTCATGGATGTAGCGAAGGAGTTGTTTGGCGTAGGGGTTCTTCAGAGATTTGCGCTTTTGAAACCTGAAGATGTGTGCTTCAGCCCAGTTCTCAACCCTACCGACGGCGTCGGCAACCGTGACAAAGGGTTCGATGGCGTAGACCTCATCCACGTTTATTTTGGATAAGGAAACGTGGGAAACGTTGGGCAGCGATTTTCCTGCATGGATCTGGTATCGCCCAACTTGGTGTCCTGTAAGGTTCGAAACGGGTTTAAGCCCGCGAGCCTTTATCGTCCCCTCAACGATTGAGCCAAACCTTGAGATGGGCAATCCTGGATGAAGTATTTCTATAGCTTTTCCCAGAGCCTCTTCTGCTGCTTGAACCATGCTCTCATGTTCTGGGTTAAAACACACAGTGGTGGCTGTATCAGCAATATAGCCATCAACATGGACGCCAATATCAACCTTTACGATAGAATCCTCCGGAATAGTTCTTCGGTCTCCTGGAGAAGAAGTGTAATGTGCGGCAATCTCATTGATCGACACGTTGCATGGAAAAGCGGGTCTTCCCCCCCTCTCTCGAATCAAGGATTCTGTCTTCTCACACAATTCGATGATGGGCATGTTTTCATGAGCGATTCTCCTAATCTGACTCCGAACCTCAGCGGCAATCCTGCCAGCCTGCTGGTATTTTCGGAGGGCGTCTTCAGAGAGGGGCATCATCCCACACGTATCTCCATTAAATGGAGGGGAGGCTAAAAAATGTTTGGAAAGTGTGAAAACATGGGAAGGCGGGATTTGCGAGTGGCGAGTTGTATTGAACCCACAATGACTATTAGGTTGTGGAAGCCTGGCAGAATCTGGCGCTGGGGCAAGATTCCCCTCGAAAAACTTGGCTTTGGTGTTGGTTTTAATTATAGTTGAGGCGTGACGATATCAGAGGCTAGGGTCACGAAGTCGTCTTCTCCACAGTGGAATATGAGCTTCGTTTTCTGCAAGTCAAACCTTCTGTCGAAGATCTTTTCATTCGCATATGCAGCCAACACTCTGCCGATGAACAGCGTGTGGTCTCCCGCTGTTATCTGTTGATGGACTTTGCATTCCAGGTGCGCAATGCATTCCTTGATGACTGGGCAACGAAGCGCCTTCGACGGCACAGGGGTGAGCTTCGCTTCCTTGAACTTGTCGTGTATTCTTCCGGTCCTTCTACCGCAAAAAAGGGTTTCCCTTACGATGTTCATGGTCGGAACGTTGACTGCGAATTCCTTGGTTTCTTCGATCAACCGATGGGAATATCTTGTAGGGGCTATGCTTACGGCGACCAATGGTGGATCAACCGATAGGGGCGTGGACCACGCTATGGTTATGATGTTAGCCTTCCCGGCTTTGTCTGCGCAGCTCACCAAAACGACGTTTCTGGGATGCAAGAACCTGTGTGCCAAAGACAAGTCGACCTCTTTCCTCTCAACATCCATCAACGTGACCTCCAAGTTGAAACGTAACTTAACCATGGCAACCCTATAAACCTTAAGTACGTCTTTGACGTTATTCTGGGAAACGGTGAACGCCTTGGGATGGAACTAACCTCCAGAGAACCAACGGGTTTCTCATTCATATGTAGTAACTCGAAGACGAAAACTTTGAGCATCGAAAACCTAGAGAGGGGTGGTGAAACATGTCAATGAACCCTGAGAAAAAGACCGTCTTGGACCCTTGGGGAGCAACCGTCGTTGAGGACTACAACCGCCTCTACGAAGAGTTCGGCATCCAACCCTTCAAACCCCTTCTGGGGAAGATACCGAACCCCAACGTGTACATGAGACGCGGCGTAATCTTCGGACATAGAGACTTCGAGCGAGTCCTGAATTCTACGCTGAACCACAAAAGCTTCTCCGTTATGAGCGGCATAAAGCCCACGGGCGAGTTTCATCTGGGAACCCTGATGACTGCACGGGAGATAATCCACTTTCAACAACAGGGAGCAACAGCCTTCTACTGCATCGCCGATGTCGAGGCGTATGAAGACAATCGGATCCCGTTTGAGAGAAGCGAAAGAATCGCCATTGGAAACGTGGCCGACCTCCTCGCCCTAGGGTTCGACCTGAAACGGGGATACGTCTATCGTCAATCGAAGGAACAGAGAGTAAAGGACTTAGCCATAATCTTCGGCAGGGGAGTGACCTTGGCTACCGTGAAAGCGATCTATGGCGAACGCCACATAGGACTTTATCTATCCGCGTTGATACAGTCCGGGGACATCCTCTTGCCCCAGCTGGAGGACTTCGGCGGTCCGAAGCCAACGGTTGTACCCGTGGGGGTCGACCAAGACGCTCACCTCCGTTTCACCCGAGACCTCGCCCACAAGTTTCGCCGACGTTACAACTTCATCCTTCCCTCCTCCACCTACCACAAGTTGATGAGGGGCCTAGACGGCTCGCCGAAGATGAGTAAGCGGGAGCCCATGAGCTACTTTACCCTCCACGAGAAGCCGGAGATGATTGAGAAAAAGATCTTAAACGCTTTCACAGGTGGAAGGCCGACTGTGGAGGAGCAGAGGAAGCTTGGCGGAATCCCAGAGATCTGCCCTATACATGAGATGGAGATGTTCCACTTCATCGAAGACGACGGGGAAGTGGCCAGGATACACCATGACTGCAGAAGCGGGAAACTTCTATGCGGAGAACACAAACAAAGGGTAAAGGAAACAGTATTGGACTTTGTGAGAGAGCACCAGCGCAGGAGGCGCGGCTGCATCGACAAGGCAGCAGAAATCTTACAAGCCACGTGACCCCATTCAAATCTTTTATTTTTATGTATTTATGATATCTTTGGTGGATGAACTTGTTCGATTCGCCGTGGATCTTCGGATCGTCAGCGCCACCGTTCGAGTTGATAGTGCTAATAATCGTTTTCACTCTCATCTTGCCCGCTTGTGCTTTTATTTTGGCCGTCATCATGGTCTTGCGCAGCGAGAGGTCGGGCATCGTCAAACTGGCGGCTTTGGTGCCCATCGTAGCTGTCTTCGCGGCATATATTTCGTTGTATTGGCTACGTTTAGTGATTATTACGGAGCCGCTATACTGGTACCTGCTATATTCAACGATGTACCTAATACCTATCGCGATATACGTACTGAAGAGGCTCAAAAAGGGATTGTAGGAACAAACCGGGTACAATGGGATTCAACAGCCCTTAAAAACAATAAAACATAAATAACGTTGTTCCCTATAGAATTCGCGGTGAAGGGATGCCCCGCCAATTTCCAACGCTTGTCATCGAGCTCTGTCCTTGATCAGCGGGGGCATCATCCGGTTAGACCATCAAAGGTTTTTTACAGCAACACCATACAATTGTAAACCTGTATATGAAACGTCTGAGTTCAACAGGATAGGAGGAGAAGGTCTTGTCTGAGCTTAGGGAAAACGAAAAGAAAACCTTGCTGGCCATGCAAAGGCTTGGGAGGGCACATGTCGATCGGATCGTTGAAGCAAGCGGTCTAGTCCACTCCGCTGTCATGCGGGCGACTCTCACCCTGACGAACAAGAGGCTCGCGAGGCTTCATGAACGACCACAAACCGTCGTCAAGCTGAGCAGGGAGGGCGCGGAATACGCTAGGGAGGGCTTGCCTGAAAGGCGATTGGTAGATGCACTGTTAGGGTTGGGCGGCGAAGCTAAGGTCGACGACGCTGTCAGAGAAGCAAAGATCGGTAAAGAGGCTCTGAGCATAGCCCTGGGATGGCTGCACCGCAAGGGCTGGGCATCTCTGATAGGAAGGGAGAACCTGAAGGCATCGGGAGAGCCTGCAGCGGAGCCAGACGAAAAACTCCTTTCCCTTCTAGGCGAAAAGGGGCAGTTAACCGTTGAGAGCCTAAGCAAGGAACTCCAGGGCGCCGTCTCCACACTAAAGAAAAGAAAACTCGTGAAAACAACCGAAAAAACGCTGCGAGAACTGGAGTTGACAGGGGCTGGCTGGGAGCTGGTCAGGAGGGGAATAGAGATCACGGAAGAGGTCAGCCAGTTGACCCCAGAACTCATTCGCACCGGAAAGTGGCGGGAGGTGAAACTCCGACGATTCGACGTGACAGCGCCTGGCCCCACAGTTTATCCAGGAAAGATCCATCCGGTGCAGCAAATCATCCAGAGGGTTAGGGAGATCTTTCTGGAAATGGGCTTCGCTGAGATTCGTGGGCCAATGGTCGAAACCGCCTTCTGGAACTTCGACGCCCTTTTTCAACCGCAAGATCACCCAGCAAGGGAGATGATGGATACTTTCTACATAGCCTATCCCAAGGAAGGCAAACTGCCAGAGAAAGACATTGTTGAGGTGGTGGCCAAAACCCATGAGAACGGCTGGACAACAGGGTCGAGGGGCTGGCAGTATTCCTGGAGCGATAAGGAAGCGAAGAAGCTTATATTGCGCACCCACACGACCTCGGTGACGATACGCCATCTAGCCGAGCACAAAGAGCTTCCCATAAAGGTTTTCTCCGTAGACCGGGTGTTCCGAAACGAGAAGGTGGATTACAAGCATCTAGCTGAGTTCCACCAGATCGAGGGCATCATCATGGACAGAAACGTGACGCTGCGCGACCTCATGGGAACTCTTTCAGAGTTCTATCTCAAACTCGGGTTGAGGAAGGTGCAATTCTGGCCAAGCTACTTCCCCTACACCGAGCCTTCGGTTCAATCTACGGTTTACATTCCAAGGCTCAAGGCATGGGTTGAGCTCTGCGGAATGGGCATGTTCCGCCCCGAGGTTCTGACACCCCTAGGCATAAAGCACCCTGTTCTGGCGTGGGGAGGAGGTCTGGAGCGTCTAATTATGCTGGAGTTGGGGGTTGAAGATGTCCGATTCCTGTATAAAAACGATCTAGGCTGGATCAGGAGGACGCCCGTATGCCGGTGATCAACCTTAACAGGGAGCGATTCTGCTCCTTCGTTGGGAAAACCCTTTCGGCAGACGAGATGGCAAGGTGGCTTCCGTGGCTGGGCGTCGACATAGAGGAAACGGGACAAGACTACGTAAAAGTCGAGTTCAACCCAAACCGTGTGGACTTTTGCAGCTACGCAGGGGTGGCTCGAGCCTTCAAAGGCCTCATGGGATGGGAGACAGGTCTCCCCAAACATGAGGTTCAAAGCGGCAACCTAACCCTAGCGGTGGATGAAACCGTACGCGAGGTTAGGCCTCACGTCGTTTCAGCCGTAATACGAGACATAAAGCTCGGTGACGAAGCCGTACGCGAGGTCATGGAGATGCAGGAGGATCTGCACTGGGGAGTCGGTAGAAACCGGAAGAAGGCTTCGATCGGCGTGCACAACATGGACAGAGTTCAACCCCCCTTCAAGTACACGACCGGCGACCCTGACGCTGTGAGGTTCGTCCCGTTGGATAGAGAGGAAGAGATGAGCCTGCGAGAAGTCTTGGAGAAGCACGAAAAGGGCATCGCGTACAGGCACCTGGTGGATTGGGCTCCAAGGTACCCGTTGATCCTAGACAGCCAAGGAAGGGTGCTCTCCATGCCGCCCGTCATAAACGGCGAATTAACTCGGGTTGACGAGCATACAAGGAACCTCTTCATCGACGTAACGGGAACCGACCTAAACGCCGTGACGAGAAGCCTCAACGTGCTGGTCACCGCCCTCTCGGACATGGGGGGAACCATAGAGAGCATAAGAGTTGAGTACCCTGGCAGAGTTCTGGTTTCTCCGGACCTGACGCCTCAAAAGATGCTTCTGCGGGTTGACTATGCCCGTGACCTGCTGGGCCTGAGGGTTTCGGAGGCTAGGGCCGTCGAATGCCTACGAAAATGCCGACTGAACGCGGAAAAGATGGGCGGGGGAGTTCTAGAGGTTTCGATCCCCGCGTACAGAATCGATGTTCTCCACGAGATCGACTTGGTGGAGGAGCTGGCGATAGGCTACGGCTACTATAGGCTGAAACCCACAAAGCCAGCAACTGTTACAACGGGTCAACAACAAAGGGCGAGCGAGGTGGCAAACGATGTTAGACGGATCATGAGCGGAATGGGGTTCACCGAGGTCATGAACTTCATTCTCACCAACGAGGAGACCCACTACGGAAAAATGAGGACGCAGCCCGACAAGACGGCCAGGCTGGCAAACCCCGTCTCGACTGAGTATTCCATCATACGAGAAGAGTTACTGTACGGACTGATGAAGAACCTCGCGGATAACAGACACGAAAAATACCCTCAACGACTCTTCGAGGTCTCGGACGTGGTAAGGGTCAGCGAGGAGAAGGAAACGTGCAGCGAGAGGCGGCTTCACGTAGCGGGAGTTTCCACCCACAGCACGGCGGATTTCACCGAGATAAAATCCTGCGTGGAAGCATTGCTGGCGAATCTTGGGTTGAAGCGCTGGAAAATAAAAGAAACAATGCACCCAAGTTTTCTAGATGGAAGGACGGCAGCGGTCTATGTTAAAAACGGGAGAGTAGGCATCGTTGGAGAGGTCCATCCTGAGGTTCTCAACAACTTTGAGCTTGAAAACCCGACGGTCGCCTTCGAGGTCGACCTTGAGCAAGCCTTGAAAACAACGCATTGAAGGTTCAAGAAAAATGGAGCCAGCAGTATTGCATGGGTTAAACATCACACCTTCGCATTCTCTCTGTAGAAATCTAACGTCTCCTCCGCAAAACATGACCCATTCCCACCCCTTCCGTCCGATGCTTCTCCGTTAATCGAATCTTTCATGTAGAGGGACACATGCTTGTAGCCAGCTCAGTTTCTCTCAGCATGCGTCAGAAGGTAGTTTCTCATCATCTCCACACAATTCTTTCATTTCACTGGTTGAAGTTGCCTTCGCACGCCCTCTTGTGGTAGTGAAAGAGAAAAGATGAGTTGAAGGGTGGGCGCTTATGGGGCGTTGATGTCTTTTGCCACGTGGCTCAGCCCGAGGCTGACCAGCTTTGCAGCCGTTGGAATTCCTGTCTCCTTGTTCCAACCTCTGAGCTCGTAGTATTCGTCAAGCATCCTGTCTAGGTCGCTCTTAGGTATCCTCTGCTCGGCGCTCGCTCCGCTCAGCATGTTCTCCGCGAACCTCGGAGGTAGGTAGTCGTCCCTCCTGGTCGTGCCTTCCCTCACGTTGAAGGCGCGGGCGAGGTTGTTTATCCTCTCCCCCACCATCATCAGTTCGGTCACGTCGTATTCGAAGCCTGTAACCGCTCCGAGCCATTTGATGTAGTCCGCTATGGTTGCGGGGCGGAAGGTGACGTTTCCCGTGAAGGAGCAGATGATCAGGGAATTCTGGACGGCAACGGCGTCTTGTGCCTTGACCGTAATCTTCGGTTTGCCCGCTATGTCCTTCCTATCGTAGGCTTTCACTATGCCGAGTTCGGGTAGGACGTTGGGCCGCTCGAAGCTGGTGTCGTGTGCGGCGTCTGTGTGGACCGCTCCCCGAGCCGCTGTAGCGTACATTATGCCAACCGCCTTCTTACCTCTAGGCTCGTGCAAGGGAACTTCGACGCCTTTAACCTCCAGAGCAAAGGCTTCGGAGCCCTTGCCTATGGTTTTAGCCGCCTTCCTAACACCCTCCGCTAGGACGTTGCCGAAGCCTTCCCGGTGCGCGATCTTCTCGACCAATTGGATGATGGCGTCTGGATCGCCCCAGTTAAGCTTGACTCCTCCCGTGTCCCTGTGGGTGATTAGCTTCTTATCGTAGCACTCCATGGCAAAAGCTATGACGTTGCCTGTGGAGATTGTATCTAGGGAGTGGAGGTTACAAAGATGGTTGGCGTATGCTATGGCTTCCAAGTTGTCGTTCAGGCACAGGGAGCCTAGCGACGCAACGGTCTCGTACTCTGGGCCGTCGTTGAAGTCACCCTTGTACTTATCCTCCTTCACCTCGACTACTCTCCAGCAGCGGACTGGGCAGCCCACGCAGCCATAGAGGCCTTTCTGCATCGTCCTGGTCATGGTTTCTCCACTGATTTTGTCGGCGCCCTCGAAGAAGCCCGTTTGGAAGTTCTTCGTCGGGAGGATTCCATTCACATTTAGGGATGGAACCCCGTAAGGAGTGCCGTACTTCTGCATGTCGATGACTCCTTGCGTGCTTAGCAACCTCTGAGAGAACTCCCTTGCGAGTTCGATCACCGTCTCCCTGTCGGCCAAGGGAATCTCCTTCCTAGCACCATGGACGGCCACGGCCTTAAGCTTCTTGGAACCCATAACCGCGCCGACGCCTGTCCGTCCAGCGGCCCGCGAGAGGTCGCTCATGATGCAAGCGAATTTGACTAAGTTTTCGCCCCCTAGCCCGATGCTGGCCACCGAGGCCCCAGGCGCGTTCAACTCTCTCTTCACAAGGGCCTCGGTTTCGTGGGTCGTCTTCCCCCACATGTTTCGTGCATCCCTAAGTTCTGCCGCTCCGTCGTGAACCCATAGGTAAACCGGGCTTTTGGCCGCTCCATTGACCACGATCCCGTCGTAACCTGCGTACTTTATCTCAGGTCCGATGGAGCCTGCGGCGTGGGCTTCGGCAAGGCCGTTGGACTGGGGGGATTTCGCCATGGCAACATAGCGAGTTTGCCCTGGTATTATGCCGCCCTGGAGAGGGCCGGCCATGAAGAGGAGGATGTTGTCAGGCCCGAGGGGGTCGATGCCGGGCTCAAGCTCATCGTAAAGGATCTTGACGCCGAGTCCTCTGCCTCCAAGGTAGTTCTTGGTATCTTCCTCGGGGATAGCTTGCTCCGTTATCTTCTCCTCTTCGAGGTCGACACGTAGAAGTTTGCCTCTAAGCCCATACATTTTCTTTCAATTTCCCCTGGCATTAATGCCCGTGTAATCTAAGTTATTTATAAAAGTATTGGACTCGTGCAAATTTGGTGGGTCTGAGGGGAAACTTTCCTCGGATCTGCCTTGGAAACGGAAGTCGCCGTTTAAGACGGATACTCCTCTCTTAGCTTTTTCGGGGTAGGGAGGCTCATCGGCTTTTGAGAGTATAAGCTTAAATCTTCACTCCTCCTCTATAAGAAGAGGAAGGAAAGATGACACACGTGATTTCTTTCCAATCCCACCGGTATCGAGAAGACCCGTGCAAAACGGCCCTAACAGAGGCTAAGGGAAACCTTCCCCATGACGAGATAGGGTTTACCCAGGCATGGGACACGGTGGGCGTGGGCGCATAAACCCACGACCGAGAGAGCTTAGCGGAGAAGAGCGTGTCGCTCTGCTGTGAAGTTAAGTGTTAGTTTCTTGGGGCACAGCGCCCACGACAAGAACTTTTAAGTGAATCGATGCCGAAACATAGGAGAGAATGCGTGGAGGAGAACATGCTTGGATCTAGAGCAGAAGATGAGCTTGGTGACGAGGAACGCCGAGGAGGTCGTAACCCCAGAAGAGCTCCGTGTGTTGTTGGAAACCGAGGCTAAGCCTAGAGCGTATTGGGGTTTCGAGTGCTCTGGATAGTGGACGCGTCGAGGTACGTCTACCCAGAATGATGCACATAGGAACAGGCTTAGTCTGCGGTTCTAAGATCAAGGACATGGTGGAAGCTGGCTTCGAGTTCATCATATACCTCGCGGATTGGCACTCTTGGATAAACAACAAACTTGGAGGAAGCATGGAGAACATACGCCTCTGCGGCGAATACTTCAAGGAGTCCTTCACGGCCCTCGGAATAGACCCCACAAGGGTGCATTACGTCTGGGCCTCGGACATCGCCCAAGACATAGGATACTGGGAAAAGGTCGTTCGAATAGCAAAAAGCGTAACGCTTCGAAGGGCATCGCGTGCACTACCCATCATGGGCCGCGAAATGAACCTTACAGACATGGAAACCGCTTGGGTCTTCTACCCCTGCATGCAGGCAGCCGACATCTTCCAAATGAAACTCGACGTGGCATGCGCGGGCATGGATCAACGGAAAGCCCACATGCTGGCGAGGGACGCCGCAGAGAAGCTCGGCTGGAAAAAGCCAGTGTGCGTGCACACTCACCTCTTAATGGGGCTTCAGGAGCCTGCACCGAGCGAAAAAAGGTTCGATGAAAACGTCGATGTAGACCTTGAAATAAGCTCCAAAATGGGCAAGAGCGTACCAAAAAGCTGCATATTCATCAACGACCCGCCCCTCGAGATTAGAGCCAAGATGAAGACAGCCTACTGCCCACCCAAGCAAATTGAAGGAAACCCCGTGATTGAATTTGCCAAGTACGTCGTCTTTCCGTTCAAAGAAACCCTAGAGATCCCGCGGCCAGCCAGATACGGGGGATCAACAACCCTAGAGAGCTATGAAAGTTTGGAGAAGATGTACGCTGAGGGGGAGCTTCATCCACTAGACCTCAAGAACGGCGTAGCTGAAGCCCTTATAGAGATATTGCGCCCTGTGAGGGAACATTTCGAAAAAAACCCGCAAACGTTGAGAAGAATGACCGAGATAGAAGTAACGAGATAGGTTTGTGGCGAACCTTACTTAACCTATGAGACATCGCTTGTCTAAAAAATGGAAATTTTATAAGCGTTAATAGAATAGAAAACGTAGGCAACAAAGGTGTCTGAAACCCTAAGGAAGAAAACAGAAAAAATTCTCGACGTTTTGGACAGGCTTGCATTGGAGTCGGCGAAGGAAGTCCCGATAATTGTTGAAGGTAGAGCCGACGTCGAAGCCTTGCGCAGGTTAGGCGTTAAAGGCGCCATTGTCACAGCCAAAGGTAGGGGAAAATCGCTCTTAACCTTTTTAGAAGAGATAGAGAGGCTGGAAAAAGGCGAGGTTATCCTCCTGATGGACTTTGATCGTAGAGGGAAAGAATGGACCGGACGCTTGACGCAGCGTTTAGAAAAAATGAGAATAAAGCCGAATACACATTTTTGGAGCGATCTCTTCAACCTAGCTCGTAAAGACCTCAAGGACATTGAGGGTTTGGCGACCTACATAGAAACGTTAAAGAGGAAATTAGGGAATAAGATATAAGGATGTAAATGGATTATAGTCTGAAAATTACGTTCTCGCAACAAACTTACATGGGAGTTGGTGAAGTTAATGGGAGCGTCACAAGCAGTTACCGTGAAGTACGTTATCCGCGCTAAATTCGATGTTGATGGAGTGGTGGAAAAACCAGATGTCATAGGAGCCGTTTTCGGCCAGACAGAGGGGCTCTTCGGCTCCGAACTAGACCTCCGAGAGCTTCAAAAAACGGGAAGGGTCGGCAGAATAGAGATCGAGTTACAGTCTAAACACGACAAAACAAACGGCACGATCACCGTTCCCACCAGCCTAGACAGGGTTTTCACGGCGATAATCGCCGCCAGCATCGAAAGCATAAACAGGGTTGGACCATGCGTAGCAACATTCACCCTAGAAAGGGTTGAGGATGTGCGCGAGGTGAAGCGAAAACAGATAATCGATAGAGCGAAGGATATTCTCCGTGCGTGGACTCTGGAAACCCTCCCCAGCACAGACGAAATATTCAAAGAGGTTTCAGAGACGCTGAAAGCTGTAAAGGTTGAGAAATATGGGTCAGAGGAACTGACGGCGGGTCCAGACGTTGACACCGCTAAGGAAATAATAATCGTGGAAGGCAGAGCTGATGTAATCAACTTGTTGAGATACGGGATCAGAAACGTCATAGCGTTGGAAGGCGCTAAAGTTCCAGAGACCATCATAAGGCTAACCAAAGAAAAGGAGGCCACGGCACTCCTCGACGGAGATCGGGGTGGGGACCTCATCCAAAAAGAGTTGTTGCAAGTGACCGACGTCAAATACGTGGCCAGAGCGCCGCATGGAAAAGAAGTTGAAGAGTTGAGTCTGAAGGAAATTACGGAAGCTCTGGAGCGAAAGGTTCCTATGGAGCAACTGGGGGTGAGGAGAAGAGAAAGGCGAAAGGTTCTCGTCCCCCATCAAGTTGTTGAGGCCGTGAACGAGCTGGAGGGAACTTGGGAGGCCGTGTTGTTCAACGAAAAAATGGAGCAGATAGGTCGACTACCAGTAGCTGAGCTTGCGGAGAAACTTCAAAACGTCGAAGGCGCTAACACGGTGGTTTTCGACGGTGTAATTACACAAAGGCTCGTGGACGTTGCCAGCGAAAGGAATATTAAGTACCTGGTGGGAGCCAGGATTTCTGACCTGACGAAACAACCCTTGGGCATACACTTGTTAACGTTCTCAGAAATTAAGAGCTAGTCCCTTAGAATTCTAAGGGAGCTCTAGACGTCTCAAGATAGCAGGTCTTCCTCTTTTATTCCAAACATGGACAGAATCCTGAACGCTGCTGGTAAAACCTGATTAGTCACGTAGTATTCAATGTCCACATCATCATGTGAGGCTAAAACGTAGGGCTTCGCCTTCTCGTACAATCGGCCCGGACCCTCCGTGATCACGTAGCCCAATTTGTCGCCTATCGACAGCTCCCAACCTTTCTCCCTGAGTAGCTTTGCAGCCTCGACGTGTGGAGCCCTCACGGCATACTCTTCAAGGGGCTTTGTGAGCGCTTTCCATATGACTAAATCCCTGTAGGGCACCTTTTTCTCCCTCAGGTCGGAGATAAACTGACGCACGAACTTCATTGCCTTCTCTGTGGAACGCTCTTTAAGGATGATGTCCAGCACCCCTTCCTGAACGTTTTTGGCGACCGCGGCCCAGTCACCCCTGATGACCTCCAAACCCACTACATCCAATCGTCCATCGGGCAAGAGCCCGCAATACCGCTTCTTTGCCTCGGTGAACAAAATGCGGTCATACACCTTATCGGGCTTTATCTCCAACCCGAGCGTCTCTTCGATCTGCCCAGAAACCTTCCCAACTTTCTCAGGATCATGTTTCACGAAAAGGCTGTCGGTGTCGCCGTACACAACCTCCAGTCCCGCCTTCTTCACCAGATCTATGGTGTTTAAGATGGTTTGGCGACCCCAAGCCGTCGTGGCCTCCGCGACAGGCTTAATATACCAACGCGCCCCTATCCAGCCGGTGTAGCCGTAACTTGCGTTTGTGATCACCTTCACCGCTCTTTGCCTGGCGTCGAGAACGCGGTATTCAGAGCTTTTTGGATCGAGCTTCTTCAGCTTGGGTCTAATCTCGTCTCGAGCGGCTATGAGGCGGGATAACACTTCCTTGTAGAAGCTAGGCGGCTCCACACGGAACCTGTGGTTTACCTCGGGGGCTACGTTCACGCCGCACGGCGGTTCTGGCTCGGTGGGCGCAACGTAAGTGTCAGGAGAGACGTTTTGAGTGATCATAATGTTGGGGTATAGACTGTTGTGAGCGCATATCCAGCCGTGTCCACAAACAAAGTTTTGCTTCGGATTCACACCGATATCATATACAAATTCGGTTGTAGGATCCACCTCTTCAACTTTAACAATGTAATCTAAAGCTAAGTCGCTTTTAAAAAAGGTAATAAGTTCAGGATCGTTTTTCTCTGCCCAGCGAAGAAGCTTTGTTCGTGAAATAGTTCGTATCTTGGCTTTTCCTATTTTTTTGCGGGGAAGCTGTCTCCTTGGGTAGGTCTCTGGGATAAAGTTAATCGGAATTTGGTGAGCTAGATGCGTATGTTTTTCAGCCTTGTTGAAGTAATCATTTGTCCAAGCAAAATTCATATTTGATTTAGCGTCTTTCCATAAAGTGACTCCTAGTTTTCTTATGCTCATGAGAAGAAGAGACATATCTTGAATTAGCTTATCACTAACGGATCCAAATATATAAACGCCGTCACTTCGTAGGTGTCCATCGCCCTTTAAGTACGCCTCGACAAATGAGCGACGAGCGAACTCATCAAACAAAAAAACTATAGGTGGGACTCTTTTTTCACGGGCGCACCTACCCGCGTTTAACAATACATCAAATAGAAAATAATGCAGTTGAGAAGATAAAGAGAAGCCCTCTTCAACTTCTTCCTTGTTAAACCCTGCTCCCTTTATTGAGGAGTAGTGAAATCCTAATGCTTCGGCCGCCTCTTTCATCTCTTTTACTATATCTGCAGCGGTGAAATGTACTTTATACTGATATTGACCCGCTCTTTCCTTCTTAGCTGATTTGGATGCACATCCCTCAGCCACATAATACCCGAGTAAGGTTGCTAAGGTTTTAGCTGGTAATATGGCACCAATTAAATGCTGTTCCTGAGTTCGTTTAAAACCAATCTTCCAATTTTTCAAGTATTGGCTGTTAACATTCTCTAAGACATCGAGTGCATCCAACAATCCAAATCTATAACAACGTCGCCATGGAACATATTCACGAAGCCGAAGTAATAATTTCTCTCGTTTAAGAAACTCCTTCCCCAGCTCAGTGATTTGTAGATCGCCCCTCCCCCTTTCCCATACGATTAGCTTGTGCCTCTGTAAGTCATAGATGTGTTGATAAATATTGCAGTGCCTATGCCCAGTTATGATGGCCGCCTTTCTTGTTGAATTAGCCCCTGAGCTTATAGCATCGAGGATTGATACCTTTGCCTTTATCCAATTCCAATATCCTTTCGGAAATTCACGGTAGAGGTATATGTTTTTTAATTGATCTTTATCAAGACCCTTCATTAACTTTAGAAGACTCACATGCCCCTGATACACCGTTGGAAGCTCTACGCTCCTTGGAATGACAATAAAACGTCCTCTATTTACATCACTAGCCTTTAGGGGGATTGGTTCAAGACGATTATTTAATGTGAAGAGGCTATGGTTAGGTGTTACTTTAATCTCCCTCCCGGTTTTTGTCATTATTTTTAACAGCTTTCCATTGTAGCGATGCCGGGAGATTTGATGTATGGGATTAAAACAAACGTTAAAATTCTCGTCAAAAGATAACACTTTCCAACAATTTAATTCCGCTACTTCACATTCATCACTTATTTTCATTAATGAGCTGGCATGTTTGTCAACGAACTCTCCAATTTTAGTTAAACATAGATTATTGTTATCATCCATTACAACTATAGGCTCATCGTAATCAACCGACTTAAAGTCCAGCACCGCGACGTTTTCATGAACCCCCGGCTTGGGCTCAAGAACCACAGCTCCAACGTATGGGATGTAGGGGCGTTCGATTCTCTTGGGAACGAGTTCGCCAATCTTGTATGCGTGTTTGATTAGAAACCACTCAACCCGAAATCCTACTGCTGCGGTTCCTATGTGGTCGAGGGGCAAACCCACGAGGTTGGATAACTGTACGGCGAAGTCGAGCAAGGCGTCGCTTATGCCCATGATGGATCGGGTATTCTCCCCAGAAAACTTGAGCAGTTGGGGACGTTTCTCTGGGCTCTCCCAGTAGGTGGAGAAGTCTATGTCTTCGATGAGCGTGCGCTCTCTAGGCTTCATCACGCCCAGAAAGTCTGCTACGTTTTCCAGCGTTTTCACCTTCACTTCGGGAAGGTCCTCTGCAAAATCGAAGAAGTCGACGTTGGCTCGGCCAGTAATTGACACGTGTCCGTAAACGCTTGTGTGGGGCTCCGTGTTCGCTCTATCAGCGAACAGGGTTATGCCCAGTTTTTTGCATCGGGTAGCCATGTACGGCCAGTCTTTTCGGTTTGTACCGTAGCCAACGATTACGTCAGGGTCAAACGTTTTAACATACGCTAAGAAAGACTCTAGAAGGGGCTTATCGGAGTTTTCAGCTAGGAACAGTTTCTTGTCGCCTGTGCTTGTGGCCGCAGAAACGATCACGTCAGGGTCTCTTTCTGGCTTAGGCTCACCCTTGGTACTGTAACAGACCGTGGAAAAGCCGAGAACCCTCAGTTTTGGAACCTCTGCTCTTTCGATGCTTCGAGGATATTTCTTCGCCAGAAACACCTTGTCTACCTGAACACCCATTTCGTTTTCCGCAGTCTCGGCTTCCACCTCGTGCCATCCGCAGGGAGTTACGCCGTTATCGATCAGGTAGCGCATGGAGTAGCGGACGTCATCCTCAAGGCACTCTTTTACGCCTTTAATCTTTCGAAGCTGCTTGGAATACTTTGATGTGAGGTCGGGGTCTTGGCAATAGACCTTAATCGCTTTGACTAGTCTTCCGAAGAATCTTCGATCCACAAGTTCTAGCTTGGCAAGGAATGGAAAATCCGCTTTTTCGGAAATGATTCTTTCCATTACGGCTTGGGGGTTCTCTCCTTCCTCAACCAGAAGGTAGAAATAATCAAGAAAATTTCGGTCAATGATAAGAGTGCGTTTTTCCTCGTCGTCTATACCCCACATCCACATCTCAGGACGATGGTCCCTCACCTCATAATTGACATCAAGTAACCAAAAACGTACAGTGGGCATGATTAACGTCTCCTATCTTAAGATAAAAAGATGCTTGACTGGGTAATAAAGATACACCAGCGTTTTCACGCAGGTGTTATAAGGCCATGTCTCCCTCTTCTGGATGCTTTTCCATAAAAGCTCGCTCTTAATACCATCTCTTCAGCAACTCTGTTGTCCCTGAGGCTTAGCCGCCGTCAGAATGACGGGAAGGTTTCCATAGGTTTCCCTAACATGAGTGTACTGCCCCCCATAGTTAGCCCCTCTCGCAGCACGGTGGGTATCTGGCAACAGTTGTTCTTTGCCGGTTAGCGCAGTTAGGATAGTTGACTCACGATTCTATCGCCCAGGACTTTCGCCATCTTTAACTCTGCTTTTCCCACGGGCTCTTCGCCGCGAACGACGGCCACGCTTCCCGCCTCTTTCATGCCTTGGAGCTGAAGGAAGCTGCTGACGCCTGCTAGGGCCTGGTTGTGGCCATCGGCCCCTGCTACCGAAACGCTTGCACCCAACTTGTCCTTTAAAGCCTTGGTGTAGTACAGAGGTAGGGATCGATCTATAAAGTCCTTAATCAAGCCGCTCACGTTCCAGAAGTACGTCGGCGTCCCGATGATGAGCACATCCGTCTCCCTCAGTTTGGGGTACAGCTTTTGCATGTCGTCCTGTATTTTGCATTCGCCAGTTTTCTCACAGTAGTCTTCGCAACCATTGCAGTGGTTTATTTTGAGGTCCGACAAACGAATCAACTCCGCCGTTACGTCTTTTCTTCCTCGGTTGATAGTGCCCATAACGGTCTCGATTAACCTGTAGGTATTCTCTCTACGGGGGCTACCCACTATTGCAAGAACCTTTACCAAACCTATCCCTCATCATGTATATTCTTGATTCTTTCTCTAGCCAACTACATGAAAGTTTCCCTTTTTCAGCCCCTTGATTACACAAATTTTTGTTACTATACTCGCTTCTATCGTTACCAGTTCGAAACCTTGCAGAGATTTCGAGTGAATAAGCCTCCGCATCAATGTTTTATAGTTGCTGGATACGAGCTTCCATCCCACACACATGTGATAAAACATCTGATTGAAGAAGCGATAATTGAGATCAGTTTTATGGAAGAATGTAATGTCGAGTTGGGATTTAGCGGAGGGAAAATTCGCTTAAAGAAACCCCTCCTGAACTCAGACTAGTATTTTCGAAGATTATTTATATAGATAATTAACAAAACCGATTTTCCGTTCTAAAAAGTTTATAATCTCCAAAAAAACGCATCTTCGATTTTTTCGATCAGAAAAAGCGCTCTTTTTATAAAAGCAGATAAAAAAAATCTCATTTAAATTTATTCGAACCAAAAAAGAAATTTATTAGTTCGATCTACTGCTTTTCAAAGGGGAAGAAAATCCGTGCAAAAAGTAGACCTTCTTTTAGTTCAAAATGTAATTGCTAGGATCACCCATGGGTTAATAGGCTTTGATCTATTTATGCAAGGGAAAAAAGATAACGATTACTTACAAGATTTCCTGACATTAAAGGACGATGATCTGAGAGAGGCATTACTATCCGCTTCTGCCAAGATGGAACTAATCCCCATGACAATAAATATTTCATCTGAAGAAAAAAGTATAATCGAGACTGTAAAAAGAGCTCAGCAAATAGCCGAAAAAATTGACGATACAGATTCAGGTCAAA
>Ga0315314_1000815_pt1 | contig 30697 bp, 25 predicted proteins | sample TDP9_MG_FD_203631 | JGI IMG/M metagenome (GOLD analysis project Ga0315314, IMG submission 203631) | Freshwater sediment microbial communities from Lake Towuti, South Sulawesi, Indonesia - TDP9 | ecosystem: Environmental > Aquatic > Freshwater > Lake > Sediment | place: Indonesia: South Sulawesi... | reverse complement strand
ATCAAAAGTATTATAAACATCACAAAATAAGAAATACTGGAAGTAATTGCTGCTCCTGTTATTCCATATCGAGGAATAAATAATAAGTTTAAACTGAAATTTAAAATAAACCCTACCCCCGGGGCTATGAATACAATAGGAGGTAAACCTCTCCCTGCTAAATCGTTATTGTATATTGTCGCCAAAGAGAGAAAAAATATTCCTGGCAAAAGCCAGAGAAAGGGCGTTGCTGAAAAAGCGAATTGCACGCCATACATCAACAAAATTAAAGATTTAGAGACTAGTGCTATCAGAATACAAATAATGGTCATTAACAAAACAGTGTGTCTCGATATTTTTTGTGTAAATATGCCCTCATCGGCGATGTTTGCGGATACTTTCGTAAAAAGTATTGATCCAATACTAACCGGTAATAAGTAAAGGAAATCGGCGAGGTTAACTGCAACTGAATAGATACCCGATAGGTTGGCTCCTTTAAAATAATTAACTAAAAGCATGTCCGACCGAACAATAAGAAAACCGAAAATACACGCAAGATATGATTTGAAACCATATTTGAACATCTTCCCAAAGAGTTTTCCATCAAAGTCTAAGAAAGAGGAATTTAGCACATTATGCGTATATATTATATAAAAGAGGGCTGAGATACCAGCTACCAAGGTCATAAATAACATTAGCGAAAAAAGACCTCTTTTAAAGAAGACCAATACTATAGCCACAACCAGAAAAAGGAAAGTTCTTTCTGTCAATTCAAATGAATTATAGACCAAAATTTTCTGTAATCCCAGAAAAAGATGTTGAAAGAAATAAAGAATAAGCTTAAAAGGGATTGAAATAATTGTAACCAAGAGGAGAAGGAAAGGAATGTTAACAAACAAACTACTTTTTATTAAATATAAACCAACTAATCCTGAAGAGATTATTATTCCTGCTATGAGTCCAAAACAGAGAGAAATACTAGCAACTTCAGAAACTGATTTCTTATCTCTCGCGGTAAAATATACATTTGAGGCGTGAAATCCGAAATTTCCAAATTGGACGCCTAAGCCGACTATTACCCAGAGAACCGCAAATGTCCCTTTTCCCGCAGGGCCCAGCCAGCGTGCGGTAATTATACTCGAGGCAACGGCTATGAGGACGATTATTATCCTGCTGGTAAATGTAATAGCAACACTTTCTACAAATCTCATATTTTTTCAACCCATTTCTCATACCACATAATGAAGTTCAACAGGAACCATAATTCGTCGCCTCTTGCCTTTATGAGCATTTTTTCAATCGCTGATTTATCGAAAAAATCTCTATGGTTTGAGAATTCAATCAATTTCTCTTTTGTGAAATTTCCAAGTTCCTGAAAGAACCATTCTTTTACCGGCACTCCAAAGCCTTGTTTTTTGCGATAGATGATCTCGTTAGGGATTACTTGCTCAACAGTTTTCTTCATAATATGTTTTAATTCTCCATTTCTCACCTTTACTGACTGAGGGATTGACATCGCAAACTCGACAATTTTATGGTCAAGAAACGGTACTCTCGCTTCCAGGGAGACAGCCATTGACATCTTATCCACTCGCATTAGAAGAAGTTCCGGTAGACGAAAGCTTATGTCAAGATATGTCATAAAGTTGAGATAATCCTGTATCGGGCTTTCAGCAAGAAATTTTCCATAATATTTTTCAACAACTTTATAAGAACTCCTATTTTTAAATTTGTTTCTCAACCTCGGAGAAAGAAAAGATTTCTTTTGCTCTTCATTAAATGCGTCCGCTCCTCCCCAGAAAACAGATTCTTTATTGTGAGCCCGACGAAGAAGTTCATAATATGTACTTTCGCCCTTCCCAACCAATTTTAGCATCTGCAAACCCAGCATTCTCACTGGTGATGGAATAAATCTCCAATAACAAGAAAGCTGGTTCAGTTTCAGCATTATTCCCCAGATAGGATAGCCGCAGAATAACTCATCTGCCCCTTCACCAACCTGGCAGACAGTAACTCCATTATCTTTGGCTAATTTAGAGACAAAATATACCGGGACGCAGACTGGGTCGGCAATTGGCTCATCCTGATAATAGACGAGCTTCTCTGTGAAATTAATTAAGTCAGCGACATCAATTATAATCTCGTGATGCCTGGTTTTAAAAATTTGCGCTACTTTTCGGGCGTAGTCGAACTCATTATATTTTTCTTGTCCTTTAAAGCCAATGGAAAAGGTTTTGACATCATTGGCAAATTCTGAAAATAAAGCAGTATTCGTTGAAGAATCTATCCCACCGGATAGAAATACTCCTATAGGGACATCGCTAATCATTCGTAATCTAACCGATTCTCTAAGTAATTCCAGAAGCCTATCAGTATAAAATTTTTCATCCTTACCATACAAAGGCTTAACATTATCGAATATATCCCAGTATTGTTCCAGTCTGTAATTCCCATTTTTGTTTAAAGTTAGCATATGCCCTGCAGGAATTTTGTCTATCCCCTGGAAAAGCGTATGTGGTGGCGGTGTGGTCAGAAAAGACAAAAAATGGTAGAATCCTTCTTCGTTAACTTCTCTATTTACAGAAGGATGTTTCAAAATAGCTTTTATCTCTGAGGCAAAGATAAATCTTCCCTGTACAAAAGCATAATATAGTGGTTTTATACCCATCCTATCCCTTACTAACCAGAGTTCCCTTTTCGTTTCATCCCAGATGGCAAAAGCGAACATTCCCCTCAATTTATGCACCATATCTTTACCGTATTCTTTATAAAGATAGATTAGAACTTCCGTGTCGGTGCGTGAACGAAAATCGTATTTTTTCTCCAGGCCCTTCCGTAACTCAGGAAAATTGTAAACTTCGCCGTTATACACAATCCATATTTTACCTTCACTATCGGACATCGGCTGCCTTCCACGAGGGCTAAGGTCAATTATGGAAAGCCTGCGATGTCCAAGTCCTAATTTTCTGTCGGGGGAAACATAAATACCGCAATCATCGGGTCCACGATGGATCATCGTATCTCGCATCTCAATGAGTAATTTCTCATCAATATCTTGCGAATTTCCGTAGTTATAAATTCCCACAAATCCACACATACTATTCTTTCTCTATATTTTGAAATCTCGCCTGCCTAAAATGTCTCCATTTTTTCCATAGATTATCAATAAAGACAGCTGAAAAGACAAGGTATACCCAGGTTCCAGGAAGTACATATCTACTATCCGGGTAACAAAGAGTTGAATGAATAAGTATGAAATAGAATGGAATGGAAATAAGAAGAAATACTTTGGTATACTCTTTTCTTTTTAGCAATATGCCACCTAAAGCAAGAAAGAATAAGACGGATATCCAAGCTCTTCTCACCAATTTATAGGCAAAAATAAATGGATGGGCTTTAGCATAGGCGATTAATCCTTTTCCGTTGATTTTTTGCCATAAGGGGAAGCTCCACTTAGGTATATAAGAAAAATCTTTCGGTTCGATCCCCCATTGAATCCCTGGAAAGAGAGCTTTGGGAATTCTAAAAAGGACAGTCTTAACATAAAAAGTAGGATGGGTTTTTATTATTTCTAATGCTCTTTCTAATAAAACATCGCTGAATTCGGGTGTCCCGTATCCGTAGGTGTAACCCATTTCTCGCACATATCTGTCTGCTGCCCCATCGGAGTATTCAAATCCATAGGGATTAGATACAATTCCCAGCCCTCCCCAAAATGCAGTCCCAAAGTTTGCACTAAGCGGAATAAATTGACGGTAAATTTTGTAATTCCTAACCCACCAAGGTAGCAATAATAAAATAACCACCATAGAAGACACTAAGACTAACCTCACAACTTTCTTTTTACCTAGATAAAACATACCAAAAATGGAACAGAAAATAGCAAGATACACCACGTTAGGCCGTAGATATGTTCCTATCCCAATAATCAGACCGACGAGAAACGGAATTATAAACAGTGAATATTTGACATATAGGATAATAAAATATACTACAACTATGCCGACGAACATCGGCCAGCAATCCCTTAATGGATGAACACTGAGAAATGCCTGTGGAAAATATATAGAATATAGAAAAGCCGTGATAAGTGCTGGTTTCTTACCAAACAAGTCTCGGACAATAAAGAATAACAGAAATACCATAGAGCTATCTATAAGGATTTGAAGAAGCTGCACATAAATGTAACAATAATCCTTAGTTAACTTCCAAATGCCAGCAAGCAAAATACCATGCCCTGGCATATCAAAAATCTGTGGCTGATAGATGTCATCTTCAAAATGAGTGATTTCCGATATGTCTATTAATTGTTCTTTCTCGTCCTGTAGTTCAAATAACCTCCTTGACTCTTTTTCTCCCGTTACAAATCCCCTGCCTTCTATTATATTTCTTGCCAATAGCCCTTGAGTTAGACCGGACAAATAATAAGTATGGTGATGACGCATTAATATGCCTGCTCTGATTATAAGAGCAAAAACGAAGATAATTATTAATTTAACTTTGTAATTCATTTGACTAATCCTTAGCAAATACAAGCGATATATTCTGTAAAAAAGTGTTTCAAGTTTGGGATGCCAATTGAACAGATTTTCATCTGATTATTTGAGGTGTGGGTAGTGGAACGATAAAACTACCGATATAACCTTTATTCTTCAATTTCGGAATCAATTCGTCGGCAATGTGCCACGAAAATAATATGGCATACTCTGGCTGGTCTTCAAATAGTTTTGATTCTTCAACTACAGGAATTAAAGTACCAGGAAGGTATTTCCCTATTTTATGCGAGCCTTTAACTTCCATCACATAATCTACAATCCCTTCATCAATACCAACATAACTCACCAGAGTGCTTGCACGAGAAGGAGCACCTATGCCATATATTCGTTTGTTCTCTTCTTTTATACTCAGCATTAAAGAATGTAACTGCATTTTGGAAATCACAACTTTCTTTTTAAATTCTTCAAGTCTCTTACGGTCAACACCAAATCTATCTTCTTCTATCAGAAGTTGCTTCACGCTATCCTTCACAGGATAAATCCCGTGCCTTGCAGCATAAACTCTAATTGAGCCTCCGTGAGTTGGTATTCTTTTTGCGTGAATCACTTCAAGACCGTGCATCTCAAGCAAGTGCTTCAAACTATAGAGTGAATAATGCCTTAAATGTTCATGATAAATTGTATCATATTGAACTGTTTCTATCAGAGAAACAAGATAATGTGATTCTGAAATGAAAATTCCATCATTTGTGAGTAATTCCAGAATACATCCTGTGACTTCATGGATATTCTCAATATGGGCGAAAACATTTGTTGCTGTTACTAATTTTGCCTTACCTTCACTGCCGATAACTTGTTTTACTGCCTCACGATTAAAATATGAAATGAGTGTTGGTATCCCTCTTTCAATTGCCAGTTTTCCAGCATCTTCCGGGGTGATTCCAATTACCCTGTATTTATTGGCAAAATTGCTCAGCAAAGTTCCATCATTTGAACCTATGTCCACAACAAGGTCATTGGAATCGAGTGGATATAATTCCACAACTTCTCTTGATAGTTCAGCAAAATTATCGCGCAATATCTTTGTTGTCCCGCTCGTGTATGGATATTCTGGTGGGAACAGAATTTGTGGATCCACCACCAGACCAAGTTGAACTAATTTGCAGCGAGGGCACTGTAAGACTAAAGCCGGATAGCCCGGTTGTTGATGAGGCATTTCTCCTATAGGATGCATCTCGTTTACAGGTGGTAAATAGCCTAAAAATATAACCTTATCCAGTGGATGAAAGCTGCAAATCTGGCAATTCTCAACCACTACACTGGACCCGGTTCCAAAAGCAAACTTATCATTCTTTTCAACCATTATTCACTCCTTACTTCCGGCGCTCTCCCGGCATTTTCATCATACCATCTAACAACTAGAGGAAGCGCATCTGACAATCTACACTTAGGTCGGAAACCCAATGCAGTAATTTTAGAAATATCCGGACATCTACGAAGTGTACTACCCTTTGCTGGCTCTCCCGGAATAATTTCAGCTTCTCTCCTGAAATATTTCCCTATTTCTTTTGCGAGATGTTCAATGGTGATTTCTTCAGTCGTGCCAATATTGTATATTCCTAAATGCTCACCTTTTTCAAGAAGTATCATTAAGCCATCAATAAGATCGTCTATGAATACAAACGATCTTGTCTCTTTTCCCGTACCCTGAATTGGAAATTTTATTTGTGATTCATTCGTTTTTTTACAAATCGTTCGCATTCTCAACACCATCCGGGGTACTACATGGTCCCATCCCATATCCGGTCCATACACATTATGAGGTCTGAAAATGACCACCCTCTTGAAATATTTACGTCCGTAGTTCAATGCCATAATCTCACTCGCAATTTTTGCAGTAGCGTATGAATAGCGGGGATTCAGCGGATCAGGAATTGACATCGGCACAGACTCGTTCGTGGGAATTTGAGAAGGTGTCTGATAAACTTCTGAACTGGAAGCTAGCATCAGTTCCGGTACTTTTTTTTCCATGCAGGCGTCCAGGACATTTAAAAAACCCCTTATACCTACATCGAGCACCAGCTCCGGCTTTGTATAAAAATAGCGTGTCCCATTTATTGACGCAAGATGCCAGACGCATTTAACATCTTCAGTTGCTTTTAAAACTGAATCTCTATCACGAATGTCTGCCTGAAACAAATAAACCTTTTCTTTCAAATCTTTTAATCTGTCAAAAGAACCACGAAACTGGTTATCAAGAACCCTGACCTTGTATCCGCAGTTTACAAGGCGGCGAACCAGCGCAGAACCCACAAAGCCAGCACCTCCTGTTACCAGATGCAACTCAAGATTTGCGATTCTACTTTTCATTGTATCGCTCCAATCTCATTGGTTTATTTTTGACTCTATTCCTCTTCAAATATCTTAATCCCCAGAAAAACCATCTTAGATATTCCTTAACCCATGACCCTAATTTAAAACTTGACCGGCCTCCAAAAGGTCGATCCACCGATACCACTGGAACCTCCCCTACTCTAATTCCAAGAAATTGTGCTTTTATTGACATCTCAAATGCAAAAGACCAACCCACGGGTCTGGATTCCAGTATTACTCTATCAAAAAACGATTTTTTCATCATTTTGATTCCTGTTGTAGCATCTGTTAACACTGAACCTGTAAGCATGCGAAATACTAAATTAGCAAACCGTGACAATAATCCACCAACCAGTGAGCCACCCAATCTTTTGCCCCCAAGCGCATATCTGGTGCAACTCACAAACCCACATCCACGGTTTATAAGTTCAAGCATATCCTCAATCGCTGCGATTGGAAATACTTCATCAACAGGACTTATGAGTATAATGTCTCCTTTTGCGAACGAAATGCCTTTACGAACAGCATTAACCACTCCTGGTCCTATATCATTAAAAACAAGAGCAACATTACAGTACTTCCCCTGTAACCATCTCGCTGCTGGTACACTATCATCTTCAGGAAAATCATATACCACAATAATTTCATGAGGCACTTCGATTGTCGCTTCAAGAATCTGGCCCATAATTTTCAAACTTCTTCCCTCGCTCCTTACAGGCAAAATAACTGAAAGTTTTATGTTGTTTTTATCGCTCATGATTATTTCCTGCTGTAAAAATTCTTAATTTCATTACAGATATATTTGATATTTCTTTCTTTTAATTTGAAACTGGACGGAAACCAAAGTACTTTTTTTGACAGTCTTGTGCTAACAGGAAATTTTTCATCACTCTGCTTGTAAGGTTTCTGAGTATGAACAGGATACCAATATTTTCTGCAATAAATTCCTTTACTTCTTAGATATTCGTGCAACACATCTCTCTCCCTTACAAGAGCATCAATCCATTGTGGCGACTCGCCATCTTCTGTATTAAAATTAAATAGTGAAACTTCTTTAGTCCCTGTAAGATACTTTTTATATGTGTTGTATATTTCCTTCATTTTCTTTATTCTCCACGGCAGTTGTTTAAGTTGTCCGAGTCCAACAGCTGCCTGAAGGTTTGTAAATTTGAAATTATACCCAATAGAATTGTGTATATCTGCACCACCCGTACCCCGAACAGGACGTCCCTGGTCTTTTAATTCTCTCAATCGCTTATGAAATTTTGGATTATTTGTAGCAACTGCCCCGCCCTGGCCTGTAGTAATAATTTTATTTGCAGTAAAGGAGAAACAACCTAACTCACCAAAAGTGCCGACACACTTTCCACATAATTTTGACATCAGCGCTTCTGCTGCGTCTTCTACAACATGAATACCATTTTTCTTTGCGATTTGTAATATCTTTTTCACATCAGCAGGTCTGCCACTGATATGGACCGGAATCACAGCTTTTGTTTTCCTGGTAATAGCTCTTTCAAAACATAAAGGGTCCATATTCATTGTTTTAGGGTCGACATCAGCAAACACTGGCTTTGCTCCGGTGAGAACAACTGCATTCGCAGTTGCAATAAAAGTTACATCAGGGACAATAACTTCATCTCCACTATTTATGCCCAGTGCTGCAAGTGCGCAGAAAATAGCCGCGGTCCCACTGGTAACCGCAACCACATATTTGCTTCCCAGTAAATTTGCAAGTTCTCTTTCAAATCTACTGGTCACATCTCCATCGTTAAGAAAATTACTCCGAATAATCTTTTCTACCAGAGCAATCTCTTGTTCACCAACTTCTGGCTCCCAGAATAGATATTTTTTACTTTTGCCCACTGATTTTCCTCAATTGTCTTTCAATCTCAGCTACCTGTCCAAGAACATTCTCGCGGTTTCTTGGTTTTATATAGCGAATAGGTATACCAGCATATACAGACCAAGGTTTAAACTGATAGTTTGGAGGAGCAAAACTGAGCGCGCCAATTACTGTTCCTTCCGGGATATGGTTGCATGGCATAATTACAGAATTTGCTCCCACAGCAGTAAAATTTCCAAGAATTACATCTCCAGTTATAAGATGATTCTTTATCTCTACAACTCCAGGAGGAATTATAGTTATGACATCATTTGTATAGTCATCACTTGAGCACCATATTTTAACTCCGGATGACAAACTGCTGTAATCTCCCAGCACAAACTGCCTTTCTTTTCCTCCGGCAACAGTGCATCCAGATGCTATATGTGAACATTTACCTACTTTTACTTTAGTAGAAAAATAGCAGAAATCGTCAATTATTGAATATTTTCCTATTTCAAATGATTCAGGACATCTAACTCTTATATTAGGAGAAATTATAGGTTTCATCGTCCCTCCTATCTCCTGGTTATCCCCCAGAGGTCTACCACTTCGACTTTCTTCGGAAATTCGAGACCGTTATATGCAGAATGTGGAACACCAATAATTACCACGTCGCATTGAGAGATCAATTCTTCCTTACTCATGAAAGTTGGGTCTTTTGCAAATTCATCGGAATAAAAGACCTTTGCGCCATTAAATCTCAATACTTTCCCGAGTTTGTAAGAAAGCGAATCTCTGATATCGTCAATGTCCGCTTTAAATGCCATCCCCAGAATGCCAACGCGGGTATGCTTCAGGTCATAGCGACGTTTAAGGTTTTCAACTATGCGGTTCGGTAAACCTTCGTTCACCATCATCGCTGCATGGCCAAGAAAAAAGTTATTATTGTAGAACGCTACAAGTTGCATGGTGTCTTTTAAAAGGCAAGGGCCGGCAGCAAAACCTGCTTTAGGAAGTGTAGCTGTTCGTTCATAACCATCTCTCATTGCCTGACGAACCCGTTCAAAATCTACCCCAAGAGTTTCCGCAATCATATAGAATTGATTTGCCGCGGCAAACTGGATATATCTCCAGGCATTTGAAAATAATTTAATAAGTTCTGCTTCCTCAACAGATACCTGGATAATTTTCGGAGAGATTAAGCTGAAAAGTTTACTAGCATCTTCTATGCCTTTTTTATTCAAACCGGCAACTATTTGAGGCAGTTTTTTGAGCTCTTCCATAGCATATCCCTGTACAATACGCTCCGGACAGTATGAAATGTTTATTGACTTATGCTGTTCGCTTAAAATGTCAGCAATGCGTCTGCATGTTCCTGGATATATTGTACTTCTTATGATAATTGTCTGTTCACCATTCAGATATGGCTGTAAACTTTCAAATAGTTCAAGAAACGGCCGGAACTTTGGATTAAGATATTCATCTACAGGCGTGCCAATAGCAATAATTATATATCTGCAGTCAGAAACAATCTTTTTATCACTGGATACATAAAGCAATTTTTTTTGCAACACACTCTCCAGAACAGGTTGAGCACCGTGTTCGAGAAATGGCATTTTTCCTTTTTTCACCTGGTCTATCTTCCGACTATCCACATCATACAAGCATACAATCAGTCCTTTGTCTGCAAATGAGATACCAAGGGGAAGCCCAACATGCCCGCAACCCCCTATAATTACAACATCAAATTTTCTTTTCATTTTTTCGTTTATCTTTCCTTTCATATAACCTCCTTTATCTTGGCTATCTGCTGGTCAGAGCAGCACATCTCTTCTCTCTGCAACAAATTCGTGACGAGACAAATTCTCACACCCCACTATGCTATGACCTAACTCCTGAAATTTTGGTATAACCATCTGTGCTAAAGAACCTTCGCTTCTTATGTAGGGGCTCAATTTATTGAGCCCGCCGATAACGGGTTCCGATGAATCGAACTACTCCTAAAACGCAGGCTGAAGCCTGCGGCTACCAATTACCCACCACCCATTACTGGAGTCCTTGCGAAAGCAAGGTAACCGTTTATCAAACCTCCCTTTCGGGAGGACTCCAGATTACATTCGCAGGCTGAAGCCTGCGGCTACCAATTTTCAACAGTATCTAAATCAAACCCCTACAAAAGAAAACGGCACTTTTTTTAGAAATCTCTTCTCACCTTATAGATTCTGGTGACACCATCCTGTTCAGTCCCATATCCTGGAAAATTACTATATAACTTATCCTTAATACTCCCAACTAATATACTGCATTTCTTGAGATAGGGCTCAATATCTGGATCTTGCTGATAATGTAGTAAGGTTTCATCTACGATGATATACTCTATTTTCTTTTTTTCCACTACTTCGGAAAATTTCATCTGATACAGTCTTTTCATTGCGGTAACCATAAACTCCTCATAGTATACATTATCTGGGAAACCTATCCAGTAGGCGTACTGTCCAAGCACAACAGAATTCGCCGGAATGTATCTACGGAGATTTTGAAGATATGTATTAAGATTACTTTCTTTTAGTCCATATTTATACCACACTCTATAAAAAAGATGGGCGGGCCTGAAAATAATGATTAGAATAATGACACCATAGAAAATGCTATTCGAAAACCGAGCTGACAGAGATAACTTGGAAGAAAATTCATCCCATAGAGTAAGCCACAAAATGGATGATGCAATGGCGATAAAGGGAGCAACAGCACCAGCATATAAAAAAGTCTTGTTGTTAATAAAAAGAGAAAATAGAATAATAAAGGTAAAAACTACCGTTAATATTTCTGTGTGCATTTTTCTTTTCTTATAAAATAAGATTACAAAAATAACAAAAGAGAAAATGAATGGAATCAAGGGCGGATATTGCCAACGTTCCATTTCCGCGGCAATGTTTCTTAAATAAAATTTGACGGAAAGAACATCCAATCTTCCCGGAGCAAATACAGATGCCTGTTTACTTACAATATCGAGATAAGGGTATAAGTAAAATGCGTAAATAGATATTGGTAATATGACACCCAGCACGAATAATCCTACTTCTCTCTCAAAAAATGCTCTATATTTATATTTGCTAATAAAAAGAATAAGTATACTTATCGCTCCTATGCCACCATATAGATGAGTAATCGATGCCAGGCCACAGAAAAGCCCTGAGAAGAAAAATTCAATGAATTTATGCTCATCTCTCCTCGCTTTCAAAAATAGATAAAATCCTACGAGAAAAAGTAATGCCAGAGGAATGTCGTAACGAGTAAAACGAAAAAGAGAGAACCATGAGAAAAAGAGTAAGATGGAACTGACTATCCCTATTCTATCGTTATATAAAATCTTACCAATCAAAAAAGTAAATAGCATAATCAATGTGGAAATTACTACTATTAGTAGCCTTGCTTGAAACAAACCCAAACCGAAGAGTTCGAACCATAAACCGAGTAGTAAATTGAATAATGGCGGTTGATAGTTAATAACATTACAGTTTAACGTGTCACCGTAGGCGCTAAGTGCCAATCTGCCAGTTTTTACAAAAGTCCATCCACAGTCTATATGCCACATTTCGTCAATATATACGGGAGGAATTCTTGTCAAATAAGGAAGAAGTAATAGAGAAAGCATCAATAAAACTATCAAATGTTCTTTTTTAATTATAGGTATTCCCTCCATAATCGCTCTAACTTTTTTAAAACCCGTATTTGCTCTCGACCATATATAGAGGACGCTCTTTTACTTCTTCGTAAATTCTGGCAATGTATTCACCCACAACACCAATCATTATTAATTGGATACCTCCAACAAAAAGAACCGCAATGAATATTGATGCCCAACCCACAAGGGGAATTTTCATAATGATTTTTCTGTACAATGCGTAAATAATCAACAAAAAGGATAAGCCCGATATGGAGAACCCTGCGTATGTAGAGAGCCTCAAGGGCATCCAGGAAAAAGCGAAAAAGCCATCGAGCGCTAATTTAACCAATTTGGTCAACGTATATTTGGGTTCCCCACCCAGCCTAACCGGACGCTCATATTCGACGCCGATCTGATTGAATCCCACCCAGCTTCTAATACCTCTCAGGAATCTACTCCTTTCTTTCGTCAATTTTATTGCTTCCACTACTCTCCTACTGAGCAAGGAAAAATCACCAGATTCTTCGGGAATATATATATTCGATATACTACTCAAAATCCTGTAGAAAAGCTTATAGCATAACCTTTTGAATAGATTACCTCTCCTTCTTCTTATTCCGTATACAACATCAAAACCTTCTTTCCACTTCTGAACAAACTGCGCTAACACTTCTGGCGGGTCCTGTAAGTCAGCATCCATTATAGTTACTGCTTTTCCAGAAGAGTGGTCTAAACCTGCGCTTATGGCAATCTGGTGACCAAAATTGCGTGAGAAATTGATAATCTTCACATGGTCATCTTGTGAATGCAGCGTCTTCATTAATTCCCAGGAGCCATCGTCACTACCATCATTCACAAGAATAATCTCGTAAGGCTCACCTAATCTATCCATCACGGAAGTCAATCTGTTGTAAAGTTCGTTCAAGATTTCCCTTTCGTTAAAAACAGGAACCACAACCGAAAAGGTAACCTGTGCTTCCATACTCCATTTCCTCCTTTTGGTTCATCCTGTTTGTGCATATGTCATTCCTATACTCAAACAAAACACTAAGACTTGTTAATTCCTTTTATGGCTCTATCGATCTCAAAAGTCAATTCCATTGCCGAAATTACTTCTGCAAAACTGATTATCCGGGAGGTTTCCCCTTTCATAAATCTTGCCAGCTCTACGAGTTCCTGTTTTAAGCCTTTATCCTGAACGGAGAGCCTAATACTGTTACCTTTTATTTTTCCCTCAGGTATTTTCAGTTCCTCAGGGCTAATTCCATAAACTTCCAGGTTTAGATAGTCGTTTAGAATAAACACCTTGCCACCAGCAAATACCTCCATCTTCTCCTTGGGAAGCTTTTCATCTCCAAGAGATGTATAAGTCAAAACCACCAAACTCCCGTCTCCATATCGAATCGAGACGACAAAATTATCATGAGAAATTACATTTTTGCCATTAACTGGAATCGAGTTGACACAGATATCTTTGACCTGTATATCCTTTCCGACTAAGAAATTGAACAGGTCAAAGAAATGGCAGGCCTCGCCGACTATCCGTCCTCCACCGATTGCAGGATCCTGTATCCAGCTATCCTTTCCTATGAACCCTGCATTGACCCGATATTGAATAAAGTATGGCCGAGAAAGTCTCTCCAGCTTCTGTTTGATGGCGATAATAAATGGAGCATACCTGCGATTAAACCCCACAATAACTGGCATTTTATTTCTAAGTACTTCTTCTTTTATACTCTCTAGGTCTTCACGCGTTAGACAGAGCGGCTTTTCAACAAATACCACCTTTCCGTTCTTAACAGCGTCAATCACCATTGGATAATGCAAATTATGTCTGGTACCAATAAATGCCAGGTCTATTTGGGGATCTTGCAACACTTCTATATAATCTGTTGTTCCATAATCCATTCTATATTGCCGACTGAGAAATTTCGCTCTCTCGCCATGCTGTGTAACCACAGCCCTTAGATGGTAATATTTATCCAAATTCTTTAGATTGGGAAGATGTACGCTCTGAACAAAGGACCCGGCACCAATAATACCCACTCCAATTTTACCTTCAATTTTCTTCTCTTTAATGGGAACTAAAATTTTTCTTTCTATTAAAGGTTTCTCGATGTACTTCTCGCAGTCGTACTTTAACAGGACTGCTAAGGGCTTCTCCTCGTTTTCCAAAAAAGCGTATGCTTTAGTCGCCTCCTCAACCGGGAAAATCGTAGAGATGAGCTCTTTTACTTTAACCTTGCCCTGAGAAATTAAATTAAGAAACTCTTCCATATTTCTATTTTCGGTCCAGCGCACATAGCCTATAGGATAATCGATGCTTTCCTCTTCGTAAATCCGGTCATATCTACCCGGACCGTATGAAGTAGATATCGAAAAGTCGAGCTCTTTTTTATACATTTTTTCACGGTGAAGCTGGAGGCCGCAAACTCCCACCAGGACGACTTTTCCTTTTTGACGACACATATCAAAGGCTAGATTTACGGGCTCTGAAGACTCCGTAGCAACATATAAGATTACGGCATCAGCACCAAAACCATTAGTTCTTTCTAAGACTTTCTTCAAGGGTTCTACTTCTTTCAAGGCGTAACTTTCTATTCCCAGACTCTTTGCTAAATCTACTCTCCTTTTATCTAAATCAAAACCAATTATTTTATATCCTTGGCTGTGGCAAATCTGCGCTCCTAAATTTCCCAGTAAGCCCAATCCAATGACTACTATAGTCTCGCCAAAACTTCTCTCTGTCCTTCTAATTCCCTGCATGGCAATAGCACCGACGGTTGCAAATGCTGCTTCGGACATATCTACATCTTTCGGAATCTTAACTGTTAAGTTTCGCGGAACCAGGTCGATGTCGCTATGGTGGGCGCTCTGGACACCTCCGCAAGACACGCAATCACCCACATTTATATCAGTAATGTTTTTGCCGGCTTCAATAACTATGCCACTTGTTGAATAACCCAGGGGTTTAGGTTCCTGAACAATTCCTTTCACTTTCGCCATTGTTCTGATTATCCCTTCCTGCCTGATCTTAAGCAGCACTTTCTTTACCAGGTCAGGTCTCTCCATTGCCTTTTTGAGTAAATTTTCCTTCCCACTTTCAACCATTCCCCTTTCAGTGCCTGAACTGATTAAGGAGAAAGCATTAGCTACCAGAATGCCATTTTCATCGACAACTGGTGGCGAAACTTCGTCAACCACAATTTTACCTGCCTTTAAGAAAACCTGTTTCATTTCTCTATCCTTCTTTGTCCAAGTTGTGTTATGTATTCAAGAGCACTCTGACAATTCTCTCGGCAGCTTTGCCTTCCCAAAGATAGGGGATTCCCCCTTTTTTCTCCTTTCCATTTATGATTCTGGTTACCTCCCTTACTATGTGACGGGGGTCGGATCCCACTACGATATTTGTGCCTTGTTTGACAGTTACTGGCCTTTCTGTATTTTTTCGCAAAGTGAGACAGGGAATACCCAGGACAGTCGTCTCCTCCTGTATTCCGCCAGAATCAGTCAGGACAAATTTAGAATTGCACATCAGATCCAGGAAATCAATATATCCTAATGGTCTAGTCCTGTAAATCCCCGAGTTTGGTTGAGAACTGAAATACATCCCCAATTTAAATTTCTCTATTTGCTTCGCGGCTCGGGGATGTATCGGAAAAATAACAGGTATGTGATTGCCCGCCTCTTTAAGTCCCTCTAAAATATTCACAAGTACCTCTTTCTTGTCCACATTTTCAGGACGATGCAGAGTAAGGAGAGCATATCTTTTCCTCTTTAATCCAAAACCTTTCCAAATATTTCTTTTCTCGGCTTCTTTTTTCAAAGATAAGAGGGTGTCAATCATCACGTTACCCACGAAGAAAATCTTTTCCCGGGGTATTCCTTCCCTTCTCAAGTTTCCGTTAGCGTCTTCACAGGTGGTAAATAGATAATCAGACAGTGCATCGGCGACTACTCGATTAATCTCCTCCGGCATTTCTCGATCAAAGCTCCTCAGCCCTGCCTCCACATGTGCAAGTGGCACCTTTAATTTGGCACTAACTATGGCACAAGCAAGTGTAGAATTTACATCTCCCACGACTACAACAAGGTCGGGGATTTGCTCGCAAACAACTTTTTCAAACCTGACCATTATCTTCGCTGTCTGTCTGGCATGAGAAGCAGAGCCGACTCCTAAGTGGAAATGTGGTCTTGGCAGCCCTAAATGCTTAAAAAAGATATGGGACATTTCATAATCGTAATGTTGCCCGGTGTGGATAATATATGAAGAAAACCGGGAAGCAAACTTTTCCAACTCCCTCCATAAGGGTGCAATCTTCATAAAATTAGGCCGAGCTCCGGCTATTAAAAATATCTTTCTCTTTCTCTTTCTCATTTTCTTAATCTTCTTAAAGTTATTTCAGTTTACTCAATTTATCATAAGAAAATTTTCCCCGGGATGACTTTCAAAAAAGTGTTAACCAGGGTTTGCATCTTCTTCACCTTTTTGAATTTTTCCTTGTAGAACTGAGCCTTCTTTTTCTCATCCACAGGAAGGTTTCTTTCTATCTCAGATATGATTTTTTCAAATCTATTTATGCCCTCTAACATTTCATTTAGCCTTTGCTGTATGCCCATTTTGAACCTGCTAATGACTATTTTTAAGGTATCAGGATTTGCTTCGTAAAAATCTTTTCTGGAGCCCTTAACCCATACTTTTCTCACTGCACCCCACTTTTCCAATTCGCGAATATTTGTACTTACGCCGCCCTTGCTTATCTTCAATCTCTCCACCATATAATCGAGACAAAGTGGCCCATCGCTCAGGAAAAGCAATGCGTATAGCTGTCCCACAGTTCGGCTAAGTCCCAGCCTGGCACTCAGCTGCCCGGCAATTTCTGTGAACTCATCTCTAATTTTCTCAAGTTCAGGATTTTCCATATTTTTACAATCTTTCTAATGATGGGTTCAGAACGTTTAAAATGTTCTAAACTAAGTATATAACCATTTTGCGATTTTGTCAAGCCCTATTTTGAGATTTCTGAAAAAGCCAGAAATCTCTGATTTCACAGATGAAAGATAAGATTACACAGATTAAAGTTCCGTCGCGAAATCTGTGTAATCATTTTAACAATCTGTGTAATCAGAAGTCTCTGGGTATTTTTTCAGAGACTTCATTTTTGCAATTTTCTCCCACTAAAGTGCTAAAGCGGAAGCTTTAGCTGTCCCGATAAATCGGGATTAATGGATAAGCAAAGCTCCCGCTTTGCTGCTACAGATAGTAAAAAGGGGACAGGCTACTTTTTAATGAAAGGGTTTCATTGTGAAAAGTCAAGACCTGTCCCCTAATATATGATAAGTGCAAAAAAGTAGCCTGTCCCCTTTTTCTTTTAGTCGCGCATAACGTGGGGGGTTAAGAATATCAGAAGTTCCAACGTTCGCTTCTGTGTCTCTTTCTTCTTAAACAGGTAACCTAAAATGGGAATATCGCCTAAAAGGGGCACCTGCATTGCCGTGCCCTTTTCCGTCTCACTGACCAGTCCACCAACCACCACTGTTTGGCCTTCGCTTATTGTAACTTTTGTTGTCGCTTCACGGTCTGTTGTCTGAGGCCCCGCATCAGTATAACCTACAAAATCTTTCACTGCCACGCCAACGTCCATACTTATCTGATTCCCCGTAGGGCTAACTGTGGGAGTAACATCGAGAGTAGTTCCTACCTCCAGTTGCCCTAAGGTCTCGGTGGATCCTCCCTCAGTAACCACTGTCATCTTATAAGGGATTGTATCGCCTACATGTATATGTGCCGGACGATTGTTCTCCACAACCAGGGTCGGATTGGACAATATCTTTGTTCTGGTTTTCTTCGCCAGAGCCCTTAAAGTAACATCGAGGTCTGCTCCACTGATTATTGTAGCTATATTTAAGGTTGCTGGCGCCCCAAGACTAAAAGGAGAAGCCATATCTTCAATATTCCCGGTCAGGGTTGTATCACCGAATTCACCGCCACCAGTAAAAGTTTTAGTCACGGTCCAATCTATACCCAGATCTACATTTTTGCTTATATCTACTTCCATAATCCTTGCCGCAATTTTAATCTGGGCCATCTTGACGTCAAGCTCCTCGATGAGTTTGGAAAGTTTCTCTATACCTTCTGCTGTGGAAGTTACCACTAAGGCATTGGTGACATCAGCTAAACCAACAATAGTGTATTTCTTTTCTTCCTCTGTTAATGCCTTATCAATAGTATCTTTAACTTGTGAAGCATTTATATTCTTCAGCAAGATTGTCTTTCTATAAGTCGGCATCTTGCCCTTGTCTACAATTTTGACAACATTTTCAGAATATTGAATTGCTATCAGGCCTTTCTGTTCCAGAACAGCTTTTATCGCTTCATCGAAGGGAACGTTGTACAAATGGACAGTGACATTCCCTTTAATGCCCTCAGCCAGGACAAAATTCATCTCCGTTTTCAAGGCAAAGAAGCGAATTACTTCTGATATGTCAGCATCAACGAAATCTAAGCTAACTGGCTCCTGACTGATTGAGCCCATTACTTCTCCTACCGCCACTCGTCTTCTCTTTTTCTCCACTACTGGCGGTTTAGCCAACCCTGTCTCCCCCTCCTCTCCTCTTATTTTCTCCACCAACTTTCTATGCTCTTCATCTTGGATATTTGGTTCAATCTCTATTTTCTTTGTTATTTTTGGCCTTTTCTCTTTCTCTACTTTCACTATTTTCGGCACTTCTTTTTCTGCCCCTTCTATCGCCTCTTTACTAAAAATAGTTAGAATGATCTGTTTCTCAGTGGCGGTGGACTCGTAATCAACCGGCCTTTCCAAGTCGAGAACCACCCGGGTGATCTTAACAGGCTCATCCTCATACTGACCGGAACGGATTCTCTTGAGCAAGAAATTGCCTATTTCTAACTCCTTCTGCTTCCAGCTATGAACTGTATTAGTCATCTCCACGACCAACCTCGGTGGATTAGTGATCTTGAAACAGTGGTATTTTATGGGTCCCGTAGTCATAATTATGATATTCGATTTAGTCTTGCTGATACTCTGAACCTTCAGGTCAGTCATTTGCTCCCACTCAGGCGCGGCGTTCTCCTCCTGGGCAACAGGTCCAATCTCCATAAAACAGACTATCCCTAACACCAAGCAAAACACTATACTAAAAAAGTTTAGTTTTCTCATCCTATATTCTCCTGTTTTGAATTCTCATTCTTCTGGTCTCAATGTCAGCTCTCGGATGACATTATCGCTGGTAATTAGAATTACCTTATCCTTTCTCACTATAGCTGCCACACCTTGTACGACCCTATTGTAATTATCTATTAGTTTCCCACCTTTGACTACATATCCTCTTCCCCCACCAGCGTTGATCAGCGCACAGTGGTCCCTGGATGAAGGGGAAATCATAATTCCTGTTAATTTCATCCTACTCAGGTCAATTTCTATACCTCTCTTACCCATCCATTCAATTCCTCCTGGCCTCTGGTCAGGAGGAGCAAATGGGTCCCTCCCTTTCTCACCAGCATATCTATACCTGGCTTCTTTCTCTTCTTCTATTTTTTTAACTGTGACAATCCCTCTTTCTTCTACGGGCTTTACGGAGACCGGCTTGGGCTTCTTTTTAGGACAGCCATTGAGCCCTAAAAGTATCAGAATAAAAATAATTAGAAGAATTTTGCTGTTCATTTGCTTTTTTTCTCTATTTCCTCTTCTTGTTTTTCTTTAAAAGTATAAGTATATAGTTGAAAATCTGTTGAAATGCCCTTCAGTTTTTCCCCCTCCTTCTCCAGTACCGGTGTTATACCTAAATTTCTCACATGAAAAATTCTTTCATATTGACCTATCTCGGTCAGAAAGTATGCCAAATTATGGTAGTTACTCTCTACACTAATTAAAAAAGGGTGAGATATATAATATTTCTGAGGTTCTTCCGGTCGGGGCTGAAAATTAGAAATGTCGATCTTGAACTTTCCTCCAGCATTGGTTATCTCTCGCAATAGGCGAGGAATCTCCTTCTCTCTCGGTAACTTTTCTTCTGCCTTTTCCACCTTAACTTTGAGTGCTTCGTAATCACCCTTTAGCTCATCCAGCCGACCTGCCTTCTCTCTGGCAACTGCAAGTTTTGCTCGATTTGTGACCAATTCATTTTTGACTCTTTTCAACTTAAGCCCGAGCGGACTATAAACATATTTATAGAACATAAAAAAAACTAAGAACCCAAGTATACCCGACAATACCTTCTGTTGTTTTGTCATCTTATCGTCTCATTCAAAGATATTCTTAACTGCGTTCCCTGTACTCACAGGTTACACCGAAATTTCTTATTACTTCTTCTCCCTCTTTCCTTTTTTTGCTGGTTATCCTGGTCAGTTCAACTTTGGAAAAATTCTTAGTCTCACTCAATTTAGTAATAAAGTCAGCAATTGCATAATTATCGATAGACGAGGCCTCAATGGTAACAGTTAAGAAGTCAGACTCACTTTTGGTTATAAGGGAGGTTAACCACACCCTGGAAGTAATTACCCCTGCTAAATCCTCCAATAGTTGGGGATAGATTAAACGTTCTCCCATCAAGCTCCCAATGACATCCAACTTGTTACCCAGAGCTTCTTTCGATTTTTCCATCTCGTCAACCTTTTTAATTATGGTTTCTAAAAGAGTTAGTTCCTTCTCGATTCCTCTTAACTGTCTCCTCAGGCGGGCATATTGTCCAACCTTTAACAAGTATAGTCCTAAAAACCCTGCTACCACTAAAAAGACTATAGTGGAAAGCAGGAATTTTTTTTCGCGCAGAGCAACTTTCTTCTCTATCTCCTTAGGCAATAAATTAATCTTAATCATGTTTCATTCCTGTTTCCATCGTCTCATTGTAGGCACAAATTCAATTTGTGCATAATCTTTTCTGCACGGTTGAAACCGTGCCTACAAATGCTCCCGATGAATCGGGATAGGCACAGATTTCCCGATTGAAAATCGGGATGCATACATCGCTCTGCCGCTATATCCCTATTTGGTGTCCCCCTCGCGCCTGATGGCCAGCCCCACAGCCACAACAAACAGAGGAGCAAGCTCCAGCCAGTCTTTACCCGGGGTTCGCGTTGTACCGATTCCCCGAAAGGGATCATTTATTTCTACGGACAACCCCAATTCATCATTCAAAAATTTATCCAGGTTCTTTAACCTCGAGCTGCCACCACTCAGCATAATCCTATCCACACTCCTTTCGCCCCCAGTCTGCGCCTGGTAGTAATCGATTGACCTCCGAACCTCTCCCACAAGTTCGCGGATAAGTGGCATCAGGATAGTGGAAACCTGGACTTTCGTTTCATCTTTTGCAGCTATACTTTCCAATTCTTCTTCTACGCCTGTTAAAGTTAAGCCATACTGCTTTTTTAGATTCTCTGCCTCTGGATACTCAAGCTGTAAATTTCTCTGAATTGCTTTAGTTAAACTATTGCCTGCAATAAATATATCGCGCACAATTTTTGAAACGCCATTTTCGAGAATATTAATGTTGGACGTCGTCGCTCCCAGATTGAGCAACATCACTGTCTCTAAGCGCTCTTTGTCTCTGGTAATCTCATAAGCATTTTCTAAAGCAAAGGCATCTACGTCTATTATTAAAGGCTTTAGCCCCGCACTCTCCATAATCTCCATTCGTTCTTGCAAGAGCTCCTTTTTCGCTCCCACCAGCACTGTCTCCATTTTGGGTTGGCCGTCATCCATAACGTCACCCAATATGTGCGTACTTATGTTGACTTCATGAATATCGAATGGAATGTAAGGTTCGGCTTCAAACAGGATGGTCTTTTCCAGATCGGAAGGGCTCATTCGGGGAAATTTCACATAACGAACAATTACGGCATTTCCAGAAACCGAAGTAGCAGCCTTTTTTGTACCTATTCTCGCCCTGGAGAGGATACTCCTCAGAGCAGAAGTCACCACTGCCTTTCTCTCTTCAGAAGAAAGCTCTTCGGTAGAACCCGAGGAAATTTCGCTGATAGCATACTTAGCAAGACTCCATCTGGCGGGGGTTCCTTTCAATTCCACGAGCTTAATGGAGTGAGTCCCGATGTCTATACCCACTAATTCTTTGCTACTGGTAAATAGTCCCATCTTTTTCCTTTTGTTTTTAATTATATATCAAAATGGTATCAATTGTCAACAGTTTTTGCCGTATCCCCAAAAAGAAAATCGAAAGTTATCAAAATCTATTCATTTACAAATAGAAATTAAGTCAAAGTAAATCCGATTAAATCCTGGCTGGAACAGAAAAACCAATACTGCTCCCAGGGAAATATATATTCCAAAAGGAATTTCCTGAAATTTCTTATATTTACCAGTAATTCCCAAAGCACCTCCGGTTATCGCACCCATAAGACTTGCCAAAAATATTACCCACAGCACATTGACTGCTCCCAATAAACAGCCTATTCCAGAGATTAGTTTTATGTCTCCACCTCCCATAGCCTCTCTTTTGAACATACCTCTCCCTAATAAAGCAATCAAATAGAGTATTCCGCCGCCCATAACAAGGCCCTGAAAAGAAGAGAGAATAAGAGACAGCTCTTTAGAGCTACTTATTATCACTCCACTATATTGCTTAAGAAAAGAGTTGAAGGGAGAAGAAATTATGCCGAGAAGAATCAACGGATAGGTGAATTCGTTTGGTATGTAGCCGGTTTGAAAGTCTATTGTGGAAACGATAATCAAAGACAACACCAGGAGAAGGAAAATTATTATAGTGAAGGGAGCACTGGAAAACTTCTGATAGGTGAGAAGGAAGAGAAATCCCGTCATTAGTTCTATAAAAGGATACTGGAGAGATATCCTTTTCCCACAGTAACGACATTTTCCTGCGAGAACAGCATAACTTATTAATGGTATATTGTCGTACCACTTAATTTGTTTCCCGCACTTAGGACAATGTGAGCCTGGCTCGATTATCGACTCTCCCCGGGGTATCCGATAGATGCAGACATTGGCAAAACTGCCAAATCCCAAACCCAAGATGAAAATGAGCAAATAGAATAATAAAACCTATTCACTCCTTCACACCGCCAGAAATTTTAGATTTCTAACGGTGAATTCCCATTGCCATCAGCTGACTTTCTGCCATTGCCCTCGTTTGGTCATTCCTGGTCGTAGCAAGAATATCTTCCCAGAGAGCTATTGCCTTTTCAAATTCTCCCCGAGCCTTATAGATATTTGCCAGGAAAAACTTAACCAGTTCGGGGCAGTCTCTATATCTAATCGCCTCCTCCAGAAGAGGAACAACTTTATCAAACTCTTTGGTCCTGGTATAAACAATTGCCGCTATGTACAGGCGGAACCGCCAGAATTTTGGATTATTTCTAATCCCTTCCTGGAGAAGCTCGATTGCCTCGTCGTATCGCTCGTGATTAAAAGCGAGACAGCCACCGCCAAATAGATATGCGTAATGAAAATAGGGGTCAAGCCGAACCACTTCCTTACACATAGACAGTAGCTCTTCATACTCTCCTCTCTCACAATAGCCCGGGTGGTGAACATGTTCCTCTTCCTCCAGAGTTCCGTAATACTGAAGGACTCTTATCCAGGCTAAATCTGAAGAAAGCCGGCGAAGACCGAGCAAGCTCCCCCAGAAATAGATAAAAGAAGAAGGCTTCACCTCTACTATGGATGGCAGAGGAGATTTAAACCTCTTCTCTACCTGGTGCTGAGCGTAGATAGATAAGCCAAACAGAGGCAAAATCAGGAGAAGTAGCGAAATGGACTTCCTCATTTTTTTCTCTTCAGGTCGGTCTATGCTCTGGAGTCCTCCCTAAAGGGAGGGATAACCTTGCTTTCGCAAGGACTCCAGATTCATCTAAATTGTTAGAACTCTTTCCGGGAGAAGACGAGAACTGAAAGCCAGGTCGCCACGCTGGCATAAATTAAGCTATAGGCTACCTGCCAGAAAATAGTGGTGCCAGACATTGAATTCGGGTAACCTATGTAGTCCTTAACATTCAAGTACTGAAAATTGGGCAAAATATAGTATATCGCTTTTAGAAATACTGTAATCTTAACTCCCTTTTGCAGCAATACATAGTTGAGATATTTCAGATGGTCGGTAACATGACCGAGAACCCATAAGAAAAAAGTAAAAGAGATGCTCGATATTGCTGAAGTAGAAATCAGAGAAAAAAGAACTGCCAAAGCACTGATAATTACCACTTTAAGGAAAATAAAGGTCACTGACAGCAAGAATCTGAAGTCGAATTTCCAACCTTTAATAAAGAGAAGAAACAGGAGCGCAGAGGACATCAAAAGAATATTGAAGAAGGAGATAGAGAGAACGCCAATGTAGCGGCCCCAGATATATTCGAATCGCCTCACAGGCCTTGTTAGAATGAGAGAGACGCTCTTATTCTCCATCTCCCCCAGGACGAGACCGACTGCTGCAAAAATGGCACTTAAGAAAGCAAATATTTCGATTGCGCCCAGTCCAATATCTAAGATTACCCTCGTCTCCTCTTCTGGTGAAAGCATGGAGAAGAGAAGAGAACTCACTATAATAACCAGAGCAAATAGAAGAATAGTATAGAAAATTTTATGCCTGATGTTTTCCTTAACCGTATATTCTCCAATTGCAAACATTTTCTTCATACCACATCCTCGGAGACAGTCTCTGCGAAAACGTCCTCCAGGCTACCCTCCAGTCCTTTCATCTCAACTACTCTTTTCAATCTTCCCTTATGTAGAATTCCTGCCTGGTCACAGACTCTCTCTACCTCTGTGACGAAATGGGAACTCAAAAGTATTGTCTTCCCTTCCTCTTTTAGCCTGAGAATTGTCTGGCGCATCTTCTTAACTCCCAGGGGGTCAAGTCCAGAAGTGGGCTCATCCAATAGCAAAAGCTCCGGGTCGTGGAGAAGAACCTGGGCCATACCTATCCTCTCCAGCATTCCTTTAGAGAAGTCGGCTAAACGGTCGTTCCTGTTCTCCCTGAGGTCTACCAAATCTAATGTCTTTTCTACTCTCCTCTCCCTCTCTTTTAGAGAAAAGCCATAAAGCTTACCATAAAAATGGAGTATCTCGCTCGCTGTAAGATACATAAGGAAACAGGGAAATTCGGGAAGGTAACCAATCCTGGAGAGTAGAGATAGGTGGGGAATCCTCTGACCGAAAATGTAGGCAAAGCCTCTTGTAGGAAAGAGTAGCCCTACCAGAAGCTTAAGCAGTGTAGTCTTTCCTGAACCGTTCAATCCTAAGAGCCCGAAAACCTTTCCATCTTCGATTTCCAGATTCAGAGCTTCCAGAGCTTTTGTCTTCTTTGACTTAAAGACGTGCTTTCTTATATATATTTTTGTAAGATTTTCTGTTCTGATAGCCACCATTGGATAGATTATACAAAAAAATAGGTTGATGGTCAATTAATCATTTGAACTATCATTATGCCATTCTGAGAATTAATTAACGCATCAACCTATGCAGTGCAAAGGATTACCAGGTGCTGACTGCGTTGACCCCCCCGGAATCGATGTGGGCGCAATCAACTCTACACGTTCCCGCAGCATCACCACCAGCAGCCACTTGTGTATAGTACCAGTTCCCGCTATGGTCCATAAGCGCATCCTCGGTACTGGCCACCGGATGGCCCATGGCAGAAGGAAGCATAACTGTGGGAACCACATCCAGGAACGGACCCGGAAGTGCAGCAACAGTCAAAGCAGCCAATGTAGCTGGCCAGGTACCGTCGGTAGCACCGTAGCAGATAGCCAGAGCCGACCTGATGGAACCGAGATTACCCTGGGTTCTGGCCTCCCTGGCTCTATCAATCAGGTTTGCAAATCTGGGGATGGCGATTGCTGCCAGAATACCAATAATGGCGACCACAATCATCAATTCAATCAAGGTAAACCCTTTGCTTTTCCTATGAAATCTCAACACTCTATATCACCTCCTTCTGTTTAAATATGTTACCACAACTTTCTCCAATTGTCAACAAGTTTGTGATTGTATGTAGGGGTTTGATTTATCCAACCCGTTTTCTCGGGCTCAATAAATTGAGCCCCTACAAAGCCTTCCTTTCGGAAGGACTCCACAGACCTTGGAGTCTCTGCGAATCGCGTAGGGGCCGACCTTCATGGTCGACCGATCCTCCCTTTCAGGAGGACTCCAGGTCTGTTTTACCTGCCGACCAGCGCTCCCAGATGGAACATAGGCATATACATCGAAATGGCAATAGCGCCAATTATAATACCCATAAACACAATAACCACTGGCTCAATCATAGAAGTTAGACCTGAAACAGCGGCATCGACTTCCTGCTCGTAAAATTCGGCAATCTTGGATAACATTGCATCCAAGTTACCAGTCTCCTCGCCTACGGAAATCATCTGGATAACCATTGGTGGAAAGGCACCGCTTCCCTTTAAGGGTTCGGATATTCTCTCTCCTTCCCGAATTGATTCCTTCGCTGCCAGGACAGCCTTTTCTATAACTCTATTTCCTGAAGTTTTCGCCACAGTGTCGAGCGCCTGAAGTATGGGGACGCCACTCTTAACCAGCGTCCCGAAAGTCCTGGTAAATTTGGCTACAGCTATCTTTCTCAACAGCGTCCCGAAAATGGGAAGCCTGAGGAAAAGCCTATCTATTCGCATACTTCCTGCTTCTGTCTTATAATATTGCCTTAGACCCACAACGAAAATAATAAGACCAATAATTATAAAAATAATATAATGCTTGAGAAAATTACTAATCATAAGCAGTATCTGGGTAGGAAGTGGCAGCCGGGCACCAGCCTGTTGGAAAATCTTAACAAAGGCAGGGACAACCACTATCAGCAAGAATGTAGTAATGCCACCGGCAACAAGGGCAATCACAGCCGGATAGACCATTGCTGATTTAATCTTACCTCGCAATCTGGCAGCAGCCTCCAGGTAGCCTGAGAGCCTCTCCAGAATAACATCCAAAATACCCCCGAGTTCTCCAGACCTCACCATATTCACATATAGCTCACTAAATACTGTAGGGTGGCGGCTGAGAGCCTCAGTAATCGATGTTCCTGATTCAATATCTTCTCGCACACTGGTGATAACTTCTTTGAAAGCCGGATTATCTATCTGATTAAGAAGAATTGTTAGACCCTGAACAATCGGCACACCAGCTCCAATCAATGTGGATAGCTGCCGGCTAAATAGAACGAGGTCTTTCTGTCTTACTCTTCTTTTCAAAAAGTTTATAGCGTCGAGAACATCTTTCAAAGCATTTTTCTTAATTTCTCCGATTTCCAATACGATAAACCTCTGGCGCCTGAGGCGGTCGACAACCATCCTCTGTTCTCCCGCTTCCATTGTTCCGGCCAAAATAGTTCCCTGTTGACTCCTGACTTTGTAACCGAAAAGTGGCATGCTCTACTCACCTCAACTCTTGCTCTTCATCTCCACCACCATACCCTCTTCCTTCTTGCAAATTCTCTTTAAATCGTCAGCATCCGAGCTCTCTGCCAGGGCCTGAGCATAGGTGATCTGTCTACGCGTGTACAGGTCGTAGAGGCTCCAGTTCATTGTCTGCATTCCAAATTTTCCTCCTGCCTGCATAGCTGAAGGAATCTGCTCACTCTTCTCTTCTCTTATCATATTCCTGATAGCTGGAGTAACTCTTAAAACTTCCACTGCCAGGCACCTCCCCTTGCCAGTTGCTTTAGGGAGTAACCTCTGAGAGAAAACCGCCTGCAGGACAAAGGATAACTGAGAACGAATTTGCGGTTGCTGGTAGGGAGGAAAAACGTCTATGATTCTATTAACTGATTGAGTGGCATCTGTTGTGTGGAGAGTGGCAAAGACCAAATGGCCTGTCTCAGCGATTGTGAGCGCAGAACCAATAGTTTCAAGGTCACGCATTTCACCAACCAAAATGAAATTCGGGTCCTGACGAAACACATGCTTTAGCGCTTGGCTAAAGGATTCGGTATCACTACCCACTTCCCTCTGGCTAATTATACAACTCTTGTGGGGATGAACATACTCGATGGGATCCTCGATTGTAACAATGTGTCCGCTGCGGTGCTCATTGATATAATTTATCATTGAGGCAAGAGTTGTCGTCTTACCACAGCCAGTAGGGCCTGTTACCAGGACCAAGCCGACAGGCAACTTGACCACATCAAAAACTATTGGCGGCAGTCCGAGTTCCTCGAAAGTCATAAAATAGTTGGGTATTGCTCTCAGAGATGCAGCCACTATCCCTCGTTGCCTGCACACGTTCATTCGAACACGGCCTATATTTTTGATTCCAAAGGAGAGATCGAGCTCATTTGTAGATTCAAATCTCTCTTTCTGTTTATCAGTTAGGAGGCTATAGATTAGTCTCTGACATTGCTCCTCGCCGAGCTTCTCATGTTCTGTGGGAACAAGTTCTCCGTCAATCCTTAAAGTAGGTGGAATATCCACTGTTAAGTGTAAATCGGATGCTCCCTTTTCCATCATTAACTGAAGTAATTCATCAATAGAGACCAAGAATAACTCCTTTCAAAGAATAGACTGGAGTCCTTGCGAAAGCAAGGGTACTCCTCCCTTTCGGGAGACTCCCCGATATTTATCGGGGTCGGGCACTCTTTAGGGCGGCTTTTCATGCAAGATCAGCAAATGTGACCCTCATCACCTCTTCCACTGTGGTTACACCTGCCAAAAGTTTCCTGACAGCAGCCTCTCGCAAAGTTACCATGCCACACTCTCTCGCTTTTGCCTTGATTACATGCGTCGATTCCCTGTTTAGAACAAGCTCCCTTAGTTCATCATTAATTTCCATAACTTCAAAGCACGCTGTCCGTCGCCGGTAACCAGTGTTACTGCAGTTATCGCATCCCTTGCCTCGATAGAGGGTCACTTTCTTTTTACCCTTTATCTCTTCGTCCTTAACTCCTATACTGGAAAGGAAATCGACTGGAACCTCGTAGGGTTCCTTGCACTGTTTACAGATTACTCTAATTAACCTTTGAGCAACAACTATAATTACTGTTGAAGTGGTAAGGAAAGGTTCAATACCCATATTATTCAAACGGGTCATCGCACCCGGAGCATCGTTAGTGTGAAGGGTAGAAAATACTAAGTGTCCTGTCAGTGCGGCATTAATAGCGATCTCAGCAGTCTCAGCATCCCGAATTTCACCAACCATAATTATGTCCGGGTCCTGACGCAAAAATGACCTCAAGCCCGCTGCGAAAGTTAAACCGATGTCCGGTTTTGCCTGTACTTGGTTGATGCCCTGCAGGACGTATTCTACAGGGTCTTCTATAGTAATGATATTACGGTCAGGATAATTGATAGTGCTGAGAGTAGAATAGAGAGTGGTAGATTTACCAGAACCGGTTGGTCCTGTAACCAGGGCGATTCCGTAAGGCACTTCGATATTTTTCTTATAAATAGAAAGAGCTTCTGGTTCAAATCCGAGCTTGGTCAAATCGAGACACAAAGCGGAAGCATCCAGAATACGCAGAACCACTTTCTCACCAAAGGAAGTAGGTAAAACAGAGACCCTCAGGTCAATCTCTTTATTCATCACTCTAATCTTAATTCTACCGTCCTGGGGCAAGCGGCGCTCAGCAATGTCAAGTGAAGCCATAATCTTCAACCGGGAAACAACTGCGTTCTGGAATTTTTTTGGGGGAGAAGACACCTCGTGTAAAACTCCGTCGACTCGATAACGCACCCTGAGGGTTTTCTCATAAGGCTCGACATGGATATCCGAAGCCCCTGCCTTAACGGCTCCGCTTAACAGGAGGTTAACGATTTTAATTATCGGCGCCTCTTCTCCAGCTGCCTCCAGAGCAATGATATCATTCCCTCCGGCGTCGCTCTTTTTCACTACCTCTACATTCCCCTCATCCTTTTCTGAGAGTTGCATCTCTTTCAAGATATTTTCCATGGAGCCCTTAGCTCCATAATACTTCTCAATAACGTTCTTAATCTCACTTTCTGAAGCAATCACTACGGTAATTTCTCTCCCTGTCATCAGTCGCAGGTCGTCAATCGCAAAGACATTTAAGGGGTCACTCATAGCTATGGTGAGGGTCTCCTCTTCGAGAGCAATTGGAATTAGGGTCTGATGCCTTGCGACGCTCTCTGGAACGCTTTTAATGACTTCTTCGTCAATCTCCCCATATTCAGACAGGCTAACATAGGATACACCACACTGTTTACCCAGGAAAGCTAATAAAACATCCTCAGTAATATAGCCCAATTCCATGAGGACTTCGCCTAACTTGCCTCCCCTTATTTTTCCTTCCTCTAAAGCTTCCTGCAATTGTTCGGCTGTAATTATCCCCACTTCTACTAACATGTCACCCAATTTCTTTTTTATTGCTGAACCTTTAGGCATAATTATATAA
>Ga0315314_1000814_pt1 | contig 30711 bp, 29 predicted proteins | sample TDP9_MG_FD_203631 | JGI IMG/M metagenome (GOLD analysis project Ga0315314, IMG submission 203631) | Freshwater sediment microbial communities from Lake Towuti, South Sulawesi, Indonesia - TDP9 | ecosystem: Environmental > Aquatic > Freshwater > Lake > Sediment | place: Indonesia: South Sulawesi... | reverse complement strand
CCTAAGAACAAAGTCTATATGTTTGGCTACAGTTTGGGTGTGCTGTACACTCTTTGGTATTCCGCAAATCATCCAGATGCGCTTGACGGAATAATACTTGCAGCGCCAGCAATAAAATATTTCAGCGCTAAGATGCCTCGAAAAGACCGAATTAAATTTCCCTTTATGCTCCTCTTTGCCCCTAAGACGCTCTACGATTCCTACAAGAATTGGCCCCAAGACATGAAAGAGAGCGAAGAAGGAAAAATCATACTTCAAGATCCATTGTACACAACAAAGCGCAGTTGGCGCTGGTTAGGTGGTGTAAAGAGAATGAGCGATAAAGCATTGCAGAATGCGTCGCAGACAGAGAAACCTACTCTGATACTTGTTGGGGAAAAGGATGAGCTCTACATTCGCGATGGTGCCAAGCAACTTCTTGAGAGTTTGGCAGCGAAAGATAAGTCAATCCAAACCTTCCCAGACGCAGACCATATGTTTTATGATGCTTTCTTACTTGGCAAGACAACTGCCAAGCATGATCCAGCAAAAAGGAAGCAAGTAACATCTGTCATTAAGGATTGGTTGAATACTCACTAGACCATTTCTGATGTTCGTAAGCGAGACCCCTTTTAAGAAGCTGGAAAAATTATGAATTCATGCTTAGGCAATGGTAGCCCGGGAGTTATGCGACAAAGTCGTTGCCAAATGTTGCCACTAAGCTTTCAACATCATTGTGCGGTCTCTGCTTGGTAAATGGAGTTTATATCGGATGCACTGATTTTCTCATTATCCGATACTTTTTTATATCGGTTAACGTCTCTTGAATCGGGTGCCAGTAACAATGCAAATGTTGAAGCCTAAGACATACGAGAGAATCCTCTCAAAAAAGAAAGTCCTAGACAGTCTTCGCCCACTGCCCCCTCAACTAGTCCAAAAACTATGGGAACAAATGCAAATCGAGTTCACCTACAACTCTAACGCCATCGAGGGAAACACCCTCAGTTTAAGAGAAACCCAACTCGTCATTCAAGAGGGTATAACTGTTCGTGGAAAAAGCCTTAGAGAACATTTGGAAGTTAGAAACCACCCAGAAGCCATAGCTTATGTTGAGAGCCTCGCCCAAAGGGGAAGAACAATCGAAGAAGAGGATATCTTGAAGGTTCACAGACTTCTAATGCGTGGCATAGACGACCAAAACGCAGGCAAATACCGAACTGGTCAAGTGAGAGTTGCGGGTGCGACTTTCATGCCACCTTCAGCAGACAAGATCCAACCTATGATTAATGATCTTTTGCAAACTCTTAACCAAAACCCAGATGAACTAAGGGCAATCGAACTGGCAGCATTTTTCCACCACAAGCTAGTTTACATACATCCTTTTCTAGACGGCAACGGCAGAACCGCAAGGCTTCTAATGAACGCCATACTAATGAGTCGAGGCTATCCTTTCACGGTTCTCCTCAAGGTAGACCGCCCAAAATATCTGAGAGCCTTAAGCGAGGCAGATAACGGAAACCTTGCTCCTTTTGCGAACTTCATGGCTCGCTCTGTTGAAAGAGCTCTTGACATACACCTGCTCGCCTTTGAAAAAGAAGCAGAAACACTAACTTTAGCGGAAGCGAGCAAACTCACCCCTTATACACAAGAATACCTGAGTCTACTGGCACGAAAGGGAGACATAGGAGCATTCAAACTCCGCAGAAACTGGGTCATAACCAAAAAGGCATTAGATGAATACCTAAAAGCACATCGAAGCAACTCATAAAATCCAATCCAACGTTAGAAGAATGAATGAAAAGGCTTTTTCCATAGCGTTATATGCTCTCTAATCAGACCAGATGAAGGAGAAGGAAGATAGAATGCAGAAGAGACGACTTGGCAGAACAAACCTAAACGTTTCCATCTTGGGATTCGGTGGCATACCTATCATTGGGGCAAGCGTAACAGATGCCATCAAGATGATAAGACGAGCGTTTGACTTGGGAATCAACTACTTTGACACTGCGAGGGCATATGGCGACAGCGAAGAGAAATTCGGCATTGCCTTGAAAGATGTCAGAGACAGATGCGTAATAGCTACTAAAACGCATCAGAGAACGAGAGAAGAAGCCGCACGCATAGGTCTTAAACAGAGTTTACGCAACTTGCACACAGATAGAATAGATTTGGTTCAGCTTCATGGAATTGACGATGAAAAGACGCTGGAAAAAGCCATAAGCCAAGAAGGCTCGCTTGCTGCACTCAAAGAAGCTCGTTCGCAAGGTAAAGTAGATTTTATAGGTATTTCGGGGCATAGCCCATATGTTCTGGCAAAGGCTATTAGAACAGGCGAATTCGACACTATCCTTGTTCCGTTAAATCTACTGTTCAGAGAAGCAACCGAGGAACTGATACCGTTGGCCAAAGAGTTAGATGTAGGTGTAGTGATCATGAAGCCTTTCGGAGGACCAGAACTCGAATTTGCACAGCACCAAATACTTGTGGGAGTACCAACTATAGTTAGAAAAGAATTTGACCGAATTTTTGGAAAAGGCGTCGAAAAGACTAGACGTTCGCTCAGATTTGTGTTAGCGCATGACATTTCCACAACCATTCCAGGCTTCAGTTCTCTAAAAGAGGTGGAAACCGCCGCGAAAGTCGCAAGCGAGTTTGAAGGCTTAACCGAAACAGAAAAAGAGATTTTCAGGTTTGGGGAACTACCTCCAGAACCTTTCTGTCGACAATGTGGACTCTGTGTGCCTTGCCCTGATGGCTTAAATATACCGCGTCTACTCGTCTTAGACAAGTATATTACCTATTATGGGATCAAAACTTGGGTTAGGCAAGTTTATCAGAAGTTTTCAACAAAGATTGATTGTTGCACTGAATGTAGAGAATGTGAAGCCAAATGCCCATACAAACTGCCGATAGTAAGTATGTTGCATGAGGCAGAGAAAAAATTCCTTCAAACATAGAAAGGTTAAACAGCCCAAAATAGAAGAAAGCGACAATGAGTGCAGGCAACAAGAAAACATTCGATAAGCCTAAATTTTCATTGGTTTTCAATTTCTATCATAGTAGTGAAACCTAACAGAACCTGAAATGGCGTCTGTTTCAAAATCAAACTGCTGGGATTAGGGTTTCTTTCTGCAGTTGATAATCAAATCCGCAAAAACTTATTACATTCTTCTTTGTCTAACCGCCTATTAGCAAGTGGATAGAGTTGAAAAAAAGAGTTAAGTGCATAACTGGTCCAGAGTTGCACTGCAAAAATTGGCAAATCGAAGGCATCCTTCGAATGCTGCACAACGTTGTTGACCCAGAGGTTGCAAAAGACCCCGAAAATCTCATCGTTTATGGCGGGACTGGGAAAGCAGCGCGAAACTGGGAGTGCTTCGACAAAATCGTGGAAACCCTTACCGAATTAGAACCAGATGAAACCCTCTTGATTCAGAGCGGAAAGCCAGTCGCAGTCTTTAGAACCCACGAGTGGGCTCCACGAGCCCTAATCGTAAACGCTATGCTTGTACCAAAATGGGCGACGTGGGACTACTTCTACGAATTGGAGCAAAAGGGACTGATCATGTTTGGTCAAATGACCGCTGGCTCATGGGCTTTTATAGGAACTCAAGGCATCCTACAAGGAACCTACGAAACCTTGGCAGCTGTCGCCAGAGAACACTTCAAGGGAAGCCTGAAAGGAAAGCTTGTGTTGACGGCGGGACTAGGCGAAATGGGAGGAGCACAACCACTAGCAACAACAATGAACGAAGGCGTTGCTCTAGTGGTTGAAATCAACAAGAAAGCCATCGAGAGAAGGCTTAGGTATGGCTATCTGGAAACATGGACAGACGATCTCAACGACGCAATCGAAATGGCCAAGCAAGCGAAAGAAGAGAAGGTGCCGAAAAGCATTGGATTACTAGGCAACGCCGCTGAGGTTCACCCAGAACTTGTGGAAAAAAGAGTTATTCCAGACGTTCTAACAGACCAAACTTCCGCCCACGATCCGCTCAACGGATATTATCCCGCTGGCTTCTCTAAGGAAGAGGCAGACGAACTACGAGAAAACAATCCCGAAAAATACATCAAAGAAGCAAAGAAAAGCATCCACGTTCAAGTAAAGGCTATGGTGGAAATGATGCAGAAAGGCGCCGTTGCCTTCGAGTACGGCAACAACATTCGACAGCAGGCGTATGATGACGGATTTCAAGAAGCCTTTGTCTTCCCAGGCTTCGTAAAAAGATATATCAGACCGATGTTTTGTGAGGGACGAGGTCCTTTCAGATGGACCTCTCTTATCGGAGACCCTGAAGATATATACGCCCTTGACGATGTAATCCTGAAAGAATTCTCCTACAACCGAGAACTGTGCCGCTGGATCAGAAAAGCAAAGGAACAAGTCAAGTTTCAGGGACTACCAGCCCGAGTCTGTTGGCTCGGATTCGGTGAAAGAGCCAAATTCGGAAAAATCATGAACGACATGGTTAGAGAAAAGGAACTTTCGGGTCCCATCTGGATCGGGCGAGACCATTTGGATGGTGGCAGTGTCGCCTCTCCAAACAGAGAAACAGAGGGGATGCGAGACGGAAGCGACGCCATCGCAGACTGGCCAATCCTAAACGCTTTATTGAATGCTGTTGCCGGAGCATCGTGGGTTTCAGTGCACCACGGCGGGGGCGTTGGAATAGGTTACAGCATTCACGCTGGAATGTGCTTGGTGGCAGATGGCACAAAGGAAGCCGAGACAAGAGTTGTCCGAGTCTTAACCACTGACCCTGGAACAGCCATAGTCAGACACGCAGACGCGGGCTATGAAAAAGCCCGGGAAATAGCGAAACTGAAGGGCATTAAGATGCCCATGCTGAAATGATTCGGTGGTTTGTGGAAAAACATTTATTCTTTCTAGCCTTTCCACCATCCCATGGCTAAGAACAATCTTCGACTTGTAGGATACTGCGGGCTATACTGCGGTTTGTGCGCCAACAGAGCAAGAATTCCAAAGCGTGCGAAGTTGCTTAAGGAAACCCTTCACGATGAAGGCATGGATTCCTGGTACAAGTATATTCCGTCTATGAAGGAAACGTTTCCAGTTTTCTGGAAGTTTCTGAGCCAACTGACAAAAATGGATTGCACATGTAGAACAGGTGGGGGTCCGCCAGACTGCAAGATAAGAATCTGTGCTAAAGAAAAAGGAATCGACACTTGCCCTTTATGTAAGGAGTATCCATGCGACCTAATCAACAACTTGGCAGAACACTACGTTATGGTTATCCAAGACGGAAGACACCTACAAAAAATGGGATTGAAGGCTTGGATTAGAGAACAGGAAAAAAGAGCTAAGCGTGGAGTGGTGTACGCCGACACTCGCATACCTTGGAAAGAATAACCTAGCAAAATCTTCTCTAAAGTTAAGCACATTGTTTCTGCAATATTTAATAAATTATACTATCTGAATCTTAAGGAGGAAGGGTTAGAGTATGGTTAATGTGTTTATTGATGGCGAAAACCTAACAATAGAGGATGTAGTCGCAGTAGCACGTGATCATGTAGAAGTTGAAATTTCACAAAAAGCAAGACATAAGGTGCAGAAGTGTAGGCAGATTCTGGAAGACCTCGTAAAGGAGAAGAAGGTGGTATACGGGGTTACAACGGGGTTTGGAGCCCTCGGAAGCGTGGTGATTTCACCTGAACACATCAAAGAGCTCCAGACTAACTTGATTAGAAGTCATTCTGCTGGGGTTGGAAAACCTTTGGATAAGGATGTTACACGTGCATTGATGCTGTTGCGTGCTAACACCCTTGCCAAAGGAAACTCAGGAATTCGTTTGGAAACTCTAGAAACATTGGTTCAGATGATAAACAAGGGAGTGCATCCCATAATACCCGAAAAAGGGTCTGTTGGCGCAAGTGGAGACCTCGCTCCACTATCACATATGGCACTGGTGATGATAGGCGAAGGAGAAGCCGAATACAAAGGAGAAAGAATAAGCGGAAAAGAAGCGATAAGAAAGGCTGGAATTCACCCAGTAGAGCTGGATTCAAAGGAAGGAATAGCCCTAAACAACGGCACACAAATGATGACCGCCATCGCAGTTTTGACACTCTATGATGCAGAGAGACTGGTCAAAACTGCTGAAATCGCCGCCTCTCTAAGTCTCGAAGCCCTAAGCGGAATATCCGACGCCTTCGACGACAGAATCCATCAAACCAGACCACATCCTGGACAAATCACGAGTGCACAAAACATGAAGTCTCTAATATTAGGTAGCAAAATCATCAAGTCAAGTGAAGAAGTGATAAAAAACAACGAAGCAAGACCTCCGCAAGACCCCTACAGTCTGAGGTGTGCTCCCCAGGTTTTAGGTGCAGCCAGAGACACTTTTTCTCACGTGAGAAAAATAATTGAAACCGAGATTAACTCTGCCACGGATAATCCCTTAATCTTTGTTGAGGATAAAGCTTGTCTCTCTGGAGGAAACTTTCACGGTCAACCAATATCCGTTGCCATGGACATGTTGAGTATAGCGTTAACCATAATCGGCAACATGTCCGAGAGGAGGATTGCCCGACTAATAGATGAGAACCTTAACCAAGGACTGCCAGCGTTTCTGATTCCTAAAGAAGTGAGGAAGGGGATGCATAGCGGTTTTATGACCGCTCAATACACGGCTGCTGCCTTAGCCTCAGAAAACAAAACCTTGGTGCATCCAGCAAGCGTCGACTCGATTCCAACTTCCGCCAACTTCGAAGACTTCGTAAGTATGGGATCGATTGCAGCGAGAAAGGCGATGGAAATCTTGGGAAACGTAGAGCACATCGTAGCTATTGAACTATTGTGCGCAGTTCAAGGTATAGATTTTCGTGGACCCGATAAACTCGGAAAGGGAACCAAAGCCGCCTATTCGTTGATCAGAAAGAGGGTGCCCATGCTGAGGGAGGATAGAGTTCTGACAAAGGATATAGAAAAAGTTATGGAGATTATTCGAACTGGAGAGCTTCTCGATATTGTTGATAAGAATGTGGCAGAAGAATAGGCAGCGGGAGACACATCGTTATGCTAGTTCCTTGAGTGCTCTCAGGCGCTTGACTATGTTTGGATGGCTGGAGAAGAGCTCCCTCATCTTATCAAAGGTTGTTACTTCTCTTTTAAGGACTTTTTCCACAAGTTTCTGATCAGTCAGGTATGTTCTACCCCCTGCCAAAGACGTGGCGTCTGTCTCCGCCAGGTCAGGGTCTGCTATGAAGAGAGATTTGAAGGAATTGAAACCACTTACGTCCCGTCGGAACCTCTTTAAGTTTCGGGTTGAGTGAACTATTTTCGCTAAGCCTTCGGAGAGTTTGCGTGGTCCTTCTTCAACTATCGTTGCACTGTGGCGGTCGGCGTAATACTCACGCAGTCTGCTCAAATGTAAAGTGAACAGTGTGAGGACCCCGTATAGGAGCATGCTTATGATTCCGATGATTGCAGCCGCTCCACCGTTTCTTTCTCTTCTGCCGTAACCGCTGGAGAGAAATGTGATATAGCCTATCCAATAGAAGAGTGCCGGCAAGAATGAGACAAACATCATTACCTGCACATCTCTATGCTTGAGATGTCCTAGTTCGTGACCAATAACCGCCTCAACCTCTTCATTTTCTAAGGTTTTTAACAATTCAGTTGTCACGGCTACTCTGCTTCCGGCAATTGGTGAGCCGTAAGCGAATGCGTTTGGTAACGGAATCTGAGCCATCATGACTTTGGGCGTTTTGATGCCGCTTTTTAGACTTTCCTGCTCGACCATGCTATATAGTTTGGGGTTTTCTGATCTTGAGGCTTCTCGTACATGATACATGGCGTCAATGAGGTAGGGGGCAAAAAGCCATTGAACAAAATTGAATAAGACAACAAAAATGATCAAGGTAAGATAGTCGAAGAGACCGGTTAGGCTTAAGAGAACTGTGAGAAATAGTGTTGACAGCCCGGTGATAGTGGCTATTGTTCCAAGTATGGAGAAACGAAGTTTCCACAAGTTCATGTATCCAACCTCAAAACTTGAACAAAAAGAGAAACTTATAAACTTTTATTACGAGAGATAAAGAAATGATAGAACGCATGTGGTACACTTTAAATTTATTTGGCTAATAAAGTGAACTCCAGATGTTTCCGTCACTGTCTCTGAAGACTCGTCTTCCTCCTGGCAATTCACGCTCAGTTAGCTTGTAGCCACAGCTTTGACAAATTCTCTCACGCACCCAAACGTTGTAATAATCTACCCTGAAGAAGGGAGTCTCTGGATCTACTGGAGTTATGAGGTCTGGGCGCACCTCACTGACCAGTCGCAAAGTACCAAAATTGCATCGCGGACATTTCTGTTCATCCGAGAGCTCTATGTTAGGTGGAGGTTTCCTTTTCTTTGTCTCCATGAATGGAAGACTTGGACGGATTTCCTGACTTTTGCGTCTTTGTCGGGATTGAATTATACCTCCGATGGCAAGAATGATAATTGCAGCAATGCCAACTGCAGGAAACAGGTAAGGAAGCGTTGAGCGTAGGATGTCTTGAAAAGACAGCACTGCAACAATCCACAGCAGAGACACTAAACCCACAAACAGCCAAGTCTTTTTAAGTTTCAATATGGACCAAGCTAGCTATAACGAAGCAAACTAAAATTTCTTTCTGTGTTACGTGCGTTAAAGAATTTCCTTTATCATTCTGTGCGCGTCTTCTAGATTATTGTTGCTTGAATCCCCATTATCTGACACAAACTTTGTAATTCGCCGGTGTAGTCTCCATAAACAAGACAAAGGTGATTACCCAGAGTATTTCGGATGAATGCTGGTAAACTGTTAATCTTTACAATAAGTGTGTTTCTGCAATCCCATCCATCCTTCTGGTCGACAATGTCGCCTCTCATGATTAACATCGTCGTAAGTTCTTTTCCAATTCTGGCTACGGTGACCTTCTGCCTCACTTTCAACTCCGTGTAAGCGGTCAGACTGCCGAGAAACTTGTACTGATGATACATCCTCAGAGTGTAGGGCTGCAAGGTGGAACCGTCCATCTTGAACGGCATGGCGCAATGAGAAACGGCTATAGTATTTGCAACACTGTCTATGTCAGCAACGTTTCCCAAGAAAGCTGGCTTGCCACAAATTGCGTGGAGCATCATCATTGTTATGGCTGAGAACAAATCTACTTCGCAAGCAGCAGGCGTCCCCTCGTCCCGCAGTTTCGACAGAGGGATACACGGAGACTGCAACGGTGCCATACGGGGACTGCAAGAAATAGCTATTGCCGTCGCGTCTTTTTCTTTCACGAAACCCTTTAACGTCAAGTAAAGTTTTGCAACGTTCTCTACATCCTCAAAGGTTGGCTCAACCACTTTCTCAGCTTTGTTCATCCATTCCCTCGCGATCTCCCTTCCATCCATTTGACTATGTTTTTCCAGCATCTCTTCTTTTCCGATGATTTCGATGTCGAAGCCTAGTTTCTCCTTTATCTTTGATGGCAAATACCGTGCTTCTAGGAACTTTGAATACGAGGGGATATCAGGTACGAATGCTAGAATTTTGGAGTTTTTTAGCTTATTTTTGATTTTGCATGCCTCAATCTTCTCTTTGACATCTTTGTAGTTGTAACACAGCATCGCATGGCTTACATTTTGAAGGTATTCGAGGGCTTCAAACGTGTGCCATAGTGAGCCTTCTCCTAAGAAGAAAATGATTGGAATTTTTAGTTCAGCGATTTTAGGTAATATCTCCCACAATCCAGATGTTAATCTATAGACAACAATTAGACCAGGTTTTCCCGTAAGGTTTTGCACTTCTGATTCATGCCGTATAATGGCTTCAGGAAAAACTTCAGCTACATCTTCCACCTCAATTCTTAGCTGCTTCATTATTTCTGTGATTTTTCGGTTTTGAACAGACAAATCCTTGATAGTTTCAGATTTTCCATTGGGAGTTCGAAACTCTGGTTCTTCACCCAAGATGAAGAGAGGTTGAATTCGAATTTTCAAATTCCACCACTTCCACGTCGATAGAGCATACCACTTCTTTAGTTGACTTTAAAGAGCTATAATAAAACTGTGTTCATGACTTATGGAATATGCTTTATCATTCCACATCTGTTGGTTTTGAAACCGAGTTTTTCATAAAGTTTTATGGCTGCTCGGTTCTCTGTAAGCACCTGAAGCCCTACAACCTTCACGCCCACAACTTTCATCTTGTTCAAGCATTCCACGACAAGTTTCTTGCCTATACCCTTGCCGCGAAACTCAGGCAACACATACACATCATCTATCACGCCAATGATCTTAGAAATTTTTTCAAAGTTGTGACGAACGATGCCAGCGTAGGCAAATCCCACTATTCTGCTGTCGTTCTTTGCAACCAACAGGAAGTTCCGTCCGCTAGCCAAACCTTCACGGACAAACTCAACCCATCTGTCGCCATTTGCCTCTGAAGGCACAATCAAACGTTCGATCTCAAACATTTCACGTGCTAAGCAGAGCCACAGTTCTTTCACCGAATCGTCAACATCCTCAACTTCACACTCGTAAATCTCAATTCCCTCAGTCACGGCCCTCCCTCTAACAAAATATGCTCACGCTTCAAAATAAAGATAAAACTATTTTATGGCGCGTCTTAAAAGGAAAAAAAAGAATTGAAGAGATAAGTCAAGAAGGTAAGCACATACGATAACGTTTATATCTATCGTTTTCTGTTAGATATTTATCTAATTAAAATAGATACATATCGAACTAAGGATGGTGAAATCACGTTGTCTGAGGACCTAAAAGAGGAAATGAAGAAGCTCAGAGAGGAGATAGAAAACCTAAAAGAACAGCTCAAAGACGTTACGGAAAGAAAACTAAGACGAAGCCGAGGCATATACATAGACATTGGTAACCGTGTACACGACTACATCGAAGATGTCATGGAGGGCGTTGCTGAGGGCATACACGGAGAACTAGAAAAATCAATCTTCATCGGACCGAGAGGAGTCAGAATCTTCAGAAGAGGAGAACCACATGAAGAAGATGAAGTAGAAGTTAGTTTTCCAAAAGTAGCCGAGGTCATGAGCGCACTCGGCCAGGAACACAGGCTGAGAATATTGAACGAACTCATGAGTGGCGGAAAATACATCAACGAGCTGCAAGAGAGACTTTCAGAGATCACTGCAAGCACGCTTTCAAGTCATCTAAAAGTGCTTGAAGAAGCAGGACTTGTGGTTCAAGAAAAAGTGAGAGGACGCTACTTAATCACCATGCCTGGCAGAACCGCCTACAAGATGGCGAGGCGAGTCACCAGATTCCTTGAAAGAAGGAACCAAGAATGATATGGCAAGACTATCAACTAGACAACACCGTTTTAAGAGCAACTGAAGCTGTAACGTTGTGGCAAACAGAAAGAGGCATCGTTGAAATCGGCAGAGACACGTTAGCCATTCCAATAAAAGTGAGCGACCAAAGAAAAGGCTACATATTCCATGGAAACGGCAAACTACTTCTGGACACCATAGTTGAAACTGAAGAGGGTGCCATCGGCAAACCAGTTGAAAAAGAAATAAGCGAACCATTCATAATGCTAGGAGACACAGAAGAAACGCAGCAACGCCTCAGCATAGCGAGCAAAGAAGACCTCACAAAAATGGGCTATGGAAACTCTCAAGAATTTGTAGCTAAAGCGGAAGATTTGTTTGATAAGTTTTTTAGAGGTAGAGTGCACAGCCGTCAAAGTTTTGGCGAAGGTCGTGGCTTAATCTTTGCCTTCCAAAATGAAGCTAGCAGATTAGCCATTCTTGTCGCTAAGGGTTCCAAGCTGGTTTACAAGGCGATAGGCATCGTCTTTGTGTCACATGAAAACAAAGTAGTTTTGAAAAGCCCAGGTGAAGTGGTTTGCTCTAATAGTGGAAAGTTGGTCATTGTCAGGAAATAGGCTTTCCTTGAAGTACCATAGAATCCTTCTTTCTCTCTCACGCTGACCAGTTTATTTTGACACCAAACCCTTCATAATCTGGTACGTTTTCTCTTTTACAATTTCCACTAACCTCTCTGTGACAAAACCTTCCTTCAATGCCTCGCCAAGTTTTTCCTCGTCCAACCTCTCAACTTTGCCATTGGGCCAGACACAAATATCTACTTCTAAATCAACATAACGAATTGCGTGAGGATACAACTCTATAGGTGTGTTCAAATTAATGTACGTGCCTTTTAATTTTCCATTTTTAGAAAAATACTGGGTTTTGAAGTGCCATTCGCCTACCTTCGCTTCTGTTATGGCAGTGTCGCCTGGCTCTTTGCGTGTTTTGAGACCATCGTAAACTCCTTCTTTCTCAAAAACTCGACTCAAACACAGAGTATAGTTATCGTAATTGAAATCTTCGACCAAGGCTTTGCCGAGATGGAAAACTTTTCCGTCCAGTTTTACGTGTTCTATTCCTATAACAGAACCCAGAGAAGGATGTTCTGGCTCAATCGTCTGCTTAAAAAGAACTTCAACTTCCTCTGCAGGAACGCCTTGCTCCAGGAGTCTCTCAGCCATATCCAAGGCTGATGAGATTCTTCTACCACAAGCCTTGTAATAATGGTGCCCTTTAATTGTTGGCGCAACAGACCTTCTGATTTCATCTAACTTTCCTTTCGATAAAGCTGGGAATTCCACGTTCACGAAATGTCTGCCTTCCAACAACATAGTTGGAGCCTCCGCCTCCTCAGCCTTCTTCATTATAAGTTCCCCCTCTTTCAAAAGACTGGTAATCTCATTTTTTAAGGTGTCATCTGGTTGGTCTGCGGCTGCTGTTCGCCATATGATGCCCCAGTTTGGAGGAGCCAACTCCTTTCCGAGTTGAGAGAGGCGAGAACGTTTTTGCCAGTCGAGGATCTTTCTGCTAACTTTAACCTGATGCCCAGGAATGAGAATCGCATATTTACCCGGAATCTTGATTGCGGTTGTTAAGATGGGTTCTTTGACGCCCATCATTTTTCTCTCAACCTGAGTGACTATCTGCTGTGCGTTAGGATCGGAGATTTCTTCTTCGTGTATTCTGCCAGTTGCTGACCCAATGTCGACTAAGACTGAGTGAGTGGCGGAGTCTGAACCCTTTATCAGTCCTTTATAGATTCCATCGGCGCTGACCTTCCATCTTCTGATGATAACGTCCATAAAGTGGGATTGTAAAATTTTCTTGAGGGCATCAACGGCTTCCGCCTTTCCTATGGCTCGAACTCCTTGGTGGTCGAATCGGTCGTAGATGTCAAGGTCTGGGGTTTCGTTGTTTTCTTCTAGTTTGAATCTTTCTTTCACTGTCGCTGATGGTTGCACTATGTCGAAATTGTTGTTTAACAGAAGTTTGGTTAAGGCTGTGGAATATATGCCTCGAACTCTTGCTGCAGTCACTTAGAAGCCTCTTTCTCGATTTGATAAAGTCCTTTTACCTTTCTGACTTGAAACTTTACGCCCAAGATTTTCTCAGTCAACCACAGGTTGGTTTCTAGATGTTCTGTCATGTCGCGTGTGAGGTAGGTTGAGTAACCGTCAGCTAACGCCGCATAGGGCACCAACATATCAGCAAGATGCACATCTACCGTTGCCTTAGCCTCAATTTCCTTGAAGAGATTTTCAGCGGCTTCTCGTCCCACAACCTCACTGGGCTTGCGAAGTTCACCGATTGCGTCTCCACCAAGGAGCGCGCCAGTGTCAGTATTCGCCCACAACACGAGGGAGCTACCTTTCTGGAGAGGGTTAGATTTGTCGTTGATTACTCTGATTTTAGCTTCTAACATGTGATCTGCAAGATATTTATTCGCTGCTTCTGCTTGTCGTTCAGCAACTTTGCGTTCTTCTAAGAAGGTGCAAACCGAGACTCCTTTTAGATTTTCTATTTCTCCAAACTTTTCACAAGCGAAGGGTTTGAGTTTTTGACATGGCTCAACTTGAAGGAAGACTTCACCCATACCCTTCGGATAATAACCATACTTGCAAATGTTTAAGGAAGTTTTCAAACCCATCCAATCTAACACTTCTAGGAGCACGTGTTTTAGATAGTTGATGGTTGGCGAGTGACGCACATCTGTTCCTCCCTTGACTATGCGGATGCGCACAGTATCTTTAGCGTAGGCGCAGATAGGCAAGATGGTGAGCAGTAGCATGGGGATGCTTCCAGCGGTGCCAATTTCTGCACGTATTTCACCGCCCCTTATCTTTTGAGGCTTAAACCAGAGTTCTTGGGAGTTCAGTTCTGCGCCTTTAGTCTCTGCGTTACAGAGTTTTGCGGCGGTGAGCACGGCTTCTAGGTGTTGAGGACGCAAACCTGGTTGGGTTCGTTTCTGTCGTATATTGCGGATGTGTATGGGTTCTTGGAGGATTCCGGCTAGAGCAACTGATAAACGCAGAATGGTTCCGCTTCCGCTTTTTTGGCTTCCGTCAATTTCAAGCACGTTGGAATCCTCAACTCAAGGATAAAACAAATGAGGAACAATATTAAATAATTACTGCACGGAGACACGACCCTTATGAGTAAGGAGAAGTTAAAAACAGAACAACTACTACAACGAATCGACGAACTTCTAACGGTCTTAAACGTGATTTCCAGAGACCTCACAGAGACCTCAAAGGCGTTGAAGGCGATGGTTGGAGCCCCAACAGTCGCACCCAAGGAAGGAGAAATGAGAACGATTGATGACATCAAAACCTTATTCCCGAAGGATTTAGGGGAGATGCTGATGTTTGAAGAGATGGAAGAGGACATAATAATAAAGCCACGTCAATTCTTGGGTTCTGAGAATTTTGCGAAAATCGCTTCTATCGTTCGTGATGCAGGCGGAGAATACATCAGTGCTGGAAGAGAATCCCACTTTCGAGTTCCTAGATAAAGGTCACACTAGACGTGACCTAGTTGTTTGAGACCTATTCTGAAGAAGTTGTCAAGGAGTTTGCTCTTCGACTACTGGTATGAAAATTACACTTTAATCGAGGGTCATGTGTTGCGAGGAGCCTTAAGAATCGTAAATGCTGATGAATACCCTCACTACTTTACGGCAACAAGGAGTGTGGCTTGTAGAAGAGTCGCATACCATAAATACCTGTCATCCTTATCCAAGACTAGTGAAACCAGCAACAAACTTTTATGTGCTTACTCTTTAGAAAGTGCCAAGGATATGGAATTATGACCCTTGATCCTTTAGCAACTCCTTGTTTACTTTACTGCGGTTCTTGCCGTTACTATATGACTGGAGAATGTAGAGGTTGTGGTAGTGAAGACAGACCAGACTGTAAGATATTTAAATGTTGCAGAATAACGAAAAGACTGCGTTTTTGCACTGAATGCGATGCCTTCCCCTGCACAGAATTGAAAACCTCCGTAGGAGTTCATCCAGGTTGGTTGGAGGATCAAGCAAAGCTTCCACTGAAAAAGCACAAAGAAACTAATGATTTGTCTTAAGGATTACCAAGAGTCTTTAAAAGATCTCTTAGATTCTCTCTTTTATGAGGCAGTCTTAGTTTAATAGGTGTGATCGAGATGCTCTTCTCTCTTTTAATGGCATATAAATCGGTTCCTATCTTATCATCGGGATAATTGGACAGCATCCACCCTCTTATCATGAAGCCATCTCGATGTTTTGAGTGGATGTCGCCGTATCCTTCATACGAAAGACTAGTAATCTTTACTGAATTTGGATCGGCGTTTTCTGGCACGTTTATGGATATTATGTCTACTTCTGGTGGCATCCCCTTATTCATCACGTATTGAGCGGTTTTCTCTGCGATTGTGAGGGTTAGTTCCAACTCCTTTTCAGTCACAGCCATTTTTTCTGGTTGCTTCTCCGTGATTTCTGGTATGCAATAAGAAACTGCTATGGCTGGAACGTGGTGAATAGCGGCTTCTAGGGCGGCGCCTAACGTGCCCGAGTTTAGCAAGTCGTCGATTCCAAGGTTTGGACCCATGTTTATTCCGGCAACCAAAAGGTCGGGTGGACGTTTCAAGACCTTGTTTAGGGCGAGTAGGAAGGCGTCAGCAGGGGTTCCTGTTATTGCGTAGGCTTTGGTCCCTTCCTTCAGCATAGTTTCGGTGATGTTTATCTGCCCTGTAGTTAGGGCTTTTCCTACTCCACTTGCCTCTTCCTTTGGAGCCACAACTAGAACTTCTCCCAGGTTTGTTAATCGCTTCTTCAGGGCAAGAAGCCCAATGGAGTGTATCCCATCATCGTTGATCAACAGTATGGTTGACATGGCATCCCCTCGTGGTTTTGTTGTGGTTATTTAGATAGGTTTGGCTCTTGGCTATATCTGTAACGCTCAACCTTGCCAAGTTTTGTGAATGAGTGGTTAATAGAAACTGTTTAATATCTGTGGGTGAACGTGAAACTCGCTAAATCATGTGTTCGGAGATGGGAAGCATGTCGCTAAAGGAATTTGCGTCCAGATATGAGAAGTTGAAGGTTCAGCTCTCTGAGCAGTACTATAATCAGGAAGCGGGGTTGCCCTATGACAAAGACCTTATGAAGAAGCTCTCAGAACAACTCACCGATGTTAGTCTTGAGTTTTTGAAGAATTTCAAGGAACCAAGAAGCATGTATCTTGCTTCAATTGAGACCATTGCCGATGCCGAACGGCTCGAGACTGAACTTGAACTTAAGGATCAGAGGATGGAGAAAATCTCTACAGAGAAGTATTCGATTGCTGGGAGGAAGGTGAACTGGGGAAGCTGGCGTCAATTCAATGCTCAAATGGATGACTACAGGAAGCGGAAGGAAGTTTTTGATGATTTCATTGAGAAGGCACCTAGTATTGCTCCTTTGGTTAGGAAGCGCATGGACATCTCTAAGGGCGTGTATGCACGATATGGGCTTACTCCCTTAGACAGTTACTTAGAGCGTGAGGGCATAGGGTTCGACGAGTTGAAGAGTCTGCTTATGAAACTCGGAGACGGTGCCAGAGAGGCGTTTTTGGCGGCTACGGATCATTACGCCCCAGAGGTTCTAGGCAAGAAGAAAACCGAATACTACGACGACTTTTACACGTGGAGAGGTCGCATTCACAGACCTTTGAATAAGTATTTTGAAGGAAAGGACGCCCTAGCCGAGGTGCAGAGGTTCTTAAGGTCTTTTAGCTTTGAAACCGCTAAGATTAAGGTTGATGCTGAAGATCGGGAGAAGAAGAGTCCTAGCGCATTTTGCTTTGGCATCCAAATCCCCAATGACGTTCGAATCTGCTATCGCAAGGTTTCGCCTTTCTCGGATTTTGGCAGTCTTTTCCATGAGTTTGGACACGGTGTTCATGATGTAAGTGCCGATCCGAGGGATTCTGTTTGGAAGCGTTACATCGTTCCCATGGGGGTCGCTGAGACTTTCAGTATGCTGATTGAAAGTATGCTGAGTACTCCAATGTTTCTTAGGGAAGACTTGAAAATAGACAAGAAAGCCGTCAACGATGTTGTCGATCGGGAACGCTTCATGAACCTGGCTTTCCTAACGTTTTACGCTGCAAACAGCATAATGAAGATAGAGTTCTGGAAGAAAGCCTACAGCGTAGAAGAAGCCTCAAAAAGGTGGCAGGAGTTAACAAAACGATTCTTCATCGAGGTTCCCGGCAACTACTGGCTACTCCATCACATCATGCCAGATTATGACATTTATTCACCAAGTTATGTGATTGCATCCATGAGGGTTGCAGCCATCAGAGAGCGGTTGGCGAAGGATTTTGGAGAGGCATGGTGGAGGAATAGGAGAGCTGGCGACTTCGTTAAGGAACTCGCCAAGACTCGGGGAGAGTTCGATGTTAAGGCTTGGAAGCTTGATCCTGACTTATACCTTGAAGAACAGCTATCCCTTAGTTTTCTTTAAGGACGAGTGAAAGATTAGAAAAAACATGTTGAATTGATAAATGGGAACATGGTTGAATAGTCAGAACTGTGCGACAGACAGGTTATTTGGTTCGTTTTAGGGCTTCTATTGCTTTGAGAACCCACTCTGGGTCTTCCAACATCGCTCTTCCAACCGCAACCAAATCAGCCCGATTCTTCCTTATGACTTCGTCAGCGAATTCAGGAGTTCTTATTCCTCCAACTCCAATCACTGGGACGTTCACAACGCTTCTTATCGCCTCTGCGAGGGGAACGTAGTAGCCAGGGCTTGTTAGGTGTACTGGTCTGGAACCCATCATTCCTCCAGATACATCGATGGCATGGATTCCCCACTTTTCCAAGTTTTGAGCGAAGACCTTGCTTTCCTTCAACGTGAGTCCTTCAGGGTGCATGTCGTCTGCGCCCAGTCTGTAAAGAAGTGGAAGGGATTTTCCAATCTTCTCTTTAATTCTCGCTACAATTTGAGAATGAAAGCGCATCCTGTTTTCTAGGGAGCCCCCGTACTCGTTGTTTCTCTTGTTGCTCAACGGCGACAAAAACTGGTTTAAAAGAAATCCGTGGGCTCCGTGAACTTCTAGGGCGTCGAATCCAGCCTCAACTGCGCGATTAGCCGCTAAACCATAGGCTTCAATCAACTCTTCAATATCACTCTTACTCAACTCTCTCGGAGTTTCGTGTTCGCTTGAATGGGGGATTGGTGATGGACCGACAGGTTGTTGACCGCAGACATCAGAGGTTGTCACTCTTCCAGCGTGATTTATTTGAATGGCGATGGGGGTTCCTAGCGAACGTATTCGTTTTGTTAGTTTGGCTAAGCCAGTGACAAGTTTGTCGTCATAGATTCCAAGTTGCTGTTCTGACAGTTTTCCGCCCTTCACAACGTAGGAGTGTTCAACTATTTGCAGTCCAAGTCCTCTAGCCCGTTTTTCATAATGTTTCATCAAGTCTTCAGTGACCTCTCCTTGCGGTGTTGCGAGACCAGTTGCCATGGGTGGCATAACTAGACGGTTTTTTAACTGAAGCGAACCAATCTTGATGGGGTCAAATAGTCTGGGCATACCTTCTCAGCGATGTATATTGATCATTGATGATATAAGATTAAGGGGAAGTATTGGCGCTCAAACACCCTTAATACCCGTACCTAATCCTAAAACCCTTAACCTCACCCGTGTACTCTTCCCAAAGAACATCAACTTTAGATACTCTAGCCCCACGAGGTCCCCTCTTACAAAACTCCACTAACTCCTCTACAGCCTCCTTTTCACCCTCAAAAACAGCCTCAACTCTCCCATCAGGTAGATTTCTCACCCATCCACACACGCTCCGTTTAATCGCCTCATACTCAGTCTCAGACCTGAAGAAGACACCTTGCACTCTACCACTCACAAGAACATGAGCCCTAACCTTCAAAGACACTCCCTCCGGAATTCTCTAACCTTATGTGAATAGAATTGGATACCAAAAAAGTCTTATGAAATAAGTGATTTGGCTTCAAACCTTCGGCAAGCACAATAGCAAAATGTCCAGCTAACTAATTACCAGTGACATGCGCCTGAGCAAAATTATTTTTAGACTTGCACGTATCTGTTGGTGCACGTCGTGGGTGGATTTTGACGGCGATAGTTTTCACCGTCTTGCATGCAGGACAATCGATTACGGGTTTGGTTAGTGTTTTCGTCACTGGTCTGGTGTTTGGATGGATTATGAAGAAGAGTGAGAACATTGTCGGTCTGTCTATCTGGCACGCGTTTATGGACTGGGTGTGGATTTTATACAAACCGTAATTCCAGATATTGTGTTTCTTTTATTCTTTGAGTCATAGATTGGAAAAATCATGGCTTCCGTGGTCTAACGTTATCCTACCGTACTTTGCAGGGAACGGCTTGTCGAGAAAACCTTAATCGGGGATGATTAGGGCGTTTATGTACTATACTTTTGAGAAGGCTAAAATGCTCTGCATACTCAGTTTCCTAACACAAACAAAGGTTCACGTGTTTTGGAGTGAAATAGAAAAAATAGGGATTTGAGGTTATTGCTGTCTTAGACTGGGAATATTCCGCCTTTTCCGTGTGTTGGAAGCATTATTTTGATTGTGTCGCTTCCTTGGAATGGTGTTCCATCAGTGAGTTCACCAGTTATGGTCAATGTTATGGTCATGAATTTTTCTTCAATTAGCTTAGTCATGTTAACGTTGGCAAGGATGTATGATATGATCTCAGCTCTATCGAATTTAACCATCAAATCTGGAATACCGTCACCGTCATAGTCTCCAACTTCAGTGGGATGCAGTTCAGCTGGAACAGTCTCATTCAACAGTACCGACGAAACATTAATGTCAGCAACATTGTAGCCCTCAGGAAGCTCAATGTAAGCAGTAATCCACATGCCTTTACTTCCTAAGTTCAAGGTGTCCGGGGTGATATCTACTGTAGCCGAGATCTGTGCAACTGAAAGCTCGTAGACTCCTCCTGGATTCGTGCTCCCATAGCCGGTATGATCCGTGAAGAAAACATGGCCTTCCCCAGTGGCAGCAATTCCATACGCCCCGTAAATCCCAGTGACCAAGGTTTCTACGTTTCCGCCATTCTTTGGAACCCTTTTCACGGTTCCATGGTCTGCAGCGGGTTGAACACCATAGTCAGGGAAATACACGTATCCTCCGTCGATAGCAACGTTCATTGGCTCTATCAGATTTGTTGCTAGAAAAACAACAGTGCCATTGCCGTTCTTAGCAACCTTGCCTACACGACCGCCCACCATCGTCTCGGCAAAGTACACCCAGTCAGCGTCAATCGCAAGCATGCAATGTCCCCCTGTTATTGGTTGCAATTGATCCGTAAGAAGTATCGGATCTCCTCCATTTTTAGGTACTTTGCATATTTTCCCAGGTTCTCGTTCCGAGTAATACACGTATTCCGAATCAACAGCAACCCCAGTCGGGTAGTGCACCTGACCGGCAGCCGTGAGAGCAGTAATTGGCCCTCCAGTCTTGAGCACTTTGCCCACATAGCCATTTGGATCCGTCCACCAGCCGGGACCATCGCGAACTGCGAAATAGACATACGGGTCTGCACCTTCAGGATCGACTGCAATGCCCCATGCATGGGTGCATCCTCGAATGTCTCCAACATTCGCCAGCAGTTCTGGAGTGCCGCCGTTCTTGAGGACTCTCATCACTTTGCCTGCTCCCCAGTCACCATGGATTGTATAATACACGTAGTCGGCATCAACTGCTACTCCCACAGGGTCTTCCCCCCTTGCAAGAGGCTCTGAATCAATTGGATAATGTTCGGGAGATAGGTTCCAACGAACTTTCCTGACAGAGCCAGGGTGGTAATTGGGTGTACTAAGTGGACCAGCAAAGTATTCAGTGTAGTACACGTAGTTCGAGTCGGAAGCAAGCATCAAATGGCATCCGTCCTCTGTTGTCAACTTGAAACAAGAACCTGTGAGTGTCTGCGGTGCAACTACAAAGGTTGCAGAAAGAATTGACATCAAAACCAGCAGTGAAACAACTAGTATTGATAACAGTTTCTTCATTTTCTTTTCTCCTAATTCTCGGGTAACTTTGTGTTATGCTTGTTGTTTTCTTAAGAAATTTGTGTTGCCGAAAGTTATAGAAGAAAGTTCTATTTGCTCTCGGATTTTGTTGCTACTCTTGGTGCATATGGGAACGTGTAGACACTCTTAACGAAGTTGAGTGTAAAACTTGCACATGCCTTCGTCTTCAAGAAGGTAGCGTCTCTGCTACTGAAACACAAAATCTAACATAAAAAAGCTGCTGAAAACAATCCAAATCCTGAAACGCAATATGCACGATGGTATCTGTATATACAAACCGTAGTGTTGAAAGCGCGAGAAAGCAACTCCTAGTGTTATGTCATGAATTCTTCTACGACTCGATAAAGGACGCTCACGCCAAACACTAGATTTTGAACAGATATGCGCTCGTCAATTCCATGAATCAATTTCCAAAACTCATCCAGGGGCATATCGATTTTTTGTGGGTGGAACCCGTAACAAACTGAACCCACATCTCGTAGAAATCTGGAATCCGTTCCACCTGTCTGCATGTAAGGCACCACTGAACAGTTCGGCTCAAACTCCTTCAAGGCTTTCTCCATTGTTCTATATAGAGGTGTGTCCGAAGGAGACCCTGATGGCGCATCCGACTGAATGAACTCGAAACTCAACTTTGCTAAGTCAGCATCTGGTATTACAGTTTTCATCTCCTTAAGCAAATCATCTTTAGTCTGACCAGGTAAAATACGGCAGTCAAAAACTCCTTCACTTTCAGAAGGTATAACGTTTTCTTTTATGCCCCCTTTTATAATGGTCGGTGCGATTGTCATTCTTAACATTGCTCTAATAAGCTCAGCAATAGCCTTTTCTTTCTTAGCCATTTCGTCTAAGACCTTGTCAGTTGTTGATGGGTTTTTTAATATGCGGTTCAAAAGATTCCACGGGGCAGTTTTTGTTTCTGCAAGTCCTTTGAGGAACTGTTTTACGGTCTTCACGAGTATTATTTTTGGTTTGTGTGTTCCTAGTTTTGCTGCAACTTCTGCGATTCTTAATACGGCGTTGTCTGCCATTCCAGGCCTGGAGCCGTGTCCAGGTGAGCCTTTCGCCTTTATCCTTAACCAGTTGACGCCCTTTTCAGCGGTTTGAATCGTAAAGACATGTTTTCTGTTGATTGGAAAGGATTCTCCTCCGCCCTCGTTTACGACGTAGTCTGCCCTAATTTTTTCAGGATGATTTTTGATAAGCCATCCTACTCCAGCGTTCCCTCCCCTCTCTTCGTCAGATGTCGCGGCAAAAATTATGTCGCCCTTTAGTTTCACATTGTTTCTAACTAGAAGTTTCATGACAAGTGTTTCGATGGCGACAAAGGATTTCATGTCGATGGCTCCGCGACCCCAAACAAATCCATCCCTCACTAAACCTGAAAACGGGTTGACACTCCATTCCTTTTCAACAGCAGGCACCACGTCTAGATGAGATAACAGCATCAGGTTTGGTTTTTCACCAGTCCCTTTTATGCGGGTGATTACGTTGCCTCTTCCCGGACTAGACTCTATAACCTCACATTTCAAGCCTTCCTTCGCCAAAGTTTCAGCTAAGAACTGGGCTGCTGGGGTTTCATTTCCAGGTGGATTGGTTGTGTTGATGCGGATTAGGTCGCTGAGTAAACTCGTAACTTCTTTCTCTACTTCGTGAAGTAGTTGCGCACACAACTCCCTAACCTCAGCTTTTGCATTAATTCGTGTGAGGATGCCTTTAAATCTTGAGTCTCCGTTTAGTTGAAGATTCTTTTGGATGTAGAGGATGGTGTTCAAGGTTTTGAACAGTCTGTTCAAAAGTATTGTATTATATCTCACGATTCCACTAACATACCTATGAAAAACACGTTCACCACAAACCAGTACATACACAACATGTTTCATTCAAGGATTTCAGAGAGATCATGCCAAAAGTGCAAGACAACAACAATCCATATGAGCTTTCAATGTAAGAAATGCGGCGCTTGGTATTGTCTCGCCTGTGGAATCGACTTGGGTAAATGTCCAGTGTGTGGAGGCAAGTTAGAGTAGAGGGGAGGTGAAGTGCGGAATGGCAGTTAATGGCAAGAAAATAGGTTTATACGCAGCCGTTGGAGTTCTCATAGCGTTTCTTATAATTACATCTGTGGCTGTTTCAAGCTCGTGGATGCCCAGTCTGAGATTTCCACTGTTCGTTCCTCCGTCTCCTCCACCTCCTCCTGTCCCTGACACTGGCACACTAGTTATAATGTTGACTGATGCTCCTGTTAATCTAACCCATCTCAACGTAACCATTGACAGCATTTCAGCCCACAGACAGGGAGATGGCAACGAAACTTGGGTAAACCTGACTTTCATTAATAATAAGTCAGAGGTGTACTTCGACTTACTCGCACTACAAGATGTGGCGATGAACCTCTCCCTTACTGAAATTCCGCCGGGAAACTACACCATGATCAAGATGCACACAAAAACAGCCAACGCAACCTATGCTGACGGGAACACCACCGATCTCGATGTGCCCAGTGAACACATAAAGGTCATTATACACTTCGAAATAGTTGTGGGGGGAGCGACAACAGTTCTCATCGACATGCAAACCGATTGGGTAGCCGTCAGTCACAACAAAAAACTCAGACCCGTGCTAAAGGCAACGGTTCTCCCTACTAGCTAAGGTCTCTGCTTCCATGTCTTAACGCTTTCGTACCATAAAATTCCTGTGGCGAGAATTCCAAAGATGAGCGCAAATACGCTGTAGAAGTTGACCTCCTTGAACTGTGAAACGTAAAAGATCAGTAGAGTCGTAAACATGGTTGCGTAGAGGGTGTATCGAGGAAGAAGAAGGGTTCCGATTTTCGTGAATTGTTTAAGGACTCCGATGTTGACTGTTTTGACTAGATGATAATCATTTCGAACCTTCTGGACCAGACCAAGTTCCTCCAGCTTTTCCAAATGATACAAAGCCAATGCTGGACTTGAAAATCCTAGGGACCTCTGTGTCTCCCTCACCCCTACCACCCCGCTGGAAGTTTTTAACAGATGCCAGTACACCCGAAGCGTGTTACCTTTCAATTCGCCAGCGATTCTCTCTTCGTCCAGTTCTGAAACTTCCAATGCCTAAAACTCCTACTTTACAGAAAAGTTCTGTTCTTCAAACTAAAAATGCTACGGATTGACAATATGAATTCCGAATCCATCTGGAAACAGTGGTGTTACCTACTCATCAAAAGTGGAGCATAATGAGATTTTGCTGATAGTTTCACTTAACTCTCTCTCCACTCCATCGAGTGTCGTTGCTCCAAGACTCTTAAAAACAAATAAACCGCCGTATCAAAACGGGGACCAATCATGTTCTCCACTAACGGAAAATTCCTCATATACACCCCAAATCTCACCAACAAAAGGAGACTGCAAGTGATAGGCTCAGCAGTATCCAAGATCGCAGAAACCCTAAAACTAGAAATCGAAGTCGCAAAAAAGAACAAACTTCTATCCACTTACGTGTACTACAGAGACTACTACGACAAAGAAGAGATTCCCATATACTGTGACTGGGGCAAAAACTGGAACGAAAAAGAAATCTATGAAACTATCAAGAGCGTCATGTTTGCTCTCTCATTTCACCCAAAGCACACAACCCTACAAACAATAAGGAAACAAATCGCCTAAAATAGAGCATTAAGATTAGGCAGAAACCTAACATCCCTAAATACACGTGTGGTTACTTAGTTTTGGTTGCTGGTGGCAAGTTGACTTCGAAAGTAGCCGTGGTTGAGTTCGATGAGGATGTTCCTGGATCTTTCAATCAGGCGCTCAAGCTCGTCGGAAGAATAGGTGACTTAAACTCTAGGGAGAGATCTGTTGTTGTCAAGCCTGGAATTTTTGACCATAAAAAGAAGAGTCACCCCACAGTTGATGTTGTTAAAGCAATCATTGACAGTTTCGATAAGGCTCCCCGGATTTTCTTGGCTGAGTCCGACAACTACAGAGGGTCGGGTTTGGAGCGGCTTCAAATCTACAGAGAGGTCTTTACCGAACGAGTCGTGCCCTTCAATCTCTCAGACGACATAAACACTAAAGAAGTTAATATTGCTGATGAGAAGATGGGCTTCTCGCACATCCTTTTTAAGCCCAACGTCTTCGTAAGCACCCATGCGTTGCGCAGATACGAAAAAGGGACAATCCTGAAGAATCTTCTGGGCTTGACCCCAGATAGAAAGAAGGTGCGGTTCCACAAGAAACTGGAAACCGTGCTCCTTGACGCCTACGAGGCGATTGGTGGAATAGACCTTGCTGTGTTAGACTGCACGTACACCTATTTAACCCCAACTAAGGATGAAGGAGTAAACACGAACGTCCTCGTGATTGGTAGGGATGCAGTCGCCGTCGAGGCGGTTGGAGCGGTTCTCGTCGGCTTGAATCCTGAGAGAATGCCAGTGATACAAGAAGCCATGAATAGAGGTCTCGGTGAAGGGAATGTTGAAAAAATTGAGGTTTTAGGAGAGTCCCTTGAAGACTTTAAAGATAAATTTCATAATCTGTTGAAAGCTGGGCGTAAGGGAAGTTTCCGGACTGGCTAGTCACTAGTCCCATATTCTTTGCGACATTGAAATCTCAAGTTCACAAACCTTTAGAACTTTACTTACAGAATTCTTCTTCGTTATCGCCTAGAGAAGCTGGAAAAAGAGATAGTGGTTATGGGTCTGTTTTTCCGAAGTTTCTTGCTACCACGTATACGTCGCGCATGTCGACTTTCTCGTCTGGTGCGCCTGGTAGTGTTCCTGTTATGTCTGCGTTTGGGTTCCAGCGTGGATGGGTTGGGTGGGAGCCAAAGGCTCTAGCAACTACATAGACGTCTCTCATGTCGCATTTTCCTTCTGGATATCCTTCTGGTCCTGTTAGGTCTCCTATCATGGCTACTATGATCCAACCGTCTGTTAGGGTGTTGTCTGTTGTGTCTGTTTCGCCTGGTACTGGCCAAGCGTAGGCGCTTATGGTGTAGTTGCCCTTAACAAAACCAGAAGTGTCCCAAGTGAAGGCGATAGTTGTAGAGGCACCGTTTTCTAGCGTGGCTGTTTTGGTTTCGATGATTGTTGTGTTAGAATAGGTGGTAGTTTTGAAAGTTTGGGTGTAGCAACCTTGGTTTGTTACGGTTACATTTATGTGTAGAGTGTAGCCTCGTCCCACAACGGTTTTGAAAGGTGTAACATTTACTGTTGCTATATCATATGCTTGTGGGGTCCACGGGTTCATGAAGGGGTATCTGTCTCGATTGTCTGCATCAATAACGTAAGGGGTATCGCCTATCCCGTCGCTTCCAGGCTGATTTTGATTAGGTCCGCTCTTCACATCTACGCCTGCGTAGTCACTCCAATAGTTCCCGCCAGAAGGATAAGCATCATCCCACGTGTTGTTTGATGCCGAGTAGACTTGAACTGTATTATGTATGAAGTTGTTATGATGAAATATGTTGCTTCTGGGGTAGGGGCAGGATTCGAGATATGCGCCACATTGGTTATTAACCATATTGTTTCCAGAAAAAGTGTTGTTAAAGGACGAGAGATAAACGCCGTACAGGTTGCTTGTTATGTTGTTTCCAGAGAAAGTGTTATTATGCGATCCGAAGAGGTGGACACCTGATGAGCCACTGTTTGTTATGTTGTTTCCAGAAAAGATGTTATATTTGTTCACACTAACGAGCGAGATGCCACACGAGGAGCTATTTGTTATCGTGTTTCTAGAAAAAGTGTTGTAGTCATTGTACCAATGGAGGTAGATGCCATTCCCTATGTAGTTTGCTATGTTGTTCTCAGAAACAGTGTTATTAGACGATCCGCTGAGCATTACACCCTCTTGGCCTTTTGTTATGTTGTTTCTAGAAACAGTAATATTAGATGCGCTCCCAAGTTGGATACCATAACCATAGTTTGTTATGTTGTTTCCAGAAACTTGTGTGTTGTTAGAATATAACACTGAGACTCCTGTCATGGCGTAGCCACCGTAAAGGGTGCCGTTTGTTATGTTGTTTCCCAAAACAATGTTATAGTTCGACCACCCGAGGTGAACGCCCTGATTGGATTCTGTGATATTGTTTCCAGAAATAGTATTGCTTGAAGATGCATTGAGACAGATGCCAAACCGTGTGTTGTTTGTTATATTATTTCCAAAAACGGTGCTAAAAGATGACAAGTTGAGGTAGATGCCGTAAAAGAAATTCTTAATGTTTGTGTTTCTGATTGTTACATTACTTATACTTGTTAAGTCAAAACCGTATCCACTTCCTGCGAGTGGGCTTTGAAGGGTATACCCGTTTCCATCCATTGTTATGCTGTTTCTCTCCACAATAATGGAATCATTGATGTTGTCAGTGAAGGTGTAAATGTCTCCGTCTCGTTGTATCGGTGCTGTTGGTGGGTCTATTGAGCCGTCAGCCCTAATGTAAATGGTTCCACTTGCCTTAACTGGTGGAACGTCAAACGCCAGCGTTAACATGCTTATTATTAGTAGTGTAAGCATTATTCCCGATTTTGCTTTCCTTTCCAATTTTCCATTTCCTCCTTTTCTCAACTATTGTTATTGCTTCATCGTCTAAACAAGAAGAAACTCGACACAATCAAATAATATAATTGACACACCGAATATTTAACAATTATGAAACATTTTTACAGTCACCACAAAATCTTACACAAGAATCATGAATAAGACCCATCAAACCAAAAACAAACCTAATCATTCAAAACATCACTCGCTCTGTAACAAGAAAGAAAACATCTCGTCCACACCAAACGAGATAGTAGTAAGGTATATAAGTATATTTTTCTACTTTTCTCTTGGTAGACCAATTTGACTACAACCATAAAGATCGAAGACACAAAAAAGGAAAAACTAGACAAATTCCTCGCCTCCCTCCTACTCCAAGAAGGCGTAAAAATAACCCTACAAGAAGCAATCAGCCTAATAGTAGACTACGCCCTCGAAAACCCACAAGACATCATCAAAAGACTCAAAGAACTACCACCCCTAGAAGAAGACCCCGCATGGAAAAACCTCGAAAACCCAAAGCACTGGGGAATAAAAGACTCCTCCAAAAGAATAGACGAACACCTCTACGGAAGATAAACACATGGCAGTGTTCATCGACACAGGCATCTTCGTCGCCCTAAGAAACGCCGACGACGAACTCCACACCAGAAGCAAAGAACTAATGAAAAGAGCACTAAAAGGCGAATTCGGCAGAATCCACACCTCAGACTACGTCATAGACGAAGCAGTAACAACAGCCCTCGTAAGAACAAGAAGACACGACCTAGCCGTAGACGTAGGCAAATACATCATCCAATCCCCAAGAATCACAAAACTGTGGACCACAAAAGACACATTCGAAACAGCATGGGAAAAATTCCATACCTTCAAAGACCAACCCCTAAGCTTCACAGACTGCGTATCACTAGCCCACATGGAGAAAAACCGCATCAAACAAATCATAAGCTTCGACTCAGATTTCAATGGACTAACCGAAAGAATCTACTAACCCTCACCCTCCCAACAACAATCTTGAAAAATAGGTTTAAGTGATACTCCAAGTTGGTTTGTGTAATCATTTTCAACGTGGTTTAACGTATCGTTTAAACATAGAAAAGAAAGGTTAACCGTTGTCGCCTCGGTGTCAATGACCTTGAGTCTTAATCCCAAGTGAGAGTTACAGTGACAGAAGTAATCGACGGACCTGAATAGTAGAAGTTCTCGGCGATGTATCGATCATTCCACCAACCTACACCATCAATGTTTTCGAGATATATAATCTGTGTAGTAACGAGGACGCCAGCTCGATAAAGTTTCACTTCAACTTCACAATTATGGGCTGTCTTAATCCCCACATTTACAACGTAACCTGTAAGCCTTACATAGGGGGTTCCAAACCACGGGTGATTATCCGCCCAATTCATACCGATCTTAACAAGATTCGCTGCCTGTAAATTGTTGACTTGGGTCTGTAAGTTATCTTTTTCTGTAGTTAAGGTGGTTACTTGGTTTTGGAGATTACCTTTTTCCGTTGAAAGGTCTACTGACAAGTTTTGATAGTAACTATGCCACCAAAGTTCGCTACCATAACTATCCCATCTTTCTTTCAACTGTGATTCCAAAGACGTTTTGTTCATGTAGAACCAGATGTTCAATCCAGCCAAAACGATTATCACAATAGCACTTATGATTAATCCTATCTTGATTTTCCCAATTCCTCCTTTTACTTCTCCGCCCAATTTATAACCTCCAAAATTATGGTTTAATTTTAATCAGTTAAAAACTTTATCCCTAAAAATTAATGCAGTATGTTAATATTTTGCAGGGAACGGCTTGTCGAGGCTTTAGTTACAGGGAAAGATTAGGCTAAAATCATAAACCTCAACAAACCACTGCCGTCCGCTAGGTTTTAAATCCTCGTTGACTTATAGAACCTAATCAATAGAATTAAAAATAATGACACAAAACTGGAATTGATGAGGTGCTGTAAACTGCAAAAGTTCACAATTTTTGAGATTTTTCTTTTCGCCTTAGGGCTACTTACTATAGGTGACGTTTGGATAAATTTCCAGGTATCGCTTGAAAATCAATTAGTCCCAACAGTTGTCAACGGAATGACGGCATCTATAAGTTTGATTGTGGGGTTTACCGGGGCATTGATAGTATCGCACTTTCTAACCCGGTATTCAAAGGACATGAAAACATTACTCGTATTGCAGTAACTCTTCTCTTGTTAGTGATTTCGATGGGACTACTATATACAGCATACGTTAACCTAATAAAGGCTGAATATAAGGAATCTCTCAGAGCAGGTATGACAGGATTAGTTATTTCCTTTTTCTTGCTTATTGATTTTCTTTCGTTTCTCGTATTAAAAAAAGCGTACGTGCACGAGTTCCAATAATCGAACAAGGCTTCATCTAACTCAATACATCCAACCTTACGACAAACCCGTTTTCAATGCGCTCAATCGTTACAGGCCTTTTCTCTTGCTCCTTGCCGAATTTTAATCCAAGGTGTTCTGCGAGATTTTGGTTAATGTGTAGAAAGCCATATTTGTTAATGAATGCTTCAGGCTCTTTTTTCTTTGGTTTAGGTTTCGCTTTCGGTTTTTCGGCTAAGTCGGGTTAATTCGGTGGCGGACGGCAAGTTTGCAATACTTATCGGGTTATCGTATGAGTTACGACAGTATCGTATTGAGTACGACATAACTTGTAATAGAGGTCAAGTCGTTGACTTTCGGTTTGTGGGATACTTATTTCGTAAGTTTTACGATACGGGTTACTCTGAATAATCTTGACAAAAACTTTACAGTAATAGAGGTCAAGTCGTTGACTTTCG
>Ga0315314_1000813_pt1 | contig 30744 bp, 40 predicted proteins | sample TDP9_MG_FD_203631 | JGI IMG/M metagenome (GOLD analysis project Ga0315314, IMG submission 203631) | Freshwater sediment microbial communities from Lake Towuti, South Sulawesi, Indonesia - TDP9 | ecosystem: Environmental > Aquatic > Freshwater > Lake > Sediment | place: Indonesia: South Sulawesi... | reverse complement strand
TCGTTAACGGGCACCGTTTCTATTGTCCAATATTCCGTTGGTCCTGGCATCTTCTCGATCTTCCATCCGAAGAGTTCACTGTAAAATTTTCTCAACTTCTGCACATCATCGGCGGGAATCTCGAAATGCACAATTGTGTGGTCTACCATATCTCGCAACATCCAGTTTATGAATTAGATTCAAGCATTAAATAAGATTTTACCAGTTTATGCAAGACTGCTACCCCATCAGACGAAAAAACAATGAGTAATGTCTTTCCCAATTAACGACGGTTTCGTAAGCCTAAGGGCAAAATTTTTAAGCAAGGTTTTATTGTTGTTCAATCTGTTGCAGAGGCACTGTATTCTTTGGCGACAGTGAAGCGACTTACAAAGAATACGACGGTTCTATACCAACGATTAGGGCATTTTGACGAGCATTTAGCAAGTTTCTATTCTCTAGCCTTCGGCGAACCCCACATCTACAAGGACACGTATCTACTATATTATGACCGTTTCAGCAAAATACTCTACTTAAGCCTCTTTGAGCTTAACGGACACGAAGACAAACTTCAATGCGTTGAAACTACTTCGAAACTATTTGAACCAGAAGAAATAGTGATCACTTCTCCAGAAAAGTTACAGACAGATATTGAAGATTTTCACTGTGTAAACATAGATTTCGACAAAGACTATCAAATCTATCTCCCCAAGTTTGACGAAACCCTAAAAGGTAACGCGTACAAAGACTTGAGGTATCGAGTTCACAACGCCATAAAAAGAGGATATTATCTAGAAATTGGAAAGAAAATGACTCCGGCTCATTACCATCTCGTGGCTTGCCATGAAGTGTCGAAGGAGTGTAGCTTGTGGGATAACCAGCTTTACTTAGGCGTAAGAGACTACTTACAAAATTTTGCGTCTCCCCTACTTTTCAACGTAATTTCGAACAAAGTTTTAATAGGGTTTGATCTAGTCGACTTTCTGAACGACACAATGACCATACCATTAGGGTTCTACTTAGACTATCCATCGCTAGCAGACTTCATTCTGTTCAAAGAAATCGTATACGCCAAGGAAAAGGGCTACACATGGCTTGACTTGGGATGGGCGTGCAACTCTGGGGTGGAGTCGTTCAAAAGGAAATGGATGGCTGAGCCGAAATTCGAAATTTGGACGCAAGAATACATGAGAAACCGAGTTAAAGACAGGGAACCGATATTTGCACAAAAAAATTGTGAAGCATTTTAGTTGGCGCCGCTCGGGCTGGGTTTACCACAAGTTTTATTTCTGCTTTGATATGAATGATATTCGTAGTTTGAGGTGCTAATGTACGTTTAGGACTCTGGAAGTCCTCGGTCCTGAACACGAATTTTCTCTGGTTGATGAAAATCTGCATCCTTTGCCTATTGTAGACATGGTGATTAAAGAACTAAACGGACGCATCGCGAATTACGCGAGATTAAAGAGTTATACTTTTGGGAAAGAGTTGCAGTCACACGTTGCGGAGTTCAAAGCAAACATGCCTTTCTATTCGCCGAAGACCTTCGAGGAAAACATGCAAAGGGCGGTTCTAGAAATCGCTGATTTTATAGAGAGAAAGCATGATGCGAAGTTGCTTGGCACAGGGATGCATCCCTTGTTACGGCTGGAAGAGGCGAAGGTTTGGTCACATCGAGACCGCAAGATTTACGAAGCCTTAAGCCGCGTTTTCAACTTTTATCAACATGGTTGGCTGAACATTCAAGCCTTTCAACTCAACCTCTCCTATGGCAACGAGAAAGAAGCCATACAGCTTCACAATGCCTTAGCGAATCTTCTAGCTTATGTTCCAGCCATATCAGCCTCTTCGCCAGTCTATGAATCTAAAATCAGCGAATACACTGACAGCCGCCTACATTTGTATCGGATAAATCAGAAAGAAATTCCGTCGATAACTGGAAATATAATTCCAGAATACGTAAACTCCTTTAAAGAATATCGGCAAATCACTATAAGCAAGTATACGGAAGAACTGCAGAAATTAAACGCTCCAGAATGTCTTCTAAACAAGGAATGGCTGAACTCCCGTGGCGCAGTTTTCCGATTTGACCGAAAGGCTATAGAAATCCGAATAATGGATGAACAGGAGTGTATTAAGGCTGATGTAGCTTTAAGTTGCTTCATAAGAGCCAGTTTGAGAGGAATGTTTTCCCAAGGGATGCCGTATTTGCCACGTGAGGTTTTAATAGAAGACCTAAACTCTATAATCAAGGATGGTTTAGAAGCGAAGGTGCAGCATCCAAGGGGACCCACAGCCAGAGACGTGTGCAAATACTATTTTAGGATAGCTTTGGAAAATGCCTCGGTCGAGGAGAAGACATACTTGCCAATTGTTATTAAGCGAATTGAGGAAGGCAGCCTCTCAGACCTTATTCGAAGAGATGTCACGAAAAAAGCGCAGAAGACGGATTTACGTGAAGCGATTTTAAGCGTTTATTTGAGGCTAGTGGAAAATTTAACGGAGAACGAAGTGTATTCCTAGCGCTTCAAAATCGATAAAGGAAAAGCTGGAACTTTATGAAAAAAGACATAAACAGCACCCCAAGGCAAAACAACTTTTTCCAAGTATGCAGCAAGTGCGAGTTCAACTGTTGCAAAGGCGCGGAACCACCAATAACGCGGAAGAGGAAGAAGATCATAGAAAACTATCTCGCAGTTCAAGGCTTAAGGATTGAAAAACCCTTTGACAATACAACTTACACCTTCGTAAGAGTAGCAAGTGACGGCTTTTGCATTTTATTCGATAGCAAAACCGGGAAATGTCTTGTGCATGTGGTAAAGCCGGAAACGTGTGTCGCTGGTCCAATCACTTTCGACATAAACCCGCAAACTGGCAAAATCGAGTGGTTTTTAAAGTCTGAAAGCATCTGCCCCCTCGCCAGCATCTTGTATAAGAATAAGGAAGCATTGGAAAAGCATTTGAGTTCAGCTAAAAGAGCGGTGCAAACGCTCGTTCAAGAACTCGACGCCAAGGCCCTATGCGCCATATTAAAGATCGAAGAGCCTAAAACCTTCAAAATAGGGGAAGATTCATTAAGCCCAGAAATTCTGAAAAAAATAACCAAAAATAAAAGCAAATTTTCTCATTCCACGCCCTACAAATAGATTCTTGCAAATGCAACTGGAAAGAGATTCGACACTCATACTCGTCTTTAACTGGTTTGTCAACAAATAAAAAAGGGTTTGTGAAAGAAAGTTTGGCCGTGAAGGCGCTAGGGAGCTAGGTTTGAGTTTGGGCCTTCTCACCTGCAGCAGGTACACCAGCAGGTAACTCTGGGAATTTCTCTTTTATTGTTTGCTCGGCTATGGCAGCTGCTTCGGTTAGGATCTTTTGGGCGTCTTCATTTGCCGCCCCAAAGTTTAGGGTTAATCCGGTGATTTGGCCAGCATCCATGATTATCCCGCTGAGCATTGTTCCGATTTGTTCAAGTTCTCTTCCAGCGTCAGGTAAGACACCGGCTATTGCTGTCCTTACATTGCGAAGCACGCCCACAACTGGGGCGAGTGTGGCAACCATGCCACCGAGCTCTGTAACTGTCTTTAGCCTAAGGACAATTTGTTCTAAGGCAAGTCTCGCATTCATTACCGTTTTCGTCATTTTCCGTATCTCAGCTAGCTCGTTAGCGAAGATATTAGCGTGCGCCAGATCATGCTTTGAGTAAGCTTCAACAACTTTTGCAAACATGGACTTGTCGCGTTCCGAGAAGCGTTCAGCAGCTTCATCCATCCTTTGGATCTGCACCTCTATGCGCCTAACCGCCAAATCTAGGCGTGGCTTTAATGGCCCCGGAGGGCGAACTGTCTCCTTAATCCTTGTGGCGAAAGGTGGCTGATGCTCCTCTCTTTCTCCCCACTTCTTAACAAATTTCTCCGACAACCTTCTCTCCTCCGAGAGGGGAGAAGCTTTTGACCTTATATTGCATTATTAACATGCGAACAACATCGTTGTATATGCATTTACCGTATATCTTCACTTTATCGCGTTTTCAAATTTAAATTCTCAACCAAACACAGCGAACACGGCATTTTTAAATAAACAAGATTATGTAAGCTAGGTCTCGAAGAACGACTTTAGATGCTAAAAGCAACGTAACATGATGGGAAGATTGGTAAGAAGTAGAAAATCCGATTGAACGAATCTGATGATCGTTTCTCCGAATCCAGTTATATATAACTTCCACCGGATTTATGATGCCAGATGACTAGCTCTATCTAAAGCCAACAAAGGCAAGAAGAATTAGGGGGTTAATCAACGAACGCTTACTTCTGCCTCAGATTCCTCTCGCTTATTCAAGTCACTGGCGCATATAAGGCTTAACCTCTTTCACGGTTAACAATCTAAATTTCTTAGTGCCAGAGGGGATCACGGCTATTCTGATTGTTGATTTCTCTCCCCGGGCTTCAATGGCCTTGATGAGACACTTTACAGCGAGCTTAATAGCCTCAACAAGTTTCAGATCCTCATGGTATTCCTCCTTCAAAATGGCTTCAGCCACTTCGCGCCCGGAGCCTAACGCAACGGCTCTGTAAGCCCGGTAGGAGCCACTTGGGTCGGTGGCAAACAGCCTGCTTCCCGTTTTGTCAACGCCACCAAAAATTATTGAGACCCCGAAGGGTCTAACCCATGCGCGCTGGGTGTACACCTGTTCTACGTCTGCGATTTGTTTCGTGAGGACCTCCACGTCTATGGGCTCGTCGTATGTCATCTTGTTGATCTGGGCGTAGATCCTTGCTTGGTCGATGAGGATCCGAGCGTCGGACGCCAAACCGACGACGACTGCCCCAACATGATCGTCTGCTTTATGGATCTTCCAGCTGAAGTTGGGGTCCTGTAGTTCCGTTTGAACATGCTCATCCGCCCCCAAAACGATTCCCTCAAGACAGGCGATCCCCAGCACAGTTGCCCCGCGGTTCACAGCTTCAACGGCGTACTCGACCTGAAGGAGGCGTCCTTCTGGGGAAAACATGGTTATAAGCTGATCGTAGGTTCCGGGCTCTGCAAACATGGAAACCCCTATCCGCCTTGAAACTAGCTAGCTGGTGATCAGGACCTCGCATTCCTCCAGCTTTTGCTGAAGCTTTTCCACGGCCTCGTAGATGTCCTTCTCCTTCTTTGCTCCCACGCAGACGATCTTGCCGGTGGAGAAGATGAGAAAGACCACCCCCGGGCTCTCCCATCGGTAGATCAGGGCTGGAAACTGCTCTGGTTCGAAGATGATCTTGCCGGTCATCCTCTCGGACAAGTAGAGTTTGTCGAGGTCGATGACTCTGTCGAGGATCGCCGAGGCGACTATGTTCGTGATTTGGATCTCCGGTTTTCCCGCGACATTGATACCCCCCTTCTTCAGTTTCCGAACAAGGGTTAGAATCGCTTTTCTAGCCTCCTCCTCTCCCTCACCTCCAGTGCAAACCATCTTTCCCGTCTTGAAGATGAGCATGGTCGTCTTAGGTCTCTTCAGCTTGAAGACGAGGCCCGGAAAACGCCCCTTAAACTCGGTGTCCCAAGGGAAGGCGTTAGCTATCGTGTTCAGGTCGAAGGTTTGGTTAAAGGCTGCTGAGGCCACCACATTCTGAATCCGGAGTGTCAAGGGCTTCATCGTTTATCCTTCTTCGGGTTTAACTACGTCCCTCAATTCCGTCCGTTCTCGCCATCGCTGCAGAGGTTATCGAGCCGACGGATATCTTCTTTAGAGCCAAGTCAAAGGCGTTAAGCTCAAAAACTGGACTGACCGCCTTTCCACTTGTTGCGAAAAAATCTTTTGGAATCATCTTTTGTTCTCTTCTTTATTGCTGGGCGTTCCCTAACCTTTCTAAAACGGCCTTTACGATCAAGGGGAGAGCGATGGTCGCGTCACAATAACACGTTACGAAATCTCCGGTATGTTTGTCTTTCCCCCAGCTTATGCCCTCTTTAAAGGTGCATCCAGATAGGCCTCCCCATTCTGGTCTGTCGGTTGTTATTTGAAAACCATAGTCGTGTCCACGATTACGTACGCCAAGTGTGTCTTCCAAATAGGACGTTTGCTGGATATAGTTCTTAGGAACGCCACCTCCTATGTAAATTACCCCGGTTTTCTTCGACGATTTTTTGATTTCGAGTATTTCTTGATTGTCTTTAATTTGATCAATCACGAGGGGTTTCAGTCCTTTCTTAATAGAATTGATGTAGTGTTTAGTTAGAGCTAAGCCTATGGAACTGTCGCATAGGGCTGGAACAAAAACCGGAACTTTATGCCGCCAGCAGTTCCAAAGAAACGAACCCTCCCTCTCGCCTTCTCTGCCCTCTCTGTCAATAAGCCCGCCCAGTTCGCGTACAAACTCTCTTGAAGACATAACCACTGCATCAGAGCTTTCTTTCCTAATTCTATCAGCCAGCGTCGCAATCTTTTCGTCTACCAGCCGATATTTTTCTTCGTCACCAAAGGTGTCATAAATCCTGTCGATTCTACGCCGATAAAGTTCAACGTCATTAGCCTCTGGCGAGCCCTTGTAGTGGCAATACCCGAAGCTTTCAACCAAATCATGATACGCGTTGGCGCCGGTGGTGACAATGGCATGTACCATTTTTCTCTTGACCATCGTTGAAATAACTTTCCTCATTCCAGCAGGAATCATGGCACCAGCTAGACCTAGGAAAATCGTTGGTTCATCTGGGTCTTCTAACATTTTTGTAAATATCTCGACGCACCGAGCTAGGTTCCTAGACTGGAAAGATGTTTCGTTGAACGCTGACAACATCCCTGAAATAGTATTGATCCCCTCAATATCGATGGGTATGATTCTTTTCTTCAAAAATTCTCGGGACAGCGGAGTCACCTCCCTCCCATCTAAACGCTCTCCTTAACCTCTAAATCTTCTTCCCGTATTTATGAAACTTTTTCCACAACACTCGTGTTGCTTAAATGAATTTTGCCTAAACTCCACTTCTTGATCGGTGTTTCGACCTCTTTTCCACACGGAGGACTTCTAGCCATTTGTAATTACGCCTTTATGGGCAGGCTTCAAGGTTTAAATCAAAAAAGGATCAAAATCTCTAAACGTGGTTTCCGTCCTGATTTCGTAATGCGTCTTTAAGCGCTGCTACCACTCTTCTTCCTCAGGTTCCTCTTCTTCCTCTTCCTTCTTTTTCTTCTTTGCTGGTTTCCTCATGCACATGGTTTTATCCTCCTTCATAGCGGTATTTGGCACGTGATAGCGCTTAGCAGAGGATGACCTAATAAAGTTATCGATGTTTCTCCTCCTAACTGTGGTGATAAAATAGTTTGTCTTGGCAAGTATAAGCCGGGGCAAAGCATTAAACTTTATCCGGTGATAACATTAATGACGAAATAGCCTAAAAGGTGGTGTTTGGTTGAGTAGGCTTGTTTTTACGACAATTTTAAATGAGGTCTTGGGGGGTGTGAGGTTTGATGTGGCTTTAAGCGATGGCGATAGGGAGCAGCTTTACCAGGAGCTTCTTTATTACTTTGGGTTGGTTGGTGGTTTGAATGTTTGTGAGGCTTTGGAAGCCGCATGGCAGGACCCGTACAATAGGAGTGAGATAAAGGATTTCATTATTGCATGGCTTCGGAAAAAGGCCAAGAAGAAGGAAAAAGCTGCAACCGGTGTTGTCTAAAGATTAAGGAGAAGCTATGAAACCGCGAATTACAATAAAGCCTAGCACTATTCATGTACATCACAAAACAAAGAAATGAGGGAAATTATGGCAAAGAAGGAACTGAGCACCCTTGCCGTTATCGTCTCATCGCTCCAACATCGCTGGTGATCTCTGTCTTTTCTATCGCAGGCGGTTTGCCTCCATGAACATGGCCCAGTACCTTTCGTTTCTGAAGGCGAGGATCGTCGGATTGACTTTGAGGATCTCGACTCCAGGCCTCTCCGCTCCGAACAGCTTCTTTACCCTCTTATGGCACGGTGTGCAGTAGGGTACATTCGGCAACGTGAAAATTATCTTCCCCTCGGTTTTTGATATATCCATGTGCTCCTCCACTGGGCCGCAGCACAGGCAACAGCAGCTCGGCCAGCTCACGTATTGCTGATAAAGCATTGTCCTGAATTTGGGTTCCTTAGCGACCTCTCCGGCCACATACTCCAGAATGGATGCGGCGCGGGGGTCTTTCGCGCCTCTAAAGGCGTGGATTTTCCCTTTCTCGCTGGTCACGAAGACCATTCCATCGGCAATAACTGGATGAGATTTGATTTTTTCGTTTAGGTTGAACTCCCACCTCTTCATGAATCTTGAGACGTTGATGCCGAAAAGTTTCTTCCCGCCTAGAACCGCCGCAAATGCGAATTCGCCTCCCACCGCTGGCGCGCTGACGGAACCTTCCTCTACGGTGGCCACCCAGTCCCATCCCGTGAACGACAGACCGGTTCTAGATAGGTCGTAGGCGTACAATCCTGCAGGCGTTTTGAACGTGGCGAAGACGACCCCTCTGCTTACAGTGGCTGAGGTAGCGTCAGAGCTAAACAGCCAACCCTTTTCCGCCCCGTTTGCGAGGTCAACCTTGCTCAGCCGTCCTTTCGAGTCGCAAGCTAGGACTATATTTCCCATGACGAAGGGGCAAGGGTTCGCTAAGTAGCCCTTTTGCTCCCAGACGAGTGAGCCGCTAGCGGCGTCGATGGCGTAGAGCTTTCTGCTGGTGAACCCGCTACCCGAAATCAACACCTTTCCTTCGGCTATCGTTGGGGCGGAATGATCCTTGTAGTCGCTTTCGAAGGCCCATTTTCTCTGTCCTGTTTGAGCGTCGATGGCGTAGATGCGCTTGTCTTTGCAGCCGAAAAAGACCATGCCATGGCCCACTGCTGGGGTAGAGGAGATGTCGTTGCCCGCTGAAAACTCCCAGCGTTTTTGGCCTGTCTGGGCGTCGATGGCATAAAGGCGTTTGTCGTTGCTTGCAACGTAGACGGTTCCGTCAACTACAACCGGGGATGTGGTGATCGCCTTACGCGTTTTGAAGGTCCATCTTCTCTGCCCCGTGGCGGCGTCTAATGCGTAGACGTTGTTATCCTTGCTCCCGAAGAAGACCACGCCGTAGGTCACGGCTGGCGAGGATTCGATGTCGCCGCCCGCTCGAAACTCCCAAACCTTTTCCAGGGGGGCTTGAACAGGAGTTCCGTCGCTTCCCGTGTACGCGGCGTCGCGTCTAAGCATTGGCCAATCTTTCTCGCTCGGCGGTTTCTCTTGCGGGACCTCTGCTTCCACCGGCTGAGCCACAGCAGCCAGCTTTTTTCCGCAATTGCTACAGTACTCGAGGGAGCTTGGTATGACCTTGCCGCAACCGCTGCAGACTACGCTTCCCTCGGATTGTCCTCTATCACTTAGACCCATGATCCTGTTTCCTCGGCGCTAGTCACACGCCGAACTGCTGTCTCAACATGAAGATGACGTTCAGTGTAACTGTCGATATCTTTTCTACGATGTGTCTGAATTCCGAGTAGTCGAGGCCTGAAACGGGTCTTCTCAGAACCATGAAGGCCGCGTTTTGTGCGTCGCTGATCGCAAGGTGGGCCACGTCTGTCTGAAAGTTGTTCCAGACAAGCAGCTGCCGATAGAAGGGGAGGAGATTCACCTTCGGCAGCGGACACACGGCTGCACTGAAAATCAGATCTGACCATGTTTGTCCCTTTGGCTTGACCACGGCAACCTCTGTTTTTATGTTCGCGTATGAGAGATCTGTGCTCGCCATCGGCATATCGCCCATCATCTTCTCTGACAGAGGGGATACCCTTGAATCGAGTTTCTTCAGGTAGCCGTTGATGAGTTTAACACCGTTCTTAAACTCGGAGTCAGATAACCCCATTCTTTACACCGCACTCTAAAAATACTCCACATATAGGTTTTAAGTTTATTGATCAATCGACGTGAGAAAAGCGCACGCGCAAAAATTGCGGTTGACGATTCAAGCTCCGATTTATTGAGTGACTCCAAGGCATATCTACACTCATCTTCAGGGTGGGCAATGGTTTCCGTCCAGTCTACAAAAATGCACTATTTATAGTGAGATGGATAATTTTTCCTGAGTTTTTAGGATTAACGTTGCAGTTTAACAGATTATTTTGCCCTTTAACACGGTTACCGCTTGTCCGCCCACCCGCACTTTCGTGGGGTGTTTATTCCTATGCCGAACTTCCACGTGGATTGTGCTTGGTCTTTTGATTTCGTAGCCTTGTTCGATGATGAAGGTGAACGGCTTCTCGCTGACGGGCAGCGCTTTCCATCTGAGCAGATAGGACCCCAGTCCTCCAGCAGCGCTTCCCGTAGCCGGATCTTCCATGACCCCTATACTTGGGGCAAAGAAGCGAACATGAACCGAAGCCTCTGGGCTTATAGTTTCGAAGGTGAAAACGGAGCAACCTATGAGCCCAAAGCTCTCCTCGAGTTGTTTTACAAGTGGAAAGTCTGGTTGGATATGGGCTAAAGTTTTCAGGCTCTTAATTGGCACCATCAATTGGTTTATGCCCGTGGAAACAATTTGAGGACTTAAACCCGTTTTGGTGATTTCTTCAGACGAAACCCTCAAACTCCTTGCCACAGCGTTGATGTCTTCGATAATGGGCCCGAAACGAGGTTCTCCCTGGGTCATCATGATCTTTTGCACAGCCTTGTTTTGGACGTATAGGTCTATGGGCAAAACTCCTATTCCAACCTCTTGATGAACAGTCGTTACTGTTTCTTTAAGGTGAAATCTCTGATCCTCAGCCAAGACGAAGGCGGTGCCCACAGATGGGTGACCAGCGAAGGGAATCTCCTTAGCTGGGGTAAATATGCGCATCTTATAGGTCGCTTTGGGTTTGGTGGGGGGCAAAACAAAAGTGGTTTCTGAAAGGTTCATTTCCGCAGCGATTCTTTGCATCTCTTCACTGGTTAGGTCTCGGGCGTCCAACACGACCGCCAGCGGATTCCCTGTGAAGGCCTGCGTTGTAAAGACGTCTACCACTCTTACCTCCAGAAACTTCTTCTCACGCTCACTCGCCATCAATCGTGACTCCCTCACGTTTCAAACGTCCTGTGCTAATGCCATTAACTTCAATTGAACGTTTTAAAGACTTCTCTAACGGAGCTTAAATCTACCTAGGCTCACCATACCCCGTATTTTTTACAGCCACTTCAGTACCCGCCAAGATCTGAACAGTTCGGCCTCAACAAAATGATCTCATTTAGCTTGTGAAGAAAAAAATAAGGGGGTATTTTCGTCGAATCATCCTGCTGGCTCAATGAGGGTTTCCGTGCTTTTGTTCTCTGGGATTGCGTTTACCTTACTTGTGAGGATGCTTAGGGCCTCGTAGGTGGGGGCTTCTGCGAAGGCAACGATATCATATCTGCCGAACACGAGGTGGGCGCTTTTGATCTCTGGGAACTTCTTTAGGGCGGCTAAGGCAGCTTTTCCCCTTCCTGGAAGAACCCTAATTAGGATGCAAGACTGCATTTTCCTCGATCCCTCCTAAAAGCTGACAAGAGTCTCCGTGGCTCTGACTCCCGGCAACCCATGAAGCTTCAACACCGTTTCACCAAGCGCCTTTGGGTCGGCAACCTCGATTTCAGCAACCGCATCCCATCGCCCATGAACACCAAACGCTCTCTTCACGCCCTTCATCTTCTTCAATTCCGCCGCGACTTCCTTAAACTTACCAGCCTGACAACAAACCAAGATGCAAGCAACTACCATCTTCCATCATCAACACTCAACTAGAGTCAAGACAGCCATGTATACTTTTCCCTAACCGGCATTTGATCATAAATCTCCTTTAAATTTGGCAAACACGATTTAAACACACGGACAGCCGGCGCATGGTCTAAGTCTTATTGTCGAAAACAATGCGAGAAGAAATGTTGGAAATATTTGATCGTCATCTAACGTTAAGGAGTAAATTTGGCATCTTCCTTCGTGGAATATGGTAAACGTTATGAGGTTTTGATGCAATAGACGATAAGAGCTAGGGGACAGACCTTGAAAAGGTTTGATGTGGTTGTGGTTGGCGCTGGAACAGGGGGGTGTATGGCTGCAAAGGCCGTTGCCGAAGCCGGCTTAGAGGTTTGCCTAATCGATCGGAAGGGCAGGGAGGACATTGGCAAGAAGGTTTGTGGAGACGCGATAGGCAAGCACCACTTCGACGATCTGGGTCTAGACTACCCCCATGGCGAGGAGTTGGAGCGAAGGATCGTTGGAGCCAAGATCTATTCCCCCAGCCTAGAAACAGTTTTTCACATCAAGTCAGAGGATCTCTTCGGATTTATGGTGAACCGCCACTCCTTTGGTCAGGGACTGTTAAGGGAGGCAATGGACGCCGGGGCAACCCTCCTAGAATCAAATCAGGCCCTAAAACCCATTATAAGCGGTAAGGTTGTCGCTGGAGTTTTAGTGAGAGACCTAAAAAGGGGAAGTAAAGCTGAGTTGCGTAGTCGAGTGGTGGTGGACGCAAGCGGTTTTTCGGCTGTTTTACGGAAGCAACTTCCTCCAGAAATCGGAATCGATATAGACATCAGCAAAGGAGACATGGTGATTTGTTATCGAGAAATCCGTGAACTGAAAGAGCAAGTAGCTGACCCGGAATACATCGAACTATATTTCAATCAAGGAATCACGCCTGGAGGATACCACTGGATCTTTGCAGAGGGCGGGACGAGGGTGAACGTGGGCTTGGGATTGACCATGTCCAATGAGTTCCCAAACCCCAAAAAACAGCTTTACAACCACGTTTTGTCCCGGCCTCTGTTTAAGGGGTCGTCCATTGTGAGTGGGGGCGGAGGGCATATTCCAACTCGGAGACCGCTTGACTGCATGGTGGGAGATGGCATCGTGGTTGTTGGAGATGCGGCTTGCCAAGCAAATCCGGTTCACGGTGGCGGTATGGGGCCCTCCATGCTAGGCGGAACCGCCGCGGGAAAAACTATCGTCGAGGCTATGGAGAGAGGGGATGTGAGCCGAGCTGGACTATGGCGATACAACGCTAGATACATTGAATCGTACGGAGCTAAGCAGGCGGGTCTCGACGTTCTCCGTGTGTTCCTTCTAGGGTTAAGTAACGATGACTTGAACTATGCTATGAAGTATCAGCTGATCACCGAAGGAGACCTCCTTAAAGCGAGTATGGGCGAAGATGCCCACCTCAACATAACCGAGGCAACCCTCCGAGTTTTTAGAGGTTTGGGAAGGCTCTCATTTCTTAAAAGGTTGCGCAACGCGTTTAATCTAACGAAAGAAGTGAAGGCCTTGTACCTAAACTACCCAACTTCTCCTCAGGGCTTCCATGAATGGAAGACGAAGGTGCACGAATTATTTGAAAAAGCAAGAAGGAAAAAATAATAAGGGACTGTGGTTGATTAAAGCTTGGGCTTGCCGTGAATGAGGAAACGGTATGACGCCCAGACGCTTGTTCAAAGATTGAATGAGGAGATAAGGAATCAGCTTAACCCGCGGGAAACCCTACTCTTGGGGGTGGTGCTCAAGGGCCTTCCCGTCGCATACTGTTTGGCGAGGATGAACGACGCTGTCGAGAACTTCATCCCCATCGTGGCTCATCGCCCTCTTCACATGCAACATCATGTAGACTCGTATTTTCCCAGCCCAGAGTGGCAAACCTACTTTCAGAGCCGGCTGGACAACTGCGACAATCTTCTCATCGCCGATGATGTGGTGAACACTGGCTTCACCAAGCAGAGGCTGGAGAGCATCGTGTACTCCCTCGCCGGAGAAAAAGAGGTTCGGTGCCGGTTCGCCGCCTTGGTCCTCAATCGAAGAAACCTCGCCAACCCGAGCTTCATCCGGTCCAGGGACGCGTTCGTTTTGCGGGTGAACGCCAAGGAGGTGGAATGCGACTGGGGTTTGTTCGCTGTTCCGCTATGGGACCTGCCCATTGAAAAGGCCCGTCGACGATGCGAAGATTACTTTGAAAGATTTTGGCTGATGGAGCAGCGTTTCATTACTATAACTTATTAACGTAGATTTGCATAGGTCAGTTGGTTGCGTAGCGAGGATGCACGTCGCAGCGCTGGTCACGGGCGGAAAAGACTCGGCTCTCGCTCTCTATCGCGCCCTAAAACAGGGTCATGAAGTGATGTGCCTAGTTACGATGCTCCCACAGCGAGAAGACAGCTGGATGTTCCATTTCCCTAACATCCACCTAACCGATCTCTTCGCTGAGGCAGTGGAAATCCCGCTAGTGAGGGCTGAGACCTCCGGGGTGAAGGAAACGGAGCTCCAAGACCTTAAGGGCCTGCTCGCAACCCTTGACATAGAGGGAGTCGTATCCGGAGCCATATCTTCCCGGTATCAGAAGGAGCGAATCGACCGAGTCTGCGGGGAACTAAACCTAAGGTCCATTGCACCCCTCTGGCAAGAGGATCCCATAAAGCTGATGAAGGAAATCATCTGCCTCAACTTCGAGGTCATCATTGTGGGCGCTTACGCCTACGGCTTCGATGAAGGCTGGCTTGGTAGAAAAATCAACTCAAAAACCTTGAACGACCTCGTTGAACTCAACAAAGAATATGAAATATCGCCGGTGGGTGAGGGCGGCGAATACGAAACCTTAGTTCTCGACGCGCCCTTTTTCAAGAAAAGAATTCGGTTGCTTCAAGTGGAGAAACTTTGGGAAAACCACAGCGGATACCTGCTCGTGAAGAAGGCTGAACTCATAGATAAGTGATCCTGAGGTAGCTCGCTGAAAAGCTTGAAAACGTTTATTAGTGATCTCGCGGCTCATAGCTATAAACTGCTTACGGATACGCGTCCGTAGGGATGTAACCACGAGAGGTTGAACCTGAAAAGGTAGGATTGAAAATGGCTTACAAGTATATAGCGAGGGCTTGGAACAGGCCGGAAGCCTCCTTCGTGAAGGAGCTGATGTGGCAAAGGGTTATTGACTGGCGTACACAACCCACGATCCTCAGAATTGAAAGGCCGACGCGCCTTGATCGGGCGAGGAAGCTGGGATACAAAGCCAAGCAAGGGTTTGTGATAGCTCGGGTTCGCGTTCGACGCGGAGGCTTAAGAAGGCCTCGACCCAAAGCCGGGCGAAGACCCAAACGAATGGGTGTTGCCAAACTGAAGCCCGCAAAAAGCCTAAGGCTGATTGCTGAGGAGAGGGCGGCGAGAAAGTTTCCAAACCTGGAGGTTCTAAACTCTTACTGGGTTTGGGAGGACGGCCGCTTCAAGTGGTTTGAAGTCATTATGGTAGATCGAACAAAAGTGCCTGAACTACAACTTGGAAAGGGGAGAGGGAGAGCTTTCAGGGGATTAACGAGTGCTGGCAAAAAGGTTAGAGGTTTGCAGCATAAAGGGAAAGCCTCGAAAATCAAAGGATATCGAAAACGAAAGAAATCTCTATAAAAACATTTTAAGTAGAAAAACTTGTCGCTATTAGCGATCTCAACTCTGAATCAGTGAATCGAAAAATCAACGGAATAGAAAGACGGAAAACTCGGATCACTTTCTCTTCAATGCTTCATACGATCAGCTCTTACTCCTTCTTTACGTGAATCAGTGCTAAAACGTTGTCTCTGATCATCTCAAGCAGTGTTTCGAGAATGATCTTGTCTCGATCTTCTGCTATACTTGCCCTTATTTCCTCAGGTAAACTACTGACAATTTCAGACAATGTCGCACTGTGTGTTTTATCTAGAACTTCTAGGATCTCCTGTTTGAGTATTAGCCTACCCAATTTCTCCAAACTCAAATATTTTTCCTCCCTTCGTTAGGAATTTTGTCATCTGAACGTTATAAGCTTTTGAAAGCTTCATAAACAACGATGCAAACGGGACGCACATCGTGGACCAGTTTTTGTGAATAAACAGCGTCGGGAAACAGGTTCGGGGCTTCGCCATAAGAGCGTGGAGCCGAGAAGGCTTATCCGAGTCGTAGGGCTGCTCGGATATAAGGAAAAATGAAGAGGCACGTAGCCGAGGGGTCATAAATTGTAGACTAACGCCGCTATGACGCATCCGTAATTGTCCATGGGCACTCTGGAAACTTCTATTCGATAATTGACCTTACCGATTTCTATGTTCCGTATCTTCGCCATCTCTCGAATTTTCCATTCAAGGGTCTCTTTGAGAGCCTTTCGGTCCATGTACCCGTGGGCCTCTGCCACAAGTCCGTACTTCTTGTCCTTTTCCCAAGCCCATGCGATCCCAGCCCCAATAGTGGTTCCCTCGTCTCCATCCATCCGAGCCATCACAGCATGGGTTATGCAACCGGCGGGTATCTTCTTCCACTTTCTTTGTTGACAGTCCGGTGGGAGTATAGAGCTTACCGAGACTAGGTTGCACTGAGCTATCCCAGCGTTTTTCAAAGCCAGATCGAAGGCGTTCAGCTCTGAAACGGGGCTGATGGCTTTTCCGCTTGTGATAAAAAACTCTTTCGGGATCATCTCTGTATTTTATTCCTCACTTGTTATTGCATGCAATAAACCTATAGTGTTTATTAATTTTGTGGTGAACACCCTTCACCAGATTTTGCGGCTATGGATACGCGGTTTCCGTAAGGAAAGCAAGACAGATAACGGCGAGAACTCGCTTTAGACCTCGATTTAGCGATATTTATATGAAGCAAAATGATAACATAAATCAAGTTGAGTAGTGATGAGGGCTCATTCCGTAGTAAGGAAAAAGAATGGGAGAACGCGTAGGGGGAAGGGGTTTAGTAGGGGTGAACTAAGGGAGACCGAGCTGGATTGTAAGCAGGCGCTCAAGTTGGGCATCCCCATTGATCGAAGAAGAAAAACGAAACACGAAGAAAACATTGAGATTCTTAAACAGCATTTGCGAAGTCTGGGCTCGATGGAAGAAGCCTAAGTGATGCGCAAGTTAAAAAAACTAAAAAAGGAAACCCCCCGCGCATGCCCTAAGACCATACGGGCTGCCTACATTCCTGCCAGAATCCTCCGGTGCTCTACCCGAGTTTTTCGCCGATCAACTCCTCCTCAAGGTGGAGGAGAAGCCCAACACGACGTTCCCACCTCTTGAAGAATCGGTACTGCGCGAGGAGAGCATAGATGCTGTAGATCAGAAAGGCAACTATAATGATTAAGAAAATGAAATCAGTAAAGGCTCGCTGCCTAATCGCCATCAATAGCAAACGTGAAATAAAGAACATTAAGAGGACACCCGAGGTGATCATGCCTATTAGTGATCCTAGCCTGAACTTGTCCCATTCCTTGTTCAGCTCAGAGAGGAAGTCGTGTAGAGATCTTATTGGATAGGGCCTTTCCGGTTTTTCTTCAGCCATTCTTCTTCTCCCTTAACAAGTGAAGATTAAGAGAGTCATATAACCTTGATGCACCAATAGTGAAACGAATCATTGTATGAACATCATAAATGGACTATTGTTTAACATGCACCTTTCTGATAGATTTTTAGGGTTTCACTCTTGGTGTATACCCATCGTGCGATGGCCTTTTTATTGTAAAATCCTAAAAGGGAACCAGGAGGAATGGATATTGAAGACTAGTTCGAAGAGTTTGGTCATCGCAGCGCTAATAGCGGCCGTTGTGGTTTCGCTTGTGCTGTATCAACCTGTGATGGCAACCGAGGCCAACGACGATCTTCCGAACACAGAAGAAACGATGGTTGTAAAACCGAGATGTAGAGCGGGTTTGATCTTAAGCCTTCTAAAACGAGCAGAGCCAACAGTGGTGGAAGGGAAAGCGGTTGCGCTGGTAAAGAACATCTTGGTAGTGGATGTTGATGGTGAACAGGTCAGAGTTTTGTTGCCGTCAACATGGACGACCACGGACGGTGAGGTTATAGCACGCGAAGTCTTAATAGAGAGCATTGGAGATCAAACAATAACCATAACCGGTTTACAGGCTAGCTTTGAGAATCCCCAAGGGGTCACAATAAGTATTATCTTGGGCTACGAAATCACCACCGAAGTAAGCGACTTCTACGCGGTTCTTCCATTCAACATAAACATCGGCTAAAATCTTAAAATTGAGATATCAAAATCCCTCATTTTTTATCTGTAAGATTTTGATGCACCAAAGTAAATTGAAGCCTACATGATGGATGGTAAGGATTTACGTAACTCGGTGTATATCCTTCTCCCCTCACTCGTTAACCGGCAACATCCGTCATCGGTTTCCTCCACGAGCTTCCTCTCCTTGAGATAGGCGAGATGCCTCAAAAAATCGTCATAGGAGAGGTTTGTTGCCCTCCGCCAAATGTAGGTGCGGAGCTGGGGCTTAGGATTATAGTACAAGAATTCCAGAATCTCAAATCTGATCTGAACTGCGCCTTTTCGCATCCGGACCATGGGGTGCACCATTAAATCGGTACTATCTTATCACACAACTTAACTAAAAGCTTCACGTATGTTGACAACGGCCAACTTTGGGGTCAAGTTGCGAACACCCTATATTAGGCGGAAGCTAAATATTTTAGACAAAACAAAAACGTAAAATCGTTGTGTGACGTGGCTTTGCCTCAAATGCCCATAGCCTATATCGACATCCGGTTCTTCGTCCACTCAACCGAAGATGTAAACAAGGTTGTCCACGCGGCGCAGCGCATTCTACCACCTGATTACGTCGATAGCGTATCCTTTAAGAGGAGTAGTTTGCGGGGACACTATGGTAACCCCATCACCCTCTTCGAAACGAGGATAAAGGGAAGGGAAATTATCAAGTCTTTCATCGAGAACCTCTCCACCAGTCTCAGTGGGTTGGATAAGGAGACCTTGCTGAGCGAAATTGGACTGCATGTAGAGAAGGGAAGTCTCTACATTCGACTAGACAAGCAGGCCGCCCTCCAAGGCGATTCCAAGCTCTGCGCCGCCGACCCTATTCGCGTGCGCATTCGATTCAGGAAAGAAAAACTGGAAGACATCGTCAAGGTTTGTCGAGAGATTGGGGTGCTGCCATGAGAAAGTTTGTCGATCTCCATCTACGTCCATCCATCGAAGATCTTGATCAAGTGGAGAACATGGTTAGGAAGTCCTCTGAACTAGGATATCATCTAGTGGGCATATCCCTTCCACTCCACATCAAACGAGATGAAGTCAGCCAATTGCAAAAAATCTGCAGGGACTCTAAGACAGACCTTGTTACGAGGGCGGATTTTGTCCCTAAAACACGCCGTGAACTACTTAACAGTTTGCGTCGTTTCAGGCGAAGGTTTGAGGTCATATCCGTGATGTGCACCTCGAAGACGGTTGCAAGGCAGGCGGCTAAGGACCGGAGGGTGGATCTCCTCTCCTTCCCTTCCACCGACCCTCGTGGACGCTTCTTTGATGATGCCGAGGCAGAACTCGCTTCGAAGGCATTATCGTCCCTCGAAATCGACATGGCCTTGCTTCTTTCGTCAAAGGGATTTTCGAGAATCCGCCTCCTATCTTGTCTCAGAAAAGATGTGGCTATCGCAAAAAGGCTTCGTGTGCCCGTCGTGATTTCCAGCGGTGCAACCCATGAGCACCTCATGAGGGGACCCCACGACTACGCCTCCCTCGCCTTTCTTTTTAACATGACTCCGTCCTTTGCTTTGCGTGCCCTCTCAGAGGACCCTCTAGCCATGGTTGAGCGGAATCGAGGGAAACTAAGCCCAGATTACGTAGCCGAAGGCGTACGCATCATAAGGAGGAAAAACGATTGCCTCGACATGTGAGAAGGCGCTACCTGGCTCTCAGAGTCGTAAGCGAACAACCACTCCACCAAAAGGACATTACCAGCGCCTTTTGGAACAATCTTCTTCAGCTTTTCGGGGAGTACGGAGCCAGCCAAGTCGGCTTTAGTCTGATTGATTATAATCCACAAAAGAGCGAAGCCATCGTGCGCTGTTCCCACAAAGCCCTCGAAATGGTGCGAGCCTCCATCGCTTCCATAACAGAAATCAATGAAAAGCCGGCCGCCGTCCGCGTTATGGGAGTTTCTGGAACCCTGAGGGCGCTTCGCAAAAAGGCCCTGTCGTGAAGGATATCGTTACCCACCGCAAGGCTTTTTCCTCCACGATCACAACGATTGACAAAAATTTTTGTAAAGTCTTACAAAAATAAGTCATTTTAGGCTTAGAAAGCAATTAAGAATGGTGGGCCGGGCCGGATTCATATTCAAATGGGTTCAAGTCCATAGTTTATTTAGGCGCGTAAAATAACCCTCGTTCGAACCTCGAATTGAACATTCCGCTCCTCTCTTTATAGATTTTGAATAATTTGTGAATTTTCGAATTAATCTCTATGCTTTATATCCATGATAAGGACAAGAAAATTGAAAAAAAGATATAAGCGCACCATCTTGATATAAGCTTTGAGGGATAGGATAATTGGGCAAACTGATAAAATACAGCCAGAGTGTTATTCCTGCTTGCGACGTAATACTAATGGACGACTTTAGAAAGCTGATTGAACAAACACATGATGTAGAACGAATTGGCGGCTATAAAGTTGGCTCTGTCTTGACTATTCGTTATGGATTACCTGCACTTGTTCAAGTGATTCGTGAGTTTACAGACTTGCCAGTTATCTATGACCATCAAAAAGCCATGACAGATATTCCTGACTTAGGAAAGGACTTCGTGATAGCCGTCAAAGGAGCGAAGGCCAACGCGATAATAGGATTTCCGCAATCTGGGCCAGCAACTCAAGAAACTTGGATCAAATCTTGTAAAGAGATAGGACTTGAAGTGATTATTGGAGGAGAAATGACTCATCCAAAATATGTTCGAAGCGAGGGGGGCTACATAGTCGATGAAGCTTTAGATGAAATATACTTATTTGCGGCTAAACTGGGGGTAAATAATTTTGTAGTCCCTGGGAATAAGGTTGACAGAGTGAATCATTATAGATCAATTTTGCAGACTGCTGTGGGAAACAGTGTTGCATTTTATGCGCCAGGATTCATAGCTCAAGGCGGAGTGATAACTGATGTGGCAAGAGTAGCTGGAAGCTGTTGGCATGCAATAGTTGGAAGAGCGATTTATGGAGCTAGAGATATGAAAAAAGCAGCTCTACAAATGACTAGATCTTTGAGAGGTGAATGAAATACATGTTGAAGTTAGATTTAATAAAGGACCTTTATGACATTGGCGCCATAAAGTTTGGAGAATTTACTTTAAAATCCGGAAAAAAGAGCCCATATTACATCGATTTGAGGATTCTACCCTCTTATCCACAAGTGCTAATCAATGTAGGAAAAGTGATGGGAGGGATGATCCAAAGTTTGCAGGAGAAACCCACTCGCCTATGCGGGGTCCCCATGGCGGGGCTGGCAATAGCAAATATGGTTGGTGCAGAAACAGGGATTCCTGTTTGTTATACAAGAAAAGAACCGATAGTGTATAGGGATTTGGCCTTCCAGCTTCAAGACTCCATTAAAGAGGGAAAATACAAGCAAAATGAGGTACCTGGTGTGGAAGCAGTTATTAGAAAGGTAGAAGAACTAAGTGGACTAAAGACACACGGAATTGCAAGATATATTGACGGTGAAATAAAAGAGGGGGATAAAATAGGAATAGTTGATGACTTAATTACGACAGCTGATAGCAAGCTTGAAGCAAGAGATTTAATAATGCTTGAAGCTAAGAGAGAAAATATAAAAGTTGGTATTATCGGTGTATATGTTCTTCTGGATAGACAGCAAGGTGGAAAAGAATCTTTGCAAAAAAATGGAGTCCCATTGTATTCGGTAGCAACTATCACAGAAATCATGGAGTGGTTATACAAATCAGGGACAATTAGTTCGGAAAAGTATAAAATTGTTACTGACTACGTCATCTCCGAGAAAATGAGGATTATAGTCTGATAGTAACTTCAATCAGTATACGATAAGAGGGGCTCTTAAGTTTGGGCGATGTATCGAAACGTCTTTCAGATTTTGGCGACAAATTTCTAACAAAAGTGCAAGAGAGAGCGTACGATACAATAGTGCCTGTCGAAAGGAAAGGTTTTGCCCTTTTCGCCATAATGAAAAAACAGATGAGAAAGAATGAGTCGATCATCCTCGATGAAAAGATTGCCCTTAAAGAAACCATGTCTGATGAACAGATTAAAGGTAAGAAAATTCTCGTATTCGATGATACAGTAAGTCATGGATGGCGGATCAAAAAGACAGCAAAGGAGTTGCTAGAAAGAGGTGCATCTTACGTAGAAACCTTGGCGTTCATAGTAAACGAATCTTGTCCCGTACACCTACGACCAAGCTTAAATATCTATTTTCTCGTTAATGAAGATGAATACGAGAAATCCTGTATTGAAATTACAAAGATTCTTCTATTAGAAGGTCGCCCACTCGACATAGACCATTTGGTAGTTAACTTTTGGATCAAACCGGAAAAGAAAGAGGCATTATTGGAACAAATCAAGGAAATGGGTTATATTTTTGAAATCGAGTCCATTGCTAATAGGATAGGGATAAAAATTATTACAATAGATCAACCAGATTTTTTTGATCTGAACACAATTGCGCAACCGCCCATTGCCATGAAAGAGGGGGTTTCGAAGGTCCGACTTTGGATTCATCCTGATGGGCATATATATTGCGTGCCATTAACATTCCCATACGTGTTATGTGATGAAACATTCGAAATAGACAACTGCGTCGGAAGGAATGCTTGGGGTAGACCATTTTGCAAGATATTCAGTAAAGAGTTCCAAAAAGCGTATCTGAAGAGTTGTAGTCATTGTGTGAGATTTCATACAACAGAAGAACTGGGCTACCAGTTTTTTAAGAGTTTACGTAGCAATGGATTTGAGTTCAAAGTATTCGGTTGCACTTATGAGTACCTACAGCTTCTCTATGCGGATAGAACAAACATTCTTTCAAACTTTATTACAGGAAGAATTAACTCATTGCGGGCCATCTAGGACATTTAACGGTGTAGTGCACTGCATGAGAAAGATATTCAGAAGAGGAAGACAAGAAGCAGAATTGGTTTCAATCGATCACCTATTAGACAATGAAAGAAATCTGAAAAAACTCAGGAGAGAAATGAAGAATGCAATTCTGGTACTGATACTATTTAATTTATTTTCAGTGACTGTTTGTGGAGTGCTACTATATACATATGAACATACATATAGCGATAAGATTCAGTCCTACTTCGATGGAATTTCCATTTTCTTCAAATCGATAATCTTAGATTTTAATGCTCAAAATATCACAATTTTCACTGGTGTAGGAGGAGTGATAGCTGGTTATGTTTGGTTGTATCGGGCCGTCAATGTGGGATTACTCGTTTGGGGGCTATTCTATCACATAATACAAATAAACACTTTAGCAGAAGACGTTCCTCTGCCGACGAATTTCATATCTGAGAAACTTAAGAGAAACGAACGCATTTTGACAGCATACATTTACGTTCTAAAAAATTTTAGAAAGTATTATACTGATCAGGGTTTCATCCAATATATGACCGATTGTAATAACGATCTCCGAAAGAAATGCAATTTTAATCTTATTTGCGGATATACTCTTACATATGCTGACAAAATTAGCTGGTATATTTTTCTATATAAAATAACTATGGACGACTGGCGTTCTTTTCTATTAAGATTAAACCCTAGGATTAAGGAGAACTTGGAGGAGGCGGCGTATAGACGAAAGGTAGATGATGCTTTTGAAAACATGTACAAAGCGCTTTGTTTTTTTATTGGGATTGCAGCACTTGACATATCTAAGATGAAAAGAAAAATATAAGCAACTAGGGAATAAAACTAAACAGACTGCTCTATATACCTCTTGTAAAAACGTTGAGCATTTTCATTAGCTTTTGGATCAATTCTCGTTTTGGAAAAATATCTCATCCCCTTCGCTATTTCTAACAAATTTCTGAAGTATTCCCCCCAAACGACTTTATACGTTCGAGCCCAGAGCCTCTTCCCGTCTTTCTCTATTATCTCGTCGTCAGGATATAAGATGCCCTCGTCCAACAATTTATCGAGAGCCCTGCTCAGGTCATGTTCATTTACCGATGGTAGTCGTTCTCTTAGTTGTGCATAACTAAGTCCCTTCCACTCTTTCTCCACCACGTCTTCAAATTCCTCAGCAGTGTACGCTCTCTCCTTCAATTGATCTCTAATATGTTTGCGAAACGCAAGCTCGGTTTCATAGATTTCCCAAACTACTTGAAATAATAATTCATCGTGAAATATCTGTGAAAAATAATCTTTACTACTAAAGTGAACATCGCTACCTTTGATGTCTAGCCTTCTATTTGAAGGCACGTATTCCATATTTTCACCTGCTGAGAATTCGTTCGTTACACTTTGTGAAACGACCAAGTCACATTATTTTTAGGTGAATCTACTATATAAAACTAGCTCTTATAAAGATTTCTGCTTTTGTTGCGTTCACATCTTTCGCTTGTCTGCGTTGCCCAGAATGAAATCAGAAAATAACTTAATGGCAAAGAAGAAGGTTTAAATAACGAGAAAAGAATTATGTTTGCACAAAGTGTAACGAGAAAATACAAAATTGACATTCGATATCGTACGCAAAGAGAAAGGCGTTGAAATTCTTTTGGTTCTGTTTAGTGGAGCGAAGTGTGTCAGAGAAATTCAAAGAGCAGTAGGAGGAGGCAACAAAACGATCTATGCAAGAATCGAAGAGTTTCTGGATGCGGGTTTGGTAATACAAGAATATCTTAAGGATGAAACATACGGCAAGAAACCCTTTGATAGGAGATTGATACGACTGACAAAAGAAGGAAAGGAACTTGCTCAATCCTTGATAGATTCTGGTTTTGTGAAACCCCTCTTGTTGCCAAAGGTTCGAGAAAGATGGGTCATAGCAGTTGTGAATAATCTTAAAGTGGTTTCGGGTAAGACGCGATTCATGAAAATACTTTTTCTTTTGAAAAAAGAATCAGGGTTAACCGAACGTGAACTTAGGGGTTTCTACCAGTTTAGAGCTGGAAAATACGGACCATTTTCTCGTGGGGTCGAGAAAGATTTAGAAGAATTACAAGAGTATGGCTTCGTAAAGGTTGAAGTTAAGCCGGTCTCGACAAGTGAGTTCAATGAGGAGCAAGGATATCTTCACATTTACGAATTAGTTCCTGAGAAGATGGATGTAGTTAAAGAGACCTTAAATAATCTGCCACGCAATACGGTTCAGAGGCTAAGCAACCTTGAAAGTTTCAATAGGATGCCATTGATAGAGCTGCTGAGATATGTCTACGTAAAGTATCCTGATTACATAAAGAACTCACTAATCGTAGAAAGAGTCCTTCGTAAATGGACGTAATCAAAGAAGTGAAAGGTATTTCTTCAGAAAACTCTCAAACTCTCCCTTTTGTCCCCTAGATTCCAGCGCGCGACTCATTATGATAAACTTTCCATCATCTCTTTTTATCATTATCAACTCTATACGATAATCTCATAACTTTTCCATCTTCCAAATCCTTCAACTTTTACTAAGCCTAACTCAACCATTCTTTTCATGTAATTTGTATAAGCTCTATCAACTACTGGATTCTTTGCAAGTTTGCAGTATTCCTTATAAAGTTCACCAGAAGGCATTCTCTTTTTCTTCCCAAGTATTTCATAAATTATTTTCTGATGCTCATTCAGCTTTCAAGTCCAACTCTAAGGATCTTAAGTGGTTTTGCTTCGTTTAGTTCCATGAAGGTCCATGGATTTTTCTTTTTGTATTTCCACCGAACGGCTATGCAGGCTTGAAAGCCGAACTTACGGCAAAACAGGTTTATATGAAAATCGTCAAAATAAGTTTAGAGGCACTTAACAAAGTTGCCGAGCCTCTTTGTTGACCTAAATAGTTAGTTATGATGGGAAAAATTTGAAGAATCATTATTGCCAACATGGCTATAGTCAAAATGACCATTAACATCGTCATCTTATGCATGCTTTTTTGAAGGTTGACGTTGCTTTGGCTTAGATTCGTATTAGTTAAGTTCCTGCAATACTCAAAAAGTGCTTGAAATTGACTCCTTAAATGTTCAATAGCGCCATTTTCCATTTCTAGAAACCACTCACTACCCCTAACTAAGTCTTTGAAAGTGTCCACTTCAAAATTCCTCATCTTTATCGGTGTTATTGGTGAAGTGATCTTTTTGGCTTTTTCAAGCATCTTGCTCAAGTTTTTGACATTCTTTTTTTCGTTGACGAAGTAGTTGCTAAAGTCACGGTACATTTCAATGATTCTTTGATAGATTGAAGTGATTTCGCCGGGTTTGGTAGAAGAGATCATTTCGTCCATACTTGTCTTGATGTTCTGATCCCATTTTTCTCCAATAACTTCCATTTGATAATTTGTCCAGTAGATTGAGTGAAAGAGGTACATAAGGTCTAAGGTGGGATCTTCTACAAACCATTCAATCTTACTGCATATTGCTCTCTCGACAGTCTCGTATCCCTCTTCTTCGAAATCATCCTCCGAAGCTAAAAAGATTAGCCCTGCGTAGACGCTGTACGTTTTGAATAAACGGTCTTGAGAAATACCAACTAGGGAACGGTCGTATTTTGAGTATATCCCGATATTAAATCCTAAGAAATCAATGAACCGTAAATGGTTTTTTTCCCATTCTTGAAGAGAGTCGAAGTCAATTTTATTGGTAGAAACTATCTTGATATTGGGACAGTGTAAGGGCCCTTCTTTTGTATACGAACGGTTTAGGAACAAACCATAAGAAAATTGCTTTAGAAATTGTTCCATATCTTCCTGATATTTCCTAATGGTAGGTTCAAGTTTTGGCCCTTTAGGTACCCAACCTCCCCTTTCGTCCGGGACCCAATCTTCGGATTCAATAAACGTTTTCTTTATCCCCTCATTATAGAATTCTTTTTTTATAGTACAATGATAGATTATGTAGTAAATAGAATCGACTAACTGCCCCAAAGTCACTTCGAGTACAAGAAATTCTTTAGGTAGTTTTCGTTGCATCCCAACCAGAGGTTTCCAATCTAAATCCGAATTGAAAATCACACCTATTCTTAATGTTCCCCCTCCGCTTAAGACTCCACTCTTTTTGATGTCGGGTATAAAATCCAAACAGGGTCCGGCAAATGCACCTTCCGGCTTCACTTCGGGTTGAAAAAGTTCTTTAAGACCTTGAATCATTTGGTCTTTTCTTTCGTAAGGTATGAAATCGATAAGAATTATTTCTAGATTTTTGATATGCAAATATTCCTTTTCTAGTCGTTGTTGAGATGACTTGTTCATCTCCTCCATATGTTCTTTTTCACTCTTTTCTAGTCTTTCCTTGATACCGGAGGCCAACAATCGTCAACCCGTATTATTTAATGGTTAGTTTAATCATTTAAATTAGACGAGGCCAAAAAGTTAAACAGTTGCCCCTAACTTTTTTGGCAAGCTCAAGGCCTCGCACACGTTTTACCCAGGATCGTTATTAAGTGTCGCTTCGGAAATTTAATGGAATGAAAATCGATCCGCTTGACCAGGGCGATTGCGCCTCACGCCTTGTCGCATGGCGAATCGTCGCTAAGTGTCCTTTCGAAAATTTAATGGAACGAAAACAAGCCCCTATTTTTAGTGTAGAGGAACGTTATTAACTCCAACAAAACCCCGGTTATAAGGACGAGTGTCATAACTAACAAATCTTTCGGCGTCTTTCTTCTTGTTTTGATCTTATATGACACGCCTTCCTCTATGGAAGAGTTTTATTTCATACTTTCGCGCATATTCTTTTGCGGGCTCCGTGTAACCGCCTAAAGTATCTATCTCCGTTATGCCCTTTCTCACCGCTCTAGTTACTTCGGGTTTCGTCATCCGCCTCTTTATGTGCTTAACTTCGCCCTGGACAGCGCCCCTACGATAATCTTCTCTTCTCGGACCGCCGACATGTCGCCCTCTATGTTTTCGAGCTTTGTATCGTTCATATCGTTTCCATTTCATCATCGTCTTCTCCGTCGTCTTGTTCGATTCTCCGGTATCTTCCATTCCGCACTAACATAGATTGGAGAAAAGCGCTCTGAGACGCCGATTTTGACCTTTCTTGGCAAATATTTCTTCCAACCCCGTCTTGCCATGGGCACATCTTCGGTAATTAATTCAATCTTGGAGTTTAATAAAGGTTTTGAATTTTTATATAAGAGAAAAATTTAGTCTAATAACTCTAATTCTGTTATTTTATTTCACAATAAAATAAAAAACCAAAAAAAATCCTTTTTTAAGATTTTGAGTTTATATTCGAGATAAAAAAGCTAAAATATCACGGATACTAAGAGATAACCATGAGTTACCGCGTTTGTTCCTATAAAAGAAAGAAAAAAGGCGGAAAGAGGAAGGTTGTTCCGGTTAGATCATATACTCGCAAATACGGACGTAGACGACGCAGGTAAAAACGACAACCCAAGTATTCAAACTTCCCGGACCCTTCCCATAACCTTCTTCCGTTAACCTTACTAACCAGGATGCCCCATCCTAGGCGGTATGTGATGTCCAAAGAATTTAAGACATATGAAGAAAATTGGTTTAATTGGTCAGATTCCGAAAACTAAGAACAAGATTGCGCCAATCAAAAAGGGGATTGGGAATGATTACAAAAACATTGAACGGATACCATGTGGAGCGAATAATTTCACGATGGAGGAGTAGAAGTCTTAAGACGGTCACTCAGTTCTAACGAATTGATTGTAATCTCGACGACGCAGAGGTTGCCCGTGATACTTCCAATTCCTCTAAAGGACGAAGAGTTGGCCTATAAAATATCGGTGCTTTTGGGACAAAATTATTGTAGATATTCCGGGCGACGTTTAGTAGCACCAAGATTTGTATATATTGTTCTTTTTCCTCAAAACTATGCCTATACGAACTATATTCTATCATTACCCAGAACCACTAGGCATTACAGAAGGTCTAAAAAATTATTGATTGACAAGGAAGAATTTTCATATGTTAAGAGCCGTCGTCTGGAAAGTAGATTTCACATCGGGCCAAATATTGGGTTTTTCTTTAATCCATGGGAAAATGTTGATTGTTTCGTTTTATGCTACATCAATCCCAACGATATAGAAGCGATCGATTTTGAGCTTTGCTTAGATATTGCGCCGATTAAAAAAGAACTTGAACAAGAGGCGTTGTCTCGAGTCTACCGAGCATTAGGGCAACGCGGCGAGGAATCCAATCTAATTCAGCAGGTTGTACGGACGGCTTATGAAGATTTCAGAAACCCAGAGATCGAAAAGGTAGAAGAACAAGTGAAGTCTTTCAGGGCCTTAGATTCGATGCTCCATTTTATGGTAAAAAACACCAGATTCCTTCTTAGAAAGTTGAAAAGGCTCGGCGTGGAAATTGAACTTGGGGAAAGCATCAGTATAAAGCTAGAAACATAAGAACCGGAAAGACTGCTCCCGTACCGTGGCGTCGCGAATTTAAGCCATACTTCGTTAAGCAACTTTGTCAAGAACTCGAAATTGATTATGATTCGCTATTGGAAGATCCGTAAAGGGTGTTATATTTTGCGATGCACATTCTTCTGTTTCTACGTCTTCCAAATCTATTTCTGATTCCCAGACTTCGGCGCACTTAGAACATAGTCCAGTAGTTCCGCATTCTTTGCAGAGAAGAGCTCCACACATGTCGCAGGGTAAGTCGTGGCCTTCGGGGATTTCCTTTCCGCAATCTGTGCACTTCACCATTTCATGTTCACGTTTCTACGTGGTTCTTGTTCTGTTTAGATTATGCCTTCTTCGAATTCGCATTCTTCGGTCATTTGGTCGTCCCAGCATTCCCAGCAGAGACCATCGTATGACTCAAATTCTTCCATAGAAATCTCTTTTCCGCAGACCTCGCAATAATATTTTTCGTCTTCCTCCTGCGCCTCTGATTCTTCTCCAAGTTCAACTCTAATCCTCTTCATCGATCAACATTCTCCAAGCGGTTTAAGCATGGGAACTGACATAACCGGATTTAGAATCACTCACCAAATTATCTTTATGAACGAGAAATAAATACCGAAGAATAGGAATCGGGACGTTTGTAATAAGATTGGGAACTAACAAATTCTTTTTCTATTTCATATTTCAGCATCGAACAATTTCTCATCTAGCAGATTCTTGTGCTTGCTTTATCGCTTCTGTCCATTCATCCATTATTTTTCGTTGCTTGCTAAGTATAGCAGGACCAAAACCAAAGAATTTTTTATAAATCGCTCCTATACTTGGAAGAACAAATGCGAGAGAGAATATTTCTCCATCTGACAGTGCTACTTTGATGTACGGATTTCCAAAGAAAGGAGATATTCTCTCGATGGAGTCAATATTGCTTAGAGGAATTTCATATTCTAATTCATTGTTTTTCCGAAGTATTAATCGTTGATTTGTCAGAACGGGTTCTCTAAGCAATTCAAATCGGAAGAAAGCCTTTGACCATTCAAATTCTTTCCCATGACGTACTACTTTCCAATCTTTCTCTAATGTTTTGATGATAGCCTCATTTTCTTTGAGTTTAAACTCCAACTTTATCTAACTCCTTTTTTTATCCACTAACCGTAACACTAACAACTGCATATGCAGGCAGTTGTAGTTATTTTTCCTCTTTCCTTTTTTTCTCTCTCGTCTCTTCAAAGATCATTTCAAGCTCTTTGTCTCGTGACCAAAGATCTCCTTTTACAATTCTCATTTTAAGACTGGAATCCGATTCCCAAGGTGGCTCTTTCTCCTTTAGTTCTTTCTTTGTTTTCTTTCCTTCACTCATTAGATCAGCCTCAGATTACCAATAATATGACAGCAAGGGAGAGAAATAATATTATCCCTGTGAACAATGTTAAGAGTGCTCGAAATAGAGACTTTACTTTTCTCCAATTAATTGCATAATT
>Ga0315314_1000812_pt1 | contig 30755 bp, 24 predicted proteins | sample TDP9_MG_FD_203631 | JGI IMG/M metagenome (GOLD analysis project Ga0315314, IMG submission 203631) | Freshwater sediment microbial communities from Lake Towuti, South Sulawesi, Indonesia - TDP9 | ecosystem: Environmental > Aquatic > Freshwater > Lake > Sediment | place: Indonesia: South Sulawesi... | reverse complement strand
CCTTCACTGCCAGGAGGCGGGTATATTGTAAGTCCGTGGCCACTTCCCGGGCTGCTCCCCTCAATTTATAGCTGGAAGAAAAAAGAGCGATATGAGGACTCGCCATGGCCAGCGAGAACCCCACCACGGTTAAGAACAGGATCAAATCGATGAGTGTAAATCCGGATGAGAATTTTTTTCCTATTGTTCTATTTCCTACCATGGCCATCAATCTCCAAAAAGCATCTTTTCTTTCTTTCCTGCGATCAATCGGACTGATGAATTCCTCGATGATCAATCTCATAATTTGCAAAATAAATGCCACGATCAATTGCCTCACCTTTTTTAAGAATTGATAATTTTTTCCATTTGTTGAATCACTTGCAGATCTTTGGGCCGGAGCGCTTTTCCAAAATTGCCTGTTCATTTTTGCTCATCTGCGCCTATTATTCTAAGGAGATATCTAATGAAAAGATGCTTAAGAATTTTTGGGGACGCTCCAAGGAAGGCTTTGTATAGGACCGCCAGATATGATCTGTCATTCCGGGCTTGACCCCGTATCAAGTACGGGGCAGGCTCCCGAATCCAGGGTTTCCCGTGAAATCGGGAACCCAGTTTTCCTTTGATGGTTCCCCGCTTTCGCGGGGACAGAGTCTGGATTCCTGCTGGAGTTTACCCTCGCGAGAGCGGGGGCGGGAATGACGATTTATGCGAATTTATATGGGTTGCTCTGTATACATAGCGATTATGGACTATTGCAGGGTTCTTAAGAGAAGCAGTTACAAAATTGTGCATGCAAAAATTGATCATTTTCCTAAATTTCTCCATTTACAATCCATCGACCTCATATCACGATTTAATCGATTAAAAACCATTTTCCCTTTTTTACTCGATCTAAAACTAATATCCCTACTTGATGCCCTTTTCCGAGAGTCAACGAGATTAACTCCCAATTACCGCGTTCATCAATCAACCCTCAAAACTTTCGCCCCCCGAATTTTTTTTCCCTTGAGCTCTATCAGGGCTTTGTTTGCTTCTTCCAATTTGAATTCTTCTATTTCTGGCTTGATGGGAATTTGAGCTGCCAATTGCAAAAACTCGCTCACATCGCGTCTGGCGACATTCGCCACGCTTTTTATCTCCTTTTCCAGCCAGAGATGGCTCGCATAATCTAACTTCAGGAGAGACTCCTTGTCTGATTCTTCTTTCCGGATCGCATTGACGATCAACCGCCCCCCTTTTTCTAAGACTTTTAACCCCTCTACGATAGGCTTCCATACTGGAGTGGTATCAATGGCGCAATCCAGTTCTTCCGGCGGCCCCTCACCAATATCCCCGGCCCAGAAAGCCCCAAGTTCCCTGCTGAAGTTTCTTTCCCTCTCAGTTCTGGCAAAAACAAAAATTTTGGATTTTGGGTATCTGTACTTGGCCATTTGAATAACGAGATGGGCTGAAGCTCCAAACCCGAGGAGTCCCAAATTCTTCCCGTCCTCCATTCCTGTTAATCTTAGAGAGCGGTAGCCAATCGCGCCGGCACATAGAAGTGGCGCTGCTTCTAAGTCAGAAAATACTTCGGGAATGGCATAGGCGAAATCTTCTGCAACCGTGGTGTATTGGGCATACCCTCCATTTGCGTCCCGACCCGTAGCCTTAAAATCTTTACATAAATTCTCATTCCCTCCAAGGCAAAACTTGCATTCCCCACAAGCTGCATAAATCCAGGCGACTCCCACCCGATCTCCAACCTTATATTTCCTTGCCTGCCTACCTGTTTTTTCTACCCGGCCCACGATCTGATGGCCGAGGACAATCGGGAATCGAGGGGGTGGTGTTCTTCCTTCGATTTCATCCAATTCAGTATGACAGATACCGCAGGCTGAAATTCTTATTAAGATTTCTTTTTCTTTGGGAACAGGGAGGGGCAAATCGACGAGTTCTAATGGATTTTGATTTTCTTGCAGATTATGCGGCCTACTTAAAATCATAGCCTTCATTTCCCTTTGACCTCCTCTTTGTTTCCCACAATTTTTCAGCCAATTTTTCGATATAACCCTTATTTTCTAATTCCTCCCTCCACCTCTTCGGTATCTCATCAACACCATAGCAGGCTCCGGCAATTGCGCCCGTCATTGCCCCGATCGTATCGGCATCGCCCCCCAAGCCTACGGCGTATATGACAGAGCTTTCAAAATCAGAATTACACAAGAAAGAATAAATAGCAGCAGGAACCGAATTCATAGCCTCGACACCATTTCCCAGTTCCCTAATGACTTTGCCCCTGGGGGCGCCTTCATCGAGGAGGCTTTTCATCGCTTCCAATTTCTTTTGATAGATTCCGACTCTGGTAAAGCTCAGCAACTCCTTCAAGAATTCGTATTTTTTAAAATTTTCCCCTTTCAGATTTACAGCCATGGCTACAGCATAGGCTTCCAGTGCTGCTGCTTCCATTGCCCATTCGTGGGAATGGGTGATTTTGCTCGATTGGTAGGCGACTTCCCGGAGCATTTTGGGATCATCGCCATAGAAAAGGCCAACCGGTGCGATTCTCATGGCCGCCCCATTTCCGTATGAGCCGCCAGGGTATATTTCTCTATCGAGCATCTCGTTCCATTTTCGGCCACGCTGGAACATTCGGAAAATCCGCGGGGGGCCCCAGGCATAGCCACGCCATGGCTCCCTTTCAAAATTTTCCATGAATCTTCTGGCCATGTGCTCTCCGTCAAAGCCCTCACATTCTATGAGCGACTCGGCCAGGCCAATCATCATGGCTGTATCATCTGTATATCTCGGCCCGATTTCTTTGGTTTCCTGGAAGTGAAAAATACCCTCTCCCCGGGCGCCCAGGGAATCCCCCACTGCAGCCCCCATGAGAGAACCGATGAATTTTGTGAGTTCCATCTTTTTCTTTGACCCTAACTCTTCTCCCAATTTTGGAGCCATGCCAAAATAAATTTTCCTGCTTCTTCCATTCCTTCTTGCTCCAATAAATCGGGCGTATCCTTGGCGGTATGCACCTTTAGAATCTTCGACGAGGCGCAAGCCAGGGTGGCAGCTTGATACCCCTTCTCCAGAAAAGCCTGGTGGTCCATCAGAATACCGAAGGGAAATAACAGGGGTTTGATCAGGAAGGGCCTGCCAATTTCTTTCAGCCGAGAGACAAAAAGGGATTCTTCCCCGATTGGTAGGAATCCTTTTCTGGAAAAGATCCTGAGCTTTCCTTTGATGCCCACGACATCTAAGTTTAGAAAATAGGAATTCTCCTTTTCCATCTCCTTTTCGTGCTCCCGCAAATAAGCAAAAGCCCCCTGCAATCCTAATTCTTCTGCCCCTGAAAAAAGGAAGGTCACTCCAGGGCGCAAAGTCCTCTCCCGCCTTAAACCCTCGGCCAGATGCAAGAGCACTCCCAGACTTCCAGCATTGTCCAAACCGCCTGGCGATTGATTGTTTGTTTTGAGGAGGAGCAGGGGAATCATTCCCAAAAAAGACAGAGCCAGGGGGAAGTCTACCCGAAGAGTGGGGAAGGAGCCCAGGGCGTCCCTCGATGAGGATAAAAAACCAAAACCCAGCCAGAGTAAACTGAGGCCTGAAAGGAGAAGAAAAAAAGCCCTGTGGAGAATGGATAAGCTTTGGCTCTTGGAATCATAATGGGCGATCAGATAAAGGTGCGGTCCGGGTCTTCCATGGCCAGGTAAGCTCGCCGTGATATTGTGCGAACGGAGGAGATTCTCCTTTTTCTTCCGGCTGATGAACCCGCGAGAAAGAGATGCCAATCCCAAGAGCTTAAACCAAAAAAAAGCGTAGAAGGCCAGGAAGGCGACCATTGAGAAGATTAAGATACTGGAAGCGATGGGGAACGAAGGCGCCAGCATTCTGGCGCCGATGGAAATCAAGAGGGCCAGCAAAGCAAAGGCTCTTATGATCCCCCAGGGGGGCAAGGGGATGAAAAATTCCTCCCGCCGGGGGAGGTACCCCGACTCTATCAATTTTTTTTCGATAAGAGAGGATGCCCCTCGCTCGCCGGCGCTGCCTACTGCCCGTGGAAGAGCCAGAGATTTGGCAATCTTCAATGCTTCCTCCGCATTAAAATCCATTATCCCCAGTCCCTCCCATGGATAATTTATATAACACAGCTTCCTTCCTGAAAACAAATCCTGTCAACATTACGCAGAAAATGCCCCCTCACCCCGTCCTCTCCCCCAATCTGGGGGTGAGGGTGAGGCCAGGAGGGATTTTCCCCCCCGAGGTAGGATTCTCCGTAAAGGATGAAACTCAAGCAGTGGCTTGAGTTTGCCGATAAATTTTTAGAGGGAGCAAAGAGTCTTTATTAAAAAATAAGGAGGAAGGCTATGCGTATCCTGTTGGTTTTTTTGGCTTTAAGCTGGCTCTTATTTGGCGGCCCGAGGGAAGGGATGGGGGCTGACGTGAACCTCGGCATATCTATAGGAGAAAAAGGATTAAAAGGCTTCCATATTGCCGTCGGCGAATACTATCGGGTGCCCGAAAGGGAGGTAGTCGTCATCAAGCAAAGGCGCATCCCTGACGAGGAAATACCCGTTGTCTTCTTTATTGCCGCGCGAGCTCGCGTTTCCCCCACAGCCATCATAGACTTCAGGCTGGGCGGAAAGACCTGGATGGAGATTGCTTTCCACTACGGCCTGCACCCCGATATATTCTATGTGCCGGTTAAGGGTGAAGTAAAGGGTCCGCCTTATGGAAAGGCCTACGGTCATTTCAAGAATAAGGCCAGGAGAGAATCTGGAAGGATCGTGTTCAAGGATGAAGAGGTGATAAATCTGGTGAACCTAAAATTTATCTCCGAACATTATGGATATCCGCCTGAAGCAGTGATTAAGATGAGGTCCGAGGGAAAGAACTTTGTAGCAATTAATGACCAGGTCAAGAGGGGCGACAAAGGGAAAGAATGGAAGCAAGACAAGGAGTGGAAGGGAGATAAGGAAGATAAGTTCATCGCCCATGGAAAGGAGCAGAGGGGCAGAGGGAAGGGAAAATAAGGGATTAGGGCATTTCGGGAGTAAGATCTAACTCTGGAATAAAAGGCCCTTGCGGAGAGAGGTGAGATCTCAACCATCAGAGCCCGATTCCGCCTCCTCATAGGAATGATGCAGGCCGTGATCTTTTTCCACCGCCATGGCGCTGGCCATTTCACCAGTCATGGCCACCCCGTGACGGTACTGAAAAGGCCACATGCTCTTGAGATGGAAGATGCCGACACGATCGTCATCAGAAAGGATGTGCCCCAAATCTGGCTGGAGGCCAGGCATGGCACTCAATTGGCCGTTTATAAAAGTGATCCCGCGCTCATCGGCCTGAATTCCCAGTCGTCCGAGCAGATCATCGACCGTGCTGCCTTCCGGAATAGATACCTTTAAGTTGGCGAAGCTGCCTTGATCTGCCTCCCCTCCATATCGGGCCAGCGGTCCATACAACCATACGTCCACGGAAATATTTGGCACTTCACCCTCCTCCAATGGGAGGGAAGATGCCCACCTCATCTCCGGGCTCCAGAGGCCAATCCAGAGGGCGAGTATGTCCATTGATAAAGGCCACCTTCACTTCTTCAGAGGGCAGATTCAGCCGCCTCACTAATTCGTTTACAGTAGCCCCTTCCGGTAGGTCAGTCTCAAAGGGAACCCCTGACCCCGCACCGGGAACATAGCGACTTAGAATGGCAAAGAGTTTCACCCGGACCCGCATCCTCACCTCACGGGCACCGTATGATGTCCTGGGCCCACAGGCAATCGGCGCAGGAAGGGTTCCAGCCCCAGCACCCTTCGTTGCGCTCGCGCAGATCGCAGCTTTCCCGAAGGTCACAATTGGGGCAGGAAGGAAAATGGAATGCCCGAACCTCGCTGCGGAAGCGCACATACTCCTCGGACATCCAGATATCCGCCAGTGGCATCTCTTTCACGTTCCCCAAAACATATCGCCGCACTTGCTTTTTTCTGCCGTCCACTGCGAAATAGCCATAATTATGCCCCAAGGCATAGCAGGGCGATATGCCACCATCCCATCCTACCACCATGGCCCGGTCTTGGACGAATCGGCACCGCCGTTCCGCACCCCAGTACATGCGGGGTAGTTCCAGAATTCCCCACATTACCCAGGCATCAGCTTTGACAGGCCAGCTGCCAGCGCTAAGCAGAGGGCGGGGCTCATAGCCATAGAGGATTTCGCCGCGCATCTCCTCGGTGTAAGGGAGGACGTTGCTGACCAGAACACGGGCCGCTCCCAGTCGGGATGCCAACCCCGTCAATTGCGCCAATTCATCGACATTGCTCCGCAAGGCCACAAACTCGATTCCCAGAGAGGGGATAAGCGACCCTAATTGGCTTTTCGTCTCATTCAGGGTGCGGATGTTATTCAGAATTTGAGAGAGCATTCCGCCACGCGTTCCTGCATAGGTCTCCGGCTTCACGCCATCCACGGATATGACCAATCGGTCCACGCCCAGCCGAATCAAATCACGAGCCATTTGGCCATCTAACCGCAGGCCATTAGAGCCAACGGTCACGGCCAGATCGCGCTGACGCACCGCCCTGATCATCTCCAAGATGTGGGGATGAGTGAGGGGTTCGCCGAAACCAGTGAAAACTACCCGGGTCAGGCTGGGTAGGTCTTTCAGGCTTTCCATCAGTCTTTGGAATGTATCCATGGTCATCTGGACTTCCGGGTCCTTCCAGACATTGCGAATACAGGTGCGGCAGTGGAGGTCACAACCAGTGCTTGGTTCTATGTAAAGTTTTCGCGCATTGGGGATACGCGGATGGAGGATCAGATCACCTTCCCGCTCATCCAGCCAGTATTCCGTATCCGGAGAAATAGATCGCTGGTCGAAGAAGCCTTCGGGGAGGAGTAACTTGTTGCCGTTGTCAACCTTCACCCTGGGCATGGATTTTGACTGGGCCATGGGGACAGGGCGACCAGCGCCCTGTCCGCGCGGGGTTAAATTTGGCTGGAACTATGGAACGTCCCATGAAGGTCTACAATTCGCCATAGACAGAGTCCAGCGCTTTATCGGGCACGTCATAAACCTGATTGTGAGGTGGGAGGGGTTCGTATTTCATGAACTCGGGGACGCGGTCAGCTTCCTTCTTGATACCGGCCGCCTCATTGAATGCCCGCTCCTTGCGCAGGATTTCTGCCCCGACGTTGGCCGCGTCCTCTGATTTCCAGTTTGTACCCAAGACGCCGTTGCACTCCTCCATCATTCCTTCAAATCCGCTGGCAATGTCCAGGATGGCAAAGGCGATGAATAGACAGTGGCCTGTGGAATCAATGAAAGCGGTGGTGGCCTGGAAAGCGCGGCTCAGAGCAGCTTTTCCTTCGGGACTAAGAGGGTCGACCTTGCCACCCACGCTGAGGATTTCGGGAGCGATGGTATATCCAGATGTGTGGTCGGCTCCCATGGTGCTGGTGGCATAGGTGATACCTATCCCCTTGACGGCTCGCGGTTCATATGCCGGCATGCTTTGACCCTTCACCGTGGGCACGCGGGTCAGGCCGAAAGCCCGGCCAGCGAACTCAGTGCCCCCGCCCAGGATACGTCCCATGGGTGTTCCTTTGCCCATTTCGCGGATCAGTTCAATGGCTTTTTTGCCATTTCCAAATGGAATGACACCAGCCTCCATAGCCACAGCCAGGGTGGTGCCGGTCTCAATGGTATCGAGACCATAAGCATTGCACAGGCGAACCATTTCAGCGATGTCGTCTAAGCTATCAATGCCACAGTTGGCACCCAGCGCCCAATCAGACTCATACTCCACGCATGATGTATGTTCTTTGCCGTCAGGCTTATGCCAAGTATTGGAACACTGGATGATACAGCCAGGGCTGCAAGCGTGGTTGTATAACTCTTTGCCCAAACGCTGCTTGTTCCCCTCAAAAATAGCCTCACCCGCGATCTTGGCCGCTCCCTCAAAACGGCCACTCGAAAAATTCCGCGCGGGCAGACCACCCGCCTCATTCATGATGTTGATGAGAACAGCCGTTCCATAGGTGTTCAGTCCACCTTTGGGCTTGGTAATGGCATGGGTGCGCAGAGCTTCGTTCAACTTCTTGCGCCCCTCATCAAACAGGGCTTGGTTAGCCACCTTTAAGCCAGGAGCACCGGTACTGTCCGTGATGATGAACTTGAGCCTCCTGCTCGCCATTACCGCGCCCAGGCCGCCTCGTCCCGAATACCGGCTGGGCCGTTTGGCCAGGTCATTGAATACGACCCCCGAATTGCCGTAAGCGAATTCGCCCGCGACGCCAAATCCGGCGATGGCGCCTTTCGCACCGAACCGCTCGTACAGTTTCGGAAAGACATCGTACAGATCTTTCCCTGTGTATTCATCGGCGGGTAGGAACGCAGCTTTGGGCTTGCCGGCTTTATCGTCCCAGGTGAGGTGGGCCATCCAGTATTTACCTTTTTCCTTGGGCTGGCCTTCTATGACCAGAGCTTTGATTTGCATACTGGCCAGGTAGGGTGCCCAGGATGAGCCGGCGTTCGATTCCTTGATGCCTCCCGTGAGCCAAGACTTACCGCCTACAGAGACGCGGGCTGATGTGGCCGCAGGAGTCCCCGTTACGATGCCAGGAGAAAAAACGAGCTTGTTGTTGGGGCCAAGGGGATGACAAAGCGGAGGGACTTCGTCATGAACCATGTTGGACGTCATTCCCCGCCCCCCCTGGTTCTTGTACGCTGTCGGGATACCATCAAGGCGATAGCTTCGATCATTCATGTTCAGCCGTAAAATCCACATGTTCTTGCCTCCTTCCATTGAAATTTTCCAGGCCAATCCCTGGAAATGGTTAAACCCTTTCAAACATACCCCCCTTTACCAAAGAGAGTAGGGGGGATTTACAGTTCTATGGTAGCCAGCTGGCCATGGTCAGTTTCACGGTATAAGTTCTCATTTGGTTGCTTCTATGCTGCCCTTTGTCATCTATGGCCAAAATATAATAGCTTCTTTGGGTTTGGAGGTCAACTTTAATAAAAACCCCAACGGCCTTTTTTCTATTACGATACAGTCCCCAGGGGAGGGGAAATATTTGGATACGGAAAAACTTTTTTAGAATTCTAAACTTCTGAAACATTTTGCCGACAGCTTTATTTATAAGGGAATAGAATAATCGATGACAACGAATCGGGGTGGTGTATAATATTTGGAAAGAGGGGTGAGGGAGATGGATAACACAGAAATCGAAAAAAGGAAGGTTAAAAGACGTTGGGGAACCATCATGGCACTGATAATTACCCTTTTTCTCTTTTTGAGTATTCTCACCCTATCTGCTCATTTGAAAGATGTCCGTGCGCTTAGCCCGACCGGCTGCGAAATGGACTGCCAGAAATGCCATTCCATGAGCAACCAGGATGTGAGAGGGATCCTGCAAAACTTGAAAATTCCCCAGGCAGAGATCGTGAAGATTCAATTGAGTCCGGTAAAAGGGCTTTGGGAGGTAACCATTGTTGATAAAGGGAAGAAAGGCCTTCTCTATGTGGATTTCTCCAAAAAATATATTATTCGAGGGCCAATCTTTGAGATAAAAAGTGGGTTCGATAAAACCTCAGAACACCTTGCGAAAATACAGGAACCCAGAAAAGCTGATTTCTCGAGAATTCCTTTACAAAATGCTCTGGTCATGGGTAACGACAAAGCCATCCATAAGGTTGCTGTTTTTACAGACCCGGATTGCCCTTACTGCGTAACCCTCCATCAAGAGATGAAGAAAGTTATTCAAGAAGGAAAAGACATTGCCTTTTATATAATCCTTTTCCCATTGAAAATTCATAAAGAGGCCTATTGGAAATCTCAAAGCATCCTTTGCTATAAATCTTTAGAAATGCTTGAAGATGCTTTCTTGCGAAAGCCCATTCCCAAGCCAATCTGCGACTCAAAGGAAATTGACGCCAACATAAGACTGGCCGAATCCCTCGGAATTACAGGAACCCCCACCCTGGTGCTGCCCAATGGAAGAGTTTACACGGGAACAATCCCCGCCAAACAACTGATTGATCTCGTTCATGAGAATGGATAAAGAGGGAGAATCGAATGAGGAAAAAGCGGCAATGGACCAAATATTCTTCAGAACTGGCCGAGAGGGCCTTGAAGAGAATCTAAAAATCTCTGAGTGCTCTGTGGTTAAACAATCTTTGGACGGGAGTCTTGATGGAGGACAAAGTTAGGGAAGCGATCTTTAGACAGGTGGAAAAAGAGCCTTTCGCCAAGAAGTTCGGATTGAAATTGACCGCTCTGGATGAAGGGTTCTCCAGGGTGGAGATGACTTTCACTGCTGATATGGAGAACATTTTCGGCATGGCCCATGGTGGGGCTTTATTTGCCCTCATCGACGAGGCCTTCGAGACTGCCTCCAACTCCCACGGCACTACTGCCGTGGCTCTTAATATGAATATTACCTATGTTTCTTCCCCTGCCCCGGGAAGCAGGCTCATTGCCGAAGCAAGGGAGTTTAACCGCACGAATAAGACCGCCAACTACGACATCAGAGTGTTCGATCAGCAGAACCAACTGATCTCCTCCTGCCAGGCTCTCGTTTACCGAAAAGGAACTCCCCTACCCTTCCTGGATTAATTTTATTCTATATTTCCCTCCCCCTCGACGGGGGAGGGCCTGCCCTGTGGAGTAAATTTCTCAACTCCACAGGGTGAAGGCTTCGGCCGTGAGCTCAGCCGAACGGTGGGGGTGAATCGCTATACTTCCCCCTCCCCTGCACCCCTCCCACGATGGGGAGGGGGCTTAGTTACGGCTATTTTCTAAATAATCATTCGTGATAGCAGGGACGCCCTCAAATTCCGCCCCGCGTAGGCCGGGGAAAAATCCCCCCCGTGCCCCCCTTTATCAAAGGGGGGGGTTGGGGGGTCTGCGTTTACCCTACTCTTTCTCTTACCAAAGGGTGGGGTTTTTGCGGGTGATGATACAGGTTAAGGCTTGAACGCCAGGGAAGTCTGTTTGCTGTCCCCTTCACCTTTCTGGAGAAATTCTGCTTTTAGAGGAGTCCCAACCTTTGTCTGCTCCGGCTTCTTGGCATCCACTCCGATAATGCGAGCCACCACTTTCGGTCCTTCGGTCAATTCTACCACCCCAACGATATAAGGGTTGTTTCGCCCAAAACCCTCTTTGGCCATGGGTGGAGGCGCCACTACGATGCTGGTGAAGGCAGCGAGTCTTCCATCCCCTTTAAATTGCACCCATTCCATCTGACTGCCAAAGCAGGATACACATATAGGACGGGGCGGCAAAGCCAGAGCCCCACATTTCTTGCATTTTGAACCCATGATTTTACCTTCATTGAGAAACTGCTGATAGGAATAATCATTGAAAGGTCTCTCGTTCATGGCTTACCTCCTCTCCAGGATGGTAAAAGTGCAGGTTCCACCCGTGCCCCCCAGATTATGGGCGCCTCCCACTCGCAAATTGGGGTTGGGGACCTGTCTTTTTCCAGCTTTGCCCCGGAGCTGCACCCATACTTCATACAGTTGGGCTACGCCGGTGGCGCCCACAGGGTGACCTTTGGTCTTGAGCCCTCCTGAGGTATTGATGGGCTTGGGGCCGTCAAGTCTGATCGCCCCTTCGGCCACAGCCTTGTATCCATACCCGGGTTTATAGAAACCGAGGTCTTCTAAATGGACGATTTCGGCGATGGAGAAGCAGTCATGAACTTCTGCAAATTGAATATCCTCAGGCTTCAGGGCCGACATTTCATATGCCTCCTGGGCTGCTGCCCGGGTAGCCTCGAAGGAAGTCAAGTTTTCTTTGGCATGCAAGCTATATCCACTGCCCTGCCCAATGCCAGCCACGTAAATGGGAACATCGGTGAATTTCCTGGCCATCTCTTCTGCCACCAGAAGCATGCAGGATGCTCCGTCGCTAATGGGGCAGCAATCAAAGAGGTGCATGGGCCAGGCAATGGGAGGATTCACCAGCGGATCCCGCAGGAAATCTCTTTCGTCTTTCCAGTTCGGGATGGGTTCTCCTTTCTGGCGGCAGCGCTCAATCCTGGCGTTCATGAAATCGCGGATGGTCATGGGAAACTGGGCTTTGGGGTTGAGGGGAGCGTTATTATGGCTTTTTATAGTTACATTGAAGAGATCCTCCCGGCTCGCGCCATATTTGGCAAAATAGGCAGTGGCCGTGGTCCCGAAAACCCCCGGGAAGGTAAACCCGGTGGCCACTTCATAGGGACTGGCAGCCATGGCCAGGCCCTCGGCAACTTCCTCGGTGGTTCGCTTGGACATCTGTTCCAGACCCCCTACCAGGACAATGTCATAGAATCCAGACGCAATGGCGAATACCCCTTCTCGAAAGGCCAGGGCGCTCGACGCGCATGCACCTTCTGTCCGCGTCACTGGCTTGGGCACATGCCCCACTAAGTCAGAGATGATCGGCCCCCAGTGCCCTTGATTGACAAAGAAATCATTGGTGAAGTTTCCGATATAGATCGCCTCGATGTCCCCGGGGTCTATTCCTTTGTCCACTGAGCCAATCATTTCCGTATAGGCTTCGGCAAAGAAATCTTTTGAGTTGCGGTCTTTGAAGAGGCCTAATTTTGTCAATCCCCCGCCCACTATGGCCACTCCTCTTGCCAATTTTTTCTTTCTCAGCATTTTGTCCCTCCTTGGTCAAAATTGCTTTAAGTCTACCATCTTCTATTTTCCAGAAAAAGGCAAATCTCCTTCTTTTTTTTCCAAAGAAGAATTACTCTTAAAATATGGGTAAGGATCTATCGAAAGGAGAAAAAATGAACAAGAAACTCTTAGCGATCTTTCTTAGTCTCCTCTCCCTCGTCGTAGGGTATGCCATCCTGAAGGCAGCGGAAGATAGGAGAGAAAACAGACCTCCCGTGATCACGCGTTCGTTCGCTTCCAAGGAAGTTAAGCCCAGGGAAAGCTGGAAGATTTACCTGAATGCCTCTGACCCAGATGGAGATATGCAAACAATCTTCGCTGTGATTGAACAGCCGGGACTGGGGAAATATCCCGTAAGTATCATCAGGATCAAGGAAGAGAATCAGAAGGAGCTCTCTGGCTATATCCACCTGAATACCTCAGTTTCTGATAAACTTGATTTCCTCACCCTTACTCTAATGGTCCACATTCGAGATAAGGCTGGCAATTTTAGCAATCCAGCAAATTTTACTTTTTCCTTCAATTCCCGCTCCGTCCGAGAGGCGCCTCCCCAGGGGATTTTTAAAGACCAGGATCTCGGTCCCATCATGATCAACCTGCGCGCCTGGGACCCATTATGATCGATCGCCGCCTCATGGAGAGGGGAGCACGGTCATGGTTGATCAGGGTTGGCCTCATGGGGAAAGAATGTATATCGATAGGCCTCGGGGTTGATGATGAACTCCGGTTTCTCCCCACGAAAAACCTTGAGAACGCTGTCCACGACCATCTCTCCCAGCAGGCCTAACCCATCTCGGGTGTAGGAACCGATATGAGGGGTAGCCACCACATTGGAAAGTCTGAGGAGGGGGCTGCCCAGCGGGGGCTCGACCTCAAATACATCCGTAGCATACCCGGCCACCTTACCCGAAATAAGGGCTTGATAAAGGGGCTCTTCCTGGATAATTTTGCCCCGGGAGGTATTCACAATCAATACTCCCTCCCTCATCAGGGAGAGTTCTCGCTCCCCAATCAATCTTTCTGTTTCCGGAGTCAAAGGTGCGTGCAGACTGATGACATCGGATTTTCTAAGGAGCGTTACGAAATCAGTCTGGGTAATGCCGAGCTTATGGGCAGTCCCTTCTGGCAAGTAAGGATCATAGGCCAGGATTTCCATATCAAATCCTTTTGCCCGGCGGGCCACATTCTGGCCGATACGGCCCAGGCCAATGATCCCCATGATTTTCCCCGGCAGGCTTAGGCCCAGAAACCGCTCCCATTGGCCCGACTTGACGCTGGAGTCAGCCTGTGGAATTTTTCTCGTAAGGGAGAGGAGCAATCCCATCGTTAAATCTGCCACAGCCTGGTCGTTGGCCCCGGGAGCGATCGTCACCAAGATCCCTTTTTGGGTGGCGGCAGGGATATCGATATTGTCCACCCCTACTCCATGCTTGGCGATCACCCGGAGCCTCGGGGCATTCTCCAGAAGCCCAGCATCAATTTTAAAATTGCCAATAATCCAGGCATCTGCCTGGCGAACCTTCTCTCTTAAATCATCGATTCCGAGACCGGTTTCCTCCCGCCATTCTAAGATGTGCAACCCTTCCTTTCTCAGCCGCTCCATCGGTTCGGGAACGATTTTTCCAAAAGAACGAGTGGTAACCAAAACATTGAAGTGAGCCAATTCCCACCTCCCATCGCCGCTGGCGAAAATGTCCGCCCTACGACCTTACCGACTTCAGGATTCCCAGAATTTGCTCCGCTTCCTTCCCCTGCCGCTTGTAGAAAGCTCGATTTTTGGCGTCTGGTTCTACAAGCTTCTGGGCTCTTCCCATTTTCTTTGTGGCCTCTATATCTGGGGACATTCCCAGGGCCATCCAGGCCAGCACCGCAGCCCCGAGGGCCGACCCTTCTGTCGTCTCTGGAACATATATCCTGGTCCCGAACATATCGGCAGCAATCTTTAGCCAGGTGGGGGAAGTGGCCAGCCCTCCGGTCACGCGCACTTCTTCTATCGGCTCAAAGACATCCCCAATCGCTGCGAGAACTCTGGCAATGGACCAGGTGATTCCTTCGTAGACGGCCCTGGCCAAATGAGCTCGGTTGTGCCCGAGCATGATCCCTGTAAAAGCGCCCGTGGTGTGAGGGTCCCACACCGGGCACTGCTCACCCCCGAGATAAGGAATGAACAGAAGACCCTCGGCCCCGGGAGGCACGCTGGCTGCCAGGTCACTGATCGCTTCGTGGACATCAAAAGGCTTCTTCGAATCGCGTGGCTTTAGCTCTCCTGCCCCCACATTCTGGATAAACCAATCGTAAACGATTCCCCCACTGCTGACAATTCCTCCGACGACCCACCAACCATCGTCCACGACGTATGTCCAGAGTCTCCCGTGAGGATCGATCTCGGGAGTCGCCACCGTGTACCTGGCTGCTGCGCTGGTGCCCACGTTTACCGCTGCGACACCCCGCCCAATGGCTCCTACCCCGATACTCGCCAGGGGTCCATCCCCTCCCCCGATCACGCAAGGGGTGCCTTGGGGAATTCCGATTTCCTGGAGAACTTCCGGATTCCAACGGGTAAAAACTGTTCGGGGAGGAACGAGGAGGGAAAGTTCATTCTCATCGATCCCGGCAGTTTCCATGGCTGCGGGTTGCCATCTTCGCCGACGGAAATCAAAGAGGCCGGTCGCCGAGGCAATCGACCAGTCCGCCACATACTCTCCAAAGAAGCGATGAAAGATGTATTCTTTAATGGAGATGAACTTGAATGGTTTGACCTTCAGACCACTGGCCTTAATCCAAGAAATTTTCGAAAGGGGGTAGATGGCATCAATCGGGCAGCCGGTGGATTCATAGATTTCTTTTGCCTGAGGGCATTGCTTGAACTGATCCGCCATCTCCGCCCCCCGCCTGTCAGACCAGGTCAGGGAATTGGTTAAAGGGCGGCCATCTGCCGCGATCGCTAAAATACTGTACATCTGCGAGCTGAAAGAAACGGCGGCGATCTCGACCCCCACAGGCTTTTTCTGGACAACCTCCTTCATAGCTTCCAGCACTCCCTTAAGAACGGCCTCAGGATTCTGCTCGGCCCAATCGGTCCGGGGAGTGAGCATCGGGTAGGTTTTGCGGGTGATGGCTACGGGTGTGCCATTTTCATCGAAGATCACCCCTTTAGCAAAGGTAGTGCCGACATCGATGACCAAGACAAAGTTGCCCCGTTCCTTCATGGTTTTTCTCCCACCCAGAGCTTTCTGCCAGCGGGAAACCTACGCCAGAAACGAGTGATGAAAAGGTTTGGACCTATTTTATCAGTGATGGATCAAACACCTCTTGCGGGAGGGATTCAAAAGCCGTCCTGATCTTTGCCTTTTCACTTTCGCTGAGGGGGCGCAAGGGGGCCTTCATCTCTACTGGAAAATGACGCCCCCGAAGATGCATAATCTCCTTGTATCCGGCCAGATAAGGCCCAATCTTGAGGACCCCTCGCAGCTGATTTACGAGGATCTGCAGACGCCGGGCTTGGTCGTATTTTTTCGCCACAATCGCATCATAAAGGGCCACCATGAGCTCGGGGAATGGATTGGCCACTGCCGAGACCACCCCTGTTCCGCCAACCATCATGGCGGGGAAGACGAGGCCATCGGTTCCGATCACGCAACTGAAGTTTTCACCCCCGAGTTCGATGTATTCCTGGAAAAGGATAAGATCCCTGCTCGAATCTTTGAGGCCTAAAATGTTGGGAACTTTTTTCGCCAGTTTCCCCACCAGGGAAGAGGGAATGGCCGAGGCCGAGCGGCCTGGATTATTATAGAGATAAACCGGAAACCCGGGGACGGCGGCGGCGATTTCCGTAAAGAAACTCTCCAGGGCCGCTTCGTCCGAGGGGTAGAAGTAAGGAGCGATCACAGAGATGGCCTGGGCTCCAGCTTCTCGGGCGTGTCGGGCAAGATCCAGACACCCTTCGGTATTGTTGGTGGTGATTTGCGGCATTACAGGGATGCGCCCTTTTACCCGCTTCACCGTGATCTCGGTAACCTTTTTCCTCTGCTGGTCTGAAAGGTAGATCCCTTCTCCCATCGTCCCGCAGGGAAAGATGGCGTGCCCACCAGCCTGAATCAGATACTCTAAATGTTCCTGTAGCGCTTCCTCATGAACTTCCCCATTGGAAGTCAAAGGAGTATGCAAAGCTACGATAATCCCTTTTGCTTTCATCTGAGAACCCCCATCTGATGTAATCAAACCTCCCAGAAAAACCCGCTCCCCATTCTTTTGGGAAGCGGCGTCTCAAGGACATGGAGGATTCATCCCCCACCCTCTCCCTCCCCCTCAGGGGGAGGGGTGGGAGGGGGTCATTTATTTTAGAAGCTCGGGGAGGATCTTTTCAAAATAATCCAGTACCTGGGGATTCATCAGGGCATCCCTGTTCAGGACCGGTCTCCCATGGATGATGTTCGTGACCGCGCTCTCCACCTTCTTCATGTTCAGCGTGTAAGGAGCTTCGGGCATCTCCATGATGATCGCAGGAACGTGCCGGGGGGAAGCCTTTTCGCGGAGAGTTTTTCGGATCTTGTCCTTTAATTCCTCTGTTAACTTGTATCCTTCGGCAAGTTTTACGAAGAGGATGATCCGCTGATCGCCTTTCCAGTTCTGTCCGATGGCCAGGCTATCGGCAATCTCTTTCATTTTTTCCACCTGATTATAAATTTCGGCTGTTCCGATGCGTACGCCAGAGGGCTTCAAGACAGCGTCGGAACGGCCATAAAAAGTAATGCCCCCTGTATCCTTATGCATCACGATGTAATCCCCGTGGCGCCAGACGTTCGGGAAGAACTCAAAGTAGGCACTTCTATACTTTTCCCCATCTGGGTCGTTCCAGAAGTAAAGGGGCATGGAAGGAGCCGGGGCCTCACAAACCAGCTCTCCCTGCTGGTCATATATGGGCTTCCCATTTTCGTCGTAGGATTTCACTCTCATCGCCAGTGCCGGACCCTGAAGTTCACCGGCGTAAACCGGGATCGTGGGGCTTCCAGCGGCAAAGCATCCATTGATATCGGTGCCTCCAGAAATGGAGTTGAAATGCAGATCCTTCTTAATCTCCTGGTAGGCATACTCAAACCCTTCGGCCGATAGGGGGGAGCCGGTCTGGGATATTTCTCTAAGCGACGATAAATCATAGTCTTTACCCGGCTTAATCCCCTGGCTGCGCAGGGCATTGACATAGCTGGCGCTCAGGCCGAAGATGGTTATTTTTTCATCCTGGGCTAATTTCCACATGGTCCCAGCATCTGGATAAGCAGGATTCCCGTCGTACAAAACCACCGTCGCTCCCACACCCAAGGAGCTGATCAACCAGTTCCACATCATCCAACTACAGGTGGTAATGTAGAAGATCCGATCTTCGCGTTTTAAATCGGTATGCAAAATGAGCTCTTTTAGGTGATTGATCAGAATTCCTCCGGCCCCCTGCACCATGCACTTGGGCTTGCCCGTGGTTCCGGAAGAGAACATGATAAATACCGGATGTTCAAAAGGTAGTTGTTCAAATTGAATGGGCGGTCTTTTTTCTCGAGAGAGGAAATCTTGGTAGTGGACCGCGTTGCGAATATGGCTAATACTTACCCGATCGCTCGTGTAAGGGACAACCACGACTTTTTCCAGTGAGGGGATGCCTTTGACAATTTCCGCAGCATTGTCTAAAGAGCTGAATTGCTTCCCCTTGTAAAAATAACCGTCCACCGTGAATAAAACCTTCGGCTCAATCTGACCGAGCCGGTCCAAGGCTGCCTGGGGACCAATGTCCGTGGCGCAAGAAGACCACACGCCTCCGATGCTGGTGGCGGCAAGCATTGCAATGGCTGTTTCCATTAGATTGGGCATATAGGCAGCCACCCGGTCACCGGGAGCAACCCCCATTCCGCGAAGCGATTTGGCCAGGCCGGCCACGGCTGTATAGAGTTCGGCATAGGTCATCTTGGCGGATTTTCGATCTTCTCCCCTGAAGATGAAAGCCAGGCGGTCGTCCCGATGCCGCAGAAGGTTTTCGGCAAAATTCAATCTGGCCCCTGAAAACCAATTTGCTCCGGGAAACTTCCCTAAATCATCCACCACCTGATCGTATGCCCGGGAAGCCTTGACGTCGGAAAACTCCCACAGGCGAGCCCAGAATTCTGGAATCTGTTCCACGGACCACCGATGCAACTCATGAAAGGTGCCAATCTTCTTCCCGTGTTTCTTGTTCACATATCCGATAAAGTGGGTCAGGTTGGCTTTCTTGATCCGTGCTTCTGATGGTGTCCAGAGTGGGGTTTTCATATCATCCGCCTCCTGAAGTTACTAATCAGTCCATAATTGTATGGACACTGCACCCTGAATCCACAGCCGTTCGTGCTGAGCTTGTCGAAGCATGAGCGGCTCGCAACGCACCCTTCGACTGTTCGACAGGCTCACAGCTCAGGGTGAACGGTGACAACAAATGAACGGAAGAAAATGTCTAATCAATTATGGACTCCTTAATAAAGGGTTCTCTATTTAAATTTCGCTACGGAGGGCATAGAGGATACAGAGATTAATTTCGAAATCCGAAGCACTAATCCCGCGAAACGCGGGACGAAACAATTACCAATGACCAAAATACAAAGGTTCAAAACAGAAGGTTGGGAGTTTTGATGTTCGAATTTCGGATTTGTTTCGGATTTCGATATTCGAATTTGGCATTTTACCTTTTGGGGCTTCCGCCTTTAAACCTTCTGGATCTTCACGGCGCAAACCTTCAGTTCGGGGATCTTGGCCAGCGGGTCCAGGGCATCGATGGTCAGCAGGTTAGCCGCCGCTTCCTTGAAGTGGAAAGTCATAAAAACAACCCCTGGCGGAAGGTTTTCCGCCACCTTCGCTCTAACGTTCACCTTGCCCCGGCGGGAGGCGACTTCTACCAGCCCGTCACCGGGCTGAATACCCAGGCGGGCCGCATCCTCCGGGTTGATCTCCACGACCGCTTCGGGGTATATCTCCGATAGCCCCTTAGATTTCCGACTAATCATTGTGTGGTAGTGGTAGAGGACTCGTCCCGTGGTCAGAAGAAATGGATATTCTTCATCCGGAAGCTCCGGCGCTGGCGCATAAGGAGTAATGTGGAACTTCCCTTTGCCGCGGGTAAATCTATCTTTGTGCAAGAAGGGAGTTCCTGGGTGGTCAAAGGTTGGACAGGGCCACTGTAGCCCAAGGCCTTCCAGCCGTTCATACCGAATGCCCCCATAAGAAGGGGTCACGGAGGCGATCTCCTCCATGATCTCGGCCGGGGAACTATACTCCATCGGATAACCCAGCCGAGTAGAGAGATCGCTGATGATCTCCCAGTCCTGGCGAGCGTTCCCAAGAGGTTCGATGGCCTTGCGCACCCGCTGCACGCGGCGTTCAGTATTCGTAAAGGTGCCATCTTTCTCGGCAAAGCTCACCCCAGGAAGGATAATATGAGCCAGCTCGGCTGTCTCGGAAAAAAAGATATCTTGGACCACAAGAAGGTCGAGGTGTTTCAGTTCATCTCTCACCTTGTTAATGTTGGGGTCAGAAAGCAAAGGATTTTCACCCATGATGAATAGGCCTTTCACCTTCCCGTCGGCAATCCCTTTCATCATCTCCATGAGAGTCAGACCCGGACGCCGTGAGAGCGGAACCCCCCAAGCCTTCTCAAACTTCTGCCGCATTGTCTCGTCATCCACCCGCTGATACCCTGTGTAGACATTGGGCAGACCACCCATGTCGCAGGCTCCCTGGACGTTATTCTGGCCGCGCAGAGGATTCACCCCCGAATGGGGTTTCCCAACCTGCCCGGCAACCATGGCCAGGTTGGCCAGAGCCAGAACGTTGTTCGTTCCTGTGGCATGCTGGGTAATGCCCATCGCATAGATAATGGATGAATTGGGAGATTTCGCGTATAGGCCGGCAGCTTCCATAATATCCCTTGCCGGAACGCCGGTGATCTTCTCCACGGCCTCAGGGGTAAAATCTTTGACGGATTCGGCCAGGGCGGCAAATCCTTCCGTGCGTTCTTCAACGAAAGCTTTATTGAACCATTCCCGGGAAATGATGACCTGAAGCATCCCATTGATCAGGGCAACGTCCGTCCCCGGCTTCTGGCACAACCAGAGATGGGCGTAATCGACCAATTCAATCTTTCGGGGATCGGCAACGATGAGCTTGGCTCCCTTCTGTCGAACCGCTGCCTTGACTTCCAGGGCAATGACCGGGTGGTTCTCTGTAGTATTGGAGCCGATGACTAAGATGCAGTCCCCGTTCTTGATCTCTTCAATAGAATTAGTCATCGCCCCTGATCCAAAAGCCATCGCCAGACCGGCGACCGTGGAGCTGTGTCAAAGCCTGGCGCAATGGTCCACATTGTTCGTGCCGATGGCGGCCCGGGCCAGCTTCTGCAGAAGGTAGTTTTCCTCGTTGGTACATTTGGCCGATACCAGAACGCCAATGGCATCCGGCCCATGATCGGCCTTCACCTTCTTCAGCCCTTCCGCCACCCGGTTCAGGGCTTCATCCCAAGAGGCAGGGTGAATTTTTTCGCCTTCCCGGATCAGCGGTTCGGTGAGCCGATCCGGGCTGTGGATGTAATCAAACCCGAACCTCCCTTTCACGCAGGTCCAGCCTTTGTTCACTCCCAGATCCTTTTCGGAGGTGACCTTGAGAACCTGGTTATCCTTGACATTCAGGACCAACGTACACCCTACGCCGCAGTAAGAACAGATGGTCGGGATCTTCTTCAATTCCCATTCCCGCCCCTGAAAACGTCCGGCTTTTTCAGAGAGCGCCCCTACCGGGCAAACACTTACGCAATTGCCGCAAAACACGCAGGGCGTCTCCTGCATGGAGCGATCGAAAGATGCCGCGATCTTGGTGGCAAACCCCCGTTTGGAGTAGTCCACCGCTTCACAGTACTGAACTTCATGGCAGACAGCAACGCATCGGCCGCAGAGGATGCATTTATTGTAATCCCTTTCGTAGAAGGGATTCGCTGCCCGCACCGGATAGTTATGCTTTTCCCCTTCGAACCGAGGCTTGCGGATCCCGAATTCATAGGCGTATTTTTCGAGACGACAGGAGCCGCTTTTTTCGCAGGTCATACAATCATAGGGATGATCGGAAAGCAAAAATTCTACCACCAATCTGCGCGCATCCTGCACCCTCTTGGTGTCTGTCCGGACTACCATCTTATTGGCGACCGGATAGGCACAGGAAGCTACCAGCGTCCTCGCCTCCTCCACTTCCACCACGCAGAGACGGCAGGCGCTGGTAGGGGGAAGATCCTCCCGGTAGCACAGTTGGGGAATCTCAATCCCAGCAGCTTTGGCTGCTTGAAAAATCGTCATTCTTTCTTGGGCCCGAACCTCCCGACCATCAATGGTCAATCGAATTTCCGCCATTTTTTCCTTCCTTCACCTTTTTCACCGCAGAGCGCGCAGAGACCGCGGAGAAAAAATTGATTGAAAATTCCGAATCCCAATACTTAAACACCAGATAAATTGCAAATTTCATTTTTTAAACCAAAAACGCCGACGCACCGCATGATGCGATTAACTGGCTCTTCCCTGTTGGGTCTTTTCTTCTTGCCTAAAGGATCATTTGTCTCGGCGTTCTCTGCGTTCTCCGCGGTGAATTGTTTTTTAATGTTCCAGATCGCACCGCAAGCAGCGCTTGGCCTCGCGGATGGCAGCCTCTTCCCCGAATCCCAGGTTTACCTCTTCGAAGGTGCACACCCGACGGTCCACAACCAGGGCGGGCATCCTGGCCCGCGGTTTCACGGCCTCTGCTTCTTCTCCCTCTTCTTCGGCTTTTGGCACGTCGGCCCTCCGCAGTGCCCGATAGACTCTGTCTTTGTAGAGGTCCCGTCCTTGCAAATACCGGTCGATAGAAATTGCGGCCCTGTATCCCTGGGCCATGGCCTCGACCACCGTGGAAGGGCCCGTAACTACATCGCCCCCAGCGAAGACACCCGGAAGGTGCGTGGCCAGGGTGATCGGGTCCACAGAGATCGTCCCCGCTCTGGTGAACTTGAAGCCATCATTGCTGGGCAAGCAGGTGAGGTCCGGAATATAGCCGACAGCCGGGATGACCCTATCTACCTGCAGGAAGAATTCAGAACCTTTTACTGGAACGGGGCGGCGTCTTCCGCTTTCGTCAAAATCCCTAAGCTCCATGCGCTGGCATTGCAGCCCTTTCACTTTCTCATTCTCAACAATAATCCGTGTGGGGGCGATGAGATACAGAATTTTGATCTTTTCGTGTTCCGCCTCCTCGATTTCCTCATCATTGGCGGGCATCTCTTCCCGAGTGCGGCGGTAAACGATCGTCACCTCCTTGGCTCCCAAGCGGAGGGCTGTGCGGGCAGCATCGATCGCCACATTCCCCCCACCAATGACCGCCACCTTCTCTCCCATATCTACTTTCTTGCCCAGGTTTACCTGGCGCAAGAAATTGACTCCCGGCAGAACGCCCTGAGCGTCCTCTCCTGGGATGTTCATCTTCTGGTTTAGATGAGCGCCCATCGCGAGGAATACAGCTTTGAAGCCCTGTCGGAAAAGATCGTCGATGGTAAAATCCTTACCCAGCGCTTGGCCATTAAGAATTTCCACGTTGTGCTGGCAAATGTAGCGTACGTCGTTCTCTAAAATTTTCCGCGGTAAGCGGTAATCCGGGATGCCCACGGTGAGCATGCCCCCAACCACCGGCAAGGCTTCAAAGATAGTCACTGGGTATCCTCTCCGACCCAAGTGATAGGCCGCATTCAATCCTGCTGGCCCTGCCCCCACTACGGCTACCCGCTCGGACTTGGGCTTTTCCAAAAAAGTGGGAGGAGTCAATTTGCCCTGCGTCAGCTCCCAATCGAAGGCAAATCTCTTCAGGGAAGAGATGGCGATGGGTTCGTCGATCTCTGCCCGCCGGCACATCTTCTCGCAAGGATGATCGCAGACTCGGCCACAAATGCCAGCCAAGGGCATGGTCAAGCGGATGAGACTCAGAGCCTCTTCATACTTTCCCGCGGCAATCAGGGCTGTGTATCCAACAGCATCGCAGCGCACGGGGCAGGTATTCTCGCAGGGAGCGAAGACCAGGGCCTCACAGGCTCCCGCAGGGCAGTATTTGTCGCGAATGTGGGCTTCATATTCGGAACGGAATTGATGGATGGTTGAGAGCACGGGATTGGGACAGGTCTGCCCCAGGCCACAAAGCGAGGCGTCCTTGATGATCCGCCCCATCTCCAGCAAGAGTTCGATATCTTCCTCAATACCTTCACCTTTGGTGATACGCGTCAGGGTCTCCAGCATTCGCTTGGTGCCCACGCGGCAGGGAACGCATTTCCCGCAGGATTCGTCCTGGGTGAAGCTCAAGAAAAACCGGGCGATGTCTACCATGCAGGTCTTATCATCCATGACGATCATGCCGCCCGAGCCCATCATCGAACCCGCGTCGGTCAAGGATTCATAATCGATGGGCAAGTCCAAATACTGAGATGGCAGGCATCCACCAGAGGGTCCCCCCATCTGCGCGGCCTTGAAACGACGGCCTCGGGGAATTCCTCCACCGATTTCGTAAACCACTTGGCGGAGGGTCGTACCCATAGGGACTTCCACTAACCCTGTATTATTGATCTTGCCCGTGAGAGAGAAGATTTTCGTTCCTTTACTCCCCGCCGTTCCGATGGCCGCATAGGCTGCCGAGCCCCCAAGAATAATGGACCGGATATTGGCGTAGGTCTCGACGTTGTTAATATTGGTGGGCTTGCCCCAAAGTCCAGCCACAGCCGGAAAGGGGGGACGGGCCCGCGGCATTCCCCTCTTGCCCTCGATCGAGGCCAACAGGGCCGTCTCTTCACCGCAAACGAAGGCCCCGGCCCCCTCTTTAATCTTCAGGTGAAAGCTGAAATCGGTTCCCAGGATGTTATCCCCAAGAAGGCCCAGCTCTTCAGATTGATCGACAGCGATCTTCAGGTTCTGCACCGCGAGGGGATATTCCGCCCGCACATAAACATAGCCGCTTTTCGCACCGATGGCATACCCAGCGATGAGCATGCCCTCCACAACCAGGTGAGGATTCCCTTCCAGCACGCTCCTGTCCATGAAAGCTCCCGGGTCTCCCTCGTCGGCATTACAGACAATGTACTTCACCTCTCCGGGTGAGCTGCGAGTGAAGCGCCACTTCCGCCCTGTGGGGAAACCTGCTCCCCCCCTGCCGCGCAACCCAGACTTCTCCACCTCATCGATCACCTGCTCCGGAGTCATGGAAAAGAGAACTTTGCTTAACGCCGCATAGCCACCGCGCGCGATGTAGTCCCGGATCTCGGTGGGGTCGATCCGCCCATTATCGCTGAAAACCGTTCGCATCTGCCCCTTATAGAAGGGCACATCATGATCGTAGGTAATCACCCTGCCTGTGGCTGGATCGGTGTAAAGCAACCGCTGCACGATCTGGCCTCTGGCGAGGGTTTGGGAGACAATTTCCGGAACGTCCCCCACTACAACCTGTTGATAAAAAATTTCCTTGGGCAGGATAACCACCACTGGTCCCCGCTCGCAGAAACCATGGCAACCCGTACGCATCACATTCACTTTCCCTGCGAGGCCCTGTTTGCGTATCTCCTCGATGAAGGCCAGCCGAACTTCTTCGCCTCCCCAAGCCCGACAGCCCGTCCCCCCGCATACCGTCACGCAGGTTCTATTGGGGTCTCGCTCCCGAAGAATGGCATCCCGGTACGCAGTCAAATCCTTCCCGGAATTCAATCTCCCCTTCAACTCTTTCCCTCCTTCAGGCATACGGCTTCAGCACCTTTTCTACCTTAGCCGGGGTTAATTTCCCGTAATAGGTCTTATCCACGAGGAGGACTGGAGATAGAGCACAAGCCCCCAGGCAGGCTACTGTCTCAAATGTAAATTTGAAATCGGGCGTGGTGTCGTTCTCCTCGATGCCCAGAGACTGCTGAACGGCTTTCAGGATATTCTTCCCACCCCGCACGTGGCAGGCCGTTCCCCGGCAGACCCGTACCGTGTGTTTTCCGCGGGGGGTAAGGTAGAATTGAGCATAGAAGGTTACCACTCCATAAACCCGGCTAAAGGGAACCTTCAGCTCCCGGCTGATGGCCGACAAAACCGGCTCGGGCAAATAGCCATAGATGGCTTGGGCCTCCTGGAGGATGGGAATTAATGCCCCGTCCTGCCCTTGGTATTTCTTAAAAACTGGTTCCAACTTGGAAAGGTCTAAAGGTTCCAAAATCATTCCTCCTACGAAACAGCGATCAGCCCCCGAAACTTGAAACTCCCCGTTCTACGATCTTTTAATTCCTTGCAAAAAATGATCTGAATAGGGTTTGCGCTCCAGGATCACCTCTGCTGCCGCAACAGCCTCCATTAAATGAGCATCTAAAACATCTGCGATGACCGCGTCCAGACCACAGGCTATGGCCATGGAAAGGAAAGTTCGATTGATCAGCCCCCTATGCTTCGTACCCTGCGAACTATTGCTAATGCCTACGACGATGTGGGCAGGATCCTTCTCTTTGGCGATCTCTCGGATGGCTTCGAAGATGATCGGCCCCTGGGACTGGGAGAATCTCAGCGGCAGGAGGACGGGATCGATAAACAGCCGCTCTCGGGGTACCCCGTATTCATCGGCAAAGTCCATGATCCGTTTGGCGATGGCTACCCGTCCAACGGCATGCGCCGGAATCCCTTGATCGTCCATGGTCAGGGCCACAATGGCTGCTGAGTACTTGACCGCCAGTTCCATGAACTTGGCTAATTTCTCCTTCTCCCCTGTGGTCGAATTGATCATCACCGGGTTTCGGCAAGCACGTAATCCCGCTTCGATCACATCCAGCCGTCGGCTGTCCAGGGCTATCGGGGTGCTCACGACTTCCTGAACAGTCTTCACAAGCCAGCTCATAACCTCTGCCGGCTTGAGCAAGGCTGTTCCCACGTTCAGGTCTAAGTAAGAGGCTCCGGCTTCCACCTGCCTTAGAGCCATCTTCTGAATCGCTTCCTTATTCTTTTCCAGAATTAATTTTCGGACCCTGGGTTGAAGGCCGTTGATTCTCTCGCCGATGAAAATCATAGTTTCAAGTTGCAGGTTTCAGGTTTCAACTTCCAAGTTTAATTCGATCAAAATAGATGTCAGCGGTCATCTATCAGCTCTCCGCTTCATTTGTTTTTTTCGGCATCGACTTGAAACTTTAAACCAATCATCCATGAAGGCATCCTCACCCACGAACCGGGAAAATCCCCCCTCGCCCCCCTTTCGCAAAGGGGGGTTGGGGGGATTTGGAGCCATTTTCTATGTAATCTTGTCTACGATCTCTTCCATCCTGCCCATAAATTCCGGATTATTTTCATAAGGGGGGACCCCCGCCAGATCAGCCTCAACGATTCTCGGGTCATAATCGAGAAAGCCCAAAAATTGGAAATCCCCCCTCCGAGAGAGAAGAAATTCCCGGTCCATCTCTCCGCGGATCTTATTCCCCACCAAGCCAATGTTTTTCAACCCAATATCTGCCGCCAAGCCCCGGATCTTCTGGGCCACCTCCAGGCTCCGCTGGCCTGGTTCGACCACCACGATTAGCTTGTCCACCGCTCTGGCCGTTGCCCGGCCCAGGTGTTCAACTCCAGCCTCCATATCCAGAATCACTACTTCCCCCCTGTTCAATAGGAGATGGGAGACGAGGGTTCTCACCATCACATTTTCCGGACAGACGCACCCCCCGCCCCCTTTCTGCACCGTGCCCATGACCATCAGGCGAATTCCATCCTTCTCCAGGGTGTATTTATCCGGCAAGTCATCGACCCGGGGATTGAGCTTGAAGAACCCGCCCATGGAGCCGGGCTTTGCTTCCGTCCGTTCGGCAATTAGCTCCTTCATCTCCGCGATGGGGGTAAGCCGTTTATCTCTTGGAAAGCCGAGGGCCAGAGCCAGGTTGCTTGCCGGGTCGGCATCGATGGCCAGCACTTTTTTCCCCCGCTCTGCCAGCACGCGCGCCAGCCCAGCCACAATCGTGGTTTTGCCCACTCCTCCTTTGCCAGTAACTGCAAGTTTCATACTTAAATTATATTCACCGCAGAGCGCGCAGAGAATGCCGAGAAACAGTTAATTTATTAAGGAGTCCATAATTGATTAGACATTTTCTTCCGTTCATTTGTTGTCACCGTTCACCCTGAGCTGTGAGCCTGTCGAACAGTCGAAGGGTGCGTTGCGAGCCGCTCATGCTTCGACAAGCTCAGCACGAACGGCTGTGGATTCAGGCTACAGTGTCCATACAATTATGGACTGATTAGTAAATCCCAAACTACCTGTTTTGAACATTTGGATCTTGAAAATTCGTGCTTGTTTCGAACTTCGTGCCTCGGATTTCAAATTTTTTATCTCAGAGTCATCGGTGTTCTCTGCGGTGAGCCAGCATTTTTCTTTTTGATAAGTTTCCAGACTACTGTCTCTGCGAGAACTACCATGTCTTCTACGGGAAGATATTCGGTCACAGACGCATCAAAGAGCACATTCCCTTCGGCCGGGAATTCGCCATCCCCTCGCCATAGAATCAAGGCCAGGGGCACTAAGGGTAGGGCTTGAATCTTAACCCCCACATCTCCCAAGCCCAAAGGTTCTCCCCTTACTTCCGCAGCAGCAGACCGCAGGATCTCCGGATCTTCTCCGAAGAACTTGACCAGGGCGGATTTGCAACGCTTGAGGAAAACGGGGTAATAAAAAGCTCCCCCGGGAATTTCGCCAAAGGAGGCCCACTTTCCGGCCAAAGGAGCTCCCGTGGCCTTCTCCAAATAATGAAGGATCAGGATCTCTTCCCGCAGAGGGATGGTCTCTTGCCCGTCCCGCGCTTTCATAATCGCCCCGGGGAAAGACAACAACAACTCCTGGCCCAAATACCTAAGCCCAATCCGGGCTTCGCCCTCGGGGCAAGGTTCGTACCACCCACCACCCCGCATTGCCCTTTCCCTGAGGTTAGACTTCCGCAACGCCTCCACCGCTAACTGGCGGGCAATCTGGTAGTTTTCCTGTTTGGGTAACATGAAAATATAGACCCGTAGGGGCGACCGGACTTCGGCGAGTCGTTCGACCCAGAGGCTCTCGACGGGCTCAGTCGAGTCGCCGGTCGCCCCTGCAATCCTTACAACTCCAGCCACGAATGGGAATACAGGCTCTTGCCCAGGAGGACCTTGGTACTCTTGACGTATTCGATTTCCTTCGAGCTCAGCTTTTTTAGGTCTGGTTCCTCTCCATCCATCAGCCGGTGAACCAGGCTGACAATCTCGGACATCCCTCCCTTGGCGAGGCTCAGCAATTCCTGGTCGTAGGCATCGACGATGGCGGAGTAAAGTCCATACTTCATCAGCATGATTAGATACGTCCGATTCAAAACTGGACGCAGGTGCGTGGGCGTTCCGTTAGAAATATTAGAGAGCCCGACGATGGATTTGGCCTCGGGGGCGATGTCCTTGAGCATGGACATGAACTCAAGACAGGCCAGGACTTGATTGATTTCTACGCTCACTGGGCTGACGATGGGATCGATCCAGATGTCCTCCGTGGGGATACCCAGATTATTCGCCTGATACATAAAATCCACGGCCAGCGCCGCTCTCTCGTTGGCATCCCGAGGCATCCCCTCTTTCCCCCAGAGGAGGCCGATGACGTAGGCATTATAGTTTTTAGCCATAGGCAAGACTTTTTCCAGGCGCTCAGGCTGGAGGGATACAGAATTGATCAGCGCCTTCCCCTGGTGGACCTTCAGGCCCGCTTCCATGGCTGCCGGATTCGTGGTATCCAGGGAAAGGGGTTTGCTGACCGCCGCCTGGACCGCCTTGACCAACCAATCCATTACCTCCTCACCAGCCTTGCGGGAGGGGCCGATGTTCAGGTCCAGGTAATCAATCCCCACCTTTTCTTGGTGCTTGGCCATCTCCAGGATGGGCTCAGCCCGGCGTTCCTTGATGGCTGGGCCGATGGTCTTGGACATGATATTAATATTCTCCCCGACGCAGACAACCATCTCTTCCCTCCTTGGTCATATCTTCTGTAGGGGCGATTCGCGAATCGCCCCTACAATTTATTCTGGTTTCCACATTCTCAGGTAGGCTGGGATATGGGCTGCCTCCCTCGGCCCGATTAAGACCCGCCAGTCCGGCAACTCCTCTTCCAGCTCCCCGCTGATCACGGCCGCATAACCCGGGATGATCAGCTTCCGGTGTTTCACTTTTCCGGCAATGCCACATTTCTTCACGAAAGGTCCGATCAAATCGGCACCGAATTTGCCAGCTGCCCAGGCCGTCATGACGGACAGCCCTTCCGTGTCCTTCACCAGAAGCCAGCTGGGGATGCGGCTCCCCTCGATCTCCCCCGAGACGATGAAGTAGGTCAAGGAGAAGTTGGAGGTAACGAGGACCGGCGAGTTTTCCCCCGGCCCACCGATCTCGTAAATTCCCTCCGTCGTGGCCATCGGCCGCTGCGGATCGGTAAAGATATTCATCCTTTCTACCAAAAGGGGAAATAGACTGTGCCCCTCGAGGTCAGAAAGGACCACGATCCCGCCGTACTTGGCCACAAACATGGAAGCCAGGAGTGCCTCTTTCATCGGATCATTCGTCATCTCGCAGGGGAAGGTGATCGTCGGAAACCCCAGGGGGCGGAATTTTTTCATCAGGGCCGCCCGCCGGATGATAATTTGATCTTCCAGAGCCTTCCGGGTCGTTCGCGCCCCGGGATCAAGGACCAGATCTTTCAATCCCGCTGCCGTCAGTTTCGTCGTCAACTCGGCCAATTCGTCGAGGTTCCCCGCCTTCACTGCCAGAGGGGCGGAAATCTCTTTAGCCAGCGCGGCCATGGCCTCGGCGTTGGCTTTGGTGGCGGCATAGAGCAGAGGCTTGCGGTCGGCCAGGGCTTTTGCTCCTGCACTCAGGACTTTGGGGTCCTCACTCATCAGCACCACGCCCTTGCCGTCGAGCCTATCTTTCACCTTTTTTACCAGGGCCTCGAACTTTGCCGGGTCTCCCGATTCTGCCTTCACGGCCACAAGATCGGCCTGGAGCATAAGGCCCACTCGCTCAAACTTCAGCTCCAGCAACTTCTTTAGACGGCCATCCAATTCTGC
>Ga0315314_1000811_pt1 | contig 30763 bp, 28 predicted proteins | sample TDP9_MG_FD_203631 | JGI IMG/M metagenome (GOLD analysis project Ga0315314, IMG submission 203631) | Freshwater sediment microbial communities from Lake Towuti, South Sulawesi, Indonesia - TDP9 | ecosystem: Environmental > Aquatic > Freshwater > Lake > Sediment | place: Indonesia: South Sulawesi... | reverse complement strand
AAACTTAAACCGGGAATTGACCCATTGTCGCCAGAGAATTTGCTTGTTTTCGCTGCTGGTCCGTTAACCGGTTTTGCCTTGCCTAGTAGCGGAAAACTTGTTGTGGCGGCTAAAAGTCCATTGACTGGTAGTTATGGGGATGGAAATGTTGGGACTCATGCTGCTGTTCAAATGCGTAGGGCTGGATATGACGCTGTAATTATTGAGGGGAGAGCTGAAAAACCCACGGTTTTGCTTGTTCAAGATAAGAGTGTTGAGTTTCTTGATGCAAAAGACCTCTGGGGCGTAAACTCATTTGAAACGGAGGAAAAGCTGAGAGACATTTACGGACCTACCGCTGGGATTCTCTGCATCGGTCAGGGCGGTGAAAATCTTGTGAAGTTCGCAAACATTGTCTCTCAGAAGGGGCGTGCCGGCGGCAGATCTGGAATTGGAGCAATTATGGGTTCTAAGAATCTAAAGGCTGTTGTCTTCGTTGGTTCGAGAGAACTGCCAATGGCTTATCCTAAGGAAATGAAGGAGCTGGGAGCAGAAGCCTATAGAGAGGTTTTGACTAAACCCAACTATACTTTTTGGAAGAGACAAGGCACAATGATGACAATTGAGTGGAGTCAAGAAAACAGTGTTCTACCAACGTACAATTATAGTGAAGGTGTTTTTGGAAAAGCGGAAGCTATAGGCGGCTTTGCTATGGAGAAAATTAAGACTTCTAATCGGGGATGCCCACAATGTAATATGACTTGCGGAAATGTTGTTAAGGATTCTAATCGCAGGGAGTCGGAGCTTGATTACGAGAATGTTGCGATGCTAGGTTCAAACATAGGATTAGGCAACTTAAAACAAGTTGCTGCTCTTAATAGAGTTGCAGACGGGTTTGGCTTAGATACAATTTCTTTGGGCAATGTTCTAGGTTTTGCTATGGAAGCTTCCGAAAAAGGGTTAATTGAAGAGAAGCTTCGCTGGGGTAGATTCAAAGAGTCAGAGGCTTTGATTGAAGACATCGCTTATAGACGAGGTTTAGGTGATACACTGGCTGAAGGGGTTCGTTCTGTAGCCGAAAAAATAGGTAGTGACTCAAACCGCTGGGCTATGTGCGTTAAAGGTCTGGAAATTTCTGCTTATGATTGTCATGCCGCACCGGCTATGGCTTTAGCCTTTGCAACCAGCTCCATCGGAGCCCATCACAAGGACGCTTGGGTCATTTCTTGGGAAGTTAAGTTTGACCGCGAAAGCTACAGCGAAGAAAAAGTTGACAAAGTCATCGAGCTTCAGCGCATACGCGGAGGAGTGTTTGAATCTCTAACTGTGTGTAGGCTTCCATGGGTTGAGCTTGGATTCGAGCTTGAATGGTATACGAAGTTTTTGCATGCAGTAACAGGTTTGGAAATGACATGGAACAGTTTGAACACTATTGCTGATAGAACATTCAACGTGATTCGCGCCTTATGGATTCGTGAATATGGCAAAAAGTGGAACAAACAAATGGATGTTCCGCCAGCAAGATGGTTTGAGGAACCTTTAACCAAAGGTCCATTAAAAGGCTCGAGGCTGGATAGGGCGAAATATGATGTTATGCTGCGGAGGTATTATCGAAAAAGAGGATGGGACGAGCGCGGAATCCCGACAAAGGCAACTTTGACTAATCTGGGATTGACAGATGTCGTTAAACAACTTAAAAAGCGTGTGAAATTGTCAGAATGAAGCTAGTAGGCTCTGGCAAAGTAAACTACTTCTTTTGCTTCCTCATCGCAGTGTATGCATTTTGAAAACGTTTTCTCTTTTTCGAAGGGTATCAGCCTGATGGTTGCTCCAGTTTCCTCCTTTATTTTCTCCTCGCATTTTGGGCTGGAACACCAGCACGCTCTGACGAATCCTCCTTTATTCTTTAAGACTTGTTTGAGTTCGTTGTAGGTTGTCACTGTGGTTGTTTTTTCCTCAAGGAATTTTTTAGCTTTAGCAAAAAGGTTGTTCTGGATTTCCTCAAGAAGTTTTACGATCGCCTCAACTGCTTCCTCTTCTTGCACTGTGGTTTTTTCAAGGGTGTCGCGTCTGGCTATGGTTATTTGCTTTTGTTTTACATCTCTTGGGCCAATCTCTATTCTGATTGGCACGCCTTTTAGTTCCCAATCATTGAATTTCCAGCCAGGAGTGTACTCTGTCCTCTTGTCAAGAACGACGGCTGTTCCAGCCTTACGTAGCTTTTCATAGACTTGTTCAGCCTTTGTTAGGATTGAGCTTGAGTCAGCGTCTTTGTAGGGTATTGGCACTATGGCAATTTGTACTGGAGCGATTTTTGGGGGCAGAACTAGTCCCTTATCGTCTCCATGAACCATTGTTACGGCTCCTATCAGTCTCGTTGATATGCCCCATGATGTCTGCCAAACGTAATGCTCCTTCTCGTCTTCTCCGATGAATTTGATGTCGAAGACTTTTGAGAAGTTTTGTCCGAGGTTGTGGGAGGTTCCCATTTGTAATGCTCTGCCGTCTGGCATCATAGCTTCTAGGGTTGTTGTGTAGAGTGCGCCTTTGAATTTTTCGCTTTCAGTTTTCTTTCCCGCGAGCACTGGAATGGCTAAGTAATTTTCCATTAAGTCTTTGTACTTGTTTAGAATTTCCATGACTTCTTGGTGTGCTTCCTCGTTTGTTGCGTGGGCTGTGTGTCCTTCTTGCCAGAGGAATTCTCTTGTTCTTAGGAAGAGTCTGGTTGCTCTCGTTTCCCATCTTACAATGTTGCACCATTGGTTCAGCTTTATTGGGAGGTCTCTCCAGCTTCTAATCCATTTTGCATACGTTGCGTAAATGATGGTTTCGGATGTGGGTCTTATGGCTAGTTTTTCTTCTAGTTCGCTGTTTCCTCCGCCTGTGACCCATGCTACTTCTGGAACAAATCCTGCGAAGTGTTCTGCCTCTTTTTTCAAGAAACTTTCGGGTATGAACATTGGGAAGTACACGTTTCTGTGTCCGGTGGCTCTTATTTTTTCGTTGAAGATTTCTTGGATTTTCTCCCACATGGCATAGGAGTGTTCTCTAAAGATCATGCAGCCTTTAATTGGAGCATAATCAGCCAGCCCAGATTTTAAGATGACTTGGGTGTACCATTCAGAGAAGTCTTCGGATTTTTTGACAGTTATGCCTATATCTGACATTTTAATCTCTCCAATTGTTTTCTAGTGGTTGAATATAATTCTAGCGAAGAACTAATCTTAATGTGGGTTAAGTTTTGCGAGAATTTAGCAATGTGGAACACAATCGCCCATTTCAACCACTTTCCGAGACAATGCAAAAAGAAACTATTAAACATTTTTCTTCACTAGATTTTTGTTAAGCCCCAATGCAATGAAATACGCAAGTATTTTAACTATACGCAACCTAAATTTGAGTACATTTCCGTTGGGAATAGGTGAGTTGGGAATGAAAGCAATCCTAGTCATCGGAGACGGAATGGCAGACAGACCGATAAAAGAACTGAACTGGAAAACACCATTGGAAGCAGCCCGCAAACCATCACTGAACCAAATAGCAAAAACTGGCATCTGCGGCATAATGGACCCCATAGCGCCCGGAACGCCTCCAGGAAGCGACACCGCCACACTTGCATTACTTGGCTATGATGTGCTCAAGCTTTATTCTGGAAGAGGAGCGTTTGAAGCCATAGGCTCAAGCGTGCAAGTTTTACCCGGCGATGTTGCCTTAAGATGCAATTTTGCAACAGCAGACGAAAGCCTTGTTGTGCTGGATAGACGTGCTGGCAGAATCGCGACTGAGGAAGCGACTAAACTCGCTAAGAGTCTTGAAAGAATAAAGCTGGCAAATTCTTCAATCAAATTCCTGTTCAAAAACACGGTTCAGCATCGAGCAGCCCTAGTCATTAGTGGACCAAAACTCTCAACTGCTATTAGCGATTCCGACCCTGAAAAAGTCGGAGAAAAGCCTTTGGAGGTAAAACCATTAGACGATAGCTCAGAGGCAAAGTTCACAGCTAAAATCCTTAACGAACTAATGCATAAATTCCGCAAAGTCTTGAAGGATCATCCAGTCAACAAGAAGAGAGCCAGGCAGAGACTGCCACCAGCAAACATCATTTTATGTAGAGGTGCCGGCTCTGTTCCAAACATCAAACCTCTATCAGAGACATATGGCATAAGCGCGGCGTGCATAGCCGCGGTTTCTCTAATTAGAGGCGTTTGCAAGGTTGCAGGAATGAAAATGATGAATGTGAGTGGTGCAACGGGGACACCTCGAACAGATTTTATGGCAAAAGCTAGAGCAGCGGTCAAAGCAATGGATGCACATGATTTTGTGCTTCTGCACGTAAAGGCGCCCGATGTTGCCAGTCACGACGGAAACGTTAAACAGAAAATCGCGCTAATCGAAAAGATCGACAACATGCTTGGTTATGTGCTTGACAAAATAGACCTAAGTTCAACTTATTTGGCGGTAACTGCAGACCACACAACATCCGTGATGACAGGGAAACATGAAGGCGACCCAGTCCCAGTTGCAATAACAGGTCCATATGTCCGCCGTGACGATGTTGAAGAGTTTGACGAAAGGTCTTGTGCAAAAGGCGGGCTTCACAGAATAAGGGGCGTGGATTTGATGCCCATTTTGATGAGCCTGATTGGCAGGACAAGGAAGGTTGGAGCCTAGTTTGGTTATTGCACTGGCATAAGACGCCATTCTCTATAATCTGTAACAACCTTAATGTAACCTCTAAGCATGTTGTCCACTTCCGCGTCGCCTGTGTCAACCCTCATAACGTTTCCTTCGATGCTTTGAAGCTTGCTTTTAGTTGCTGCGACAATTATTCGCTCTTTCCCAATACGTTTAATGATTTCTGGACTTATTTGCTGGTTTCCTCTTCCCAAGAGGATTCCTTGATGTCCAATTGGCGAAAGAATGATCCAAGTGTTTTGCCAATCATCCACTTTTTCAAGAATCTTTTTTTCGTTTACATCGAGTATGACTTCACCCTTTCTGTAGATGTCCACGCCGAGCACTGTCTTTTCCACGCCTAGCATCTCTGCGATGCTTTTGACCGTTGTTCCCGGTCCAAGTATGCATGTCGCGCTGGGGTGGAGTTCTTCTATTATGAATCTTGCAATTGCCATTTGGCTGTCTTTCTCATCGACCGTCTCTGGGCTTATCTGCTTGCTTCCTTGAATCCGCATAGGAACAAACGGCCCCTTAAGAGAACCTTGAAGCTTTACCGCGAAAGTGTCGCTTCGAATAGCCCTCTCATCTGCATCCATAACCTCAAACTCTGCAATTTCAGCCTGGTTTTCAGCAAAAGCCAAAATCACGTCAACAGCATCTGAAGGGCTTACTGCGAAAACGCCACTATACATTTTCACCCCGGAAGGCACGCCTAAAACTGGCACTTCACTGGACTTTTGTATAGCATCAAAAATGTCTTTAGCTGTGCCGTCTCCGCCAACGAAAACTATCAAATCCACCTTTGCAGCAGTTAAGAGTTTAACTGCCGTCTTTGTGTCTTTAGCCTCCGTTTTTTTCCCTATGTTTATCGACAAAAGTTGAACAGGAAAACTTGCTGCTTTGGCTTCTTCTTCGCCCATGATTCCAGGACAAGTTAGCACTTCAATCGTTGTTTCTGTCGTACTTTGTTTTAGTTTTTGCAAAAATTCTGTTGCTCTTTTAGGCGCTATCGGCTTGGCTCCTCTGGCAATTGCCTCTTTTATGATTCCATCTGTTCCTTTTAGTCCTACCTTGCCTCCCATGCCTGCAATTGGATTGACGATGAAGCCAAGCTTCACAGCTTTCCTCTCACGAGAAGATTTGGTGAGCATGCTATAAAATATTTCAGCAACGCATTAGTAAAAGTAAACTGGATTGGAGATGCAATTGATGGAAACATCAAAAGCCTACACGCCTTGTGGAACTTTCTCCATATTAGCCATTTCACCAGACTCTAGATTAATGGGTGTCGGTGTTGCTTCTGGTTCCACGCATGTAGGCGACAGAGTTCCACACGCAAAACCTGGAATCGGCGTGATAGCTACCCAAGCATACACAAACATCACTTATGGAACCAGAGGACTGGAATTGCTGGCGATGGGCTTGCCCCCTCAAGAAGCATTAGACTCGCTTTCGAAAGAAGACCCAAAGAAAGACTTGAGGCAAGTGGCAATAATGGATTTTCAAAAAAGAAAAGCTGTTTTCACCGGTGCAAACACTCCGGAATATCGTGCGGAAATTGTCATGGAAGATTGCATTGTTATTGGAAATCTGCTGTCCAAAACGGAAGTGGTCAGTAGCATGGTTAAACAGTTCGAAAGCTCTAGCGGAAACATAGCTTTAAGGATAGCAAATGCGCTGAGGGCAGGAGTTAAAAGCGGTGGAGATAGAAGAGGTGAAAAGTCAGCAGCATTAATGATTGTTAGCATGGAAAAGACGGAAGTGGAAATAAGAGTTGACATACACGAGAATCCAGTTGAAAAGTTACATCGCAAGCTGAAGTTGCAATTATGAAAACATAGAGAAAATGCTTTTCGTCCGAAAATTCTTATATCTTAAAATTTAAACATCTTTTTCTCTCAACTGGGGTCATCTAAATGTCGAGGAAGACCACGAAACGAATTCTTTTAACTGGAGCAACTGGTCAAATTGGGTCTGAACTGACAATAGCACTTCGAAAAAAACATGGCGAAAACAATGTTATTGCAGCTGGACATAAGAGAAAACCTCGCGAGAAACTGCTAGGGTCCGGTCCTTTTGAGTACGTTGACGCCACTGATAAAGAGAATATTAAGAAGGTTGTAAAGAAGTATGATGTTGACACAATTTATCATTTGGCAGCTGTTCTCTCGGCGGTTGGTGAGGAAAACCCGCAGCTTGCTTGGCATGTTAACATGAATGGTCTTTACAATGTACTTGAGGTTGCAAGGGAACATAATCTGACTAGAGTTTTCTGGCCTAGCTCAATCGCTGTCTTCGGTCCAGAAGCACCCCGCGTTAACACACCTCAAGACACCGTCCTGATCCCCAGAACTATGTATGGTGTCACAAAGGTTGCTGGCGAGCTTTTATGCAATTATTACTTTACTCGGTTCGGCTTGGATGTGCGAAGTGTTCGATATCCAGGCATAGTAAGCAGTGAAACACTTCCAGGCGGAGGCACGACAGATTATGCTGTGGAAATATTTTATGAAGCAATAAAGAAGAAGCGGTATACATGCTTTGTGAGGAGGGATACAGTGTTGCCGATGATGTACATGCCAGACTGCATTAAGGCAACCTTAGAGCTAATGGAAGTAGACTCCTCGAAGATTAAGTGTCGCACCAGCTACAACTTGACTGCGATTAGCTTTTCCGCTGGAGAGTTGGCGACTGAAATCAAGAAGCATATTCCAGAGTTTGAATGCGAATATGAGCCGGATTTTAGACAGAAAATTGCGGATTCTTGGCCCACGTCAATAGACGGCAGTGTGGCTCGCAGAGAATGGGGTTGGAATCCAAGTTATGATTTGGCTGCTATGACCAGAGACATGATAGAAAAATTGTCGAAGAAATTTGCTGCTGGAAACTAGAAAAAGTTAAGAGAATGCTCGAGGAATTATGGAAAAGAGGCATATATAAATGCGAAATCCAACGGTCTTCTTACAAGAAGAATACAAAGAGCTGGTAAAAAGCGAGCTTGACTGGAAACTCCGAGTTCTGCAAGGTCCGAGCACGCCATGGTGCACCGTTGACGGAAAGAAAGTGCTGATGTTTTGTTCAAACAACTATCTGGGCTTAAGTAATCATCCAAAATTGAAAGAAGCAGCAATTAAAGCCGTTCAAACTCACGGTGCTGGTTCTGGTTCTGTTCGTCCTATCGCTGGGACCATGGATATACACATTGAACTGGAAAAGCGGCTAGCAAAGTTTAAACATGCAGAAGCATCGTTAGTCTATCAGACGGGTTTTGCGGCAAATGCTGGCTTGATTCCGCAGTTAGCTGGAAAAGGCGACCTCATAATAAGCGACGAGCTCAACCACGGCAGCATCATCGATGGTGTTAGGTTATCACATGCGGAGAGAGCCGTTTACAAGCATGCAGATGTGCAGGACTTGCAGCGTGTTTTGGACGAGATGGAAAAACACTCGCCACCCTACAAGCGTATTCTGATAATTACAGATGGTGTTTTTTCCATGGATGGTGACATTGCGCCTTTAGATGGTGTAGCTAAACTTGGTGCAGAACACGGTGCCATGGTTTTTGTGGACGATGCTCATGGCGAAGGCGTATTAGGCGAAGGCGGAAGAGGCATAGTTTCACACTTCAAACTCAGCCGAGACAAAGTTCAAGTCGAAATGGGCACTTTTTCTAAGGCTTTCGGTGTTGTAGGCGGGCACGTTTCTGGCTCTAAAGATTTGATTAATTTTGCATACAATAAATCGCGGACCTGGCTCCTCAGCGGGTCACACCCGCCTGCAGTTGCTGCTGCTTGCATTGCTGCTATTGACGTTTTGGAGAGCGAACCTCAACATGTGCAAACATTGTGGGAGAACACAGGATACTTCAAGAAAGTCATGAAGGATTTAGGCTTCAATATAGGCAACAGCCAAACGCCAATAACGCCAGTTATAGTGGGCGAAAGTGGCGTCGCGAAAAAATTGAGTGCGCGACTCTTTGAAGAAGGCATTTTTGCCTTGCCAATTGTATATCCAATGGTTGCAAGGGACAAGGCCCGAATAAGAACAATCATGAACGCCGCCTTGACAAGAAAAGACTTAGACTTTGCCATCGGCGCCTTTGAAAAAATCGGAAAAGAACTACACATAATTTAGCCTTTTTCTCCAGTATTTATGGGGCATCTTTCGCTTCAGATTTGGCTATAGCCTAGTGAGAATATTATGGAAGCTAAAACTGCCAAGAAAATGCTTCGTGAAAAAATCTGGAACAAGCTAGAAAGAAAAGGCGTGGCAAGGTTTCCACTTCCATGTTATGGGCGGGTTCCTAACTTTGATGGTTCTGATAGGGCTGCAGAGAAGGTTAGGTTTCTTGGTGAGTGGAAGAAAGCGAAGGTAATATTTGCTAGCCCCGATTATGCTCAACAAAAGGTCAGAGAGTACATACTGCTAGACGGAAAACTTCTTGTTATGGCTTCACCGAGACTGAAACAAGGCTATGTTGTAATTGACCCAAAAAATGTTAAGGGTAAAGAAGGCTTCGCGTCCACTATAAAAGGCGCCTTCAAGTATGGGAAAACTGTTAGCGCTCAAGATATTCCGAGACCAGATTTAATTGTTGAGGGTTCAGTTGCTGTTGACATGCAAGGATATAGACTTGGAAAAGGCCATGGATACGGTGATGTAGAGATAAAGACTTTGAAACGCATGTTTGGAGCGGTACCCATCTTAACAACTGTTCACGACATGCAAATTGTTGAAAATGTTCCGTTTGAGGAAAAGGACGAAAAAATCACAATAATTGTTACGCCGACAAAAATTATTCGAGTTTAGCCTTTAACTTTGATTTCTATTTAAACCTAGCGGATGCGGCTTGATATTTTGGAAATGGAAAAGTCTAGAATGGTTTTCCTGTGACTCTATGTATGGCTCGAAAAGCTTGTTCTTTTTTGCCCTCTGCTTGTGTTATCTCCTTTTTCAGTCTTTTTACGTCAAGTGGACAATTTTTGGAGACTTCTTCGACAAACTTTCTTAAATCTTCCTCGTTAAGGTGGCAGCTTAATGCTAATTCCTCAATAACTTCTTTGGAAGTCTTTGCGTCTCCGTAACAGCTTTCGCTTAATTCTTCCAAAATAAATTCCAAAACCTTTGGGTCTACATTACACTTGGAGCCTAGCTCTTTTGCCCATTTTGCCTTCGAACTCAATTTTTCACTTCCTCGATTTAGATGCAGTAGTGAGTATGTATGAAAGTTATTTTATTTAAGTATTGGCTTCATTTGGCGCAATTTTTCCAATGCCTTACCAACATCTTGCAGTCCAAGCTTTTTGAGAGTTTCTGAGTGTGGTATGCCGTTTTCATCCCATCCAGCGTCTTCATAATATCTTCTTTTTTCTTCTTCGACCTTACTCTTGTCGGTGGTTTTTCCTTTGTAAGGTCCAGAAGGTAGAGGCTCATAGAATCTTGAAGGGTTTACGTCATGGATTCTAGGATTCCACCTCAAGTCTGGTCCGCCTAGGAGTAACATTGCTCTCTGCAATTGTAGTATCCTTAAGGCTTTGTTGTTGTACCATTCTTCTGGCGTCAATTCAATTCCCGTAACTGCCTTGTAAAAGTCGAATCTAACTTTACGCGGTATGCCGAAACTGTTGAAGTTGCAGTAGACCCCTGAATCATTGAAAACCTCGCCTAACTCACTTGAAGGGCTATCCAATGGTAAGCCAGTAGTGGATGTGTGATCTCCGCCTTGAACTGAGCACACGTAAGAAATTATTTCTGGATAGTCTTTTCCGCTGCGGATTCCGTGGGCGCCGATGCTTATGCCCTTAGCCTGAACAGCATATGTAACTACTTCAGTTTTCTTCCATTCCCCAATTTTCAATGCTGCACGATAAGTTCCTTCCGCAAGCAGATCGCCTATTCCTTCTCTATAAGCGATTTTTTTTGCTAGAGTGGCAAAGGCTTCAACATCTCCCCATCTGAGTTCTGTGTCATCTAAGTCCTCTTTTGTCAATATTCCTCTCTGGAAAAGTTCAGCGGCGAAGCCCATCACATTTCCTGTTTGTATACCGCACAAGCCTAAGTCCTCGATAAGGGACACGAGGAAAACGTTTCCTTCCGGAGTGAAAACTCCTAAGTTTGGACCCAAATAGGCTTGCATTTCATAGTCTGGATTATCCGTTATTGCTCCTTTGAATTTTCCAGTCTTGACCATGGCTACTTTTAAGCAGCAGGTTGGGCAGCCGAAGTCGCTCCAATACTGTTTTATCCAAACTCTGTTCTCAAATTGGTCAACACCGAAGCTTTTTTCATCATGCCATTCATCCTGCCAATTCCGGACTGGTTCAGAGCTTGTTTTTGCACCGACCTCGTAGCCGCTTGAGCCAGTTCCCCATCGCCTCCATAAATCATGTTCATATGCGTTATCATTTATCACTCGAATTAATCGCTTCACGGTTTTTATGTCAGCCGCTGGTGGTAATGGTCCAGTGCCCTTGACGGCTATAGCCTTTAGCTTTTTGGAGCCCATAACTGCGCCGTAGCCGCCATAGCCTGCTGCATGAGTCCATTTTGCCGCGACGACTGCTGTTCGTACTTTGTTTTCTCCAGCCGGACCAATGTATAATAGTGCTGGTTCTTTCCATTCACCATACATTGGGAAACGCTTCTTCAAAAGTTCCCTACATTCTTTTGTGAGAATTGCAACTGTCTGTTTCGAGTCTTTCCCCCAAACGTGGCTTGAATCCCTAATTTCAGCATTTGAGTCCTTAATTAAGAGGTAAACGGGTTTTCCTGCTTGTCCAGTTACAATTATGCCGTCATAGCCAGCGCATCTCAGCTCAACTCCAAACTCTCCGCCCACAGTTGAGCCTATGACGCTGTTGCTCTGGGGAGACTTGCCCGAAATGCATATTCTGCCACCTGGAAAATATCCCGTTAGCGGACCGGTTAAGAATAAAAGTATGTTTTCTGGTCCTAGAGGGTTTATCTTTTCCCATCTCTTGCCTAATCTATCCCAGAGAATTTTGGTTGCGAGACCTCTTCCACCAATGTAATCTTCTAAGACTTTATTATCAAATGTTATCTCCTTGATGCTTTCTTCTGAAAGGTTAACTTCTAGAAACTTTCCAGCGTAACCCAAAATCAGAGAAATTCCTCCGCTTTTTGTCCATACATCTTGACGGCTAAATCGCGAGTTGTCTCTTCTGGAGTGCGTGCGTACAGCTTGTAGGCATGTCCTCTTCTAGGAACAGTTTTCAGCACGTTCCATTCGCCTTCTTGGCAGACTTTAACACATTGCGGGTTGCCACCGCATAAGTCGCAGATCAAAATGCGTTTTTCCTTTGGGTGCATATGAGGGACTCTGCCTGGGCAAGCATCTATGCACCTTCCACATGCGGTGCACAGTCTTGCTTTTACTAAAACCGCGCCTGTCCTCTTGCTTATTGACAAAGCATTGGCCGGACATGATCTGACGCACGGGTAGTCTTCGCATTGGGCGCAGAAATGCGGAAAATCCGCTCCGGGAACAAGCATGAAAATTCTTATTCTTGAGGCTTCCGGCCATATCTGGTTTTCATGGAAAAGCGAACAAGCAATTTCACATTTTCTGCAGCCGCTGCATTTTGATAGTTCTCTCGCTATCCAAATCTGTTCTTTTTTCGGTGTCAACTTCAAACCTTTTCCAGAAGATTTTGAAAATGTCTTGTGAATGTTCGTTGATTTAAATGTGACGCTCGGTGAATTATGGTAATCTCTTTAAGCCTAATGCCCTAATTCAGTTGGAAAGGAGAAGTCCTACAAGTTGGAGTTTTCGGAGGTCATCCAGCAAATCTCCCAGTGGATGGAAAGCTTAGCCCTTCAATACGGATATTTCGGAATTTTTCTAATAAGCTTCATCGGCGCTACCTCAATATTTTTTCCTATTCCCTATACAGTGATTATATTCACTCTCGGCGGCACTTTTGAGCCTTTATGGATTGCTGTTGCAGCTGGAATAGGCTCTGCAGTAGGCGAGTTTTCTGGTTATCTACTTGGTTTTGGCGGCAGAAGAGTCATCGGAGAGAGGTATAAGAGGAAGATGGAGTTCTTGATGAAAGTTTTTGACAGATATGGTTCACTCACAATTTTTGTTTTTGCATTGACGCCTTTGCCTGACGATTTGCTTTTCATTCCTTTGGGGGTCATGCGGTACAGTTTTTTGAAGGCTTTTGTCCCTGCTTTGGTTGGAAAGTTCTTCATGAACCTCATCGTGGCCTATAGTGGACGGTTCTCGATCCAAATTATAAGGGATATTTTCGGTGTGGAAAGCGAGTGGATATCTGCTTTTATTGGTATGTTTCTTGCAATAGCTCTGCTAGTGATAATATTCATTTTAATGTTTAAGATAGATTGGGAGAAACACCTTGAAAAATATGTTATAGATAGAAATAAAGGAGAGGAAAGCAAAATGGAGGGTCCACATGGAGCATAGTTCCATTATGCTTACTCATAACAGTAAGCAGAATTTCTGGATTTTCCAAGCCAATCCTGATCGGTTTGATGCGTCTCATTGGTGGCATGACATGGGACTTTCTGATCAATGGCAGATAAACAAACACTATCGTGGCAGAATAAGAAAAATGGGAATTATTTTCGAAAACTTGGAGATGCAAAAGATTGCGAGTGATAGCTGATCTGCATATTCATGGTCGGTACAGCCGGGCTACAAGCCAAAAAATGTGCATTGAAGAAATTGCACGTTTTGCAAGAATTAAGGGCTTAAACCTTGTGGGCACTGGTGATTTCACTCATCCAAAATGGCTTAAGGAACTACAAGAAACCCTAGTTACAGAGACTGGCACTGGCCTATATAAAGTTGCTAAACACCCAGAATCACCCGTTTATTTTATGATTACAACAGAGGTAAGCACGATATTTTCTTTTGAAAACGAAGTAAAGAAAGTTCACCATGTTATCTTAACGTCCAGCATTGAAACTGCTGTTCAGACTAATGATAGATTAGCAAAATACGGCGGCTTAGCGGTAGATGGCAGACCTACATTGAACATGGATGCGTCGCATTTAGTTGAAGAAGTTATGGAAGTTTCAAGTGAAAACATGGTTTTTCCAGCCCATGCTTGGACGCCTTGGTTCAGCATTTTCGGCGCCTTCAGCGGCTTCAACAGTGCTGAAGAATGCTATCAAGACATGACAAAGCACATTCACGCTTTGGAGACTGGCCTCTCATCAGACCCTCCCATGAACTGGCGTTTAAGCAAACTAGATACTTTCGCATTAGTTTCGAATAGCGACAGTCACAGCTTTTGGCCTTGGCGCATAGGGAGAGAAGCCAACGTCTTTGAACTGAAGAAACCATGCTATCATGAAGTTGTGGATGCCATTCGTTTAAAAGATAAAGAACGGTTCAAATTTACAATAGAAACAAATCCTGCCTACGGAAAATACCATTGGACCGGTCACAGAAATTGTCATGTGGCACTTTCTCCACAAGATGCAACAAGGCTTGGGAATGTTTGCCCTGTTTGCCGCAGAAAACTCACTAAAGGTGTAGAGCAGCGTGTTGAAGAATTGGCTGATCGTCCGCCGGGCTTTGAACTTGGAGGCGCTGTTGGTTTTATGCATTTGCTTCCGCTTTCTGAGATTATTGCAACAGTATTGGGTGTTGACTCTCCATCGGTTCAAAGGGTTTGGAGCCTTTACAATGCGCTTATTGAAAAATTTGGCGACGAATATACAGTGCTGATTGATGCTACTAAAGAGGCGTTGGATGCTGTTGTTGATGAGAAGGTTGCTGAAGCAATAACCAGGGTTAGAAAGGGGCATATTAAAGTGGTGCCTGGATATGACGGTGTGTACGGGCAACCAATAATTTTCGGCGCGCAACTTTCTGAAAAGACCGCTCCGCAAAGAGTTCGACAATTGAATCTTGCAGATTTCATGTGAGCGTTTTTTCATGTATCTTAACTGTATATGTGTTGTGCGCATCTACGACAAAACTTATTAAGTCGTAATACACACGATAGTTTGCCGAGGAACCACAATGGAAACAATAATTCACCAAACAAACAAAAAAGAAGACAAAGTCTCAAAGATAATTGACCGGGTCTTACAACAGGTGTTTGGAGAAGAAGCAACACACCTGATTTATAAACACTTGGAAAATAATTATGCTGTTAAACCGGATGAAATAGCAGAAAAAATCGAGTTATTCGCCAAGGGTCTTGAAGACTTCTTAAGCTCAGGCGCTTATGTCATTGAACGCAAGATTTTAAATGACATGTATTCAAGCTATGGTCTGCTTCGAAGGTTGGACCTAGAGAGAGTTCAAGAAGAATACGATTTTGCCGGTCAGGTAAAATTGCTCATGCGAAGAGCATAATTTAGTCTTTATTTTTCAGGTCTTATTCTACATTTTAGTTTTGTGTGTTAGCTATTCTTTGAACATTTGAAAAGCAAACCATAACGACTTTATAATGGTGTTTCTGAATAATTCCCTTCCAAACTTAACCAGCATTAGAAGGGAGATACTTGAAAGACGACTTAGCCAAAGTGGTCCATGAGGCTGTTGAAAGGTTCAGGGCTGAATATGCGGAAATTCGTGCCCAGAAACTTTTCAAGACAATGCTTACGCTTAAAGAAGGTCGTGTAGAAGCAGTGCGACAAGGAATTGAAAATGGTGTTGCATTAAGAGTGCTTGTGAAAGGTGCATGGGGATTTGCGTCAGTTGGGACATTTAACACTGGAGTTTTAACAAACGCGGTCTCAGACGCTTGCAAGATGGCAAAAGCTGCAAGCTCAAGACTCAAAACCCCAATAGAACTCGTCGAAGCCAAAACTGTTGAAGACAAGATTGCCATTAATTCGCGAAAAGACCCGTCAAAAATCCCAATAGCAGATAAGATAAACACGTTGCTGCATATGAGCAACACAACTTTGCATTACGATAATCATGTTAAAAATTGCACAATAGACTATCTCGACTTAACCGGAACAAATTACTTCATAAACAACGAAAACACATACATTGAGCAGGATAAACTCTACGTTTGGTCAAGAATAACAGCCACTGCCAAACAAGCAGACGTTTTCACCTTCAGCCGAGAAGAAGTAGGGTCAACATCCGGCTACGAAGTATTTGATGTTGAAACGCCACAAATTGTAGGTGAAAGAGTTGCAAAACGGGCAGTTGAACAATTAAGAGCCAAACCTCCTAAAGGTGGAACTTTCCCCGTTGTTCTAGGACCAAACGTTGTAGGCGTCTTTGTTCATGAGGCTTTCGGGCACTTGGCTGAAGCAGATTACACATTGTCAGGTTCTGTGCTGTTAAATAGGCTTGGAAAGAAAATTGCCTCTGATGTTGTCACCTTCTATGATGACGGAACAATAAAAGGCGCTTTCGGGTCCTTCAAATACGATGATGAAGGCATCCCAGCACAGAAAACTCTTCTCGTAAAAGACGGTGTTGTAGTCGGACTAATGCATAACCGTGAAACCGCCCAAAAATTAGACGCAAACCCTACAGGAAATGCCAGAGCTGAAGACTTTCGGGTCGAACCTATTATCCGCATGCGCAACACGTTCATAGAACCGAAAGATTATTCCTTTGAAGAATTGGTTGAAGGCATAAAGTTTGGTTACTACTTCAAAAACTTTAGAGGCGGCCAAGCAAACATAGATGGCACTTTTCAAGTAGGCATCCAAGAAGCCTATGAGATTGTCAACGGTGAATTAGGTGAACCAGTTCGTAACGCTTCCATAAGTGGTAACACGCTTGAGACTCTGCTCAAAGTGGATGCTGTTGGAAAAGATTTTGAATTATGGCCAGGAAGATGTGGGAAAGGTCAAACGGCTTTCGTGTGTGATGGTGGCCCTCATGTTAGGGTGAAGGAGGTGCTTGTTGGTGGTAGCGCTTAAGCGTGAAGAAATATTAAGTTCTGCTGAAACTGTTGTCAGTTTTGCTCTAAAGAAGGGTGCGGACGAGGCTGAGGCTTTTGCGTACCAAGGTTTAGCAACAAGTATTGTTATTGAACGGGGACAAATTGCCAAAAGCTCCCGAATAATCGACCAAGGATTAGGAATAAGAGCCATAATCAACAAAGCCGTAGGCTTCTCCTACACAAACATGGTGGAAAACAAAACAGCAATCGAAGAGACGATTCTTAAAGCGCTAAGCTCCGCAAAGGCAAGCAAACCAGACGAAGATTGGCACAACCTTCCAGTTAAGAAACCTATTGTTTCCGTAGAAGGCACCTATGACAAGAAAATTGTTGAACTCCACTCAGAAGACTTAGTGAACGTGACTTCTGTAATGCTAGATGCAGCTGAAAAAACAGACAAAAGAGTATTTCCAATAGAAGGAGGAGTCGGCGCATCATACTTATCCACTGCAATTGCAAACTCCACTGGTGTTGCAAGTTTTGATCATGGAACAATCATTGAATGCAGCTTAGCGACGATAGGCCAGCAGGGAAATGAAGTGACACCTGTATGCTTCGAATTTAATATCGAAAGAAATCATAACATTGATCCGGAATGGGTTGGCAAAGAAGCTGCACGGCTGGCAGTTTCAGCACTTAAAGCCAAAAAAACAGAAACAAAAAGCACTAACATAATATTTACACAGTTTGCTCTGCAGCAACTTCTTTATTTCACTATGATTAATGCGGTCAAAGCAGATCACGTGCAGAGAAATCAGTCTGCGTTTAAGGGTAAGCTTGGAGAGAAGGTTGCTTCTGAAACCCTGACGATTTATGATGACGGCTTATTTAAAGGCGGTCTGCACACATGGAGATTTGACGGTGAAGGGGTTCCTCAACAAAAAACCCCTATAATAGAAAAAGGCGTGTTATGCAATTTCATTTATGACAATTACACCGCCAAGAAAGAGGGAAAAGAAAGCACAGGAAACGCAACAAGAGCTGGATATTTATCAACACCAAACATAGAAGCCACGAACTTCCACATAATGCCTGGAGCCAAATCGCCAGAAGAACTCGTCAGCGAAGTAGACGATGGATTGCTTGTGTATTACGTGCAGGGCGCGCACAGCAGTAATCCTGCAAGCGGCGAATTTTCCGTTGTCGCAACCCCAGCTTGGAAAATCCAAAAAGGCGAAATTGCTTACCCTGTTAGAGGCGCAATGTTGGCTGGCAATATTTTTGAAGTGTTAAAAAATGTTTTTGCGCTTGCTTCTAATGAAAGGAAAATTGGACAATTGGTCGCTCCATGGGTTCTTGCAGAAAATGTTAAAGTAATCGGAAAGTAAATAGCTTAGACTTTCATATGCTGCATGGAAGAGGAGAGAAGGAATTGAAAGAAAAAGTCAAGCAAAGGCTACTCAGGTTTAGTACGCCAAGGAGAATAGTTCAATTTCTGTCCTTCATATTTTTCAGTGCAGTAGTCTTCAACCTAGGCTCGTTGCCTCTTCTGCTTCCAGTTCTGTGGACATGGGGGCTCCAACAAAACAATTTGGGCGACGCCTTCACAGCCATGCAATTCCTATTTAGCGGGTGGAAAATTGAGCTTGTCTTTCCGTGGCTTGCACTAGCATCCTTTCTGATAGCAGGGATATTGATTGGCAAATCCATGTGCGGCTGGGTTTGTCCATTCGGCTTCATCCAAGATTTAGTTGGTTTTACAAAGCGTAAGAAAATGGATTTTTCGCCGAGAACTCATGGAAATTTTGTCTATGTAAAGTATCTTGTCTTGGGCATCACTCTGTTTGTCAGTGTGACCTATTCCGCTGCAAAAGTTTCCGGGGCTAGTAAAAGCTACGAAAGTGCCTTAGGCATCTTTGCAAACGCGCCGTTCACTGCATTAAGTCCTGCAGAGACGTTATTTGCTACTTTGCCAAAAATGGTTCAAAACTTTAACACTGCAGTTGTAGCAAATCAAGTGGATGTTTTGGCTGGAATTTCGAGTTTGCCGGCGCTTTTCTGGGTGCAACTTGTCTTTATGGGTGCAGTTCTTGTTTTTGCGGCTTTGATTCCGAGAAGCTGGTGTAAATATTTTTGCCCTCATGGGGCGATTATGGCTGTACTGAATAGGTTTAGTTTTCTTGGTTTACGTAGAGACCTTGTTAAGTGTGCCAGAGGCGAATGTCGCCTCTGTGTTGAAGCATGTCCCATGCGTGTTCGGATTTTGGATTCACCTTGGGAAAAGTTCAGCGATCCAGAGTGCATTTACTGCCTTAAGTGTGTGGATGCTTGTCCAGATAAAGCCATCAAACTGAAATATCCGTAATTTGAAAAGCTTAAGCCCACACACTTTTTGAGTGCTCCTTTAAAATTGCTTCGTAGAGGGTCTTTGTGTTTTGGGCTATTTTGTCCCAATTATATTTCTCTTGGATTTTTTTGTGTGCATTGGTTTTAATCGAGTTGGCATAAGTATCATCAAGTAAGACCTTTTTTATTCCCCACGCTAGGGAGTCTGGGTTTTCTGGATAAACCTTAACGCCGGTCACGTCATGTTCAACTATCTCCGATAGGCCGCCTGTATCTGAAACCACAACTGGACTTTTTGCAGCCATCGCCTCTAGTGCCACAATTCCGAAAGGTTCAAAAAGGGATGGTACAACTGAAACGTCTGCACATCTTTGCAGTTTTCTTAAGGTCTCGTCATCAACGAATCCTGTGAACAGCACTTTGTGGGCCAATCCCATGCCTCGAACGAGGTTTGAAAGTTGTTCTTTCATGTAGCCGTTTCCAACAATTACAAACTTTGCGTTGGTTTTTTCCAAAACCTTTGGGACAGCATTGACAAACACGTGAACTCCCTTTTCATACACCAATCTTCCCACGAATAGCACAATTTTCTCTTCTGGGAGAGCAAACTTGCTTCTGAAGCTGTTCAAATCGTCAATCTCAGTCTTCGCATAAACTTCTGCGTTTACACCGTTCGGAATCATATCTAGCTTATCGTGAGGAAGCCCAAAAGCCCATCGGACATGCGAAACCATGTAGTCGCTGCAGCATATCACTTTCCAAGCTTCGTATGTGAGCCATGCCTCTGTTTCATGAATCATTCTTTCATAGTCAAAATGAATGCCATTTCGCCGTCCAATTTCAGTGGAGTGCACCGTAGTCAAAAGAGGTTTTCTAAAAACGTGCTTGAGACCGATTCCTACGTCCGCAACAAGCCAATCATGAGCGTGAAAAATATCTACCGTTTCCCCTAAACTGTTAACGAGTGCAGCTGCCTCCTTCTGCATATTCACATTCATCAAGTAAACCCATGTTGCGAAGTCCGGAGAAGGGTTCTTGTAAGAATCTATTCGAAAAACCTCCACACCATCAACATTTTCGTGTTGAGGTGCACCAGGAAAATCGCATGTCACCACGTAGATTTTTACGCCGTTCCGCGCCAGACTTTTCGACAAATAATACACGTGCGGGGATATTCCTCCAATAATTCTGGGGGGGAATTCCCATGTAAGCATCATGACACTTATTTCTCGATTCATCTGGGGTACCCACCCTTCGCAGTATTCTTGTAGATTTCTAGAATGCTTTTTATCCAGTTGGCAGATTTTGGTGAAACCACTTCTATTTTTTCTGAGGGAACTTTGTATAACCGAATAACTTCGTCACGCATCCATTCAGATTTTACAATGAGCTTTTCAGCCTCGTACATTCCTAGCCACTCAATGCTTTTGATAGCCATGTTGAATGGCGAATTTGCGCCGTGAGAACGGTGTTCTTCAAGGCTTTCTACCGAGTAGATGAAGGGTATGTTGAGGGCTTTCTTCAATGTAACTGCGGCTGGTATGAAATGCCAATCATGCGCATCTATTAGGTCCAACTGCTTGCCAATGTTATAGTGGATGTTTGCAGCCGCTCTTTCAACCTCCTGATTTAGAGTGAGAACCCATGTGAGGACCCCGATATGCGTGCGAACTGGGTTTGTCACTCTGTAGGTTTTAACGCCTTCTGGTTCGTCATGTTGTCCTGTTAAATAATCATGGTAAGTAACCACGTATGCTTTTGTATGGTTCTTGACAAGTCGCGCGGCGAGCTCTGCAACATGGTTTGCAAGTTGCCCAACCATTCTCGGCGGATATTCCCATGAGAAAATTATTACATGCATTGACTTTCACTATGTGAAAAGTGCACAGACTTTTATTATTCCACGTCCAGTCAAATAATACCGTTTTTTTCCCTCATTATCCATAAAGCCTTCCACAAAGCCTTCAAACTTATAATTATCGAGAGTTTTCTCCACTTCATTTATGTCAATCTGCAAGACCTGCGCCAGCTCCTCACTCTTTCTGGATAGATCTGGAGCTGTCGCGCATAGATTATGTAACGTCTGCAAAATCCTTTCCGAAAGTGGAAGTTCTTCCCTCAACGTTTTTCCACCTACATGGGGCAACATCAATACAGTTTTAGTAATGCTTTTCTTATATAAGTCTGTATAAACTATTCAAAAGTATTTGGTGGCTGCTTGCGCTTGTTTGCTCAGCTCGTCGAATCTTTCCTTGACGACTTTAACTAATGCTTCTCTGAGCGTTTCCCCTTCCAAATTCAGATGCTTCACTTTTTTCATTTGCTCCGCTAATGTCTTATCGTGAAGTGAATTTTCTGCCCATTTTTCAAAGTCTCCGTTGCCGCTGTGGAATTCTAGAGATTTTGTGCTGATTTTTTGAAGAGTTCTTACGAATCCTTTTAAGCTCCATGCCATTACTCCCATGAAGTTTTTCTTTCCTACGCCATCGTAGAACAAGAATGGTTCGTCGGCGGCAACTGTTGCAAGTCTCACTCTGTTTTCGAAGTCCAATATTGTTGCTTGTGCAGTTATGTATGCATCTATCGGGGAACCGAAAGGACTGAAATAGGAATGCACTTCGCCTGGTGCTCCGCCCGCAGTGAACATGTAATAGAGATGGTCGCTCGTCTGGAAATACCTCCATGTTCTCAGAAAATCTTTGTCTTCCGCTTCTTTGACAAGAGGCTCAAGTCTTCTTACATTAGTGTAGAAAGCCCACTGCATAGTATTTCCAAGCCAACAACTTGCATCCCTTTCTAAATCTGCCCAAGAAACAGTCCCGCCAAGCTCTGGAACATCAATCTCTCCTACACTTGCATATTTTTCTACAACTTCAGAAGGCGTAACCATGTGCAGATGCCACCACTTCAAAATCTCCCGCGGCAAATGCCTTAGAAACTCATGTATGCCCGTTTCTGGCCAATGATGTTCACCAAATGTTTCATAGTCTGGAAAGATGTTAATGAATTGGCCGGGTGTTGCCGCCAGCCAACTTGCAAATTTATCTGCGGTTAGTGGCCATTCGCTCCACCATCTTGCTGAAAATCTGAATCCTATGTCATCTGTTAGCTTGTAATTGCGCAGTAACACTTTGATTTTTTTGCAATCCTTTGGTAGGTAGAGGTAATTTGGCGATTTTCCATGCAGTATTCTTTCCACGCCTTCAGTGAAGATTCCCTTGTATCCAAGTTTTTCAACGGCTCTTGCTATCGCATTGTTGTAAAGCAATTCAGTGTTCTCAAAGACATTGGGGGAATAGCCAAGCAAATCCTTCATTATCTGTTGATGCATTTTTACTTGTTCGATGAATTCTTCTCTTTCAGGATATAGGCTTGCCAGTGAATGATAGTAGGTTTGGCTTAGAAATTCCACGCGGCCAGTCTCTGCTAGTTGTTTGAATGACTCCAACAAGTCTTTGTTGAGCATCTCGCAGTGTTCTAGGAAAACGCCAGAGATGCTGAAGGAAAATTTGACTTGTTTTTTCTCCCCTTTATGTTTGTCAATCGATTCAAGCAGTATTTGATTGGATGGGAAATAACATTTTTTGCACGCTCTTTCAAAAACCTCTCTATTCACCGCGTGGTCAAAGTAATAGTCAAAGAGTTTCTCTTTTTTTATGCGTTTAAAAACCTTGTTTTCCCAAAAGAAATTTTTCTTTAATCTGTGGGGTTGGTGAACTTCAAATACAATTACTATGTCTGTCAAAGCGATAGCCCTCTATGCATTCTTATCCGTTAGGGCGTTTATTTTAATTTGCTGTGGTATTCATGGCGATTAGATTAAGTTTATATCGGATTCGTATTTTGAATTCATAATTTATTTATCCGTTACACCGCATCTCTTCTCTAACGAAAAGGTGAATCAAGTGTCGATTGAGAAACTCAAAATTGAAGATCGTAGAGAATTGGAACAAATGATAACAAACGAAATAAGCAAAGTCGAAAAAGACCTAACAATAATCTGCAGCAACGTTCAGATAAATGAAAAGGCAATACTGGATGTTCTGTGCCACGACGGCAATGGACAACTTGTCATAGTACAGCTGAGTGTTAACGAAGACGATGTCATGTTGCTGCATGGAATACAGAGCCTAGATTATGCGGACAAGTTCAAGTCATTTCTGAAGGCCACATACAACAAACATAAAATTGACGAAAGAGAAAAACCACGGCTTATTTTGATTGCACCTAGCTTCTCAGACGCGTTACGTCATGCAGTTGAAAGCATGAAAGGAATACGCATCGACCTTTACGAGTGGGAATACCTGAAACTCGGAGACCATAAAGGCCTCCGCCTCCAACCCATTTTTGCTTGGGCTCCCGCAGAAAAGCCTAGAGAAAAGGAAGAAAAATTACCGGAGAAAAAACGTGAACCAAAGCCTGTGAAGAAGAAAGAGCCTGAACCTGAAAAGAAAAAAGAACCAGAACCAAGGCCACCGCCACCAGTACCTGCACCTGAAAAGAAGGAACAACCTAAACCAGAACCACCAAAAGAGCCGGAACTGCCTAAAGAAGAGTTTACGCTGTTTCCACCGCCGCCTGCAGAAAAACCAGCGGAAGACAAAGAAGAGCCGCCTAAGAGGAAGCTAAAGCTATTCTAAATTCGATAACCAATTCTTTCCGCTATCCTTTGAACGGTGCTTAAACGTTTTTCTTATGGAAAATTTTGTTGGTGGTGCTTTCGCTTGAGGATTGGCTTTTTTGTTTGGGAATATCCGCCTGCTCTTGTTGGTGGCTTAGGCACTTATGCAGAGTACATAACGCGTGAATTTGTTTCCATGGGCAATGATGTGACGGTTTTTACTCTTAACCCCGGAAACCTGAAAACCAGAGAAATCGTGAAGGGTGTTGAAGTTCACAGACCATTAATTGTGGATGCGAGCAATATTTTCCCAATGTTTGTTACTGACGACTTGAAAAAATGGGGAACAAACATTCGCATGTTCAATGACATCTTCATTTATAATATATTGTGTGCAACAAAGTTCATAAACAGCATGCTGAAAAAGGAAGGATGCAGCTATGATGTTGTTTGTGTGCATGACTGGTTGAGCAGCATAGCTGGTATCATAGGGAAAAATGAAACAAAGGTTCCGGTAGCATTTCATGTCCACAGTACTGAATGGGGAAGAAGCGGAGGACAAGGTTCAGAGGTTGTTTCTTACCTTGAGTGGGAAACAGCCCAAAAAGCGGACCGAATAATAACTGTGAGCCATGCAATGCAGGAAGACTTGATAAGGCATGGATGGCCAAAATCAAAAATAAGTGTAGTCTGGAACGGAGTAAACCCTGAACATTACGGCCCTAAGAATTGTAAAACTGAAGAGGTTGAGGCGATTCGTAACAGATATCAGGTACAACCCGATGAGAAAATGCTTCTCTTCCTTGGAAGACTAACATGGGTGAAAGGCGTAAGAAACCTGGTTCAAGCAATGCCCATGGTTCTAGAAGAGTATCCAAATATTAAACTCGTGATTTTGGGCAAAGGCGAACAACAAAATGATGTAATTGAAACTGCTCATAGGCTTGGAATAAGCGATAAGATTGCTTGCAGATTTGAGTTCGTGCCTGAGAAGGAACGCATTCAGCATTACGCCGCGGCAGACGCTTGCATCTTCCCCTCTACATACGAGCCTTTCGGAATAGTAAGCCTAGAAGCTATGTCGATGGCTAAACCATTAATCGTAGGAGCGCAAGGCGTAGTCGGCTTTAGAGAGCAAGTAGTTCCCTTTGGACCAGACCAAAACGGCGTGCATGTAAATGGTGGAAACGCGTCCGACATTGCATGGGGTATAAAAGAGGTTTTTAGTGATGACAATAGAGCTGAAAAATGGGGCGAAAACGGTAGAAAACGAGTTTTGCAATACTTTACATGGCGGAAAGCAGCAGAACAAACTCTTCAAATGTATGAAATGCTCCAGCATCCACAGGAAAAAGTGGAATTCAGAACAGTAGATTTAATGGAGAAACTGACAAAAACATAAAAAATGGGAATTGTTAGATTTTTCTAGCAACTGCTTTCTCTAAGGCTACAACACCTGGCAACTTCTTGCCCATCAGGAATTCTATCAATGCGCCACCAGCGGTGCTAATGTAGGAAATCTTTTTGGATAGTCCAAGTTCTTCTAGGGCTGATATGGTGTGACCTCCTCCAGCAAGAGAAAATGCCCTTGAGTTTGCGATTTCTTCGAAGATGCTTTTTGTTCCGAATAGGAATTCTTTGTTTTCATAAACTCCCATGGGTCCGCTGATAACTATTGACTTTGCATTCCTTAATATCTTGCTGTAGTCTTCAACTGTTTCTGGTCCAATATCAAACGTTGAGTAATTCGTTGGCAACTCCTCAACCGTTATCTCCTTTCTTTTTCCATTCACGTCCAAGGCTATGTCTCTCGGAGTTTTAATCTTGTCCGGATACTTTTGCATAAGCTCTTTTATACCAGGCACTAAACCCATGAGTTCTTTTTTCTCTAGGAAATCCATGTTTGGTTTACCAAGGTTGATTCCTCTTGCCGCTAAGAAAACCTGGCCCACAACTCCTCCTGTGAGCACGAAATCTGCTATTTTGTTGTCCAGTACATACTTTGAGATTTCAAGGGAGTCATCCGCCTTAGCGCCTCCGAGAATGTATATGCATGGTTTTTCCGGGTTTTCTAAGACTCTGGTTAGGGATTTAAGCTCTCTTTCCATTATGCGTCCAGCGGCGCTTTGCAATACAGCCGTGAAGCCTATAATTGATACATGTGCTCTATGGGCTGCTGCAAAGGCGTCGTTTATAAACAAGTTGGCTAAAGGAGCAAGATTCTGGACAAGTTCTGTTTTTGCATGGTCTTCTGGTGTTCCCTCTTTAGTTTCGGCAACAAATGTCCTAACATTTTCTAAGATTAGGATTTCGCCGCTCTTCAGATTTCTGATTGCATCTTTGGCTTTTTCGCCGAAAATGTCATCCACGTATTTGACTGGTTTGCCGAGGACTTTGCTTAGGATTTCTGCGTGTTGTTTTAGGGGTATGAAGTCTAGGTCGCCTTTTCGTCCTTGATGTGCTAGAACAACGACTTTTGCGCCTTTTTCTGCAAGTTCTTTTATTGTTGTTTCGCCGTGGGCTCGAATTCTCACGTCTTCTAAGACTTTTTTGCTTTCTGGGTCTACTGGAGAGTTGAAATCGACTCGAACAAGCACAACTTCGTCCTTCACTTGTACATCGTCTAGAGTGAGAAACTTCACCACTATTCTCACCTTCTTGAATAGAAAAATGAATGGAAGGTTGTATTAAGTTTTAAGTGTTTTGGAGTTGCGGACTAGAAGCCTGCCTTTTTCCCGATCAGCTCTATCAGTTCGACCATGCGGCAGGAGAAGCCCCATTCGTTGTCGTACCAAGCGAGGACTTTAACGAAGTTGCCTCCTAGAACCATCGTTGACTGAGCATCGAAAACGGATGAGGATGTGCTGTGGTTGAAGTCTGACGAGACAACTGGATCTTCAGTGTATTCTAATATGCCTTTAAGTGGTCCTTCTGCAGCTTTCTTGAAGGCTGCATTGATTTCCTCTTTTGTTGTGTTCTTCTCAAGTAGACAGGTCAGATCGACTATGGAAACGTTTGGGACTGGAACGCGCAGGGCGATTCCGTTCATTCTTCCTGTGAGTTCTGGAAGCACAAGGGTTGCGGCTACTGCTGCGCCTGTGGTGGTTGGTATGATGTTTACTGCTCCTGCTCTGGCCCGGCGTAGGTCCGCATGCACTAGGTCTTGTATTCTCTGGTCGTTTGTGTAAGCGTGAGCTGTAGTCATTAAACCAACTTTTAAGCCAAAGTTGTCATGGAGCACTTGTGCTACAGGCGCAACACAGTTTGTTGTGCAAGAGGCATTTGAAAGTATGTTGTGCTTTTCGTGGTCGTATTTGTCGTGGTTTACTCCCATCACAATGGTTATGTCGGGGTTCTTGGCTGGCGCTGAAATTAATACTTTTTTTGCTCCTGCTTGTAGGTGCATTGCTGCTTTTTCTCTGTCTGTGAACAGTCCCGTTGATTCTACGGCTAAGTATACATCCATGTCTTTCCATGGTAGTTTCGATGGGTCGCGTTCCATCAATGTGCGTATTTTTTTGCCTTTTACGATTATGCCATCTTTATCTGCTTCCACTGGGAACGGTGCACGTCCATGGACTGAGTCATATTTTAGTAAGTGAGATAGGGTTTTTGAGTCTGTTATGTCGTTTACTGCTGCGAAGTCTATGTTAGCGTTTCGTTCTATCGCTGCTCTGAACAAAAGACGTCCGATTCTTCCAAAACCGTTTATAGCTACTTTTATTGCCATTTGCATTCACCAAACCAATTGGTTTGGAATAATTAGCGAATGTTCTTCTAATTAATTTTGCGTTATGTCTGAGGGAAAAAATAAGGAAGGTTTAGCGGAGTTTCATTAGAACCATTTCTGCAGCGAGGACCAAGGGTTCCCAAGTTTCGCATACAGGTGGCGCATAAGCGGTGTCTGCTTTTGCCAGTTCTCTTGCGGTCATTTGTTTTTGTATGGCGAAGGATATGGCGTTGATGCGCTGGGTCACTTCTTCTCCCCCAATAATTTGTGCGCCAATTATTTTTTCTGATTCTTTCTCAACGACGAGTTTGACTTTTATGGGCAGCGCTCCCGGATAATAGTCCGCTTTTGTTTTTGAAGTGATTGTACCTGTCACAGTTTCTATTCTTGCTCTTTGAGCAGCTCCCTCAGTCAAGCCAGTTGAACCAATATCCGTTTCATACAAACGCGAAACTGACGAGCCTAAAACTCCTGTGAAAAGTGCGTAGCCGCCTGCAGAGTTGATTCCTGCCACTTTGCCTTGTCTGACCGCTACTGTGCCGAATTGCATTAGGGCTGGTTTTTGGGTGACTATGTGCGTTGATTCTGCACAGTCGCCTACGGCGTAGACATCTTTGATGTTGGTTTCCATTCTGGCGTTTGTTTTGATGGCTTTGGTGTCTCCGGGTAGTACGCCTGCATTTGTCGCCAATTGGGTGTTGGCTCTGACGCCGAAGGCGCTTATGATGAGTTCTGCGGCATATTGTTCGCCTCCGGCTGCTACACCTGTTGCTTTCTCGGCTCCGAGAATTTCTTCCACTGCTTTTCCTGTCACGATGTTTATTCCTTTTTCTTGAAGCATTTCTTGAACAACTTTTGCCATGTCTGCATCGAGCATCTGAGGCAAGACTTGTGGAAGCATTTCTACGACTGTAACTTTCAAGCCTCTTTCTTGTAGACCTATGGCTGTTTCTAGTCCGATGAGTCCTGCACCCATGACCAGTGCTGTTTTTGCTCCATTTTTGATGGCTTGGTCTATTATTTGTCCGTCGTCTAGCGTTCGTAGCGAGCATATTCCTTGTTTTTCTTTGCCTTTTATTGGGGGCATGAAGGAACTGGCACCTGTGGCAACAATTAGGCTGTCATAGGGGATTGTTTCGCTTTTGCCAGTCTTATCCTGTGTTTCCACTGTTTTTTTCGTGGTGTCTATCGCCGTGGCTCTGTTTTCGGTTTTGAGGTTGATTTTCATCATTTGGAAGTAGGCTGGAGGGAAGACTATTAGGTTATTGAAGTTTGGGATGTGTCCGCCTATGACAAAGGGCAAGCCGCAGCGTGAATATCCTGGGTGTTTTTCTTCAGTTAAGAGTATGATCTCGGCTGTGCGGTCTGTTTTTCTTGCTGCTGAGGCTGCGTCTACGCCTGCAGCATGGGCGCCAATTATTACTATTCGTTTCGGCATCTTTTTATCCTTCTATTTCGCTAGGCTCTTATGCCATTCAACGGCTTGGTTGAAGTTCATTATGTTGGCTAATTCCGCATTTAGATTTGACGGTTTAATCACTAGCAGCCAGCCTTTTCCATACGGGTCTTCGTTCAAAAGTTCCGGTTTTGATTGAACGTCAGCGTTCACTTGTTCTATTGTTCCGCTTATCGGCGCCACTAAGTCTGAAACAGCCTTCACAGATTCCACTGTTCCATAAGGTTCGTTTTGTTTTGTTGCTGTTCCGGAACTTGGCAATTCAGCATAAACGATTTCTCGGAGTTGCTTTTGAGCGTAGTCTGTTATGCCTACGCGAACCTTTGCACCTTCAACTTTTACCCACTCAAAATCCTTTGTGTAGTATAGTCCTTCAGGCACTTCGGATCCATCTACTTTCACCATGTTTGTTCACCTTTTAAGTGGTTGTAATTCTTTCACGTTGTAGCCTTTAAAATTAACTGTTCACGCGAACAGAAGTGATAATGAAACAATTAATGATAATAAAAGGCTTCCAGAGTGAGTCGCAAAGATTTGGTTCACCCTACATGTGGGTTAAATTGGGATATGTTTGTTCGAGACTGCTGTTTTGTTGAACATCAAAAATTTTCTTTTGTTCAACAATTTGGCAGGGTTTTGTGCTCTCCAGTTTATCTAGCGTTCACGTTTTCCTTGTATGTACTCTTCTACCCACTCTTTTGCTGTTGGGTCTGGTACTTGAATTGGTGGGTGTTTAAACGCGTAGGATGATATGCTTATGAGTGAACCAGCTATCCTTCGAGTTAAGGCTAGTTTTACAGCCCTTATAACATCAATTACTACTCCTGCGCTATTCGGCGAATCTTCAACTTCCAACTTGACGGTTAATGTTAAGGGTCTGTCGCCAAATTTTCTACCTTTAAGCCACAGATAGCAGATTTTCTTATTCCCAAGAAAATGAACGTAATCCGAAGGTCCTATTCTTGTTGGCAAATCATATGGGACAAGACTTTTAACCGCTTCAGTTTTGCTTATGCGTTTTGTCTTTAACCGCTCTTCCACAGTCATGTTAAGAAAATCCGTGTCGCCTCCAAGATTCAGCTGGTAAGTTTCGTCAACAACCACCCCTCTGTCCACGCAAAGTCTAACCAGATTTCGATGCAAAATGGTGGCACCTAGTTGGCTTTTTATGTCATCACCCGCTACTGGTAATCCCTTTTCCTCGAATTTCCTACTCCATGTGGAATCTGAAGCTATGAACTCGGGCATACAATTGATGAAGGCGCATCCAGCATCTAATGCCGCTTGTGCATAGAAGCGGGTAGCATTCCAACTTCCTACAGGCAAGTAATTGATAAGCATGTCCGCCTTGGTTTCTCTTAGGATTTCGGCAATGTCTGCTTTTTTAACTTCTGTGTTATCATAAACGTTGAAGGGTTCCTTCATATGCTCAGCCACGCCGTCCAAGATCGGACCGGGCGAAACCTTCACACCTAAACTTGGTGCATCTGCAAACTTAGCGACACAATTTGGCTCAATAAATATAGCTTCACTCAAATCCTTCCCAATCTTATTTTTATTCACATCAAAAGCCGCAACAAACTCCACATCTCTCACATGATATCCGCCAAAATTAACATGCATGAGTCCAGGTACTGAGGCGTCTTCTCTCGCATCTTTATAGTATTGCACTCCTTGAATTAGGGCTGATGCGCTGTTGCCAACACCTACTATTGCTACATGAATTTCTGGCAAATCAACTTCCTCTTTACATTTTTGTCAAAGCTTTAGGAAGCGTCTGCTCTATAACTCTTTCTAGACGCATAGCAAGATTAAAAGGGAACTTCGAACGAGAGAAATTATGAAGGCTGGTATGTTTATGGGCGGAAGTGACGTAGAAATAAGATTCGAATCTTTTAAAGAAATCGTAGTGATGGAGCGCAATTTCTTTCTAACTCCCGATGATGTGGCAAGGTTTATCTCGCTTATCGCTGGAGGCAAACCTGCTGGGCTGTACTGGGCTGATGGAGTGGTATTCCTTTACTTTCCTCTTCCTGCGTCCACGGAAACAACTGCCAAAGAGCTAATTGAAAACAAGCGAGTGTATTGGACCTTTGTCG